>JGI10211J34971_10000026_pt1 | contig 101347 bp, 90 predicted proteins | sample Etolagsediment_FD_34971 | JGI IMG/M metagenome (IMG submission 34971) | reverse complement strand
CTCTTTTTCATAGAAATTTTTATTAACGTGATTTTTAAAAACAATGACCTGAGAAGGATGGCTTGAACTGGAATTAGCCTTTTCTCAGGTTCGACTACGTATATACAGTACCTATCTCAACTCCTGGTGTCTGAAACAATCAGTTGTATGATCGTTTACCATACCGATGGCCTGCATAAATGCATAACAAATGGTTCCCCCGACAAACGTAAAACCTCGTTGTTTAAGCTCCTTACAAAGCAAATCAGACAGAGGGGTTGAAGGAGGGATATCAACAAGTCTCTTCCAGTTGTTTTGAATAACCTTTCCGTCCACCAAACTCCAGAGAAGCTCATCCAGGGTCTCGCCCTTTTCCAACATTGCAAGATAACACCTGGCGTTATTGACAAAAGCATTCACTTTCAGCTTGTTACGGACAATGCCTGTATCCTGGAGCAATGTACTGATTTTTGTGTCATTATAGAGAGCAATTTTTTCAGCATCAAAATAATCAAACGCCTGGCGGTAATTCTCTCTCTTCTTTAGAATGGTTATCCAACTCAGACCTGCTTGAGCACCTTCCAGGCATAAAAATTCAAACAGCTCACGCTCATTATGCAGTGGAACCCCCCACTCCTTATCATGATACTCCTGGTACAGTGAATTATCAGTGCACCAGCCACATCTTTTCTTCATCTTTCTTCACTCCTTTGAACCTTATCCCCTGCATCACTGAAACGATGAGTACGAAAACCGCCAGCAATTCCTTACATGATACGTTATTATATCACTATGGAGCTTTCCGGTTACGGCCAGATCATCGATCCCCCCGTGGCATACCATTTATATAAGATTACAGCCTACTGCTACTCTATTACGGAATCGAAAACCCTATAAAAACGAAAAGATCATGACTACATTCTATCAGCAGTTCCAGTCCCCCGCAGGCCTGATCCATATCGTCGCAAACGACACTCATTTAAAGGCCATCACCTTTAGCTCCAGTTGGGAGCAGGTGCAAAAATCGGTGAGTGATATTAAAAATGAAAGCAATGCAATTACAGACAACACACGCATCCAGCTTCTGGAATACTTTGCCGGAACACGTAAGGATTTTGATTTACCCATAGCACTGCATGGAACGGAATTTCAGCAACGAGCCTGGCATGCTCTCCTCACCATTCCCTACGGAGAAACCCGCTCCTATTCTGAGCAAGCAATACTCATCGGGAATCCCAATGCGGTAAGGGCTGTTGGCAGAACCAACGGTCTGAATCCCATTGGCATCGTTGTCCCCTGTCATCGGGTAATTGGCAAATCCGGGAAATTAACGGGTTATGCGGCCGGGCTTGAAGTGAAGAGGTTCCTGTTGGACCTGGAAAGAGCCAGGTAACCCTCAGCCACTGCATACAATTTATGCACCCATAGCATATTCGTGTATATTTTCTATGCACCTCCGTCGGTAGCACAACGGGAAGGCAAAGCCAAACCCATTACGTTCTACAGGAAATCCAAAGCCTTACACAAGACATAAGTTTCTGGCACACCCTTTGCTACAAATAAGGTACAGAAATTGTGACATTCATAATTTTCTTCTCCCTCCCCAAACCCTTCCAGGATTATCTGGAAGGGTTTTTTTCTTTTTCTCACCAAGCCCATCACTGTCGTTTCAGCTGAAAAACAAGAAGGGCTTTTATTCCAAAAATGCCAGGCGAAGCCCCAGGGATATAAACAGGACTCCCACAAGAGACTTAAGGAAGATAGGAAGAACAGAGACAGATTGGAGTCTTTTGGCCAGGGCAGATGTGAAAAGAGCAAAAAGAATATTTACCACCGTTCCGTTCACATTAAAAACCACACCAAGAAAGAGAAAAGTCAAGGCAGGATGGGTGGCAGTGGGCGAGACAAACTGCGGAAGAAGAGCCATAAAGAAAAGGGCCACCTTGGGGTTCAGAATATTTATGAGCACTGCCTGTCTGAATATCTTTGGCAGTGAAAGCATTGCCATCACCCGATTTTCTGATTGTTTTTGACCCTTCAGCGTAAGAAAGGTGCCTATTCCCAGATACAACAAATAGGCCGCACCCAGATATTTAACTACAGTAAAGGCAAGTGAAGAAGAAACCAGAATCATGGAGAGGCCAAGGGCTGCAGCCACGACATGAAAAACACAGCCGGCACCAATGCCAAGTGCCGCTATAACACCAGCCTTCCGACCCTGAACAGCACTGCGGTTTGTGATATAGAGAAGGTCAGCACCGGGAGTAATATTCAAAAGCAATCCGGCAACAACAAAAAGCCATAGATCTGTTACACCGAAAAATGACATAATTCCCTGGTTCCTTGCACTGACGACGGCTTATCGTTTTTCCAGTAATTGTTTTTCAACAGCAGGGCCTACCTTTTTCCAGTCAACACAGGGCTTGTTAAAGGTAGGGGGATGAATCAGCGGGCAGCCAAAGGCAGCATCATCAACATAGAGGTGACCATAGGCCTTGGGACTGCTTGTCCATGATACCTGATCTGGGTTATGGTTTATCCCAAACAGTGGAATATCATTTTTTATAAAATAGTCGACGGCATCCTGGAGGAGATCCCGGCCGCCATCACCATCGGAACGCATGGTGAACAGAATCAGTCTGGCACCAAGTTCAGCCCAGCGCTGCAGCCATTCAACCGCCAGAGGCACCGGATCACCGACATAAGGATAGCGATGATCGACAACGGTTCCATCAAAATCTATACAGATATACATTGAAAACCTTCTCGGGGTACATTCACAACACCACCTTATTTCCAGAGTTCAAAAAGTTCCTGGATTCCCTTTTCAGCAAGAGCGGTCATGGCCAGGAAAGACTTTTGACTGAAGGGCGTGCCTTCTGCGGTTGACTGGATTTCAATCCAACGCCCATCCCCGCTCATGACAAAGTTCGCATCCACCTCGGCATTCGAGTCTTCTGAATAATCAAGATCAAGACAGACTTCACCATCGATAATACCAACTGAAATTGCGGCAACAGGAAGAATCTTAGGCATTTCAGCAAGTTTTCCACCTACTACAAGCTTCTGTAACACATGGCGTAACGCAAGCGCCCCACCGGTAATTGATGCGGTACGGGTTCCACCATCCGCGTTTAACACATCACAGTCAACTCGCAGGGTTCGCTCTCCGATGGCATTAAGATCAACCATCATTCGCAGGCTGCGTCCGATAAGTCGCTGGATTTCATAGGTTCTGCCGGATCGTCCACCAATTTCACGCCTGTAACGTGAGTTTGTGGCACAGGGCAGCATTCCATATTCCGCAGTAATCCAACCCTTCCCGCTATCCTTTAAAAATGGTGGGACTTTTTCTTCAACACTTATTCCGCAGATCACATGAGTTCCCCCCATGCGAATCAGCAAGGAGGCATCCGCTCCCGGCTGAAAATCCCATACAAGTGACACATCCCGCAGACTGTCCGGTGCCCGGTTTTGAAAACGACTCATATCTCTCTCTTATCAATGACCCGCTGGCCTTTGCCTTCAAAGCGTTCGAGAGTCTTTTCCTCAACAAGTTTTACCGCAACACCAATGCCGAGTTCTGAATTGAGCTGCTTTCTGATGGTATCGATCAACTCGCGCTGTTTACTCATCTGGTCAGAAAAGAGCGATTCCTTCACTTCCACCATCACCGTAGCTCTGTCCTGATGATTCTCACGCTCGACAATGATCCGGTAGTGAGGCTCGGTTCCATCAATATTAAACAACACCGATTCTATCTGTGTGGGAAAAACATTAACACCTTTGATAATCAGCATATCGTCAGTACGGCCAAGAATCCGGTGCATCCGTTTAAAGGTACGGCCACAGGGGCAGGGTTCAGGGAGGAACCGGGTAAGGTCACGGGTTCTATACCGAATCATGGGAAAGGCTTCTTTAGTGAGTGTGGTAATAACAAGCTCCCCCACCTCACCTGGCTCAACTGGCTCCAGGGTTTCCGGATCAAGAATCTCCACATAAAAATGATCTTCATTAATATGAAGACCATTACATTCACGGCACTCCCCGGCCACTCCGGGGCCCATGACCTCTGAGAGTCCATAGTTATCTGTCGCCTGAATCCCCAGTTTTCCATTGATCTCCTGGCGCATGGCCTCGGACCAGGGTTCAGCCCCGAAAAGTCCAAATTTCAAAGAAAGGCCTGCCGGATTAATACCCATATCAAAGAGCACATCGGCAATATTCAAAGCGTAGGACGGTGTGCAGACAAGGGCCGTGGTCTTGAAATCCTGCATAATCTGAATCTGGCGTTTGGTGTTTCCTGCAGAAATCGGAATAACGGAAGCCCCGAGACGTTCAGCGCCATAATGAAGGCCAAAACCGCCGGTAAACAGTCCGTAACCAAAAGCGATCTGAATCACGTCATCAGCAGTAAGTCCCGCTGCACACAAAATACGGGCAACAAGGTCGGACCAGTTTCTAATATCATTCTTCGTATAACCGACCACCGTGGCCTGCCCTGTGGTACCGGAAGATGAATGGAGACGCACCACCTCACGCAGGGGAACTGCAAAAAGCCCATAGGGATAACTGTCCCGCAGATCCTGTTTTAGGGTAAAGGGCAGCTTCCGGATATCATCGAGCGAATTGAAGCCTTCGTAATCAAGCTTCATCTCGCTGAATTTCTGCCGATAGAATGGCACATGAGTCCCTACCCGATTGAGAGTGGACTGGAGACGTTCAAACTGAAGCTGCTCCAGCTCACCACGGTTCATACATTCTTTATCTTCTTGCCAGTACATAGTTTTTTTCAATGGTTTGATTAGTCTTTAACTTCTGACAACTCACTTTTCTCTGCCAAGATATGCCCTTTGTACATCTTTGTTCGCAAGGAGGTCCTCAGCAGGCCCCTGAACAATGATCTTTCCGGTTTCCAGTACATAGCCCCTGTCGGCAATCCCCAGTGCCGCTTTTGCGTTCTGTTCCACCAGGAGAACGGTATTCCCTTCATCCCGCAGACGAACAATAATCTGAAAAATTTCTTTTACTATAAGCGGTGCAAGTCCAGTGGAAGGTTCGTCCATCATGACCAGGGAGGGTTTTGACATCAGGGCACGGCCCATGGCGAGCATCTGCTGCTCTCCACCGGATAATGTCCCTGCAAGCTGATTTTTTCGATCGCGAAGAATGGGAAAGAGTTCATACTGATGTTCCAGAAGATTTTTCAACACCTGTCTGCCCTGTTTCTGAACGGCATGCCCGCCAAGCAAAAGGTTTTCTTCAACCGTCATGGCAGCAAAAACCTGTCTTCCCTCCGGTACCATGACGCAACCAAGACCAGGAATAGCGGAAGCCTTTATCTTAAGGATATTATTACTCTTAAACTCTGCCTCGCCGGAATTCGCCCTGACCAGCCCTGCAATGGTTGAGAGCAGGGTTGTTTTTCCGGCTCCGTTAGCCCCGAGAATGGTAACAATCTCACCGGGATCCACATGCATGGAAACATTCTTCAGTACTTTAATTTTTCCATATCCAGATACCAGGTTTCGTATTCTCAGCATGGTCTACTCTTCCCCCAGATAGATCTTTATCACTTCCGGGTCCTGCTGAATATTTTTGGGAATATCTTCAGCAATCTTTTCACCAAAACAGAGTACCACAATTTCATCCGAGATATCCATAACCAGAGACATATCATGCTCTACCAGAAGAACGGTGATACCGAGATCCCGGATTTTCATGATAAGGCGCCCAACTTCAGCAGTCTCATAGATATTAAGTCCGGCAGCCGGTTCATCAAGCAGGAGCAGAGAGGGTTCAAGGGCAAGGGCACGTGCCAGCTCAACGGCACGCTGCTGCCCAAAAGCCAGACTTGAGGCTTCGGTATGGGCATATTTTTCAATTTCAAGTAAGGCAAGGAGTTCAAGGGATTTTTCTCGTATATCCCGCTCTTCCTTCCAGGTCCACGGCATCCTGAACATGGAAGCAAAAAAACCGGCATGTGACTGAATATGACGACCAACCATAACATTTTCCAGAGCTGTCATCCCGCTGAACATCTTAATATTCTGAAATGTTCTCGCCATACCAAGTGATGCTACCTGAAAAGGTTTTTTTCTTTTGAGTTTGCGTCCCTGAAAAGACACCGATCCTGAACTCGCAGGAAAGGTGCCGGAGATCATGTTAAAAAGCGTTGTTTTGCCGGCACCATTGGGTCCTATCACCGCCTTGATCTGCCCCGGTTCCACCTGAAAGGAGACATCATTGACGGCAAGGAGGCCACCAAAACGTTTGCTCAGCTTATTAACTTCCAAGAGTGCCACTCTACACCTCCTCTTCCCTGTCCTGTTTTCCCCGGTTGACCAGCTGCTTCAAACGATGGCGGATATTCAGGCTTAAGATTCCGTTGGGCGCAAAGAGCATGATCAGAATCAAAATCAGACCAAAGACAGCATCATCGTAGGAGCCAAAAACACCGCGAAGGGAGAGGAAGTTAAGCACTATACCCATCAACAGTGCCCCCCACAAATGAGCCATTCCTCCAACGGCAACTATGGCGACATAGCGGACGGACTTCATGACCCCGGCCTCGGATGGCCCTATCCCCCCATTGTAATGGGTGAGAAATACTCCGGCAACAGCAGCAAAAACAGCAGAGAGAACAAAGGTCTGTAATTTGAAACGGGAAGTGTTAACACCCATGGCATCGGCTGCCTCACCGGAGCCATGAATGCCGCGCAGCGCTCTGCCAACCCGGGAATCAATAAGGTTAAGGAGAAGCACCATACCGACCAGAAGCAGTCCCCAGGCAATATAATAGTTAGCAACCCTGTCACTGAAATTACCACTGACACTCAAACCGGGAATAAGCACAAAGGCAGGAACCTCTGAGATGCCATCGGCTTCACCAAAATACTCAAGCGCCAGCACTACCCGATAGATAATAATGCCAAAGCCAAGCGTTGCCATGGCCAGATAATGCCCTTTGAGCTTCAGGACGGGAATACCAATTATAACCGCAATAATAGCAGCAGTGCTGACGGCAACAACACATGCAGCCCAGGGAGAAACCACCAGCAGTGTTCCACCATAGAGATCCTGACCCGACATAAGCATCCCGGCAGAATTCAAAAAAGCAACCAGAGCCGAGTCTTTATATGGAACAAGACTGTGGGTAGTGAGGGCTGCAGATATATAACCGCCAATGGCGAAGAACCCGGCATGACCAAGAGATATCTGCCCGGCGTACCCCATAAGGACACAAAGTCCGATGATAAGCAGTGAATAGTAGGCTGACATGGTCATCTGGGTCAGATAGAACATGGTGTCGGTGGCACTGGTCAAAAAATGAATGCCAATAACCAGAGCAAGCAGTGGCAAAACCGATAGCAGCTTTTTCATAATATCAAAACTCCGACAGTCCGGCTGCCTCTTTCGAACCAAACAACCCCTGGGGCCGTACAAAGAGAATGGTCAGAAGAATGGCAATGGAAATCGCATCCTGAAAAGCAAGCGGTACAACGGAAACAGAAAACGCCTCAATAACACCAAGGAGCAGCCCTGCAGCAACTGCACCGCCCGAACTGCCAAGACCACCCAGGATAGCCACGGTAAAGCCCTTGATGGCAAGCCCGGTTCCCATGTCATATTGACTGTAGGTGATAGGAGACATCACGCAACCGGCTAATGCTCCGATACCTGCACTCAGAATAAAAGAAAGGGTCACCATATTCTGGGTATTGATTCCGCAGAGTGTAGCCGCCTTACGATTGGAAGCACAGGCCCGCATTTCTCTACCCACTGAGGTGGTTTTAAAAAAGATACCAAGACCAATCACCATAAGTCCCGAGGCTGCGACAACCCACAGAACCTGTGGGGAAATATGAGCACCGAATATCACAAATGAAGTAATTTCATTGCCGAAAAAATATGGCAGTGAACGGATGGACTCACCCCATACGTGAACCCCGACCTCACGGGAGAGAATGGAGATACCGATGGTGATAATGATCATACGGAGGACAGAAGGAGACTTCAGCCAGCGGATAAAACAGATTTCTATCATTGCCCCGATAAGCATGGTTATAAGAACCGCTACGATGATTGCCATGGGCAGGGGCATAAACTGGAGGAGGCTGATTGCAATCATCCCTCCAAACATGACAAATTCACCCTGGGCAAAATTAATAATACCCGTAGTGTTATAAATAATATTAAACCCAATGGCGACAATGGCATAAATGGAGCCATAGGTAATACCTGCCATCAGGTATTGAATAAAAAGTTCAGTGGTCATGAGAAAACAGGGTAAGCAATCACAGACACAGTAATTCAGCACCAGAACGATGCCAGAAAATACTACTGTTCCTGTGATTGCTTACAACTTTGGCATGTGTTTATTTCAGATTTCAACCCGGCGTAACAAACAAAACCGGACTGGAAAAAAATCATCCAGTCCGGCTGCTCTACACTATCAAAGCCCCTGGATTACTTTCCAGTATAGGCAACAAACTTTCCGTCCTTCACAGTCAGCATCTGGAAAGCATCTATATCAAGACCATTATGATCTTCAGCGGAGAAGTTAAAAACACCACCGGTTCCGGCAAATCCCTTAAGGTTTTCAATTGCATCACGCACCTTATCCCGGTCATTTCCGCCTTCGGCGATAGCTGCGGCAAGGATCGTGATAGCGTCATAGCCATGACCACCGAAGGTGGATGCAGGCTCGTTGAACTTTGCCTCATAATTTTTCTTATATTCCATCAGAAGTGCTTTCTGTGGATTATCATCGGCAAGACTCTCAGCAATGAGAAGGCGTCCTGCAGGGAAGATAATTCCCTCGGCAGCAGCACCAGCAGCCTGTACATATTTAATATTTCCAAAGCCATGACTCTGGAACAGAGGTACTTCCCAACCAGCCTGACGCATGTTCTTGGCAACAATGGCCTGAGCTGGAACGATGGACCAGTTCACAACCGCCTGGACATCCTTGTTGGCTTTAATTTTGGCAACTACAGCAGAAAGATCGTTGGATTTTTTGTCATAGACCTCAACTTCAACGATTTCAATACCAAATTCTGGAGCAATGGCTAAAAGCTGTCCCTTTCCAGCCTGTCCAAAACCAGTATTTCCAGCAAGAACCGCGATCTTTGAAATGCCTAATTTGTTCATCTCCATAAAGATCTTTTTAGCAGCAAAAGAATCTTTCTGGGGAGTTTTGAAAACATAGGAGGCAACGGGGTCAACAATAACCTCGGCAGCACCACAGGAAAGCAGTGGAGTTTTTGCTTCCTGACAGATGTTTTTTATTTTCATGGTCTCGCCGGAAGTGGAAGGTCCGATAATTGCCAGGACCTTTTCTTCTTCAATCAGCTGTTTGGCAAAAGAAATTGCTTTTTCAGGACTTCCCGCTGAATCCTTAATGATCAGTTCAATTGTGTTACCGTTGATTCCACCTTTGGCGTTGATCTCTTCAACCATCATTTCCAGGCTGCGAGCCTCAGGGCCCCCAAGGAAAGAAGCGCCACCGGTGACAGCAAGAATAGCTCCGACTTTGATATTCTCAGCAAGAGCAGGCGCCACACATAAAGCGACGGCCACAACTGCCATGAGAAGTTTTGATGCAAATTTTTTCATCTTTTCCCCCAATTAAATAATGTACGACAGTGCCTTGTTGCAACTGCCACCAAACTACCGTTTCACCACAAATATAAGTCTATCCAGTTTTTCTCTTACCTGGATTCCGTACATTTTTTCTTCCTTCTGGACTTCGGCCTCACCTACAATGCACAAATCTGCTCACCGCTTAGTATTGTATAGCCGGTACGCTGTAAAGACTCGATGGCCTTATCCATATCATCAAAACGGAAAATAAGTACTGCATTTTCTCCAGTTTTATTGACAAATGCATACATATACTCAACATTGAGTCTTTCTGCTTCTATGGTCTTCAAAACACCAGCAAGACCACCGGTCTTATCGGCCACTTCAACAGCAATAACATTTGTGATACCAACTGTAAAGCCATTGGATTTCAGAGTTTTTTTGGCCTTTTCAACGTCATCAACGATAAGGCGCAGGATACCGAAATCAGCAGTATCGGCAACCGACAGGGCCCGAATGTTAATATTTTCTTCAGCCAGCCTGGCGGTGATCTCAGCCAGACGCCCCGACTTGTTCTCTAAAAATACTGCAATCTGTTCTACCCGCATTTTAATTCCTCCGGACTTATAGTTTTCTATTGTCGATTACCCGCTGCGCCTTTCCTTCACTGCGCTGGATAGTTCTGGGTTCCACCAGTTTCACCCGACAGGTAACACCCAGCATATCCTTGATATCCATCTGAATACGCTTGGTCAGATTTTCCAGAGCCTTAATTTCATCGGAGAAGATATCCTCGCTGACTTCGACCTCGACCGCCATGGTGTCCATATTGCCTTCACGATTCACTACAATCTGGTAGTGAGGCTCAACCCCCTCAGTTCCCATAAGGACGTGCTCAATCTGGGATGGGAAAACATTGACGCCGCGAATAATCAACATATCATCGGTCCGCCCGGTCACTTTTTCCATACGAACCAGAGTTCGTCCACAGGCACAGGTGTCATACATCAACCTGGATATGTCCTTGGTTCGGTAGCGGATAATAGGAAACGCTTCCTTGGTAAGGGTGGTAAATACCAGCTCACCCTTTTCACCAGGTGGCAGTACCTCTCCGGTATCAGGATCTATAATTTCCGGTAGAAAGTGATCCTCAAAAATGTGCATCCCCTTCTCGCCTTCAAGACACTGCATGGAAACGCCCGGCCCCATAACCTCGGAAAGACCATAGATATCAACCGCCTTGATGTTCAATTTGCGTTCAACCTCATCACGCATATTTTCACTCCAGGGTTCCGCGCCAAAGACTCCGACACGAAGAGAGAGAGACTTTGGATCAACGTCCAGTGTTTCCATGGTCTCTGCAAGATTGAGAGCGTAGGAGGGAGTGGCAAGGAGAACAGTTGATTTAAAGTCCTTCATGATGGTGATCTGACGTTTGGTATTTCCACCAGACACCGGAATAACGGTGGCACCAAGGCGTTCAATTCCATAGTGAGCACCAAGACCACCGGTGAACAGCCCGTAACCGTAAGCATTATGGACCATATCCTTGGCAGTCACTCCCGCAAGAGTAAGTGCCCTGGCCATAAGGCCTGACCAGGTTTCAAGATCCTTTTTTGTATAGCCGACAACCGTGGGCTTGCCGGTGGTTCCGGAGGATGCATGGACTCGAACGACCTGATCCATTGGCACGGTAAAAAGACCAAAAGGGTAATTATCCCGAAGATCTTCTTTGACAGTAAACGGAAGCTTTGCGAGATCAGCCAGGGATTGGATGTCTTCTGGTTTCACACCGGCAGCATCCATCTTTTCCCGGTATGGCGCAACGGTCTTATACACCCGTGCCACCAGATGCTGAAGGCGTTTCAGCTGAATAGACTCCAGGCCGACCCGCGGCAGGGTCTCCATCTCCTCTTCCCAATATAGTGTCATGACCAACTCTCTCCAGTAGATTTTTTACTCAGGCAGTAATTTTTCTGCCTGCAGCAAATGCTTTCATATTTACTTCACGAAACCTTTCAGGAATCCTGGTGTTAATGATGTTTTCGTACACCTCAACACCCATGGGCAAGAAGGCGGACATGGCTCCAACCATGACAATATTCGCCGCCTTGACTTCGCCAGCATCACGTGCGATATCGAAGGCATCGACACTTACCACCTGAATTCCTAGTGAACTAACGGCATCGAGCACATTCGCAGGATACGGTACCTGTCCCATGGCCACACTTGGCGGTTTAATCTGCTGGGTATTGACAATCACCTTACTCTCCTGGTGGAGGTAGGGAAGATACCGTGCGGCCTCCATCATCTCAAAAGAGATCAGGATATCAGCCTTGCCGGGTTCAATAAGCGGTGAGTACACCTTATCCCCGTAACGCAATTGGGCGGTAACCGACCCGCCACGCTGGGCCATCCCGTGCACCTCACTCTTCTTGGCATCATACCCTGCGGCAAGCAGGGCATAGGCTGTCACCTCACTGGCAAGGAGAATTCCCTGTCCACCCACTCCGGAAAAAAGAATATTACCTGTTGCTGCCATTTATTTATTCTCCCTTCCTGTTGATTGCTTCAAATTTACACAGGGCTGCACACTGGCCACACCCGTTGCACTGCACTTCATTGATCACCGCAAAACCCTTCTGTTTTTCTTTATACCCTTTCGCTACCGCTTCTTCGGGCGTAATATTTGTCCAACTGATGGCAGGACAGCCAAGCTTCACACAGGCCATACAGCCTGCGCAGTTTTCAGTCTTTGTTGAATAGGGATTATGTGGTGCATTTTTAATTTCAGGCAGCAACACACAGGGCGCTCTTGAGATAACCACTGCCATCTCATCAAGAGCCAATGCTGTCTGCAACGCCTTTTTACACTCGGCAATATCATGGGGATTAACCGTCTCAACATGCTTGACACCAACTGCCCTGCATAACGCTTCAAGGTCAATGGCATTTGCCGCCTCACCTTTTATATTGCAACCAGATGCCGGATTATTCTGCTGACCGGTCATGGCGGTAATCCTGTTGTCAAGGATCACAAGAACCGTCCGGGAGTCATTATAGACCGAGTTGATCAGACCATTGATTCCAGTATGAACAAAGGTGGAATCACCGATCACGGAGACCAGCTTTCCTTTCCCCTCATCTCCCAAGGCCTTGGCCATGCCGTGAGCAATCGTTACCGATGCACCCATACAGACACAGGAGTCCATGGCTGAAAGCGGTGGCAGAAAACCCAGGGTGTAACAGCCGATGTCACCTGAAACAAAGATGTCCTTCATTTTGGAGAGATTAAAGAACACTCCGCGATGAGGACAACCGGCGCACATATTCGGTGGCCGCATGGGAAGCTCTACCGGAGCAAAGAGTGCTGGGGCAGAACCTGGATCAATGGCAGCTCGAACAATAGCAGTATTAAGCTCGCCCTGGTTTGGAATCAGATCCTTACCGTGACACTCTACTCCCATGGCTTTGATGTGATGTTCAAGGAAGGGGTCGAGTTCTTCCACAACAAAAAGCTCATCCACACTTGCGGCAAATGCTTTGATTTTCTTCTCGGGAAGCGGCCAGCTCATACCAAGCTTTAAGACTGTAGCTTCCGGGAATGCCTCTTTCACGTAGAGATAGGCGACACCACCAGTAATAAAACCACGTTTGGTATCACCAGGCTCAACTTTGTTAAAAACATCACTCTCTGCAACTTCCGTAAGCTGTGCCATGCGCTCTTCAACAACTTTGCGGCGATTACGGGCATTTCCGGGAAGCATAACAATTTTGGCAGGTGCTTTTTCAATTCCGCAGACTGCAGAGGATTTCCTCATGTCGCCCTTACTGAGCACTCCCTTCACATGGGCCACACGGGTGGTTATACGAAACAGAACCGGAGTGTCAAACTTTTCAGACAGTTCAAAGGCATCTTTCAGTAACTCTTTTGCCTCGGCAGGCTCGGATGGCTCAAGCATGGGGAGCTTGGCAGCATACGCGTAATTACGATTATCCTGTTCATTCTGAGATGAGTGCATCTCAGGATCATCGGCGGTAAGCACAACAAGACCACCACGAACACCTGTGTATGAGACGGTAAACAATGGATCCGCAGCGACATTGACACCAACATGCTTCATGGTTGCAAAGGCTCTTGCTCCGGCAAAAGAGGCACCAATTGCGACCTCGAGACCAACCTTCTCGTTGGGGGCCCATTCGGTATACACACCTTCGTATTTGGAGAGATTCTCCATGATTTCAGTCGATGGCGTTCCGGGATAGCCGGAGGCGACTGTAACTCCCGCCTCATAAGCAGCCATGGCAATGGCTTCGTTTCCGGACATCCAGAGTGAATTGCTGTCTGTCACTTTCTCACCTGTTACTGTTTATAGTTTTTTATCAATTGCCCTGGCGGATAGAATAACAACAAATACCACCTCAGGTTTTCCACTTGCAGCAGACATAAAAGCTCCCTGCAAAATCATGACAAACTACCCTGAAAACACGACATCAAGCAAGGTTTTTTTCAATTTTGGAAGTCGTATTTTTTGTGTCTTTTTGCTCAGGCTATTGCTCCTAACACGCTGCACACCTGGAGATAACAAAACCCAACTATTGGAAGTTTCAACCATTTCACATTAATCAGAGGAAAATAAGTTTTTAACTAAGTTGTAAAAAAACACTTGACGGATAGCAACTTCAGCGCTACCAATTGCCAAGGAAATCCGACTGAATCACCATTCAGCCTCTTTATATAGATCGTCACAACCCACACACATTAATCTTCTACTAAAATGAGTCCACACCTATGTTTCTAGCAAAAATTTTTCCGTTTATTCTCTGGTTTAAGGGGTACAAGGGGGAAGCGTTCAAACTTGACCTGGTTGCCGGTATCACGGTTGCCATGGTGCTAATCCCTCAATCAATGGCCTACGCACAACTCGCAGGTCTTCCTGCCTACTACGGCCTCTACGCAGCATTCCTGCCACCTATGATTGCGGCCCTGTTTGGTTCCAGTCGTCAACTTGGTACCGGGCCTGTTGCCGTTGTATCACTGATGTCCGCGGCGTCCCTTGAGCCTCTGGCAACTGCCGGATCACCTGAATTTATCGCTTACTCTATCGTGCTTGCACTTGTTGTCGGTATCTTCCAGTTCTCCCTGGGTGTGCTTCGCCTGGGAATGGTGGTAAACTTTCTCTCCCATCCTGTTATCAATGGTTTCACCAATGCCGCTGCCATCATTATCGCATCATCTCAGTTTTCCAAATTCTTCGGCGTATACGTTGATAAAGCCCCTCATCATTATGAAACAATGATACGAGTGGCAAATGCCGCTATGGATTATACTCATATGCCGACTTTGATTTATGCGGTCTCTGCGGTAGCCATCATGGCCACCTTGAAAAAATATGCCCCCAAGGTTCCGAATGTTCTGGTAGCAGTCCTTATCACCACCGTAATTTCCTACTTCACAGGATTTAACAATGATGCCGCAGTTGACATCTCCACCGTTCAATTACCCGGATTTACTGAAAAAGTACATAAATTCAACCAGGCAACAGAACTCATCGAGACACGCGGCGGCGAACGTGCTGCTCTCGGTAAAGCGGCTGATGAGCTACGTAACGCAGAAACTGGACCTCACGGTGGCAAACCCATCGAACTGATCAAAATGGAAAGCGAAATAGCAATTCTCACTAACCATATGGATCATGCAAAAGAAGAGGCCCACCTTCTCCGTAAGGATCTCAGACATCTGAAATTTGAAGCGGTAGTCGATGGTGACAACTACACCTTCTATCCAAAAGGAAACATTCCAGGTGGCATAGAAACGGATGGAAAAACCTGGCGTCTGAAAATAGGCAATAAAGCGCTGAGTACTGATCAATTAACCATGATGGGTGGTGGTGCCATTGTCGGTACAGTTCCCAAGGGACTGCCAACAATTGCAATCCCGGAACTCACTATGAAAAGCTTTCTAAAACTGCTTCCCACGGCAATTATTATCTCCCTGCTCGGATTTATGGAAGCCATTGCCATTGCTAAAGCCATGGCTGCCAAAACCGGTCAGAAGATTGATGCCAATCAGGAGTTAATCGGTCAGGGACTTGCCAACATCTGTGGTTCCTTTGGATCCAGCTATGCGGTTTCCGGATCATTCTCCCGTTCCGCCGTTAACCTTGCTGCCGGGGCTGTTACGGGTATCTCTTCCGTGGTCACCTCGGTCATGGTGGTCATCACCCTGCTCTTCTTCACCCCCCTGCTCTACCATCTCCCCCAGGCAACGCTTGCTGCAGTCATTATGATGGCAGTTATCGGGCTTGTGAATATCAAAGGATTTGTCCATGCATGGCACGCTCAAAGATATGATGGAATTATTTCGGTTTTAAGTTTTCTGGTTACCCTCTACTTTGCTCCACACCTGGATAAGGGTATCATGGTTGGCTTTGTCCTTTCCATGGGCGTATTCCTCTACAAATCGATGCGTCCGGTTGTGGCCGAGCTCTCCATGCATGAGGATAAAGTCATGAAAAGTGCTGAACATTATCGCCTCAAAGGCTGTCGCCATATTTCGGTTGTCCGCTTTGATGGATCTTTGTTCTTTGCTAATGCCAGCTACCTGGACGAACAGGTCGCTCATTTCAGAACCACGCATCCGGATCTGCGCTACATTCTCCTTGACGCTAAAGGAATCAATGATATGGACGCCTCCGGTGAAGAGGCTCTCGCCATGATCGTTGAGCGCCTCCGTGCGGCAAAACTCGGCTTTGCAATGTCCGGAGTAAAAGGACAAGTCATGGCTGTCATGGAGAGGACTCACCTTCTTGACAAGATCGGAATAGAAAACATGTATCCTGACACTGAATCGGCCGTTGCTGATATTATTACCAAGGTCCATACAGACACCGATCTTCCTGAAGCAGGCTGTAATAACTGTCCTTTAACAAAGTATATTCCTGCATAGCAGGATTTTAAAACATAAAAAGGCCGTAATCCTATTTGGGATTGCGGCCTTTTTACGTTTACACCTGAGAATATTTTAAATTCACCAGAAGACTACTCAGATAACACCCAGCTCCACTCTATTTCTTCCATTCTGCTTTGCCATGTAAAGCGCCTGATCACTACACTCTATTATCGCCACACGGCTCAATTCCTTTTTAGTCATATCTGTAGCCGCCAGACCAATACTTACTGTAACAGAAACACGCTTCCCATTATGCTCAATTTTCTTTTGCTCAACTCCTCTCCTCAGGCGTTGCGCCAGCACCTTTGCCCCCTTACTCCCCGTTTCAGGCAGGATAACAGCAAACTCTTCGCCACCATAACGGGCAACAACGTCACAACTTCGCACCAGATGGGTCAAAACGTTAGCAATCTCCTTAAGGATTTCATCGCCCACGAGATGTCCAAAGGTGTCATTAACCTTTTTAAAAAAATCAATATCCAGAAGAAGCAGTGAAACAGGATGTTTATAGCGAATTGCCCTTCCCAATTCCGTTTCCAGAACATTCTGAAAGTATCTGTGATTATAAAGACCGGTCAGACCATCCCTGTAGACGAGTTCCCGCAGACTGTTGTTTGCCTGCTGCAGCTCCATAGCAAGCTGTTCTGCACTCCGCCTCGCCAGTTTCAGTTCCAGGACAACCTGTTCATAGGAAAAATTCAGAGCACCCAGTTCTTCATTCGCTTCCTGCATGATCTGGGAAAAGGGCTTGATGTCCTTGGGGTCCATTGCAAACAGGTTCAGGATCTCACGAGACCGCTCCCCTATGGTATCGATTAATTCGTCAACCCTGTCCCCGGAGACATGCCATTTTTCTGCAAGTCCAGAATGCACCTCAATGGACTTCATGTTACTGTGTACACTGTGATACATGGCCGAAATTTTGTCCGAAAAATCGAGAAGCATTGCTGAACCCTGAAAATCTTTTCCAGCTTTTGCCGTCATGTGATGCCAACGAATGGGCTCACTGATAGATTCAGGTAAATTCCAGGAGCTGAGCAAATAATGACCAACTTCCGTATGGTCGCAACCAAACTGTTCTTTCTCGGCGACACTGAGTTTCTCGCCACTGACACGCTTTTGGTCAAGAATGGCCCTGTAGTCATTCGGATGAGACAGAAAAAGAATCAAAATACCAATATCCTGCAGCAATCCGGTGACAAACAAATCCTGACCTTTGTGCCCGACAGCGCTTCCAAGAACATCCGCAGCCACCGCCGCAGTTATTGCCCGTCGCCAGAAGTAATCAAGATTAAAGCTTCCCTGGGGGGCATTTTGGAACTCCTGGACAATGACGAAGGAGAGTGCGATATTCTTCAATGCGTCAGTACCAATCAATGCTGTGGCCTGAGCAAGAGAGTCAACGGGTTGACTGAGCCCATACAGAGAAGAATTGGCAAGTTTCAGAATACGAACACTGAGAGAAGGATCGGTACTGATAATTCTGGCCAGGTCATCGAAGGAGTTTTCCTCCTGGCGGACAGCCTCCAAAATTTTTAAGGCTATCGACGGCGGTGAGGGCAGCCTGACTTTTTCGTCAAAAAAATCCTGAACAGTCGTCATTCAAAAACTCCAGATTAAACTGATTTGTATCTCTTTTTATCATATACGTATCCCTACCACTTAACTTACCTGTTACTATTTTTGAGGTCAAAGAAAAAGAAGAGAACATTACCCCGTAAGCCTCTCCATATTTTCCTGTGCCGCTTCCCACTTCCCATACCAGCGTTCAAGCCTGCGCCCACACTCGTCATAGTCAGCTGAAGTTGCCACCCAGGCCTTTTGATCCTGATAGAGTTCAGGATCAGCCATTCGGGCTTCAAGGGCTGTTTTTTCAGCTTCCAGTTTTTCCACCATTTTCTCTGCTTCTTCAGCCTGTTTTTTCCAGGGACCCACTTTTTTATTTTCTTCCCGGCGCTTTCTTGCATCCAGCTGACGCTGTTCCTTTTTAGAAAGCTGTGTCCCTGAGATTTCTGTTTCGATAACTGGCGCTGCCTCATCGGATGGTTGCTGTTTTTCCTCACCCCCGGCACCATCCGTTTCGATTTTCAACAGATAATCACTGATATTGCCTTCATATACGTTCAGCTGCCCAGCTTTAACCTCAACCACCTTATTCACAAAACTGTCGAGGAAATAACGGTTATGGGAAACCACCAGAATAAAGCCATCATACTGAGACATAGCCTCCTGCAGAACCTCCTGGGAACTGATATCCAGATGGTTCGTCGGTTCATCGAGGAGCATACAGTTCGCGGGAGATGCTATCATTTTAGCCAGCGCCAGACGACTTTTTTCCCCACCTGAAAGAACGGAAACCTTCTTATCCACCTCTTCACCCCGGAACAGGAAGGTTCCCAGCAGAGAGCGTATCCGGGTGATAGTCATATCCTTCACAGAGAGTGAGAGTGTTTCAAGGGCCGTAAGGGTTGGACTGAGTTCCTGGGCCTGATGCTGTCCGAAATAGGATAGCTGCACATTGTGACCAAGTTTCACAACCCCTGAATCAGCACTTATGGCCCCGGCAATAATCTTTACCAGGGTCGATTTCCCAGCACCGTTGACGCCAACAACTGCAACCTTGTCTCCACGCTGAAACTGGAAACTGATGTTTTTAAAAACCTCTTTGCCATCAAAACTCTTACACAGATTCTCCACCGTGAGCACATCCCTGCCCGAGTCAGGTGCGGGAGGAAAACTGAAACGAATCTGCCGGTCTTCCTCACCGATCTCAAGAAGAACCATTTTCTCAAGCTGTTTCACCCGGCTCTGCACCTGTTTGGCCTTGGTGGATTTAGCACGGAAGCGCTGAATAAACTGCATACTCTGCTTAATCTGCGCCTGCTGGTTATCGTAGGCCGCCTTCTCAATAGTCTTCCGCTCCACCTTCTCCTTCTCATAATAAGAATAGTTGCCCTTGTAGACCGAGAGTTTCCCAAGACTCAACTCCCAGGTAGTGGTTGTCACCTTGTCAAGAAAGGCTCTATCATGGGAAATAATCACCATGGCACCGTTATAGGAGCGGAGAAATTCCTCAACCCAGGTAAGAGAAGTCAGATCCAGATGGTTGGTTGGTTCGTCGAGCAGCAGCAGAGAGGGAGCAGCAAGCAGCATTTTGGCAAGCATCAGCCGCATGATCCAGCCACCTGAGAAGGATGATGCCGGCCTGTCCATATCATCCTGATGGAAACCGAGGCCCAGTAATATCTTTTCAATCCGCGCCCGCATGGTATAGATACCGCTGCCTTCAAGACGATGCTGGATGTCCCCCTGACGCTCGAGCAGGATTGAAAACTCATCCGACTGAGGATCCACGCTGGCAAGATCCCCGTTAATGATGTCAGCCTCCTTTTGCAGTTCAATCAGTTCCGCAAAGGCACTCTCTGCCTCCTGATACAGGCTTCGTCCAGAAACAAGGGCACTGGATTCCTGGGGGAGATAGGCCACACTGAAATATTTTGAACGGCTGAGAACGCCATCATCGCACTCGTTCACGCCAGCCATGATTTTCAAAAGCGTCGATTTACCGGCACCATTGACGCCCAGTAACCCGATTCGTTTTCCGTCGGTTACCTGAATGGAAAGATCTTTAAAGAGATGCTTATCTCCGTAACGGATGTCCAGATGATTAATTGATAACATAGTTCATTGTGCCCCGTTTCAAGGTTTTATCCGTTGTAATCTGCAATCGTGACTCAAGTCCCAACTGTTGCAATCGATTTATATTGGCCCGTTTTGGGCCAACAAATGCCGACATATCCCGATCCGAAATTTGCAGGAAAAGCTTTTTCCCTGCAGGACAGCCGGCAAGAAGTGGTCGAATACGCTTAAACCATTGACGTGCCGCAACAAATTCTCCAAATGAAGGATGATAGGGACCAGCAATAAGTTCTTTTTCCAGGCTTTCCGATGCCTGCAAACCCATTCGCATGATCCGGATTCCAGCATTTCCAAGCCGTTCTTTTGCAATACAGCAAAGAGCGATCGCCCGTTCCATGCTGAGCGGTCGGTACCTTCCCCTTTGGTATTCCCCAGCCAACCCGGAACCGCCGATAACCAGGGTGGGATAAAGACGCACAAAGTCAGGATTACACCTGATGACACGATGCAGACCAGCCAGGAACGACAGAGTGCTTTCACCCGGCAACCCCGGCATAAGCTGAACACCAAGAGTGAGTCCCTTCTCCTTCAAGATTGCCATTGCCTGCAGGGAATCGTCACTCGTATGCCCTCGGTGAGCTGCCTCAAGAACCCTGTCATCAAGGGACTGCACTCCAAGTTCCACTGTTTTCACCCCGGCCTTCAGTAAAAAATCACAAATCGTTTCATCTATGCAGTCTGGACGGGTAGAAAGACGGATAAAGTGCACTGCGCCCCTCTGAAGAAAGGGACGCACCGCACCCAACAACAGCTCCTGACGTTCTTTGGCAAGACAGGTAAAAGAGCCGCCATAAAAGGCAACCTGTACCTCGGAGTGCTTTCTGGAAAAACCAAGCCATTCTTCTATGGTATCCTGGACATACTCGGCATCATCAATCTTTTGCGACAGCTTTCCACTGATGGAGACCTGGTTACAGAAAAGACAGTGCTGCGGACACCCCTGATAGGGAATAAAAATTGGGATAACAAGAGGCATGGCAGGCTCAGGAGGAAAATTTCCCTATCACATCGTCTAGACTGTCAAGGGTTGTCGCCGCTGCACGCTGCTCTGCTTCCTTTTTGGAACTCCCCGTTCCACTGCCGAGTGCCTCCTCCCTGAAGAGAACGGAGACAGTAAAAATCTTCTGATGCGAGGGGCCCTCCTCCTCATCTATTCGATAGGAGGGAGCCTCATTAAACTTTTCCTGCAGTGCCTCCTGTAAACGACTTTTGGCATCTGCCATCAATAATTCTTCTTTTTTCCCTGCCATATCAGGAACAAAGAATTTATTAACAATCACCGCCACCGTCGGATAATCGCTGTCCTCGAGAATCGCCCCGATAACCGCTTCGTAGGCACAGGAAAGGATAGAGGACTTATTACGCCCATTGGATGCGTCCTCTCCCTTGCCAAGGCAGAGAAAATCACCAAGTTTGAGATTTCTTGCCATGGTCGCCAGGTGGGTTTCATTAACAAGCGATGATCTGAGCCGGGTAAGTTCTCCTTCACGCATCTCCGGAAAGCGTTTACAGAGGGTATGCCCAATGACAAGATCAAGCACAGCATCACCTAAAAACTCTAGAATCTCATTATTTTTATCAATCTGCGCCTGTTCAAAAGCAAAAGACGAATGAATCAATGCTTTTTGCAACAGGCGCAGGTCGGTAAAACGGTACCCAAGGCACTGTTCCAGCACAGCCAGATCATCCTTGTTTCGTTGTACCAGTGTTTCAATATCCATTGCTATTTTCCTCTTGTTAAAAACATAAACTGTGGTATAAAGTGTTGCTCATGCCTACCTGGGCATATTCGGCGGCGTAGCCAAGCGGCTAAGGCACTGGTCTGCAAAACCATGATTCAGCGGTTCAAATCCGCTCGCCGCCTCCAGTACTTTTAAGGCGATATTCTGAATATTTCAGGATATCGCCTTTTTTTATTACGTCGTCAAAAATCTGTGTCCCAGATAAAACTACCCTGTATAGCACAAAACGACTGTTCCGGCACCCCTTTCCTTCTTCTGAAATTCTCCTCAAAAAAATACCACAAAGTTAGAGTTTGACAGCGCTAAAATTCTGCCTATACTTTTTCTGATAGCTAGATATTTTATATTTCTCCACAACCACGAAAAAGGAAAACTCGCTGATGTCTGAAAAAAACAATACGGTAAAAAAAGAGACCCTGATTTACGCCCTGTTAATAGGATTTGTTGCAGGTTTTATTGGTGGCGCCATATTTGCCGTTTACAAGCTTAGCCCTTCCATCCCGCTTGCTGCCCCCACTCAGACACAGGCTCCGGACAACGCCCAGCAGCTGGAAAAACAGACAGCAGAGGCCATAGCCAACTTTGAGGCTGAAGTCACGGTAAATCCCAACAACACTGAAGCCTGGGTCCAGCTCGGCCACCTCTATTATGACTCTGACAAAGTACAGCAGGCTATCAAGGCGTATACCAGATCCCTTGAACTCCAACCCGGCAATGCGGATGTTTGGACTGATCTCGGGGTCATGTACAGAAGAAACAAACAGTCAGAGAAAGCCATTGAATCCTTTGACAAAGCCTTTTCGGTCAACCCCGGGCATGAACCGTCACGCCTCAACAAGGGTATTGTCCTGTTGTATGACTTTAATAATCCCGAAGGGGCCATTGCCGCCTGGGAAGAACTCCTCTCTATCAACCCGCAGGCGAAACTGAACAACGGCAAACCGTTGACTGAAGCTGTAGAGGATATCAGAAAAGAAATGAATACCACCATTCCGGCAAACAAATAGGATGCTTTTTCTATAAACCTACTCTCACTATCCCCTTTGAAAAGGCCTCAACATGGCAAGTAACGACATTCACATTCCTGAACACTGTGAACACGAGACTCACACCACCGGTGCTCTCCACGACAAACTCCCGCCAGTGGTGGAGACGCTGGTCGCTGCCTGGCAGACTGAGGACTGCTTTGATCATGTGGGGCCGGTTCCCATCCCCTCACACACCTCGATTATTAATATTATCTACCAGGTACGGCAGATATTGTTTCCGGGCTATTTTACCAAGACCAAGATCCATGGCTCCAATCTGGAATATTATCTCGGCAAGGAGACCACGGAACTCTACGAACGATTATCCAGGGAGATCATCATGGCCATCCGCCATGACTGCAGGCGTTCCAACCTCCCCTGTACCCATTGTGAAGAAAGAGGGCATCGCATGGCCCTCTCCTTTATTGAAAGCCTGCCGGGAATTTCAGCCCTGCTCTCCACCGATATTCGGGCAACACTTGCAGGAGACCCGGCAACAGCCAGTACGGATGAAGTTATCTTCTGTTACCCCGGCCTGCTTGCCACCTCCATCTACAGAATGGCTCATGAACTGTACCTCCTTGAAGTACCAATTATTCCCCGGATTATGACTGAACATGCCCACAGCCTCACGGGTATCGATATCCATCCGGGGGCAACCATTGGTCCCGGATTTTTCATTGACCATGGAACTGGCGTTGTTATTGGAGAGACAACAATCATTGGCTCAAATGTCAGGATCTATCAGGGCGTCACCCTGGGAGCTCTCTCGCTTCCAAAGGATGCAGGACGGGTGATGCGGGACGTTAAGCGCCATCCGACCATTGAAGATGACGTTATCATCTACGCCAACACCACTATCCTTGGCGGGGACACAACCATTGGCGCCAGAACAGTGATCGGTGGAAACATCTGGCTCACCGAATCCGTGCCATCGGACACCAGAGTTATACTCAAACGACCAGAACTCCTCTATTCAGGAAGAAAGGGTGGAACATCATGAACCTGTCACTAACCGATACCACAGGAAATACCCCACTTATATCGCTGTCCAAAATCTCCGCTCACTGCTGTGCCCGTATTCTTGCAAAACAGGAATCCCGGAATCCCATGGGCAGCGTCAAGGATCGTATTGCACTTGCCATGATTGAAGCGGGGATACGGGGCGGGAAGATTACAGAAGGTACCACCGTCATCGAGGCAACTTCAGGAAATACCGGATTGGGGCTGGCCTTTGTCTGCGCAGAAAGAAATCTGCCATTGATTCTCACCATGCCGGAATCCATGTCGCTTGAACGAAGAGCTCTTCTCAAACATCTGGGAGCTCAGCTGGTTCTCACTCCTGCCGCAGAGGGAATGAAAGGGGCCATCGCAGCTGCAGAAGAACTTCATCGGAAAACCCGGAACAGTTTTATGGTCAGACAGTTTGAAAATCCTGCCAACCCAGCTATTCACAAAAGAACCACTGCTGAGGAAATATGGCAGGCAACGGATGGCATAATCGATATTTTCGTAGCGGGAGTCGGAACCGGCGGAACCATAACGGGAGTGCTCGAGGGATTAAAAGAAAAGAATCCGGAGATTATTGGAGTGGCAGTGGAACCTGCTGACTCCCCAGTACTTTCAGGAGGAAGCCCTGGTCCCCATAAGATCCAGGGGATTGGAGCCGGCTTTATCCCTGCAATCCTGAAAACTGAGCTGATTGACAAGATCATTACAGTTACAAACGACGATGCCCTTGAAACCGCCAGAAAGCTAGCTAAACAGGAGGGGCTGCTGGTCGGAATCTCCTCGGGTGCAGCCATGTGGGCAGCGCTGCAACTGGCAAGAGATGAAAGAAACCAGAGTAAAACAATAGTCACTGTTCTGCCGGATACAGGAGAGCGGTATTTAAGTACCGACCTGATGATAAAGTAAGCAGATGTTTCCCGAAAAAATGATGTGCTTCTCTATAAAAAAATAAATCGTTTTTAGCCATCTTATTTCCATTGACTTTCCCTGCACCAGGACGTACATAGCACGTAAAGGAACATGAGTTGGCCGAAAAGCCAACATAAAGGTAATATACTAAAATAATTGGAGAAAAAAAATGCAAACACAGGCGGACATTATTAATTTCTGGAGCCACATTCCAGACCTTTCAGACTCGCTTACTGACGAAGATGAGGAACCTCCTGACGGTAGAATAAAAACCCTCGACGCAGACGCCTGTCTGCTCAAAAGTCCCCCCCCAGCCACTCTTTTTTCTCTACCTTCAGAAGCATCATCAGTAAGTCCTTCTCAAAGAAACACATTTCGAAAAACCTTTTACCCAGGTGTTACAGCAAAACAGTGGAACAGCTGGCATTGGCAGGTTGCCAACCGTATCCGTCGTGGAGACCAGCTTGGCCGTTTTTTACAGCTTTCCAAAGACGAAGAACTGGCTGTCAATGGAACGGGAACTACTCTTCCGCTTTCCATTACTCCATATTACCTGAGTCTTCTTAACCCTACAGATCCAGAGCATCCACTCCGCCGTTCCGTTGTTCCCACAACAGGTGAATTAACCCAGGGACCCGGTGAGGCTGACGATCCTCTTGGAGAAGACAACCAGAGTCCTGTGCCGGGTCTTGTTCACCGCTATCCTGACCGTGTTCTTTTTCTGGTACATGATTTTTGCTCAACCTATTGCCGTTACTGTACGAGGTCGCGTGTTGTCGGGCATGGTACCATAAATCCGACAACAGCCAGATTCGAACGAATGCTTGACTACATTCGTCGTACAAAAACGATCCGTGACGTCCTTATTTCAGGTGGCGACCCACTGCTGCTGTCCGATGATCGCCTTGAATGGCTATTGAGCAGTCTGCGTAAAATCCCTCACGTAGAGGTTATTCGCATCGGAACCAAGGTTCCTGCAGTGCTTCCGCAGCGTATCACCCCCGCACTGGTGAAAATGCTTCGCCGCTATCATCCTCTCTATATGAGCCTGCATTTCATCCATCCAGACGAATGCACTCCGGAAACCACCAAAGCTTGTGCACGCCTTGCAGACGCTGGAATTCCACTCGGTTCGCAGACCGTTCTCCTGCGCGGAATCAATGATACAGTGGAAACGATGAAGGGATTAATGCACGGGGTGATGAAGATGCGGGTCCGTCCATACTATCTCTACCAGTGCGACCCCATCACCGGATCGGCTCATTTCAGGACATCGGTAAAAAAAGGACTGGATATCATCCAGGGATTAAGGGGTTTCACCAGTGGTTATGCCATTCCAACCTATGTCATTGATGCCCCTGGCGGAGGAGGGAAAATCCCCCTTCTACCGGATTCGGTTATAGGGAAAGAGGGCAGTGATCTCCTGCTGCGTAACTACGAAGAGAGATGCTTCCGCTATCCCGATGTTGTCTGACTGAAAAAAAAGCGGTTACAGGTATATCCGTTCAGTAACAGATATACCACCTATTCATATTTACGTTTCAAACGGGTTCAATACAGATGAAGATAGGATTGACTTTTGATTTACGCTCCGCTTACCTGGAGATGGGATTCTCTGAGCTTGAAACAGCAGAATTCGATCGTGACGACACCATTACAGCCATTGAAAATGCGCTGACCACACTGGGTCACAAATGTGAGCGAATCGGTCATGCCAGACAGCTTATGCAGGCCCTTACGGAGGGAAAACGCTGGGATCTGGTTTTTAATATCGCTGAAGGGATGTACGGCATAGGCCGTGAGGCCCAGATTCCCGCAATTTTGGATGTTTTCAATATTCCATATACTTTTTCGGATCCACTGGTCATGAGCCTGACTCTGCATAAGGGCATGACCAAACGGGTATTGCGGGATGCAAAGGTTGCCGTGAGTGATTTCCTGGTTGCTGAAAAGGGGTCTGAAGCTGCAGCAATATCCTTCGGAGGTCCGTGGTTCATCAAACCGGTTGCCGAAGGAACGGGAAAGGGAATTGACCCCACCTCCATCGTCAGAGATAAAGCGGAGCTGCCGGGAGCCGTCGACCATTTGATAGAAAAATTTAAGCAGCCTGTAATCATTGAACCCTACCTGCCTGGTCGGGAGTTCACCGTTGGTATAGTAGGAACGGGAAACGTGGCAAAAGTTCTGGGAACCATCGAGGTTGTCCTGCTACAGAACGCTGAGGAAGGTGTCTATTCCTATGTCAACAAGGAGGAATGCGAAGAACGGGTGGAGTATCGGCTGGTTCACGGCAGTAAGGATCCCGTTGTCAAGGAGGCTGAAAACACAGCCCTTGAGGCCTGGCGTGTCCTTGGCTGCAGGGACGGAGGACGCGCGGATCTGCGCTGCGATGCAAACGGAAAGCCGCTGTTTATGGAGGTCAACCCTCTTGCCGGTATTCATCCGGAGCATTCGGATCTTCCCATTCTCTGTACAATGCAAAACATTGATTACCTGAGTCTTGTGGAAATGATACTCACCTCAGCCTCCGCCAGGGTTACACTATGAACATTGCCGTTGTTCATAATTCCCTGGAAGCAAGTGACGGGCCGGATGCGATGGATGTGCTGACGCAGGTGGAGGCAGTAAAAAAAGCACTGGTCCAGCTTGGGCACCGGATAAAGATTCTGGACTGTTCTCTGAATCTGGAGAAAATCAGTTGTGATCTCAAAGAGACGAAGACGGAACTGGTATTCAATCTGGTAGAATCCCTTGGAGGGCATGGTCGTCTGATTCATCTTTTCCCTGCACTGCTTGAGGTTTTACATCTTCCCTGTACAGGATCTTCAGCAGGAGCCATATCCCTGAGCTCCAACAAAACTGAGGCCAAGAATTTACTGCACAGTGCGGGCCTTCCCACCCCTGACTGGGCAGAACTTTTATCAAGTGGTGAAAAAAAAATTAACGGCAGCATTACGATGGATGCCACCTGGATCATAAAATCCCTATGGGAACATGCCTCACTGGGAATGAATACAGACTCTCTGGTGCAACCCTCCACGACAGATGAACTTTTCTCGCTCATGAATACCAAAAAGGGCAGTCTGGGCGGTGCCTGCTTTGCCGAGCACTTTATTGACGGCCGGGAATTCAATATCTCCATTCTTGCCGGAGAAAATGGCCCGGAAGTACTGCCTCCTGCCGAGATCCTCTTTGACAATTTCACCTCGGAGATGGCCAGGATTGTTGACTATAAGGCCAAGTGGGACGAATCATCCTTTGCCTACCAGCACACTCCGCGCAGCTTTGATTTCAGTTCTAAAGACAGAGTGATCCTTGAAAATCTAAAGGAGATCTCCCGGCAATGCTGGTTTCTTTTCAGGCTGAACGGCTATGCCCGGGTCGACTTCCGGGTCGACCCTGAAGGTAACCCCTGGATACTTGAGGTAAATGCCAACCCATGTCTCTCACCGGATGCGGGGTTTTCCGCAGCACTGGCACGGGCCGGAATATCCTTCAGTGAAGCAATCCACCGAATTGTAGCAGATATCCCTGTGACAGTTTGAAAGGAGTAATATAAATGTTACGCGTACGCCGCATCTACGATGATGCACTGCCAGTCAACAAAGAGGAACTGCGTCAGGTAAAGGAAATCCTTCGTTCCAGATTCAGTGTTACCGATGAAAAGGAGATTGAATCCATAGGAGAAAAACTGCGAAATCCTTTCAAACAGCGATTCCGTACCATTCTCTTTGTGGCCGAAAGTGTGAAGGAGCGTGTGGATGGTTTTGCAATCCTGCTCCATGAACCCTTACTCTCGTTCACCTATCTTGACTGGATTGCCATAACAGCCAAGCGTGCAAGCTCGGGTATTGGCAGTGTGCTCTACGAACGAGTACGGCAGGAATCTGCGGCCCTGAAGGTAAAAGGTCTTTTCTTTGAATGTTTACCGGATTCTGAAACCTTCTGTTCTGAACCGGAAATACTTCAGGAAAATAGTGCCAGACTCCGTTTTTATGAACAATACGGTGCCCGTCCCATCGTCAATACGGCCTACGAAACCCCCATCAACCCGGATGACAGCTGTGCACCGTTCCTGGTTTATGACGGCCTCGAGAACAAAAAACCACCCTCAAAGACTTTTGTCCGCAAAGCTGTACGTGCCGTATTGGAACGAAAATACAGTGATATATGTTCACCCGAGTATGTGGATACTGTTGTTTCCTCGTTCAATGATGACCCGGTGCAACTTCGTCCATTTCTCTATGTGAAACCCGAAGTTGCCAGCAACACAGTGGAAAGCAGAAGTACAGAACAGATTGCTGTAGTGGTAAATGACCGTCACGACATTCACCACATTAATGACAAGGGATACGTGGAGTCTCCGGTACGTGTCCGGTCAATCCTCAAGGAACTGGACAAAAGTGGATTATTTGTCCAGATAAAACCACGCCACTATGCCAACCATCATCTCCATCCGGTACACACTTCCGATCTTGTCGGATATCTGAAAAATGCCTGTGCAGACATGCCGGAGGGCAAGTCCCTCTATCCTTACATCTTCCCCATCCGCAATAAGATGCGACCGCCAAAGGAAAAATCTGTACTTGCCGGATATTACTGTATCGACACGTTCACTCCCATCAACAGAAATGCCTATCCCGCTGCCCGTCGAGCGGTTGACTGTGCCCTGACGGCAGCAGATGAAGTGCTTAATGGACGAAGAATAGCCTACGCTCTGGTCAGACCTCCAGGCCATCACGCTGAAAGTGGCGCTTTTGGAGGATTCTGCTATTTCAACAACAGTGCAGTCGCCGCCCACTACCTGAGCGGATATGGCAGAACCGTAGTGCTTGACATCGACTATCATCACGGCAACGGTACCCAGGAGATTTTTTACCGCCGCGATGATGTTCTGACCATCTCCATCCACGGTCATCCAAGCTTCGCCTATCCCTATTTCAGTGGATTTGAAGAAGAAAAAGGTGAAGGCGAAGGCGAGGGTTTCAATCTCAACATCCCCCTTCCTGAATCGGTGGATGGGGTAAAATATCGCAGGGCGTTGCAGAAAGTTCTGGAAAGGGTCGAGGCTTTTAATCCAGCCTTTCTTGTCGTAGCCTTAGGCCTTGATCCTGCCAAAGGCGACCCGACAGGTACCTGGAGTCTGCTGGCAAAAGATTTCCAGGAAAACGGTAAAATGATAGGAGCTCTTGGGTTGCCGACCATCGTTATCCAGGAGGGCGGATACAAAACGCGAACCCTTGGTATCAACGCGATGCGTTTTTTCAAGGGTCTCAGCCTTGCCATTCAGCAATGGGCCGATTCACGCCATCCGGTGAAAAGCAAAATTCAAGGCATTGCCTACAGATACGAGGTCGAGGAGGCTGATCTGGAACGAGTAGCCAAACTTGCTTCCAGAACAGGCTTCTTCTCCGCGGAGGAAGTGGATGTAGCTGTGGAACTGGTGCAGGAGAGACTGGAAAAAGGAGACGCCAGTGGCTATAATTTCATCATAGCAGAACATTACGGTCGCCTGGTCTCCTACACCTGTTATGGCGCAATCCCCTGCACCCAGAGCGGACATGATCTCTACTGGATCGTTGTACATCCCGATTATCAGGGAAGAGGCGTTGGTAAAAGCATCCTCAAGGAAACCGAACATGCCATCAGAAGTGGCGGCGGCGAGCGGGTATACGCAGACACATCCCAACGGCTGCAGTACGCCAGCACACGTGCCTTTTACGAAAACAACGGTTACCTCCAGGTGAGCCTGTTACCCGACTTCTATGGTCCCGATGATGGCAAGGTAGTCTACTGCAAAAATCTGCTGAAAAAATAGACAAAAGGGAGATGGTTGCATCCAGGCTGCCATACGTCCTTCCCATATAATTATTGCCAGTGTTTTTTGAATCAGGTAGGGTCATATCAGGTAAACATGTATTTTCATGGAGTTTCAATCCGTTGTAAGGATACCTGTACTCAATCCTTCTTCAACTCTCAACACGAGGAAAAGTCTGATGGAAACATTCAGGACATATGCCCCTGAGGATTATTACGACGAATTAATCGACGACACCGGCAAACCCCGGCCTGGAGTTCAGTTACTGGTGGATAAGATTGAATCACTACCCGAAGGTGACCTGGCCATGCGCCAGAGAGAAGCGGAGGCCCTGCTCCTCAAAATGGGCATCACCTTCAATGTCTACGGCCGCGATGAGGGCACGGAAAAGATATTTCCCTTTGATATTATTCCCCGCATTGTTTCCAGCAGCGACTGGCAGCAGATAGAGAACGGCCTGAAACAGAGGATATTCGCCCTGAATGAATTCCTCCAGGACATTTACAACGGCAAAAAGATCCTGAAGGATAAAATAATCCCTGAAGATCTTATTCTCAGCAGCCGCACCTATCGCAAAGAATGCGAGGGCTTCACCCCTCCCCGCGGCATATGGTGCCATGTAACGGGTACGGATCTGGTACGAGGCCGCAACGGAGAATTCTACGTGCTGGAGGACAATCTCCGCTGCCCCTCGGGCGTCTCCTATGTCCTTGAAAACCGCCAGGTACTGAAACGGACTTTCCCCCAGGTGTTTGAAGCCTCTCATGTGCGACCGGTGGACGATTATCCCACCAAACTCCTCGATATGCTTGAGTACCTGGCTCCAGACCACGTGCAATCACCCACCATTGGTGTTCTGACTCCCGGCATCTACAACAGCGCCTATTTCGAGCACTCTTTTCTCTCCCAGCAGATGGGAATAGAACTGGTGGAAGGCCGGGATCTTGTTGTCTCAGATGGATTTGTCCATATGTTGACCACCAAAGGCCTCAAACGTGTTGATGTCCTTTATCGTCGCATCGATGATGATTTCATCGACCCGGATGTCTTTCGTCCCGATTCCATGCTTGGTGTCAAGGGGCTCATTGAAGTCTATAAAGCTGGTCGTATCGCCATGGCCAATGCACCCGGAACTGGTATTGCCGACGACAAGGTAATTTACGCCTTCGTCCCCGAGATCATCAAATATTACACGGGTGAGGATCCGATCCTGGCCAATGTGCCCACCTATATCTGCGGCAACGATAAAGACCGCTCCTATGTTCTGGAACACCTCGATGAGCTGGTGGTCAAAGCCGCCAACGAGTCCGGTGGCTACGGCATGCTGGTTGGCCCCCATTCAACCAGGGCAGAGCAGGCCGAGTTCGCCAAAAAAATAGTGGCCGAACCCCGTAACTACATGGCCCAACCCACCATTTCACTCTCCCGGGTACCTACCATTGTTGGTGACCGCATCGAAGGTCGCCATGTTGATCTGCGCCCCTATGTGTTGTACGGAGAGGAAATTTATGTACAGCCCGGTGGCCTTACCCGGGTGGCTCTTACCAAAGGGTCTCTGGTTGTCAACTCCTCCCAGGGTGGTGGAAGCAAAGACACCTGGGTACTGTAGACGATTTATATAGAGGAGAAATAAAGATGCTTAGCCGTGTAGCCAACTCAATTTACTGGATGTGCCGATATATCGAACGGGCGGAAAATGTAGCCCGCTTTATCAGTGTCAACCTCAACCTGTTGCTCGATATGCCCTCAGAAAAGGGCAAACACTGGGAACCGCTGGTACTGACCACAGGTGATCAGGAACTGTTCGAAAAAAAGTATCAGAACTATACCAAAGAGGCGGTAATCGAATTCCTTGCCTTTGACCGGAGTTACCCCAATTCCATTATCAGCTCCCTTGCGGGAGCAAGGGAAAACGGTCGGTCCATCCGTGAAATCATCTCTTCTGAAATGTGGGAACATTTAAACAATTTCTATCTGGAACTGACCGATGTAAAAAGCCAGACCATGGCTCTTGAGGATCCGCACCGCTTTTTCAAAATCATTCAGATGCGCAGTCACCTGTTCACCGGACTGCTGGACTCGACCATGAGCCATGGGGAAGCCTGGAACTTTGCCCGCATCGGTATGATGCTGGAACGGGCAGACAAAACCTCCAGAATCCTTGACGTCAAATACTTTATGCTGTTGCCGCACCCGGATCTGGTGAACAGTCCGATAGATAACATTCAGTGGACATCGGTGCTCAAATCTGCCAGTGCTTTTGAGATGTATCGTAAGGAACACCATCGGATAACCCCGCATAAGGTGGCAAGCTTCCTGATTTTTGACAGCCAGTTTCCGCGTTCCATCCGCCATTGTATTTCCAAGGCCGATATCTGTCTGCATCGGATTGCCGGCTCACCGGAGGGGTCCGCAAGCAATCTTGCCGAGAAAAAGCTGGGCCGTCTCAAAGCTGATCTTGAATACACTGACATTGATGAGGTGGTCAAATCTGGTATGCATGAGTACCTGGACGGTCTGCAGAGTCGGATCAACCAGATTGATGAAGTCATCGGAACCACATTCTTCAATCTCAGGCCCCTGATCGATGTATCAACAAACGACCAGCAGCAGTCCACGACCACCAACAACTGAATGAAAAAGTAATCAATAAACATGGGGCCGCGATATACCCGGCAACCATGCTCTTGATTCACAATAAAAGGAATACTCATGGGAATCCATGTTGCCCTGAACCACAAGACCTCATACCATTACGACAAGCGTATCACCCTCTCTCCTCAGATTGTCCGTCTGCGCCCCGCTCCTCACTGCCGGACCCCCATTCTGAGCTACTCCATGACGGTAACTCCTGAAAAACATTTTATCAACTGGCAGCAGGATCCATTCAGTAACTACCTGGGCCGCCTGGTATTTCCCGACAAAACAGACATTTTTGAGGTGGAGATCGATCTGGTGGCGGAGATGATTATCATCAACCCCTTTGATTATTTCCTGGAGCCCGACGCCGAATCATTTCCCTTTATTTATGAACCGGCTCTCAAACTGGACCTTGCTCCCTATCTGGCCAGAGAAAAGGCTGGGAAAAAGCTCCAGGAGTACATAAACAAGATAGAGCTCAAACCAAGACAGACCATCGACTTCCTGGTGGATCTGAACATGAAGCTGAGTCATGATATCAGCTATCTTATCCGCATGGAACCGAACGTGCAAAGCTGTGAAAAGACCCTCACTCTTGGCAGCGGCTCATGCAGGGATTCCGCCTGGTTGCTGGTCAACATCCTGCGCCATCTCGGTCTGGCTGCCCGCTTCGTTTCCGGTTACCTGATCCAGTTGAAACAGGATGTCAAATCCCTGGACGGCCCCTCGGGAACAGAAGTTGACTTCACCGACCTCCATGCCTGGACCGAGGTTTACATTCCAGGGGCCGGTTGGGTGGGTATGGATCCAACCTCCGGGCTTTTCGCCGGAGAAGGACACATTCCCCTGGCCTGCTCGCCTGAACCACAGAGTGCAGCTCCCATCACCGGAGGCCTCGAACTATGTGAAGTTGACTTCAGTCACACCATGAGTGTGACAAGAATTCACGAAGCACCCCGCTCCACTCGCCCCTACCCCGAAGAAGTCTGGAGAGAGATCGTTGAATTGGGAGAACAGGTTGATCAGAAACTGACCGATGGCGATGTCCGTCTGACCATGGGAGGGGAACCCACATTTGTTTCAATCGACGATATGGATGGCGCTCAATGGAACACCGACGCCCTTGGAGAAGAAAAACTGGAGCTTTCTGGAATTCTCATTAAGGAACTGCGAAAGAAATGGGCTCCCGGAGGATTTCTCCATCATGGCCAGGGCAAATGGTATCCGGGGGAGCCCCTGCCCCGCTGGGCCATGGGCTGCTATTGGCGAAAAGACGGTAAACCTGTCTGGAAGGATGACCAGTGGCTGGCCGATGCCTCCAAAGATTATGGTTTTGATGCTGGAGATGCCAAACTTTTCATCGAGACACTAGCGGACAATCTGAGGGTGAGTCAGCGCTATATACGGGAAAGTTACGAAGACATCTTCTATTACCTGTACAAAGAGCAACGGTTGCCGGTAAATGTGGATCCTGCAGATCCAAAGCTTGACAGTGCTCTGGAACGCGCTCATATGGTACGAGCCTTTCAGCGAGGACTGGGATCAGTGGTCGGCTACGTCCTCCCTCTGCAGCATGGCTCCTGGAAGAGTGGCCCCTGGCCTTTCCGCGATGGACGGATGTTCCTTGTACCCGGTGATTCTCCTGCCGGCCTGCGCCTCCCCCTGGCCTCTCTGCCATGGGTAGCCAAAGAGGACATCCAGGAGGGTCATCCCCTGGATCCAATGATAGACAGAGAGCCCTTACCCGAACTGCATGAAAATCAGAAAGTTGTGGAAGGACAGGCTGTAGCAGTGACAGGTGATACTGTTCATATTCAGCCTGAACCCTATGCAGACCCGGAGCCCGTCAAGGGAGAATCTGCCGCCTGGCTGGTACGCACAGCCCTCTGCGTGCAGCCCCGGGAAGGACGCCTCTATATATTTATGCCACCGGTGGAATCTCTGGAGGGATATCTTGAGCTGGTGTCCATCGTCGAAGCAACTGCCGCACAGACTCAGTTGCCGGTAATCATCGAAGGATATACACCGCCCTTTGACCCGCGCCTCCAGAATCTGAAAATCACCCCGGATCCCGGAGTCATTGAAGTGAATATCCAGCCCATGCACAGCTGGCAGGAGCTGGTTGAATGTACCACCACCCTTTACGACACTGCCCGAGAGGCACGTCTGGGTACCGAAAAGTTTATGATTGACGGCCGACACACCGGCACCGGCGGTGGTAATCATATCGTCATCGGTGGATCCACCCCTGGAGACAGCCCGTTTCTACGAAGGCCGGATCTGCTTCGCAGTTTTGTCACCTTCTGGAATAATCATCCGTCCCTCTCTTTTCTTTTTTCCGGACTCTTTATCGGCCCCACCAGCCAGCAGCCGCGAATTGATGAGGCCCGCCATGACAGCCTCTATGAACTGGAAATCGCCTTTGCTGAACTGGACAGACAGACAGGTCCGGATCAGCCCTGCCCTCCCTGGCTGGTGGATCGAATTTTCCGCCACCTCCTGGTGGATGTTACCGGTAACACCCACCGGGCCGAATTCTGCATCGACAAGCTCTATTCACCGGACAGTGCTAGCGGAAGACTGGGTCTCCTTGAATTTCGCGCCTTTGAGATGCCTCCCCACGCCCGTATGAGCCTGGCCCAGCAGCTGCTGTTGCGTAGCTTTGTTGCCTGGTTCTGGGAGACGCCCTATCGTCAGAGTCTGGTGCACTGGGGAACACGGCTCCATGATCGCTTTATGCTGCCCCAGCCGGTACGGGATGATTTTGCTGATGTCCTGAACATTCTGAACCAGGCTGGCTTCCCTGTCTCGATGGATTTTTTCCATCCTCATTTCGAATTTCGCTTTCCCATTTACGGCAAAGTAACGGTTCAGGGCATGGAGATTGAACTGCGCCAGGCTCTTGAGCCCTGGCACGTATTGGGCGAAGAACCGGGCGGTGGTGGCACTGTCCGCTACGTTGACGGCTCACTGGAGAGGCTCCAGGTCAAAGTCTCCGGTATGACAGGAGAACGCTATATTATCACCTGCAACGGTCGTCGAGTTCCTCTGCAGCCCACTACTGTGGAAGGCGTATTTGTTGCCGGTATCCGCTTCCGTGCCGGAAAACCTCCATCCTGCCTCCATCCGACCATTGATGTTCATGCTCCCCTCACCATTGATCTCTTCGACACCTGGTCCAACAGGTCCGTGGGTGGCTGCACCTATTATGTGGAGCATCCCGGCGGGCGAAACTCCGAGATACTTTCTGTCAACTCCTATGAGGCGGAAGGACGGCGTAACGCTCGTTTCGTTCCCAACCGGCACAGTCCCGTTCGCCCGACAGCTATTCCTGCAGATGAAATGAACCCATCTTTTCCATATACTCTTGATTTGCGCCGCCACATCGGATAACTATGCCAGATCACACAAGGTGTACTACTATTAAAGAAACAACGAGACCTCCAGCTGTATGAACACTGCAGACCTGAATAATCCCGCGTGCCCATGGCCTGCTGCATCTGTGTCCCTGTTTGACGCGGTTACGCTGCCACCTCAGGCCTATTGCGAAGCCTTTTCCTCGCCGGCAAGTGCCCGTGAGCACTGGCGCCCCCTGCTCTCCGCATTAGATGCCAGGGGAAAACAGGAGCTCTCCCAACTCCAGGATCGCGTCAAGCGCAAGTGCCACGAACATGGTGCAACCTTCAACCCCTTTGACGACCCCACCGAGCAGGAAACCCCCTGGGCTCTGGATATAATCCCGCTTCCCTTTGCCGCAGAGGAATGGGCAAATCTCGAGACAGGACTTATCCAACGGGCCCGCCTCCTGGATCAGATCCTCGCAGACACCTACGGGGCACAAAACCTGTTGAAGAATGGACAGATGCCAGCCGAACTGGTCTTTGCCAATCCCAATTTCCTCCATCAGTGTCATGGTATTCGCCCGGCCGCAGGCAGATTCCTGACCTACTACGCGGCAGACCTTTACAGAGGAGTCGACGGACGCTTCCGGGTGCTGCGAGATTACGGTGCAAACCCCATCGGACTCGGTTATGCCCTTGAGAACAGGATCGTCAGTTCACATTTTCTTTCAGACACCTATCACAATAATCAGATCCACAGGCTGGCTCCCTTCTTCCAAACTTTTCACCGCAATCTTATCCAACGTGCAGCCCTGCACCGTGAAGATCACGGTATCGTGCTGCTCTCTCCCGGCCCAGACAGTCTCATCTACTTTGAGCATGCCCTGCTCTCACGTTACCTTGGGTACCCTCTGGTGGAAGGCCAGGATCTGACCATGCGGAACGGAAAGCTGTTTCTCAAAAAACTGGACGGCCTCGAGGAAGTGGAAGCCATCTTCCGCCACACCGGAGACAACAACAGCGATCCCTTCGCCCTGCGGCGTAAATCAGCAGACGGTGTGGCAGGACTTATCCAGGTTTCCCGTGAGAATAACGTCGATATCGTCAACCCCATCGGCAGTGGATTTATTGATACACCCGTTCTTCCTGTCTTTCTGCCCAATTTTTGTCGTGAACTACTGAAAGAAGAGCTACTCCTGAAAAGTCATCCTGCCTGGTGGTGTGGGACCCCGGATGGGCGCAATCATGTTATGGCAAATATGAACACCTTGAATGTCACTTCTGCCATGTCCCGATCGACAACTGCTGTACGTCCGAGTGACCTGATGAATAATATTGCCACCAGCCCCCACGCCTTTATGGCACAGGAACAGGTTTCTCCTTCAATGGTTCCCGTCTGGGATAACGGCCGTGTCAATTCCCATTACTCTCTTTTACGGGTATTTGCCTGTGCAACGGATCAGGGATTTGCTTTCATGCCTGGAGGGCTGGCCATCACCGCCGCGAATGTAAAGACACTCACCAGTGACCGCCCGGAGCGACAGCAAAGCAAGGACGTCTGGGTGTTGTCTGACAAACCGGTTGAGCCTGTGAGCCTTATGAGCAGTCTCCAACAGGTGAGTGAGTTCAGTCGCAGCAGTAATCTTCCGAGCCGGGTGGCTGATCATCTGCTCTGGCTGGGACGCTATCTGGAGCGGGCCGAAGGGCTGACACGACTTCTTCTCTCCGTCTTTCGCCGGCTCTCAGGAGAATCTTCCCCACGAGATATCCCCGAATTACCGTTTCTCCTTAATCTTCTCCGTGAAAAAGATATCATTCCCAAGGCTTCCACTGACAGCAGCGGTATCCCTCTCTATCGTGAACTCCTCGCCCAGCTAAGTGGTGCCATGTACCAAAGCGATAAGAATCAGAGTGTTGCCACGGTTCTGAAACAGGTGCAGAAGGCAGCACGGCATGTACGGGATCGCCTCTCTCCTGATTCCTGGCGGGTAATCAACAGACTGGAAACCTTTCCACTGACTTCAGGCAGTGATCCTCTGGAAGTTCTTGATGACACCCTGTTCAATCTGAGCGCCTTCAGCGGACTGGCTATGGAAAGTATGACCCGGGGGCTGGGATGGCGCTTCATGGACATGGGCCGCCGCCTGGAACGGGCCATGAATCAGGCATCCCTTGTACGTATCGGCCTCCCTCAGGTGTGTAGAGCATCGGGAACTGCCCTGGAAGCAATGCTTGAGGTGTCAGACAGTATTATGACATACCGGGCGCGCTACCAGATGGCCTTTCAACTGGCACCCGTACTGGATTTACTGCTCATGGATGAAACCAATCCTAAATCCCTGGCTTTTCAGTTCAGCCAGCTGGCTGCACACGTGGAGCATCTTCCCCGGCAGAGCGAACGCAGCTTTTCCAGCCCGGAGGAGCGCATTGTCCTTGAAATACTAACCACCGTACGTCTGCTCGATCTCACGGGGATGCTCTGCACAACAAAAGAGAGTAAAAAAAGTTCACTTGCAGCATCTCTTGAATCCATGGAAGCCCTTCTTAAAGAATTTGCTCAGCAGGTCAGCGCTCACTACCTGAGCCGGGTTCCGACCACCCCCCATTTCTCCATCATTCCCGGCAACCGTAAGCCATGAGATACCGCGTAACCCATAAAACAACCTACCGCTATTCGGAACCTGCCTCCCTTTCTCAAAACGAGGTGTTTCTCCATCCCCGTGAAATTGCAACTCAACGGGTAATCGAAAGCAGACTGGCCATCGATCCAAAACCGCAATACCAGCACCGTCGTACAGATTACTTTGGCAATATCGCACAGGTATTCATGGTACAGCATCCCCACAACGAGCTGACCATGACCGCAACCAGCATTGTGGAAACGGTCCTTCCCGTCACGCCATTAAGCACTCCTCCCTGGGAAAGCGTCGTCCAGCGACTGGCTGCCCCCGGGCGCCAGTTACCGGACCTTGAAGCCTACCAGTTCGTCTTTGCCAGCCCTCTGATCAGCGTCGCTCCCGGGGTTATGGAATATGCCAGGCCTTCCTTCCCGCCGGGTACTCCCGTACTGGACGGAGCCATGAACCTGATGGGACGAATATTTAAGGAATTTAGCTACGACACCTCGGCCACCACCGTGGATACCACCGTAGAACAACTGCTGGCAGAACGAAAAGGGGTCTGTCAGGATTTTGCCCATTTCGCCATCAGCTGTCTACGATCCATGGGACTGGCGGCACGCTATGTGAGCGGCTACCTGGAAACCATGCCACCACCGGGTAAACCCAAGATGATCGGAGCCGATGAATCCCACGCCTGGCTCTCTCTCTACATTCCGGACACAGGCTGGGTAGACCTGGACCCCACGAACAACATTATTCCAGGTGAAAATCATATCGTTCTTGCCTGGGGGCGGGATTATGGTGATGTCACCCCCGTGAAAGGAGTAGTAATGGGGGGCGGAATTCACACCCTTTCCCTGATGGTGGATGTTGCCGTACACTCCTGATTATCGGCCGTTAAAGAACCGTTCAATCACGCAGCATACTGAAATGTGAGTTAGGATCATTCGAGAGTCACTTGTCCATCAAGAACACATCTGACACTTTCTGCCACATCTCTCTCACTAAGCGGCTTCAGGATATATTTCTTTATGCCCAGGTCAAATGCCTCTTCCGGTGAAAGTGACTCTGTATATCCCGTACAGAGGATTATAGGCAGGTCAGGCCGAATTTGCAGCACCGCCCGTGAGAGTTCATCACCGGTCAGTCCCGGCATTGTCTGGTCAGTAATGAGGAGATCAAAGGATTGCGGTTCAGCACGAAAACGTTCCAACGCCTTTGCACCACTGGTTTCTTTTGTTACGGTGTATCCTAAACCTGTTAACAGATCTCCCAATATCTCGACAAGATCCCGTTCATCATCCACGACAAGTATGCGCTCATCCCCCCTGGGAAGTGCACCTGCCTCTATTGTATTCTGTGCCACCTCAGTGTCTTCAGTTACACGAGGCAGGAATACGTGAAAGACTGTACCGTCACCCGGCTCACTGCCAACGGTTATAAAGCCCTTGCATTTCTTAACAATTCCATGGGTTACCGCCAGGCCAAGCCCTGTCCCACTGCCCTGTTTCTTAGTCGTGAAATAGGGTTCAAAGATTCTCTCCATTGTGGCCTCATCCATACCCTCACCGCTATCTCTTACCGATAGGACGACAAAAGAACCGGCCGCTATACCGGAGTGTTCCGGCCCCATCTCTATCCGGCTTAGACCGACTTCCAGACTTCCGTTCTTCTTACCGATGGCATGGGAGGCATTTGTACAGAGGTTAATCACTACCTGATGAATATTGGTGGAATCAGCAAGAACCAGACCGCAATTCGGATCAATACGTGTCACTATCTCGATAGTTGTTGGCAAAGAGGAGCGCAGCATCTTCAAAGACTCATTCACAATCAGATCAATGCGAAGGGGTTCTCTTTTGTGACTGTTTGAGCGGCTGAAGGTGAGTATCTGTTTGACAAGCTCTGCGGCCCTGTTTCCAGCATCTATCATCCTGCCCAGATATCTTTCCTCGTCACTACCCACGGGCATTCTGGGTTTGAGAATCTCTGCATAGCCGAGAATAGCAGCAAGGATATTATTGAAATCATGGGCAACCCCGCCGGCAAGGGTGCCGATGGCTTCCATCTTCTGCGCCTGGGTGAGTTCTTTCTCCAGTTTAATTTTCTCAGTAATATCCTGGGCAACATTTACGATATACCGAACCTCATGGTCTGGGTCCCGAAGAGGAGCAGAAGTCACCTGGAAAACCTTTTGCAAATGCTCATGCTCATTGATGGCGAGATGTTTCTGATAATCGGTAAACGATGCCATGCCCGGGCAGTCCATGCATGGTTTTGACTTGCACTTAAACAAGTTGTGACAGCAGGTTCCAAGTAACTCCTGCGGGGTCAGCCCAAAACAGTCAAATGCTGCCCGATTTGCCCGGACAATTTTCATATTTCTGTCCTGAAGCGTTATAATATCGGGAATAGCATCAAATGTTTTTTCCCATTCATCTTTACTTCGCTGCAACTGTTTCGTTCGCTCAACAACCTGCTCTTCAAGAGAACTGTTCAGCTGTGCCAGTATCTCTCTGCGACTGTACTGCTGGTAAAATATGAAAAGAACCAGAGCAATAAGAAACAAGCTCAAGAAGAAAACAATTCTGTAATATTTTGCGTCCTGAACAAAGACAGGCGAACGACTTCTGATGGTCAGAAAAGCGACCATCTCCTTTGTTACCGGGTTGAAAACGGGGATTATGGTGAAAACCATATCTATGGAAGAATCATATAGTGACGCAGTTTTATAGGTATGGACGTTGGCATAAATTGCAGCAACTGTTGTTTCTGCCGGCTCCAGATCCTTCATCTCCCTGCGGGATACTTTTTTAAGCTCTGCCAGCACATTATTGTCGTACAAAAATCCCTTATGATGCGAACTTTTATAGAGTGTCTCCACGTCCTCCGGAAAAACCTTCCTTTTCGCAATATCCTCTCTAATAAAAAAATTACTCAATACGTCATACTGTTTCATCAAAGTGGAGGTCAGGACCTCCGGGCTGAAGGATATTTCAAAACTGCCCAGGTGACTTTTATCAGCTGCTGTGATGGGAAAAACAAAGCGATAGCCACCTACCGCCCGCCCTATCTCAAAACCATCAATCGCGAGATGTTTTTTATTTACATACTCCACTGTCTCGCGAATAGTTATCAGATTATCTCCAAACTTTTCAGGGCGGTGAAAGCGCAGGAATGACACATTATCCCGCAGGTGAAAATGAAGCTGTTTCACCTTCATTTCTCTGTTCAAATGAAAATACCGGTGCTGAATTCGGGAGCGCAGTTCCTCTCGTAAGACATTTTTCTGCTCATCATTGGCCTGGGACAGTTTCTGATAGAAATCATGAATCTCAAATCTTTCCATCAGGCTGAAGCGAATATGTTCCGCCAGCTGCCTATACTGATTGTAAATAGTGCTGTAAGCGTCTTGATATTTTTTTGAAATGGCCTGCAAATGCTGTTGTTGACTCTGTTCTCTTGTCCTGTCCAGAAAAAAATACAGCAGTGCCGCCAGGATCACAAAAACAAGCATTAAAACAGTCTTTATGCGCATATTGGAGATACTTTTAATTTTCATTGCATTACCCGCTATTTATCATCAACAAAACATACCAGTTCAGTAAGAAAAAAAAATACCACTCATCACAGGATCCACGGGACAAACATCCTGCTCCGTTTCATATATGCCCTGTAGGAGGAGCCAAAAAAACGAATATTCTCCCGCTCCTCCACCCTTGCAGCAAGGAAAAGGAAAGCGCTCACGCCCAACACCAGTCCCACGGTTAAGGGCGTAATATTTTTCAGACATGCCCCCCACCCAAGAAACAGCAGAGAGCTGTACATGGGGTGCCGAATATACCGATAGAGACCCGTATCAACCACATTGACCGTGTTCTCAAAAGGGTGATTTTCAGGAGTATCTGGCCGATCCCCATGGCCACCCTGTTTTTTCAACATCATCAGGGCATGGACAATAAAAGAGATTGAAACCGCCAGCAACAGCCAGGACAGGATATGAAGAGGTGAGAGTGGATCGACAAACCAATAGGGATGATTCAACAGGACAAGAGCCAGATTCCCTTCGAAGACAAAAAACCTGTAGAAACCGTGTGTTTTTGGATTGAGCAGAGAACGTCTGGAAACGTAAAGAAAGAAAAGAGTGCCGACAGTAAACAGAACAATTCGGATCATAACACATCGCTCACAGACAGATTTTTTTCCGGAACTCCTCTGGACCCAGGATCAGCTTGACGGTACTGAATGAACCCAGAATAGTACCGATAACACCCGGTGCGACCACATTCTGCCCGGCGAGGTACAGCCCCTGAACCGCCGTACGATTGAGCAGAGCAGTAGCAAGAGTCTGGCTTGAAGACCTTAGAACTCCATAGGCGCTGCCATCCGGGCTGTTTACCCAGTCACGTATGGTGAGTGGCGTGTACGCATCCACCATCCTCANTTTCTTTAAGGGACCAAACAATTCTTCNGCCTCAGCCACTAGAGCACTGGCCAGTTTATTTTTCGCTTCACCATAACCGGCATCACGTCGTCCTGTTTTGCTGTCCCTCCAGTCTTTCCAGAGAGCATCATTTCCAGACGTAAGGATTGACAGTAACGTGCTGTTTTCAGTTTTATTTTTTCTAAACTGATAATATTTTAGATCTGTAATATTTCCGTCAACGTCCGTTTCAACCTTAAAGGTATTGTGTGGCACTTCTGGATGCGTATCGGCATCGATACGAGCATGAACCGCAAAAATAGAGTGGGTATTTTCTAAGCCTTTTATACGGTTTCGATATGATGGCTTCACCGCTCCGTCGGGCAGCATTCTTAGAACGACCTGGGGATGTACTGCTCCTATAACGATTGAGGCCGGCAGGTATTCTCCTGATTCAAGATGTACGCCGCCAACAACTCGTGAATCCACAGCTATACTGCTCACTTCAGCCGAGGTAATAATCTTTCCCCCCAGCGCCTTGAAGCGATCGACAAGGACATCTGCCATATGAGCACCACTCTTTTCCAGACGCCAGGATGAAGAGAGGTAGGAGGCAAGAGCCATATTATGATAATAGGCAGGACAATCCGCAATCGACACTCCTATCCAGGAGGAGGGAATAGCAAGTACGCTCCGCAGGCCGGGAGAGCAGCCAAGCTGATCCAGAATGTCCCCATAGGGTTCAGTTTGATCGAGGAGAGAAAAACCTTCCATTGCATACAAAGCATCAAGAGAGTGCAGTTGTTCGGAACTCTTTCGAATGGCTGCAACAACGTTTTCAATACAGGACGTTTCAGCAGGAAATGCCTTTTTCAGATTATTTTCGTAGGCATCAAAGCCGACGGGTAAATCAAACTGAGGAGGGTGAGTTGCCGGAGCATCAAAGAGGTAGCGATCAATGACACCACTGGTTCCCATAGGTGTGACAGGGATAGCATCGCGAACACCAAGATAATCAAAAAATTTCCTGAGAACCTGGCCCTTACCGAGAGATCCGAGATAATGTACCCCTACCTCACATTCCATTCCATCCCTGGTATAACTACGGAGTAATCCCCCGGCCCGTCTGTTTTTCTCAACGACAGTCACGTCATAGCCGAGACCGGCAAGGATTATCCCCGAGCTTAAACCGCCGATACCTGATCCGACAATGACCAGCTTTTCAGCATCATGCTTCACTCCTGCCCTCACGGTTCACTTTTTTGATTCCGCCAGCAGGTGGGATCGGAGGCAAGATAATCGCCGGTAAGCTGATAAGCTGCTCCACGGCAGCCGTAACACTCCTCGGCCTTATCGCAGTCCCTGCATTCACCCCTAATCATCTCCCGATAATTCTTGAGATTCTGAATAACTTCACTATTCTTCAAAATATGTGCAAGACTGTTGTTGCGGATATTATCCAAGGGGATGGTCACCCCGACGCAGGGCATCACATCACCGGTTGCGGTCAGGAGGCAGGACACCTGATGGCGCATACACTTATTCCCGACAAGGGGAGGCTGGGGCTCCCACTCACGACCATACTTTTCCTGGTCAATTGCAGACAGCTCTGCAAATAGATTTTTCAATTTTTCAGAATCAACGGTGAGCCAGCTATTTGTAATGGCATTTGCCTGGGGGGTAATCACCTCAAAATAAGGCTCCATTTTCTGGTCTCGAATCCACTTCCACATCTCGACCAGTTCATCAAAGTTTGTCTGGCAAATCACCGTTGAAAGAGCAAGGAAGAGATCAGAAGAGGGGTACCCTGCAACTCTCAGATTGGCAAAGGCAGTTTGAATAATATCATAGGCCCCCTCCCTTCCTGCCAGACGATCCTGTACTTCCCGTTTCATGGAGTTCAGTTTTAATACCACCCGGACTTTCAGTTTTGCCAAAAGCTGTGCAAGCTCGGCATCCACTCCGGTTCCATTGGTAAACATTTCAATTTGAAAACCATGATCATCGAGGAATCTCAGCATCTCAGGAAGATGAGGATAGATGCTCGGCTCCCCCCCCAGGATAATAATCTTTCGGGCCCCGAGCGCCTTGGCCTGAAGGAGCACATCCTTCAGCTCATCTTTTGTCAGTTCCCCTCTGCACTCCTTCTTCTCGGGCACATAACAGTATGAACAGCGAAAATTACAGATACGACTGAACTCTATTTCCATCGACAGGAGCCTGTCTTCGGCCACTGCATTTTTTATTTCTTCTTCAGTAAATTCAAGGTTATATAGCTGCATATCATTCTTTTATATTTAATAATCCTTTAGATCGGTAAAAGTATTCATCCGTTCCAGACGTTCTATTTCCCGTTTATACCGCCCCTGCCATCCATATTTTCTCATCACCCGACGATAGTGCAGTTTCAAAATCGGCTTAAAGGCAAAGAGCCATATCCATGTCCAGAGCTTTCCCTGTTTTTTTACAGTGTTGGGTGGTTTCCACCAACCTAGCACAATCTGTCGCTGATACCAGAAGTGGTACTGTAACGCATCTGAATCAAGAAAGTTAGTCCGAACATTAGCCCAGAGTCCATTATATTTTTTCAGATCTGTCTTATTCGTAACCAGGTCCAAAGACAAAAGATGCTCACGCATGCCCGTTTTGGGATAGGGGGTAATAATCTGGCAATAGGCCGCGTCAGCTCCAATCTCCTTAAAAAACTGGTAATTTTCCGCAATGGATTCCACATCATCCTCGGGAAACCCAAAGATAAGTCCGCCAATCACCATCATTCCATATTTATGACAGTTATCAATGGCCTTCCTGGAAGCAGCGACGATATCACCCTTGCCCGCTGCACTCAGATTCTTTTTGGAACCATTTTCTATACCCAGAAAAACAGAGCAAAACCCCGCCGCAGCCATTTTCGCCACCATATCTTCCCGCATTGCCATGGTGACACAGTCTGCCTGAACAAAGAGCTTCAGCTTTTTATAGCCCCTGGCGATAATGGCATCACAAAGCTCAATTACCCGTTTCGGGTTGAGTACCATATTGTCATCGGTTATAAAGATGGAATGTACCTTGCGATTAAAATAGATATCATCAATATCTTCGAGCACCCGGCTTATGGGATAGGTGCGAAAACTTCGCCCGTACATATTTTTCATGCTGCAGAAGTTGCATGACCGGGTGCAGCCCCGGGACGTTTCCAGAGTTTCTATACTGGCATTCATCAGATGATAGCCCCAGGTCAACCTGCGTTTATCACGGATGGGGAGCTTTATCGTTTCAAGGTCAAGATTTTCCGCCCGAGGGTTATGGATAAACTTTCCGTCACTCTCGTGGCGAAACGAAAGTCCGGGGATATCCGAAAACGTATCTTTTCCTGCAAGTCCATTTACCAGACGCCTGCATACCTCTTCCCCCTCACCTCGTACGATATAATCGATCCATCGGGATTGGGGAGAATCTGCTATTTCCTCTGCCATCAAAGTCGCGTGATAGCCGCCGATAACAATCTGTGTATCAGGATGCATCTCCTTGATCAGATGGGCAATTTTAATGCAGGTATCGTACTGCCAGGCCATGGCCGACAGGCCGACCAGGTCCGGTTTTATTTTACCTATAATTTTAGTCAGATATTTTTTTACCGAACGCCGTTTCCGGATAAGGTCGACCAGAAAGACCTCATGTTCCGGATCAATATTACCGCCAATACTTGCAATACCAAGGTTTGGAATATGCACGGCTGCCTCATGGACAAGCACTGGAACCACGTCGGGCATGGAAACCAGTAAAACCTTCACCGCCCTCCCTCCATGCAACTGCCATCGGATTCAAAAATCTGGCGAACCTTTTTCTCAAGGGCCGCAGCAGATATCCTTCCCGCATCCACTCCAGGATCGAGACAGCCAATACTCTTCATTCGTATGTGGTTATGCACCCTGGTATTAAAAAAAAACTTTCCCGGAGTAAACAGTTTGTCACTATTACAGAGGCTCAACACATGAACAGGACATCTATACATACGGGCTATCTTAAAGACGCCCCCATGAAAGTCACCAAGATGAGAAGCCGTGTTTCTCGTTCCTTCAGGAAAGACGAAGAGATTACCACCATTTTTAAAATAACTTCCCATATTTTCCACCTGAGCTATCATCCTTTTTGCGTGAGCGCCTTCTGTAGTTGCAGGAAGATAGCCGGAAACCTTGAGTAACCAGCCGAAAACAGGTGCATGAAAAAATTTCGTCTTTACAATGGTCTTGTTTTGAGGCAACTGAGAAATCAGGATAAGCGGATCAAGATAGGAGAGATGATTACAAACTATGATGGCACCGTGAATTTCCCTTATTTTTCGATCAATCTCCCATATATGCCTCGGTACCAGGGTGCGGAGGAGCCAGAAGAATCCTTTAAAAAACAGATGATCGAGATACTGAAAGGCCCGCTCCCTGTCTCTCGCGAAGAAAAAGGCAGCCAGATAAAAAAAGGAGAAGAACAGCAGGAAGGCAAAGATAAAATAAAACCAGCAGACAAGGGTCACCACAACATCACTGATCCTGTCCATAAAGCTTCCCTGCAACTTATTCCCGGCCATCTGTTACAAGCAGACAGGTGTTCACTCCACCAAAGGCAAAATTCTGAATGGCAGCGGTACGGGTTTCAGTCTCTGTTACTTCGCGAAGGTGCCGCAGCATTGCACAGCGTGGATCTATGTTTTCAAGATTCAGGGTTGGAGCCAGAAAGCCTTCCTCCATCATATACAGACTTAAAATGAGTTCAATAGCGCCGCAGGTTCCCATGGTATGGCCCATATAACTTTTCAGGCCAGCCACCCAGGGTTTGTCTCCGTAAACTTCTGCAATAGCCTGTGATTCAATCACGTCACCCATCTTGGTTGCCGTGGCGTGGGCAGAAATAAAATCAACATCGGCAGGTTTTCTGCCCGCATCCTCTAGAGCCAGTCTGAGCGTCGCCGTTATCCCGTCCAGATTGGGAAGAATAAGATCACCGCCATTATTGTTGCAGGCAAAACCGATCACCTCACCTAGTATCACGGCTCCGCGAGCCCTGGCATGTTCATACTCTTCAAGGAGTACAGCAGCCCCGCCTTCTCCCACCACCAGGCCATCACGATTCACATCAAAGGGACGGGGAGTACATTCGGGGGTGTCATTATAGTCCACGGAACAGGCGAGAAGATTATCAAAAACTGCCACCGTTGTGGTGTCATACTCATCGGCACCTCCCGCGATCATTGCATCCTGCATCCCAAATTTCACCATTTCATAGGCAAAGCCAATGGACTGGCTCGATGTGGTGCAGGCAGTGGATGAGGCCACCACACGTCCCGTAATGCCATACATCCGGGTGATATTTACAGCGGTGGTATGTACCATGGATTTCAGGTAATCCACGGCACCGATGGAGGAAAACTTTGATTGATCCTCACTGAAAAAGGTCTTGTAGATATTACGCTGCACCGTGGGGCTGCCATGGGTTGAGCTGAAGGAGACCCCTAAACGACCGGAGCGGATAAACTCCTGATCCAGGCCCGATGCAGCCAGAACATCACCGGCCACCTTGCAGGCGTAATAGGCGACGGGGCCCATGGTTTTGGTATCCTTGCGGGCAAAACCATATTCAATAGGATAATCAACGGTACCGAATACTTTCGAGTGGATACGTTCTGTGAGCAGACCATCATCCCGCAGGGCTTTAACCCCAGACTTCCCCCGGCGCAGACTCTCTACAATGGCATCTTTTCCGTAGCCAATGGGGGTAATGGCAGAACAGGCGGTGATAACGACTCGTCTTGTCATAAGGGAATCACCAATCAGCTACTGTGGGCAGTCTGGATGGTCTCGATGTAATCGAGGATATCACTGATGGTACGGATACTCATCGCCTGTTCTTTTTCTTTTCGTGATATTTGATAACCGAGCATGTCTTCAATTTTTGCAAGTAATTCGATGGCATCAATACTATCAAAGCCGTGATCATCTCTAAGGTTATCGGTTAGTCCCGGATCCTCAAATTCAAATTCGTCTACTAAAATTGCTACGATTTTTCCCTGCAGTTCATCTCTTGTCATGGTGTTTTTGTATGTTTGAATAGTTTCAATCTAAGCTTTTTTACTGTTTGATACTACACAGTTTCCCGATAAAATGAAAACAGAATGTTCACCCCTCAAAGGGGAACTGAAAAAAGCATGAGAAATGTGGGCTAATGATATTTGACAGCTCATTCCGAATAAGAGATACTACAATTATGGTAAAGTATTTGTAAACCAAAAGACACACCGAGACAACGCCCTGGAAGATCAGAATATGAATGCCACAAACATGCGTTCCAAGCCCAAGTTAATTGGGGACCTACTCGACATCATACACAATGCGGTCATTGTCATTAACTCTCAAAACAGAATCGTTTATGCAAACAGTCGTACTGCTGTGATGTTCAGGACATCGGTTGCCGAACTTCAGGATAATGACATCTTCCACCTCTTCATGCCGGATGATACCGAAATAATGGTAAGCAATATTCTCCATATCACGCGAAATGAGCGTGAATTCGAGGGTGAAGCAATGCTGAGGCGCATGGACGGCAGTAGTTTTATGGGCCTTATCTCCGGGACCTCGTTCCAATGGGATGAAAATCATGACGGAATAGCCTTCTCAATCCATGACATTACAGATATGAAAGCCATTGAGCGCTCCCTGAGACATTCGGAGCGAATGGCCTTTCTTGGTAACCTGACAGATGACATCAGCCATCAGATCCGTAACCCTATAATGGTTATCGGAGGCTTTGCCAAACGCCTTGATGCACTAAATGATTCCCCAAAGGAAACCAAAGCCATACTCAGAGAATCCAGACGCCTTGAGGATCTTCTCGATACTCTTAACAACTTTATGCATCTGCCAAGCCCGGACACAAAACGTGTCCCCATGGGGGATCTTATACACATTGCAGAAACATTCCTGCGCGACACCGTAGAGGCCTGCAGCTGTAACTGGTTCAGTGAGTACGCTGACAACATAAGTGAAGAGGAACTGCTACTCGACCTGAGTCTTATCACCAAAGCCCTGGAAGCTGTCATACTAAACGGTTGTGAATCCTACGATTGCAGCACAGCAGCGAACAGGGATATTATTTTCAAAATCCATCACTCCAACAATCCCACCCACCCCTATGATATTGAAATCACAGACCGTGGTGCCGGGATATCCAGCACCGTTTTTCCGCATATTTTTGACCATTTTTATTCAAACAAAACCAAACATATTGGAATGGGACTGACCTTCGCCCAGAGAATTGTCGAGGAACAGCGAGGCACACTGAGCATAACTTCCAAGGTCAGCAAAGGCAGCACCGTCAGCTTCCATTTGGTAAAAGAGAGACGACGCCCCATCCGTACCACAAAGTTCCACTAAGCATTGAATTACAGACCCTACTGGATAAAACGATCAAAGTGATACCACTCCAGAGGGTGAGCACGAAGTTGCTCTTCAAGTAAATCAGCGTACTGCTGTGCAGCCTTCTGGATAGTTCTTTTCCGTTCCGATCTCTGCTCACAATGAATATAGAGGGGATCGGCAAGACTGAAGTGATAGCTGTTTTTTCCGGTACGAAAACTGTAAAAGCAAAAGATAGGGGCACCGGATACCATGGCAAAAATGTAGGGAGCCTCAGGAACTCTGGCCCTGCCGCCGAGAAAATCAACCTCCATACTGCGCTGATCTCCGCGCCAAACGATATCCCCGGTCATGGAGATAAGACCGCCATCCTGCAACAAACGAATCCCCTCAACGGCATCAAAGGGGGAGCCGCCATCCCGTGGAGTCCCGATTATCCGCACTCCGGAATCCTGGAGCTGCTCCTTCTGGAGTCCTTCCACTCCTTCCTTTTCCTTCACTCCCATATAGAGAAGAAGCTTCAACGTCTCTTCCTGCTGCTGCAGGAGCTGGGCTGCTATCTCCCAGTTCCCAAGGTGAGACATCAGCAGAATGGCACCTTTTTCACGTACCACGGCCTCCAGCTTTTCCCAGCCATCCGATGTAAAGGTTGTTTTCTGACCATGGTTTGCCAGGAAACGATCATAATGAATGGTAGTAAAATTCTGATACTGGCGAAAGGTGCAGAGGCTGTGAAAGAAACCACTTTTCCGGGGATAGAGAAGACCATAGAACCTGCGGCTCTCCTTTGCGTTTTTTGAGAGAAGAAAATACCCCGCGGCGATGGATCTGGATACGACGACAAAGAGCCAGGAACCACATATTCTGGTCATTGTCTCAAGAAATCCGTACCAGAAACCCTTCATTTTTGTTTCCAGGAGGCAGAAAAAATCCGTTTACAGATCAACCTGCTAAATGTGGCACTGTTCCGTAAAAAATCTTTCCAGGGGTGAAAATGGGAAATGCGCTCCTTCCCTTTTTGGTAAATAACCTGGACCGGAGTTTCAACAACCGGGATCCCCATGCGATGAGCAGTGACCAGTACTTCAACCTCAAACTGGAAACGTCTGGCACGGACATCCAGTTCAAGAATTTCAGGGAGCGGGTAGAGCCTGAATCCTGACTGGGAGTCACTTATTCGCGGCCCACCGGACAACCACACCCAGAAGTTTGAAAACCCCCTCCCGAACCGGGATGTCCACGGAACATTTATCCCATCCATTCCCTGCCTCGATCCGACCACAATGGGACGCTCTTCCCCCTTTACCGCAGCAAGGAGATTTTCTATATCTTCCGCTTTGTGCTGCCCGTCGGCATCGAGAGTGACCGCCCAGGCAAAAGAGTCCTTAGCCGAGGAAAAGCCTGTTCGTAATGCCGCGCCCTTTCCCATGTTCCGCGAGTGGGTCAGCACCGTAATCCCCTTTATGGAAGAGAGCGTTTCAGCAGTCCGGTCGGTTGATCCATCATCCACAACAATGACAGGGTAACCAAGAGCCGCAGTCTCCCGCACCACATCACTGATACGCGTCCCGTGGTTATAGGCCGGAATGACGATGACAACTGCATCACGATTCAACACCCGGCACCTCTCTTTGTTGCAAAGGCGATGCTCCAGGTGCCAGGACCCATATGAACGCCTGAAGTGAGAGATAGGGGAACGAGCAGAATCTCCGCCTTTGGAACCTCCTCCCGTATCTGCGGCTCCACGACACCTTCCAGCCATTCCCTGTTATCCGTATACTGCAGCAGCACCAGCAGAGCGGATTCTTTATGATTCGATGCGCCAAGCCGCTTCTTTGCAAAATCCAACTGGGCCTCAGCATTTCGAACCACACCAACCTTGGCAACCCCTTCAAAACCAGGAGTGATCACAGGTTTCATCTGCAGAAGATCCCCAAAAAATCCCTTTGCTCTGGAAACACGCCCACCGGACACCAGATATTTCAGTTCATGGATAAAAACATACTCTTCCGCTTTTCTGGTGAGTTTTTCTGCATAGTCCACCACTGCATCGACACCAGCACCTCCCTCTGCAAAGCGGGCCGTCAGAAGAGCGATGACGGCTAATCGTCCAGAAGCGGCACCGCTATCAAGAACCATAAACCGATCATCTGAATCGTTACTTTTCTTCCACTCTCTGGCAGTGGCAAAATTTCCGGTGAAGGCAGAACCGGTACTGAGATAGAGCACTTTTTCATACTGCTGGATCGCTGCCCGATAGTGAAGATGCCGTTCATGGCTTGATGCCTGGGCAGTGCTGACACGTGCTCCCCCCCTCATCAGAGTATAGAGTTGTTCAGGGAAGAAAAGGCTCTCCGGCAGGGCCTGATCTCCGGCAACTATATAACTGTCGAGAAGGATAATTCCGTGACCACGGGCAAGTGTCAAAGGAATGGAGCCTGCTGCATCGCTCATAATCCTGATACGGTTTGCAGCGAAGGATTTCTGCCTACCCGCCGTAATCATAGGGTCCATGGCCTCATCCGACCAGTTCACAAGATCTCCCAGCAGGGAGAGATTACCGCGTAATGTCTCCGGATCCCGGGTGTGGATATGCAGTTTCACTCCGGCGCCATCCTGGACAACCACGGCACTGTTTCCCAGATTTGCTATCTTTTCTGTAAGATCATCCCCTGTTCCGCTGGTTGCAAGTAATGCCTCAACGCAATACTCACCGCTTGCCTGGGGATGATAAGAAGCATCGATGGAAAGGGTATCACCAAAGAGTTCAACCACTGGGCTTAATTCTGTTTTCTGTCCGCTCAATTCCTGAAAAAATCCATCAAAAAAGAGAAACATCCCCAAAGCCCCGGAATCAACAACTCCCGCTTCGGAAAGCTCCGCCAGTTGCTCTCTTGTACCCAACACCGTACCTTGCAGCTGTGTTCTGATTTTCAACCAGTCACAATCAGTTGGGTTTTCCTCATCGAGCAACAGACAGAGGCTGTCAAAAACAGCGAGCATGGTTCCGGGTCTGGGATCTGCTATGGCCTGCCAGGCCTTCTCCCTGCCTCTTTTTGCCTGCCGGACCAACCCGGCACCATTGGGATTGAGAAATTCACAAAAGAATGCCACTGCAATATTACCCGAGTTACCACGGCCACTGGAGGCAAGACGAGCAACAGCAGCTGCCATATCTGTAGCACATTCCCGCAGAGGAGCGAGACTGAGACGCAGATTTGCCCCGGTATCACCGTCTGCCACGGGAAAGACATTAATACGGTCAAGAAGCTCGGCCCAAACGGTCAGATTTTCATATCCGGCAATGGCGGCTGCAATACTTTTATCAAAAAAAAGAGTATCTTTCATTTATTCCAGAGGGCTGCTGTAGAAAAAAACACGTGCTGTTAACATGTTGTGCCCCTTTGTCAGAGAAGCCGACAGAGGAGCCATCATCTCAATCTATCTCCCCATTTCTTCAATTTGACGTAAACACTTTTTTTTGCATTCCGGACAATAGCTATGGCTCAGTTTGAAATCCGTTTTGCGGTAAAAATACTCCTCCGTGGTGAGCCACTCCCCCTTCCCGAATTCATTGTTTTCATCGTCCCTTATTTTCTTGCAGTCACAGCAGATGGGTAGGATATCTTCATAGAATTTCACTTTTTTTCGCAGTTCCTGCTTGTCGAGACAGTTTTCAATGCGTAAAAGAAGTTCTTCGTAGTTATACGGCTTGAGAAGGTAATCTGCAGCACCAAGACGCAGAGCGTTAATGGCGGAGTTTAATTCTCCATAGCCGGTGAGAATAAAGACAGCCTGCTGCGAATCGTTTTTTCGTGCCGTCTCCAGAAGGGCTATTCCGTCCACACCCTCCATCATCAGGTCGGTAATAATCAGGTCATACCCCTTATCAAGCATGGTGACAGCCGTTTTGCCATCTGCAGCAGTATCCACTGCGTAACCTTCATCCTGTAGGTCCTGCTGCAGTGTCAAACGAATAATATCCTCGTCATCAACCAGAAGTATCTTCTTTATCGTCATGCTCACCCTCTGTGTTTTCTTCATTTGTTGCATCTTCATGGATGGGCAGGGTAATGCTGAAGCATGTTCCCTTGCCCGGATCGGACTGCACCTCTATCTTCCCACCATGGCTCTCTATAATGCCATGTGATATTGACAGACCGAGCCCCGTGCCCTTGACTGCCGATTTCGTTGTAAAAAACGGTTCAAAAATACTCCCCATGCACTCCGGGGCAATACCTGTCCCCGTATCATGGATGCTTATCACACAATCCATGCCCTTCTGTTCGGTGCCAATGGTTATGCACCCCCCCGAATCGGGAATAGCTTCAGCACTATTCTTCAACAGATTCAGAATAACCTGTTTGATCTGATCTTCAACGGCAGTAATCTTTATTGGCAGATCGTTGTACTTCTTTATTACTGAAATGAGTTGCAGAGAAAATTCTTTCTTCAGCAGGAGGAGTATTTCATCAATTGAATGCTCCAGAGTAAATACTTTCTTCATGCCACTGGTCGGACGATTAAATGCCTGCAGATCCTGAATAAGATGTTTCATCCTCTCACACTCGGCCACAGCCATGGCCACCAGTCCCTGATTGCCCCTGCCGGCAAGACCTTTGCGCTCTATTCTGTGCAGTACATTGGTGACTCCGCAGAGAGGATTGTTAAACTCATGAGCGATGGAGGCGACAAGAGCGCCAATGGCACTTAATTTTTCGGCATGAAGTAGTTGTTTCTGGGTTGTCTGAATCTCCCTCGTCTGTTCCGCTACCATCTGCTGTAAATTTTCATTGAGTTGTGCCAATTCCCGGGTGCGTAACTCAATGATTGTATCCTGTTGCTGATATGCTTTTTCAATGATATCCTGACTTTTTTCACGATTCCTTTCATACATGTAGGAAAAAAGAACAACCGTGATATAAGAAGGGACAAAACGGTAGGCAAAACTTGGGCTATACAGTGTCCCCTCCGGGGACTGGCAGTCAACAATAAGGAAAACTACCGTTGGGGCAAGAAGGAGAAATGAGGCGATTGTACCGGTTCGAGCCCCCAGGAGAAACAGGGCCAGGAGGGGAAACGTGTAATACCACATAAATCCGGTACCACCAACGCCACCGGTGACAAAGAGCAGCAGGAAGAGGCAGTACATTATGCCGAGGCCCAGATAGGAGCAAAAGGTAAAATTTCCGCTATGGTACAGGTAGAGAAGAAGAGTGAAAAAAATGCTTACAGTGGCAAAATCCACCGCGGCCAGCCAGAACACCTTTTGATAGAGGGCGACAAAGCCGAGAGTACATAAAACCGCAATCCCGATCAGAATAAGACTATACAATAGTGAAACCTTCCGAATTACCTCCCGATCATCACAGCCAACACTTGTATTGACTATTTTTTCAAACAGCAGCTGCCATTTTTGCACTATTTGATTCATCCGGCCCTTTCTCCTAAAAGTTCACGGATTGCCTCCCTGTCATATTTACCGCTTGGAGTAACCGGGATTACAGGAACAACCATAATACGTTTAGGCTGGGCAGCAGGTTCCAGACCACCAGCCAGCACTTTTTTAAGCTTCTCGAGGTCAAGCCCATCGCCACGAATAAGCGCGGCAATCAGGTTTCCCCGTCCCCCTTTATCAGTCAAGGAAACAACCACACATTCCTGCACAGCGGCCTGACTTTGTATAAAATCGCGTACCTCGTCAAGATCAACCCGGATTCCACCTACTTTGCATATGGCATCTGCTCTGCCGTGCAAAGAAAAGCTGGCTGCCCCCTCCTGCTGTACCCGGTCCCCGGAAAGAAAGAATCCCTCTTCATCCATCGGCAGATCAGGAGAGAGAAAAGGAGACTGAACATAGAGGCGCTCTTCGGCTATCCGCCAGATGACCGGCTCAAGTGGAGTAAAAAATTCCTGACCAAGGGATCTGTCACGACTGGCAAGTCCTCCTGTTTCCGTGGAGCCATAGACTTCCACCACTCCGATATCATTGGATGCTGAAAACCCGAGACTGTCTGTTTCCTCAAGCATTCCAGCAGAAGAAAAGGCCACTCTGAGGGATGTTCCAACACGCCTCCCCCTTAAAACACGGTAGTGGGCAGGGACACTGACCAGAACAGTTGCCGAGTTCTGCTCCACAGCTTCAGTAATTTCCGTGGGGAAAGAGGGCGTTTCAGCAAGAACGGCAGCGGAAGAAACAAGAGGAATTACAATGGAAAACAAAAGACCGTAAATATGATAGGGGCTGACGGTTGACAGGATAATATCCTGATTAGTAATCTGGTATCTGGAGGCCATAAACCAGGCTTCACCAAAGATATTGCCTGCTGTTTTTGACCAGATTTTCGGGCTTCCGGTGGAACCACCCGTAAATATCCGGAGGAGCTCTGCATCTTCTGAAATGTTTTTAACAGGAAGTGAAACAGTGCCTCCCTTTCTTTCAGCGGAAATACACTGTATATCAAGTGAAAACTCCCGTTCCACATCGACTACCGCGCTGGTAAAGCCGGTAACTTGGCGCATCTGTTCCAGAGCACTTTTTGAAAAACTATGGGGCAGAACCAGTATTTTTCCGCTTGCCATTGCTGCAAGGAGGGCAGCGGCAATCACAGATCTTTCTTCTGCAGCAAGACAAATGGGGACCTCACTTCCCATCTCAACAAAGGCAGCGTACAAATGGCCAGCCATGGCATAAACATCTGCCCGACTGTCTTTTTGGTACAAAAAAGGCTGCTGCAAATCAACGGGAGCCTGCAACAGTTTTTCCAGCAAGCCTTCAATGTCAGCCCCGCTATACAGGCTCTTCATATCAGGTGAGATCCCGTCCAAAGGCCTGTTCCGCCATCTCCCTGTTGCGAGGCTGGAACGTTCCATCTTCCATTTCCTTACTCACAACCTGTTTAAAGAGTTTGAACATCTTCAGTTCCTGCGGTTCGTCCTGGTAAAATGTATTCCAGGCCAGATCAAGCAGATCCTGCAGTTTCCCAGGGCTCATCTGTTTTGGCTGATAGACGACCTTATCTGCAGAAAAGTCGTTCCAGTCTCTGGAAAGAATACGCCCCTGCTGCTCAAGTTCCTTGTATGCCTTAGTATGAGGGAAGGGGGTCAACACCGTAAATTCGGCAAGATCAAGCTCTATATCGAGAAGAAAATCTATCAACTCCTTGATATAGTCCTCGCTGTGGCTGTCGAGCCCAAGAAGGATAGTCCCTTCAACGCCTATACCGTGATCATGGTAGCGCTTAATCCGTTCACGAATATAATCGGAGGTATCAAATACCGCCTGATACACATACCAGGCTCCGGCCTGAGCAGCCAGATCAAGAATCTCCGGTTTATCTTCAATGGGGTGGGAACACCACTTCTTTTTCAGAGGGATCATTTCCCGAAACAGATTTTTCTCCCACTGGCTGTTCTGGGCCAGCGAGTTATCCACAACAAACATACGATTGTTATCAATCCCGGCCATCTCAGCAACGGCCTGATCAATGGGCCGGGGCCTGAAATCCCGGCCGCCAAGATAGGAAACGGCGCAGGGGTAGCAGTTAAAACGACAACCTCTGGAAGCATGCACCAGATCAACCATCTGCACGCCTTTATAGTTATAGAGTTTTCTATTGAGGATATCTCGACGGGCAGGACCCACAAGACCAATGTCAGGACGATCATTCATATAATCGTAACAGGGTTTCAGAGTACCATTCCTGAAATCAGCCATAACCTGTTCCATCCGACTTTCAGCCTCGCCCAGGAATACAGAATCGGCGTGTTTCATGGTCTCTTCGGCATGAAGCATGGTGGCGATACCACCAAAAATCACCTTGATGCCTTTTTTACGAAAGGTATCACCAATCTCCCAGCCCCGCTTAACCTGGACGGTGAGCATCATGGATATTCCAACCATATCGACCTCTTCGTCAAAATCGATCTCCTCCAGATTTTCGTCAACAAAATCTATATCGACATAGTCCGGTAAGGTGGCGGCAAAAACAACGGGGCCGTGTGGTGGAAGATGAAATTCCGTTTGTCTGGAAAGTTTGGCCCATTTAGGATAAATCAGTTTAAATTTCATTTTTATATTTTTGGATTTTTATATTTTATCGGCACTTATCAGTTTCATATCCAGAGTGTAACCCCGGATTCCATGAGCTTTGAGTTGGATTTTCTCAGGAATCATTTCGCCAGCAACCAGATGATATTCGTCCATCCAAATGGACCGGGTTCGTTTGCGACTGCTATCATACACATTCACCCCTCTACTTCCATTTAATTCGATCAGGACATCATACATCTGGCCACTTTCATCAACATACCTGCAGAGAGTTCCTCCATGGACAGACTCTCCGGTGACCACTGCCTCTGCCGGAGGATGCAGAAAAACAGTTTTCACATCACGCATCAGGCCGAGAGCAAATTCTGCATTGTCAAAGGGAGGTAAAGCCCTTCTTATATCAAGTTTATTTTCTTTAGCAAGCTCTGCCTCAAAAAGGACAAAGCCTTCAACTCCCATAAGGCCAGTTTTCAAGGTCTCCCCGTCGAGCACCGTCACCCCGATCACCGTAGCTCCATGCCCGTTTGCCATCTCAAAGCTGATGGAATGGACAAACTGCCACTTTCCTGTGACAAATGTTTGTTGACAGCGTCCTGTTTCCAGCTGATCGACTCGTTCCTCTGAAAACTCCGGTGGTGTCAAATCCTGCATCATTGAACAGGATGACAACACAAAGAGCATCAGCCACAGGGAAAGGGTTTTCATGGCCTGGTAAAAACCGTCGCTGGAATCTGCTCGTTTAAGGCCCCTTCTGAAAAAACCATCCTGGTAAAAGACCCCGGCCCCTCAAAGAGGGTTACCGATTCCATCAGTCCCGAGCTGCCAAGCAGTTTTAACTCAATACGGGCGATGATTTTCGCAAGCGCTTCATTCCGAGGGGTAAGGACAATCAGATCGTTCTCGTGACTCTGCACCTGAAAGGTTGGGGTATCCGTGATCTGCCCGTCGAGCCAACTGGTGATTTCCTCCAGAACAATCTGCATGGAATCAACACCCATCCCCTGCTCCTCAGTAAACTGCCCGTCATGTTGAATAAACTTACGGGTGTCTCCATCGTGCATGAGCAGCACCGTATGAATTGGAGAAAAATACTCCCAGCGCAGTGAATCCGGTGCCTGAAACACAAAGTGGCCCGTTGAAATAATGGGGCGGGCAAGGATTGGAAGTTGTTTTTCCTGGGTAAAATCCGCCTGCACGGATTCCACACGTACACTTTCGCCTTCAGCCTCCTGTGCCTGTCCGGAAACAGTACAGAAGCAGAACAGTATAAGAGTCAATAGATACTTCATCAACACATCCCGCCATTCACGGAAAGGATCTGTCCGGTCATATACGAGGCAGCGTCGGAACAGAGAAAAGCCACTACCTTTGCAACCTCTTCCGGCCTGCCGATACGAGCCATGGGAATAAGTGTTTTTATATGATCCTTGGGGGCATCAGCTATCATATCCGTTTCTATAAGGCCTGGCGCCACCACGTTGACCCGGATACCAAGACGTGCGACCTCCGAAGCCACAACCCTGCTGGCGGCATTCACTCCAGCTTTTGCCGCTGAATAGTTGGCCTGCCCACGGTTGGGAAGCATCGATGATGCCGAAGAAATCGAGACAATGGAACCACTTCTTACCCGTACCATTTTCTCAATAACAGGCCGGGTCATATTGTAAAATCCATTGAGACTGGTATCGATAACCGCCTGCCAGCTTTCACGTTCCATCATCATAAAGAGTCCGTCTTTTATGATTCCGGCATTGTTAACGAGGACATCAATGCGGCCGAGCCTTTCTGCAATATCGTTTACTACTTCTTCAGCCCTGTCAGCGTCGCGGATATCGAAACCGTAGATTTCGCCAACGCCACCACTTTCCGTTACCAGCTGAAGGGTTTTTTCGGCAGCTTCAAGGTCCGATCGATAATTGATCACAGTGTAATATCCAGCCCCTGCAAGTTCCACGGCAATGGCCCGACCAATTCCCCTGGCAGCACCCGTAACGATTGCAACCTGTTTGTCTCTTTCTTCTTTCATAGCTCTTCTACTCTATTCGTTTTTTAGACCTGAAATAATTGCAGGGTTACTTCTCCTATCAGGGTTCCATCCATATGGAGAACGGCAGACACCTCACGAAGCTTATCGTACACATGGCTGTTTTCTGAACGGGTCAGCACCGTCTTTCCAAGGGGAATAGACTCTACATAAAAGTGTGCCCGTTTAATTCCCACAAGCCATCCCATCTTACTGGAATCCTCACCATGATCCTTTATTCGAGACAGTCCGTTACAGACCCCAGCCGTTTGCGCTGCAAGCTCCACCAGTAGCAGTGGCTGTGCACCACCGTTATCTGTTAAGGGAAAGGACGCTGTTATCAATGAAGCTGTCAGCGCATGACACTCATCCACTTCGAGAATATCGTCGATCAGCAGCATGGTGCCACGATGCGGAAGCAGATCTTCGAGGGTATAATCAAATAATTGTGTCGGATTTCGTTCCATTCTTTCCCACAATTTGACGTGTTTTTTGCATGGGCCACATTGATTATGGTCCCTCCAACCGGACGGTACAGCAACCGGAGCAGTTTCCATATGTGTATTATGGATATACTCAACATCATACGGAAAATCTATTCTTTTAGAAATTCAGTTTTTTCGCAATTCTTTTCTTCATAGAGGCACGGTGAAAAAGATAGTCTTCGTGTGTGCTTCTGAGACAGGAAGTCAGCCGAAAGACTTCATTCAACCCCTCTCCGTCTTCTGTACAGCTGTAACCGACAGCCTGCAACTCAATCGAAGACGAGCCGCAGCAGAACAAAAACAGCTTTTCCATCAGTAGGATTGCTGGCCGAAGATAATCAAAGAAACCTCTGTACCTTGTGACAGGCAGGCAGTGTAAGCAATTCTGTAACATACTACAATCCAATGAAATATTGGATACTTCCCTGTATTCTTTTGATGTTGCTGCTTCGAGGGGAATATTATAGGGTGTTTTTAATGGTCTTGAGTAATATGTGAATTATGCTTCTTGCCATCTTTTCTACAGGAGCTTGCGAGAGGTGGAAGGCCACAGAAGCCACACCCGGCAGTCCTGCTTTCAGCTTACATTGGGATGCTAATTGGAAGACTGGAGGCGTGTTTTCTATTCAACACCTTCCTGACTAATAAGTGGATATTGCCATCACTATCACACCGTTCAACGCAGGAATAATTATACACTGACAGGATCTTATATGACCCAATTATCGTTTAAGCATTATGGATCAAAAAAAGATTTCAAAAAAATCTACCTGATAGCCCCGAAACATCCTGACAACTTCTGGTCCATGCAGGGAACAGCTGATATTCTCGGAGCTAAGACCCTTATGCCAAATTCAGCTCTGGCCACATTGATGGCACTGACGCCACCAGGGGTAAACATACAGTATACACTTGGGGATGAAAATATTTCCGCCATCGATTTTGATTTCAGCTGCGACCTCGCAGTCATAACCGGAGGAACGCTTCATGCAGCACGAATTCATGAACTCTGCAGCGAGTTCAAGAAAAGAGGAACGAGGATAGCCCTCGGGGGCACATATGCCTCCATTGAGGCTGACAGGTGTGGCGGGTTGGCGGACCATCTTTTTATTGGAGAGGCTGAATATACCTGGCCGCTTTTTCTCAAACAATGGACAGCAGGGAATGCCCTGGAAATCAACAGGCAGGAACACTACATCGACTTAAAAGACAGTCCTGCTCCCGACTGGTCCCTGATTCGTGTTGAGGACTATGTCAACATCAGTATTCAGACGAGCAGGGGATGTCCGAATCAATGTGATTTCTGTGATGTTATCCAGTATGTGGGGAGGCAGTATCGAACAAAATCCATAGACCAGATCCTGCAGGAACTGCAAAATGCCGTGGATATCGGTGCCAGAACAGTTTTCTTTTCAGATGATAACTTTCTCGGCAATAAAAGGTTTACCAAAGAACTTCTCAGCAAGGTTATAGAGTGGAATGTTCAGCAGACGAGACCCCTCTCATTTTCAACACAGATCACCGTTCAGGTTGCCGACGATGATGAGTTGCTGCAAATGTTTGCAGATGCACGTTTTTCTGTCCTGTTTCTCGGAGTGGAGACAGTCAGGAAAGAGAGCCTTGCCGAGGTACACAAAAGCCAGAATGCAGAAAAAGATATTTTTGAACGCATTCGAAGAATATCCCGTTTTGGCATAGTCCCCTTTATTGGTCTTATCGTTGGTTTTGATAATGACGATGAAGGGATTTTTGAAGATTTGGAGCATTTTCTGGTGGAAACAGACAGTCCCATTGCCGGTATCAGTCTGCTCAATGCACCCCGCCATACGCCTTTATACAAAAGGTTGAAGGAAGAAGGGCGATTGACAGAAAAGAATTTCTCGGGAGAATGGCAGCTGCACACAAATATTGTTCCAAAACAGATGACTATCGAACGGATGAGCCTCCTTTACTGGAATCTCTTTCAAAAAATTTACCAACCAGAATTGTTCGAAGACAGATTTGTGAAATGGCTGAAGAATGTTGATTATTTCAGTACAATTTATGTAAACAAGAAGGGTGACCCCAGGCAGCTACTGTTTGGAGTTAAAATTTTCAAACATTTTATTTTTAATGACGATCGCCGTGTACGTGCTCTTTTCTTCAGAATGCTGAAGAAAACCTGGCAGATTAATCCGAAGCTGGTAAAGAGATTTTTCACTGTTATTACCCAGTACAGCCATTTTTACAGTTTTGTGAACTGTAAACAAGTGAAATAAAAAAAAACACTATCCAGTTAGTGCCTGTCACGATTCATAACCTGACACCAGACATTGGGAATTACCAACATGATGTCCAGAAGGATATCACCCATAACGTCCAACAAACCCTTTCCACCCTGTCCGTGCTTCCAGAAGTCGAGAGATTAAACGCTCAGGCAAGCAGTGAAATCTTCCAGGCGATCCTTAAAAAAAATCCGTTATTCATCAACATCGTCCTGACCGATTTAAAAGGGAAGGTCATCACCAGCAGGAAAGCTCTGAAAAAGCCAGGAAGCATTGCTGACTGTAACAGACCAGACCATGCCAAAATTGAGCGGTGCTGAACTGGCCTCTGAGATATTGAAAATAAGACCAGGTCTGCCTGTAATCATGTCCACCGGACACAGTGACGTCGTCTCTAAAGAAAAAGCTCTTGAAATGGGTATTACAAAATATGTGCAGAAACCTATTCAGGGCAACGAACTCCTTGAAGCTGCCCAGGAATTATTGGGAAGATAAAAAGGTATTCATTTCCCAACCTGATTACCATCGAAACTCAGCTTTGCAACCCGGAGTTGTTCCGTGTCGATTATATGGGACGCCATAAACCCATCCCTGGCGGCTCTGCTGCGGCCGTCCAGGCCGCAGATGCCCATATAATCAACACGAAACAGCTCCTCCTCAAACGGGTAGGCTGAGGATGAGTAGTAATCAGGTTTCCCAACACCAACAAAGGGTCACGCAAAGACTTGCCTCCAACATTTATTCAAAATTTGAAACAGTTTGTAAAAAGAATGGCAGGAAACTATTCTTTTAGATATACTCTCGACAATTATATAAATTTGCTGACATTTTGTTTCCAGTTGAACCTTACACACCCAAAAATAATCATGGATGAGCTGACAAACGACCTGAAAAAGAAATTAATCGAAGTCCTGAACCTCACAGATATAACACCAGAAGAAATCAATGAAAATGAGCAGCTTGTGGGCGGTGATTTAGGGATCGACTCCATTGATGTTCTTGAAATGGTAGTTATGGTCGAAAAAGAATATGGTGTAGTTATCAACAACAAGGATATTGGAGAGAAGGTCTTTTCCACCCTTGCTGCCCTCACCGATTACATACGTGAGAATTCTCCCAAGTTAGCCTCCTGAGTAACTGAATCTTGAGTAGTAAAAAAAAAACAGTCTATATTGCTGGCATTGGTATCATCAGTCCCCTTGGTTGCGGTGCTGATGCAACGGAACAGTCTCTTCGAAAGAACAGTTCTGCGATTGCACCCTTGAGTGCGAATATCTTTCCCATTCACACCCCTCCTCCTCTTCTGGTGGGGCAGGTCGCAAATCTTACTGAATCCCCCCTTCCCCGAACACATCGTTTAACAATTGCCGCTGCACAGCAGGCAATGAAAGGCCAGTCCCATCCACCCGATGCTGTAGTACTTGGAACAACCACGGGAGGAATTCTCACCACAGAAAACCTGCTTATTGAGAGTGAAAAGGACCCCCTGAAATACAGGCACCACGGACTCACCACGGTGGCTGAAGAACTTGCAGATGCCCTCCACTGCACGGGTCCCGCGCTCACTGTCTCCACCGCCTGTTCCTCGGGGAGCGTTGCCATCTCCATGGCTCTTAAAATGCTGCAGTCTGGTGAGGCGGAATGGGTGCTGGCAGGAGGTGCTGATTCCCTTTGCAGGCTGACCTATTTTGGATTCCATTCTCTTCAACTGGTGGACCCCGAAGGCAGCAGACCACTAGATAAAGACAGGAAGGGAATGTCCGTTGCCGAGGGAGCAGGACTGCTCCTGCTCACCACCGTAAAACCCAGGCAACCCATGGGCCAGATTCTTGGCTGTGGACTGACCTGTGACGCCCACCATCCTGCAGCACCCCATCCGGAGGGGATAGGTGCCTTCCAGGCCATACGCAATGCTATCAACTCTGCTGGAATCAATGCCCGCGCAATCGACTATATCAACCTCCACGGGACAGGTACTCCAGATAATGATCTGGCAGAATCGAAGGCAATACGGGCAGTCTTTGCCAATCCCCCGCCCCTCTCATCCATCAAAGGAGCAACGGGGCACAGTCTGGCCGCATCCGGTGCTATAGAAGCTGTTATTGCCGCAATCTGTATACAGGAGGGATTTCTGCCGGGTAACACCGGACACAGAACCCCGGATCCGGAATTGCATATTAAGCCCATTATATCACCTGTACGTCAGCCAGTCTCAACCATCCTCTCCAACTCCTTTGGCTTTGGCGGGAATAATGCGTGCCTCCTTATCTCAAAGAATGGAACAGTAACCGCACCCACCAACATCTCTGCACAGGCCCCCTTAACCATAGTCGGAAAGGCTTGTATCACAGGAGCCGGCCATACCCGGAGCAGTCTGGAAACATTCTCCAAACTGGCCGTTATTGGAGGTACCCTTGACAGTAAAATCATCTCAGAGAACCTCCCAGTACGAAAGGTACGACGCCTGAAACGCTTTTCACGAATTGCCCTCGCCCTGGCCGCCGCTGCCGTGGAGGATTCCGGCCTCAAGGAATCACCCCAGTCCGTTTTTATGGGAAGTGGCTGGGGCGCACTTTCCGAGACCTACGATTTTATAGACAAACTGCAAAGCAGTGATGAAAAGTTCCCCAGTCCCATAGACTTTGTAGGTTCCGTCCACAACAGTGCCGCCGGACAGATTGCCATCATGCATGGGGCAAGAGGTGCGAATATTACCTGTAGTGGTGGTGACCACTCCTTTGAGCAGGCACTGCTTGCTGCAGACTCCTTTCTTGACGAGGACTCACCATCCGCCTTCGTACTGGGTGTCGATGAGTTCCACAAACAGTTTTCACCGCTGTTTGATCCATCGATCACAACTGATACGCTCCCTGCTGACGGGGGGGGAGGGTTTTACCTCCTGAGACAGGCAATCCCTGGAAGGGTCTCCATTCAACTCACGTGTTACCAGAAACAAACAGAAGATATACTGGAGTCGCTTATTGCAGGTCTTGGTGGCACCGAATCACTGCAAAACGACTGCGGAATGATACTTGCCGGAATCCCCGCAGCCTTCGCCCACCAGGGAGAAGAACAGCTGCATCAGTTTATGGAGAAAACCGGGCTTGACATTCCGGTTATTCATTACAGGATGTTTACCGGAGAATTTGCCTCAGCTTCCAGTGTTGCTGCGGTTATAGCCGCACAACTTCTGGAGGACGGTGTTGTCGATTCCAGCAAGAAAATCCTGGTACTGGGTTTTGGGAAATACGTCACCGCCATGGAATTTGCCATTCAATGAACGTCCTGCTCATCTCACCCAACACCCTCACCGTTCCCTATCCGGTATATCCCATTGGCCTTGATTATGTGGCCGGTTCCTTATCAACCAGNCATCAGGTTCAGATTGCAGATCTCAATACCCTGGGACAAGNTGCGCTTGGGCAAATGATAGGCGATTTTTCTCCGGATATTATAGGATTATCCATCCGTAACATTGACAACACCGAATCCGGCAATCCACTTTTTTTTATCAGCGAGCACAAAAAGCTTGTGGATTGGCTGCGAACCCAAAGTGACGCCCCCATTGTCGGTGGCGGCGCCGGGTTCACCATCCTTCCCCATGACATCTTCAACGCCCTTGAACTTGATTACGGCATTATAGGAGAGGGGGAACGCCTGGGAGAACTGCTCGAGGCACTTGAAAACAAAGGGCCACTCTCCCATATCCCTGGCCTGCTCACACGCTCACATCCCACTATTCCTGCCGCACCCTGGAGGGGAATCCTGCAAAGACACCCAGCACGGAATGCCCATTCACAATTCTATCTCGATTATGGCGGAATGCTTAACCTGCAGACAAAACGGGGCTGTTCTTTCCGCTGCATCTACTGCCCCTACCCCCATATTGAAGGAAAAAAACATCGTCTTGTTGATCCCGAAACTGTTGCCCATATGGCCCTTTCACTTCAGGAAAATGGAGCAAAATACATTTTCATCACCGACTCCGCCTTCAATTCAGATGTCAGCCACAGCCTCAGGGTAGCAGAGGCCCTTAAACGCAATGGCCTTTCAATCCCATGGGGGGGATTTTTTGCCCCGACTAAACTCCCGGATGATTATTTCACCCGGATGAAAGAGTGCGGCCTGAAACATGTCGAATTCGGCACGGAATCCCTCTCTCAAACAATGCTTAAGACCTACCGCAAACCCTTCACCCCCAAAGATGTTATCAGTGCCCATAATCAGGCCGTTGCTGCCGGACTCCACGCAGCCCATTATTTTCTGCTTGGTGGCCCAGGAGAGACCGTGACAACGGTGGACGAAACACTGAATTGTATAGAACATCTAAAAAAAACGGTACTCTTCTTTTTCACCGGCATCAGGATCTACCCTCATACCAGACTCTACGACATTGCTCTTGAGGAGGGGAAAATTAGCAAAACCACCAGTCTCCTGGAACCCTTCTATTATGAAAGTGATGCCATCAGTCATGGGGAAATAGAAAAACAGGTCTCAGGGCGCGGCAAAGAACGGATCAACTGGATCGTCGGATCCGGAGGAAAAAAGTCAGCCGAAACAGTGAGCAAGATGCATAAACGGGGCTTCACCGGGCCTCTCTGGGAGTTTTTGATCCGTTGATAGTACAAAGTCCGCTATTTTCCTGAAACAACAATGGAACATTTGAATTTTTTAACCATTCTTGGTAGAAACATCTGATGTTTACATGAACAGATCAACTGAGCACTACTATGTGGTATTCGTATATTTCGATAGGACATGATGGAGAGAATGCAGTGCTTGCCCGGGTGACTACGGATGCTGCGTCCCCCTGGTTTGCCGGGCATTTTCCAGAAGACCCTATTTTACCGGGCATTGCCCAGATAAATATGGTAACTGAAACCATTGCAAGGGTTTTAAAGAAAAATCTATCGCTACAAAGTGTTGCCCGTATTAAATTTAAAAAGCTTGTCCGGCCCGGCGATATCCTTGATATCCACGCCATGGCAGGAAAAAAAGAAAACCACTATTCTTTCAGTATCACCAGCATGGAAGAAGATGTCTGCTCCGGCAGACTGGTGCTGGCCCCAAAAAAGGAGCAATAAAGAAACATGACAACCGATACCCATCAGGCAATCACCCGCATTGCCGAAATAATCATCAATGAACTGAAGCTTGAAGATGTTACCCCTGAAACCTTTGATGCCGACCTTGACCTTGTGGATGAGATCGGGATTGACTCCATGGATCTTGCCACCATCGCCCTGGTCCTCCGTGATGAATACGGGATCAGAATCGATGAAGATGACTACCCGAAACTGACCACCGTGCGTATTATTGCTGAGTACATCACTACAAAACTGGCAGAAAAAGAGTAACCAGGCAGGAACAGAGCATGGAAAACGCAAAGGACATAACGGAGTATAAATTTTCTGATATTATTGCATCCCCCTCTATCAAAGAGCGCTTTGAAAAGGTACGCAAATATTTTTTTCTCCGTGAATCCACCTACGACATGAGCAACCGCTGCAATCTCCGTTGCGAAGGCTGTTATTACTACGCCGGAGAGACCGAAAAACAGTTCGCCGAAGAGAATCTCAACCCGACCGACTGGCAGCAGCTCATGGAGGCCGAAAAAAAGCGTGGCATCACCTTTGTGGTGCTCGCCGGAGCTGAGCCATCCTACGTTCCCGAACTCTGCAAAACCTGTTATGACACCATTCCCCTTGGCTGCATTGCCAGCAATGGTCTTATGCCCCTGGCCAAAGAAATCGATTACCGCATCCATATATCCGTCTGGGGAAATGATACAACCAGCCTTGAAATCAGAAAGGCCAAGAATATGCTGGTCCGGCAGATGGAAAATTACCAGGGAGACTCAAGGGCTATCTGGGTTTACACCTTTACCCCCGTCAATATTGACCAGGCCCGGGAAGTGACGGAAACACTGGCTGCAAACAATCATCAGATTACCTTCAACATGTTTTCTGCCCCCACTGACTACAATGGGCATCTTCGCCACACCCCGGAAACGCTGGCCCGCACCCGTGCTGTCATGAGTGGGCTGCTGGCCGAATTTCCGGAAACTGTTGTATTCTCCCCCTATAATATCGTGGCCCATACCCATGAACAGGGACTCCATTCCCTCTTTTCCTGCTCTTACCCGCGCATGAACCCATCAACCGCCATCGGGCTTGGCAGGTCGTTCCGTCAGTACCGTACCGACCTGCAGTGGGATCGAGCTGCTGCATGCTGTGTGCCGGACACGGACTGTGATGATTGCCGCCACTATGCTGCCGGAAGTGCCGTGGTCACGGCCAGGATGTATCGCCATGCAACTACCCCGCAGCATTTCTCCGCCTGGCTCGACTATGTGGATACCTATCTTGCAGTGTGGGTGAAAGGCTACGATAAAGGCGAAAACCTTTGTAAAGAAATGATTGAACCTCCAGAACAGAGTTAAACACTATGAAAACAGTCAGTTCCCTGCTCGATCCTCAGTGGTACGAGCGCTATAAAAAAATATCCAGACTCAATATCCGCAGCTCCATCTACGATGTAACGGATCGCTGCAATCTTCGCTGTAAAGGCTGCTTCTTCTTTTCGTCCGGTGAGCACGAACGTGCCGCAGAAGAAAAGGATATAGACAAATGGCATGACTTTGTGGAAAAGGAGATGGATCGCGGCGTAAATCTAGCCATCCTTATCGGTGGTGAGCCCACACTCTGCATGGACAGAATTGAAGCATTTTACAAACGACTGCCCACCTTTTGTGCAACCAACGGACTCATCAAGGTTCCCCGTGATCGGTTCCCTGATATGATGGTTGGCCTCTCCCTCTGGGGTGATGCTGAGGACGAAATTGCCCTTCGCGGTCAGGACACCTTCAAAATAACCAGCGCCAACTATGAAGGTGATCCCCATGCCTACTATCTCTACACCATCACCCCGAAACAGCTGGGGAAAACCGGAAAGATAATTCAGAAGGTTCAGGATATCGGACTGAAGGTTCATATGCAGTTGCTTTCCAACGATGAGGATGTCAATGGATTTTCATGGAAACCTGAAGAACTGCTGGACATCCGCCAGGAGATGGATGCCATGCTTGATGCTTACCCCAATACGGTGGTCTCATCAAAATATTACCATGAAGTTATCACCACCGGAAAGATGCTGGGCCGAACATTTGGCTGGTCGGAATGTCCGTCGGTAACCATTTTACGTGACAATCGGGATCCGCAACCCAAGCGGCTCACAAACTTTATCCGCTATGCATCGGATCTTAAAACAGTCCACCGCTGCTGCACTTCTGAAACCCGTGACTGCTCCACCTGTAAAGATGGTGCGGCCCATATGAGCTGGGTAATGGTCAATAAACGTGCCCACATCAAAACAGCGAAGGATCTGCAGAATTGGATTGAAGTGTACGAGATGTTTGCAAAATTATACCAGTTTATTCCCTGGTAGTGTTCCGTAGGATTTCATGGGAAACAAAAACCCGGTCATCATTGGCTACGATGCCATTTCCGCACTCGGCAACGATCTTGAGCTGCAGTGGCAGGATGCCCTGGCTGGAAAAAGCGGTATCGGCCCTCTCTCCCGTTTCCCCCTGAAAGATGATTTTCCCGTTCGCATCGCCGGCCAGGTTCCTGATTTTGAGGATACGGACAAGAAATACCCCTTTCTCAGTGCCAGGCATCAGGCTAGCTGGAGTTCCCCGGTTTTTAAATACGGAATGCTCTCCGTTGCCAGAGCGCTCGAATCTTCCGGTCTTGAAATAACCCCGGAACTTGCCCCACGGGTAGCTGTTACCTACAGCTCAGCGGTGGGTGGTCTCGATGCCGTCTTACATGCGGACAGACGACTCCAGGCTGAAAACAAACTCCCCCATCCCTACGCAAATCCCAACTCCTGTATCAATATGATTGGCGGTAAAATCGCCATCCTGACCGGAGCCCAGGGACCCATTGTAACCCCGGTCACCGCCTGCGCCACCGGCCTTACTTCCATGCTCACAGGAGCTATGTTCCTGGCCCAGGGCCGGGCGGACGTTGCCATCTGCGGGGCCGTTGATTTTGCTCTTGTTGAGCCCATTGTCGCTGGCTTTTACACCATGAACGGTGTCTACATCCCAAAGGAAGGCGATGAAGATGAAGCGCCGGAACGTGCCAGCCGTCCCTTTTCCCGCAACAGGCGCGGGTTTATTATCTCAGAGGGTGCTGGAGCTGTGATTCTGGCCACCCCTGAATTCGCCAGAAATCATGGCCTGGGGTTCAGCATTGAGCTCAGCGGATGGGGAATGACCTCGGATGCCCACCATTTCGTAGCGCCCAACTTTGCAACCGTCAGACAGTGCATGCAGAATGCCATGGATGATGCCGCTATCAGTCCTGCTGAGATAGCGGTAATTAACGCCCATGCCGCATCAACAAAGGTTGGTGACAAGGTGGAATATGATGCCATCACAGCACTCTTTGGTAAAAACACACCTCCGGTGACTGCCAACAAATCACTCATCGGCCATCCCATGGGAGCATCGAGCGTCATAGAATCCATTTTCAGCTTTCAAGGCATGCGTGATGGAATACTTCCCCCCACCATTAACTACCTGCCGGATCCAGAGATTGTTATCGACTGTGTTGCAAACGAAAAACGAAAACTTGAGCAGGAATTTGTTCTAAAGAACTCTTTTGGCTTTGGCGGCTGTAACAGTTGTGCCATATTTAAACGGATACACTAAGAATACAAGATATGAGAGCACCACTTAACAGGCGGGTTTTTGTAGCCGGATACGCAGCGGCAACCCCACTCGGAAATACCTTTGACAGGACCTGGGCCGCTGCAATACAGGGAAAGGCAGCTTTCCGCCGTGTAACACGGTGCGAAACCGAAAGCCGCTCCAACGTGGTTGGTGAAATCCCGGACTGGGATCCATCACTTCTTCCCTATGTGAACCGTAAAGAAGCCTCTATCTGGAACGCAGATTACATTTTCCTCACCATGGAGATGTGCAGGCAGGCCCTGGAAAACGCCGGTCTTGAAATGACTGAGGAGACCGGTCCAAGAACGGCATGCATGATAGGTTCTGCACTCAACGGCACCGATTCCTACCGGATTGCCATGGATAACTATGTCAACCGTGGTCCCTTCAAGGTAAGCCCCTATCTCCTGCCAAACGTGTGCGCCAACCTGCCAGCCGGAAAAGCAGGAATGCTGCTCAATTTCACCGGCCCTATCTTCTCTCCACAGGGCGCCTGCGCCTCGGGCAACCACGCAATCGCCATCGGCTCGAGAATGATACGGGATGGTGATTGTGACTTTGTCCTCGCCGGCGGAGTCGAAACCTGCATAATCCCCGAAATCATCCAGGGATTCTCCAATATGCTTGCCACCATTAAGGTAGGCCATAAAGATCGTGCCTACGATGATCCGACTCAGGCCTCACGCCCATTCAGTTTGGATCGCAAGGGATTTGTCCTCTCCGAGGGCGCCGGGGTACTTCTTCTTGCTGCAGAAGACAAAATTGAATCACTTGGACTTAGCAAAAAAGCTGAAGTTGCAGGGATCGGCTGGACCTCGGATGCGAAACACTTCACCCGGCCAAACCGGGAAACAATCGTCCGGGCAATCCACGACGCCATTTACGATGCCGAAATCAGTCCACAGGATATCGGCAGCATCAACGCCCACGGCACATCCACTCCGACCGGCGATGCCACTGAGGTTGAGTGCATGCGTGAGGTGTTCGGTAAAGAAATCAGTAAAATTCCGGTTACAGCCAACAAATCACAGGTTGGACACAGTCTGGGGGCATCGGCTGCCATTGAGGCAGCACTTTCTATTGAAGCGATGAGCCAATCCATACTCCTGCCCACGGTCAATCATATTCCCGATCCGGCCTTTGCAGATATTGATGTCGTTCCGAATCAAACCCGTAAGCACTCCTACGAACATATACTCTCCAACTCATTCGGCTTTGGTGGAACCAATTGCTGTATAGTCTTTAAAGGAATCTGAGTACCATGCGACCAAAGCCATTTATCCCCGAGCTTCTCCCTCAGCACCCCAATCACGTAAAAGATACGAACAGTGGTCTGATCTGGCACAAAAGCGAAATGCGTACCCTCTATGTGGATACCGACAGGTCCCAGGTCGTTTACCATGCCAACTATCTGCGATATTTTGAATTTGGCCGGGCAGAACTTATGCGGGGGGCAAACTATCCCTATAAGAAAATCGAAGAAAGCGGCTACGTCTATCCAATCATCAAGACTGAACTCAACTATTTCACCCCGCTCTTCTATGACGACCTGATGTACATCCACACCCGCCCTTCCAGCATCGAACTGGTAAAACTGCAGTTTGACTACCTGATCACCCGGGCATCAGACGGTGAGATTATCTGTACCGGCTTTACCAAGCATTGCGCAATCAACAGTGATGGAATCCCGGTCAAGATCGATGAGAAAACAATCAAACTCTGGGAAAGTTTTCCAACAGAATAATGACAAGCCGTCAAGCTGTTCACATTCCCGTTCATCCTTGGTTCAAAGATCATCATTTTAATGGACAGACCATTTTTCCGGCGGTTGAGAGCATGCTTCTCCTTGCTGAAGTTGCTAAGAAAATACAACCTGACATTCAGATATGCACGATGACAGAGGCACATTTTTCCAAATTTCTGCCCATCCCCGCAAACGCAACGGAGTTATCAGCCCTGGTGGAGATTGATGCAGGTCAAGAGGTACTTCGCCTCAAGCTGCTCAGTAAAATGCAGCTCAAAAAAATCAGCAGACTTAAAGAGCATGCCGAGATATGCTTTCCTCTAAGAGAGGCTGCCATAGAGGCTGTTACCCAAAACAGTGCAACGGACAACCATATTGGCATTGGAGCCGATAGAATCTATAGAGAACTTGTTCCCTTCGGTCTGAGTTACCGCAGCCTTACAGGGACATTACAGATATCCGGCAATACCGCCTGTGGTACCCTCCAGGCCCCAACACTTACACACCAGCATGTGATGGAAAAGGATATAGGATCTCCTTTTCCACTTGATGGTGCCATGCACGCCGCCTGCGTACTTGGACAGTGCCTTGCAGATTTTGTCCCTTTCCCCGTCGGCTTTGTCACACGCTGCATTCACAGCCCAACACGGGCAGGTCAGCAGTACAGCACCACAGTACTTGCCCGGTCGGTGACAAAAGATGAACTGCTCTTTGATTTATCTATTTTTGATACAAAGGGAAATGCATGCGAAACGATCAGAGGATTGCGGATGCGGGATGTGAGCCGAGGGACAATCAAGCCTCCCCTGGATTTACCCAGGCAGAAAGTTTCTCCACCATGACCCGACTAAGCCAGCGAAAAAAGATTATGGTATATTTTGCACCTGAAAAATACATCCCAAGCCCGAAGACAGGAAAAGACAGGCCATAGGCCAGCGGCCCACCAATAACTGCGAGTAGAGGTTCATTAAATTTTATGGCCAGTACTCCCAGAACGGCAACAGCCGGCCAGCCCAGGAGAGATCCGAGAATAATTAACAGAACACCGGTAACGACCTCCAGAGAAGGTTTTTCCTTAAATGGTGTAAGATCTGCCTGCTCCTCAATGGCAATCCGTACAAACTCGATATCAGCAATTTTTTGTATGAGCTTTTTCATGATTTTCAACACTCACATCTTCCACAAGAGCATGACTCTGATATGACCACTCTATCTGATCCATGGTCTTTTTTCGATCAAATCTATTGTATCTCAATAGATACCCGGTATGACCGAAGAACAGAAGCCAAAAATCACTTTCACGATGCGGGTCTCCTGGATCGGGTGGAATTTGTTCTGGTCACAAAACATCCGAACAACCCGGAAAAAGGCATTTTTGAATCTCATATGAACTGTCTAAAAAAAGGCCTGGAGGCAGGAGCCAAAAATATCCTGGTCTTTGAAGACGATGTCTTCTTTCAAAACTATCATCCGGAAAAGCTCACTGATGCCGTACGTTTTTTAAAAAACAAGAAGAACTGGAACGGCTTCTTTTTTGGTGCAATCATCGGTAAAATAATGCAGACTGAAGTGCAATCCGTGGTAAAAATTCACTATAGTTGCCTCGCCCATGCCTATGCACTTAACCGTTCCTTTGCCAGAGAATTTGTTCAGGAACCATGGGACAACCTCCCCTATGACAATCTGTTAAAAAAAAGGGGAAAAGAATTTTATGCACTTTCGCCCATGATTGCATTCCAGGGCAAAGCCAGCAGTGACAATCAAACGGTCTTTTTGGATAGAATGCGAAGGTTCTTTGGAGGTTTGCCTCGTATTCAGCGAATAAATGAATATTACCAGCATCATAAAAAAACACTTATTGCTTTCCATTTCCTCGTACTTGCGGGATTTATCCTGCTGGTCATACATGTCTAAAAATAAAGAAATTGTTTAACTACCGTCTCCTTACAGTCGTTTTTTTTCTTATATGCAGTGCTACCCTGACAGCCTTCCTGCGCCTCGATATCGATACGGACATTGTACGCTCTCTGCCCTCCGGGGAAACGGTTATCAGCGATGCTCTGGAGATTTTCACCAGTCATCCCATTCATGACCAGATTGCCATTGATATCAGCGTCAATAGTGACAACAGAGATATCCTTGTTGACTGTGGCAAATACATAGAGGAGGGGCTCCGATCAAGCAAACTCTTTGCTGAAGTGGGAACCGACGAAATCACGACTCTTATTCCTGAGCTTGCACTCCATGTAGCCGGCAATCTGCCCATCCTCTTTTCTTCACAGGAACTGGAGCAAATGATAGCTCCCCGACTTGAAAAAGAATTTATCGGACAACGCTTTGAAGATATCCTCCTCAAACTAAGCAGTCTTGAGGGTATAGGACAGAGTCAGTTATTACAATCCGATCCTCTGGGTTTTATGGAACCGATAATGGCAAAGATGGCAATGCTCACGCCACTGCCAGGTACCTCGGTATATAAGGGCTTTGTATTTTCCCCGGACAAGCGTCATCTTCTGGTAACAGCACGTCCGGGCAGTGCCGGGAGTAACACGGCCTCGGCCAGACAGATTGCAGAGCTTCTCGATGATCTCAACACAGGGCTGACTAATAAATACAGCTCCAGTGGTATTACACCAATCCTCACTCCCGTAGGAGCATACCGGGCAGCACTGGACAACGAATCTATCATCCGTCATGATGTGAATCTGGCCCTGGCTCTCTCGATGGCGGGTATCGGACTGTTGCTCTTTGTTGCCTTTCCCCGTCCCCTGCTGGGCCTTTTTTCCCTGCTGCCGGCCCTTGCCGGAACAGCGTCAGCCCTGTGTATTTTTTCACTGTTTCATCGATCAATCTCCATCATGGTACTCGGTTTTGGAGGGGCTATTATTTCCATCACCGTGGATCATGGAATCGCCTATCTTCTCTTTCTTGACCGTCCTCTGGAAACAAAAGGAAAAGAGGCATCGAGTGAAGTTCGGGCCATCGGAATTCTGGCAGTTCTCACCACATGTGGCGCTTTTCTCACCCTCAGTTTCAGCGGCTTTCCAATCTTCGTCCAACTTGGGCAATTCACGGCCATGGGGGTACTCCTCTCCTTTCTTTTCGTCCATTTCATCTTCCCCCGCATAACCCCTTCCATGGCTGCAGCCAGCAGACAAAATCTCCCTCTACAGCGATTTGTCGATATGCTGTACAGCACTGGACGCCCCGGAGCAATTGCTGCAACCCTTCTCGCGGCCTCACTACTTTTTTTTGCTCGCCCCGACTTCAATGTAAGCCTTGAAAGCATGAACACTGTGAGCAGCGAAACCCGTGCGGCAGACAGTCTCTTCTCCATGGTATGGGGAGATATGGGCACAAAAGTTGTACTTATGACCAGAGGAGAGGCCGCAGAAATCCAACGGAAAAACGATAGAATTCTAATGCAGATTGAGTCGGACATGGCATCTGAAACAATCAGCTCCGCCTTTGTCCCATCCATGATCTTTCCAGGGCCGGAACTTGCCGCTCGTAATTTTGATGCCTGGAAGAAATTCTGGACGAAGGAGCGCCATGAAAATCTGCAGGAGAGATTGAGCTCAAATGGCAAGTCTCTTGGCTTTGCAGAGGATGCTTTTGCTCACTTTCTCCACCTTATTGGAAATCCGCAAAAAATTTCCAGCACAGAAATTCCTCAAAAATTTCACAAGCTCCTGGGACTCTCGAAGAAGGATGGCCAGCTGACCCAGTTTATTACCATCACTCCCGGGACAAACTATAACAGTGACGATTTTCAAAGCCTCTATGGCCGGGAAGGTAAACTCTTTGACGGTCCCTACTTCTCTGAACAACTGGCAGAAATTCTCTTTCACAGCTTTACCACAATGCTTGCAATCATAGCCATCAGCATTGTGATTCTACTCCTCTTCTTCTTTGCCAGCTGGCAGCTGACACTTATCACGCTTATCCCTCCGCTTTTTTCTTATATCTGCACTCTCGGTACCATGAAACTGATCGGCCATTCCCTCGACATTCCAGGGCTGATGCTTTCCATCGTCATTCTTGGCATGGGGATAGACTATTCAATTTTCTTTGTCCGGGCCCATCAGCGCTACCGCGCTCCAGATCATCCATTTTTCAGTCTTGTGCGCATGGCCGTTTTTATGGCAGGTGCATCCACTGTGATCGGATTCGGGGTTCTCTGTCTCGCTGAACACTCACTCCTTCGATCCATCGGGATAACATCACTTCTGGGCATCGGCTACTCACTCCTTGGTGCATTCCTCCTGCTGCCACCTCTCCTTCAATTCTATTTTTCAAAGCAGAAAGGAGGCAGTCCTCCTGAGCTGTCTCTTAGTAAACGGGTACGAAACAGATACCGCCTGATGGAGGCTTATCCTCGGATGTTTGCCCGCTTCAAGCTGCAGTCAGATCCGATGTTTACAGACCTGCCGCAACTCCTTGCAACTGATCGTGACAGCGTAAAAACCATTCTTGATATAGGCTGTGGATACGGTGTTCCCGGCTGCTGGTGTCTGGAGTATTTTCCGGAGTCCAGAGTTTTCGGTATTGATCCCGATGGTGAACGGGTCCGGGTAGCAGCACTCGCCATGGGAGAGCAGGGAGAGATTCTAGAGGATATGGCACCGGATCTGCCCGCCGTACCCAGCCCGCCTGATCTGATTCTGCTGCTTGACATGCTTCACTATCTTGACGATGGAAGTATACTGATACTTTTTCAAAAATGTTTCCAGATGCTTAATAACCAGGGCCTGCTCCTAACACGCTTTGTCATCAGACCGAATGGTGTCCCATCATGGTCATGGAAGCTCGAAGACCGTCGCGTCCGTTTTTCTGGAGGAAAGGCACATTACCGCACAGCACAAAGGATGGCTCATCTTCTTAAAAAAACCGGTTTCAGGATAGAAACCCAAAAAACAACAGAAACAAATGCAGAACTCATCTGGCTCACTGGCCGTGCCCATAAATAAAATGACAGAGATAAAAAGAACAATTTGCCCACTCGACTGCCCGGACAGTTGCGGAATTGACGCTACGGTTGAAAACGGAAAGATCATTAAACTTAACGGCGCCAAGGATCATCCGATTACTTCCGGTTTTATCTGTCGTAAGATGCAGCACTATCATCACCGGATCCACTCCGAACAACGGATTCTCTACCCTCAGAAAAGAATCGGCCAGAAGGGCAAAGGACAGTTTACAAGAATCAGCTGGGAGGAGGCCTGGGAGATTCTGGTCAACCGACTGACGGCAATACAAAGCGAATATGGCGGAGAGGCATTACTGCCTTATTCCTACGCCGGGAATATGGGGCTGATTAACCGCTGGGCAGGATATCCGTTTTTTCACCGCTTTGGCGCCTCTCAACTGGATCACACAATCTGTTCCGCTGCAGCAGAAGCCGGATGGAACAGACACTGCGACGGCATCTCGGGAAGCCCTCCGGAAACAGTCGTAGATGCCGACCTGGTGATTATCTGGGGAATAAATCTCAAGGTCACCAATGTCCACTGCTGGCCATTTATCCAGAAGGCCCTTCGCAGGGGAGCAAAACTTGTCGTTGTCGATCCCTACAGAACCGCCACCGCCCATGCTGCAGATTACTATTTCCCTGTAACACCTGGGGGTGACACGGCCCTGGCCCTTGGTGCTGTAAAACAGCTCCTTGAAAACAATGGAATTGATTCCAGTTTTATCCAATCGGAAACTGAAAATTTCCATGATCTTGTGGCCTACCTCAATACGATCTCATGGGAGACGATCTGCGACCAATCGGGACTTGACCGCGATACAATAGGACAATTCGCAAATTTGATCCAGGCGCACCCCAAAACATTCATCCGCATAGGGATAGGCCTAACGCGTAACAGCAGAGGTGCCATGTCCGTACAGGGGATAACCTGTCTTGCGGCGGTAAGGGGCCTCTTTGACGGCTCACCGGGAAAAGGCGTTTTATTATTCAGTCGGGGATTCAGGGGGGACTCGGCAAGACTCACCTACCCCTCCCTTGCACCATTGCCAACCCGGAAGATAAACATGGTCCAGCTGGGAGAAGCTTTAACGGTGCTGCAGCCACCTGTTAAGGCATTGATGGTCTACTCCAGTAATCCGCTGAGCGTCGCTCCGGACGCCTCAATGGTACGAAGAGGCTTGTCCCGTTCCGATCTCTTTTGCATCGTCCATGAACAGGTTATGACACCCACCGCCCGATATGCCGATCTGTTATTACCGGCAACAACTTCCTTTGAGAATAGTGATCTGTACGGATCCTATGGCCATTTCTACATGGGAAAAGTAGATCCTGTCCTGCCGCCACAGGGAGAATCCATCAGTAACTTTGACCTCTTTCAGTCCCTGGCCCGGAGGATGGGATACACCGATACACCCTTCAGGCAAACAATCGATGAGCGTATCCTGGACTACCTCTCAACCATTGATGGTATCTCCGTCACCGACCCTGAAGCCGGTACCTGGATCCATTCCAGTTACGGCAAGTCAGGAGAATCTCTGTTTGGCCGGGAGGAGAAAAAATTCCAGTTTGCACCACTTTCAGCCCTTAAGGAAAAGAATGTTGCACGATTATTAGCAGCAACGGAGGCTGAGGATCCCGATCTCAGATCTCGCTACCCGTTTTTATTGATCACGCCGCCCAATACGAATTTGCTGAACAGTACATTCGGAGAGCAATATCCCGGAGAAACCGGCACGGTTCTGATTCATCCCGATGATGCAGCAATCCATGGTGTGAGTAACGGCGAGAAGCTTACCCTCTCCAATGGACGCGGCGAAGTTACCAGAATCGCGACAATAAGCAGAGACACTCAGCCAGGACTGCTGGTCGCAGAGGGAATCTATTGGGAATCCGAAAGTGTAACGGGTGGAATTAATGATTTAACATCCCAGAAACTGACGGATAATGGCGGTGGTGGAATATTTCATGAATCCCGCGTTTCCCTGCAGACAGATAGCAACACATGAAAAAAGTAGTCAACAGGTTCCTGTTCTCCCAGGCGGATAAACTGGCGCTACTTGCCTTTCTTATCACAATTCCACTCCTTGCAATGGGAAGTGCGCTAGCCCCAATACCTCTTATTCTCTACCTCCTGCTCTGTGTATCTGCCCCATTTTTTCCGCAATGGGGTTTTTTTCTTCCTATCATAAGCAGGAGTATCAGTGGAAGCAGAGCGGTCGCCCTCACCTTCGACGATGGCCCCTCGCCGGTAACCACTCCAATCATTTTAGATTTACTGAAAGAGTACGACTTCAAAGCCACCTTTTTTGTAATAGGGGAAAAGGCCGAAAGATATCCAGAGCAGATAAAAGATATTCTTGCAGCAGGTCACACCATCGGAAACCACTCATGGCAGCATGACAATCTGCTGATGCTGAGAACGAAGAAACGACTGGGAGAAGATATCAGGAAAACCCAGGAAATTCTAAAAACCTATGGCATCCGTCCTCTGCTCTTCAGACCACCAGCAGGAGCCACAAATCCACGTCTCCACTCGGTACTGCTCACTGAAGACCTCCAAACCGTCACCTTCAGCTGCCGTCCCTTCGATCGTGGAAACAGGAAAATCACCAATCTTGCCGAACGCATCAGCAGCAAACTTAAACCCGGCGACATTATCCTTCTTCATGATCTTGAGCCACAAAATGCTGAAATGACAGCTCTCTGGGAGAAGGAACTCAATACCCTGTTTTCCTACCTCAAAAAGAGCATTTATAAAGTGGAACCACTTGCAAAACTTATTCATTCGGAGGTAATGCTTGGCATTCCCCTGGGAGTAGAAAGAGAAAAAAATAAGGCCCAGGAAGGATAAAAGACTGTTTTTTTTAAAATAAAGCCCTTTCACAGGGCTGCCCGTTGAGATAGACGCCCTCAAGGGAGGAAAGCTTTCTGGGAAGCATTGCAGGCGCTGCCCGGGCAGCTATAAAGTGGGCAGGACGTCCCTTGACAACAGGTCCGATCTCGTCAATGCCAAGGAGTTGGGTACCGTTGTCGGAAGCGGACTGTATTGCTTCAACCAGGGAATATCCAGCACTTATAAGAAGTCTCAACTCTTCGACAACGGACTTTCCGTGGATAACACCACGACAGCCGGCATCTGTCCCAAGAGCAATCTTTACTCCGTATTGATGCGCCCTGCCTATCTGTTCCAACTGGTGATTCAGAGTTTTCACGATCACATCTTTTTTGCATCGTCCATCATCGAGTAAGTCCCAGTTATCAAGAATAGCTTTCATGGTGATGGCTGTTGGCACCCAGGTGATTTCCTTCTCAGCCATTCGCTTCAGGTTTTCCTCACCCATGAAAAAACCGTGTTCAAGAGAATCGCAGCCGCCATCCAATGCTATACGGACAGGCTCCCGACCATTGGCGTGAACCATCAGCTTCTTCCCCTTCTCTCTGGTAATGGCCGCTATCTGCCGTATCTCTTCTACGGAAAACTGCGGTTCTGTTTCACGTGCAAATTCCGCGAAACTATTCAGGCCGGAGTTGATCATTTTTATATGATCAACGGAGTCTATCCTTCTGGCCACCGCAGTTCCAATGCTCTCTCCTTCTCCGGAATGGTCCCCGATAAAAGCTCCATAGCGGCCATCCCGATACCATGCCGGGCCGGGACTCTTCACTATCACCGGAACCCGTGTGTCGCCTCTCCCGGTTTCCTCTATATAGCGCAGAACATCTCCATTAGAATCACCGCCATCGCGTACTGCCAGCACACCGTGTAAAAAGAGATAATGCAAATGATCTTGAATAGATATGCGGCGATCCCGGTAGCCGGCTGTCAGCTGTCGTTGTCTCTTTCTCAAGTCAGTGGAACCCGACATGGCAAGATGGACATGGCAATCAACCAGAGGAGGAAGAATGGTACAGCGAGACAGATCGGTGATCAGGGTTGGATCGGGATGGTCACTGTCGCTAAAGTCATCAATCTCCACAAGAATGGAATCCTTCACCGTCAGCAAAACATTTTCTCGAACCGGTCCACCACTGCCGTCAATCATCCAACCGGCTTTAACATAGTGAATCCCTCCGGACATATCAGAGAATTTTTTGTCCAATCAGGTTTTCACCACGCCCGAGTTTAGCACCAAAATCATCTGCCAGTTGAAAATGGCCCTCATTGGGTCCAGACGAGCCAGGTAACTGAACCGGAGCGTCAACCCCTCCAAGCCAGCGCATTCCAAGAAACTGAGCTGTGGCTTCAAGCGCCATCTGCACATTACGGGAACTATGCATGATATTCAGCCCTGAATGAGTGGATGCGACCGCCAATCCCTTACCGGCAAGATCCGACGAAAAATCCGGATTTAAGGTGTCCGACCAGCGATCGAGAAAAGTCTTAAGTTTACCGGAAAGTTGATACCAGTAGATGGGAGTGGCCAGCAGGATGATATCCGCACTCAATAACTTTTCTTTGAGCACCCCCATATCATCATCTCCCGCCTTGCTAAAATCATTTTGCAGAGCATCTCCAAAATAGTTCAGCCAGACATCCGTTACTGTATAATCATAAATATGCACCAGTTCCGTTGCCGCCCCCTGCTGTTCTGCTGCCCGAAGAACGCGATCCACCAGTGCCTTGCTGTTTCCATTTTTATCAGGACTACCGTGTACTGAGAAGATTTTCATAGATTGCTCCTGTATCGGTTAAGGTGAGTAAACTAAAACTGCCACGATCAAAACATTGCCACAATGTAGTGATTAGTCAATGTTCTTTTTTTTAACTTCGTTCTTTGACGATTGGTCACAAAGGCTTGATGATACTTTATGACCATGGTATTTAAGATAATTCTCTGTCCGAACAATGACCATCCACTGGCCACTACGAACAAAAACACCTTGGACACCCTATGACGACAACACTCTACTGGCATGATTATGAAACCTGGGGTTCAGATCCCAGAAGAGACCGACCTGCCCAATTTGCAGGCGTCCGTACCGATATCGATTTAAATATTATCGGCAAACCGATGATGAACTACTGCAAACCTGCACTCGATATGCTTCCCCAGCCAGAAGCCTGTCTGATTACAGGGATCACACCCCAGACAGCCATGGAAGAAGGGCTCTGTGAAGCCGAATTCATGGCTGAGATTTATCATGAATTCATACAGCCAGGCACCTGTGGGGTTGGCTACAACAGCATTCGGTTTGATGATGAATTCACCCGCTATGGCCTCTATCGAAATTTTTACGACCCCTACGCCAGAGAATGGCGCAACGGGAATTCACGCTGGGACATCATTGATATGCTCCGCCTTACCCGTGCGCTTCGTCCGGAAGGTATTGAATGGCCGACCAATGAAGAGGGCGTCACCAGCTTTCGCCTTGAGGATTTAACACGGGCAAACAGTATCAGCCACGAAGGTGCCCATGATGCCTTGTCCGATGTCCACGCAACCATTGAGTTGGCACGGCTGGTGCGGACCCGTCAGCCGAAACTCTATAATTATCTCTTTGATATGCGGGACAAGCGCAAAGTCGGAAGTAATTTAAATATTCAGGAGCAATTGGTTGTTCTCCATGTTTCCTCCATGTATCCTGCAAAACAGGGCTGCATCTCCCCTGTCATTCCCCTGGCCGCACACCCAATAAACAAAAACGGTATAATCGTCTACGATCTGCGCCACGACCCGTCCCCCCTCCTCACCCTGGCAGTGGATGAAATCAAGAAACGTTTATTCACCAGAAGCGAGGATCTACCCGAGGGAGTGGAGCGTATCCCACTGAAAACCATCCATCTTAACAAAAGCCCGGTGGTGGTTCCAATGAGCACCCTGACCCCGGAAGCTGCAGAGTGCTGGGGAATAAACCTCGGAAACATCGAAACACATGCAAAACAACTCAGAGGGCTGCCAGATCTGAGCAGAAAGCTGCAACAGGTTCACGGGGATCAGCAATTTCCTCCCATTACGGATCCCGATCAGAATCTCTATGGTGGGGGTTTTTTCTCCGACAGAGACCGAGCCCTGATGGAAGATATTCATGATATGTCGATAAACGATCTGGCCAAAACCCGTATGAAGTTTGAGGATCCCCGTCTTTCAGAGATGCTGTTCCGCTACCGCGCCCGAAACTGGCCCCACTCCCTTTCCCAGGAAGAACGTGTCCGATGGAACACGTTTCGTCACAACCGTGTTACCAATCCCGATGCCGACTGCGGAATCACCCTTTCAGAATACCGTAAACAACTGGCCAAAAAGGTGATGCAACCCGATGTAAAGGAGCGTGAACGAAAAATTATTTCAGCTCTGGCTGACTGGCCGACACTGCTTGGACTCTCGTAAGAATTCCTACCTCAATCCGGGTCTGGGATATTCCTTAAAGGTGGCCAAGCAGGGTATAAATCATCTGCTTACCCTTCCCCTTCATCTCAATCTCTTTTCCATTACTCAGGAAGAAAGTGTCCTTCAGCAGTTCATAGCTTGCACTGGAGACATTTATCTGCAAAGGCTGAGCAGATTTTTCTACTCGGGCAGCGATATTAACAGTATCACCAAAAATATCGTAGAGGTACTTCTCTGTTCCGACAACTCCGCCCACCAATGGGCCGCTACTGATGCCGACACGAATCTCCCAGGAAATGCCAACCCTCCGGTTTCGTTCCTTTAGAAACTCCACCATTTTCAGCGCCGCCCTGGCAACATTCACCGCATGATCTGGATCCGGCGTGGGTACCCCGCTCACAAAAAGATAGGCGTCCCCTATGGTCTTCATCCGCTCACAATGCCCAGCATGGGTAATCTTATCAAAAGCAGTGAAGATTTCATTGAGTTCGCGAATAATCACCCCCGGGGAAAGCTCCGATGAAGCTGAGGTAAAATCAACAATATCAGCAAAACAGACCGTGGTATCGGTGAAGAGTTGTGGGGCGTAGCCTCCCGTGGCTAAAAGTTCCTGCACAACAGATTCCGGAAGGACATGTCCCAACAAACGCTCTGTTTTCAGTTTCTCAACAATCAGCTGCTGATTTTTCTCCTCAAGTTCATCCTGAAGATGTTGAATTCTAAGATGTGTGCGAACCCTGAGCAACACCTCCGAGGGCTGAAAGGGCTTGGTAATATAGTCGATCCCTCCCGCCTCAAACCCTTCAACCTTATCCCTGGGAGAGTCAAGAGTGCTGATAAAAATGATAGGAATATTCTTTGTACGATGATCTCCCTTCAACTGCCTGCAGACCTTATACCCATCAATCTCCGGCAGAATAATATCGAGCAAAATGAGATCGGGTAGATATTCCTGGGCGTGCTCAATTCCAATTTCACCAGAATCAGCTGTGAGAACGGTATAATCCTGTTTTTCAAGGAGCTTGGCCAAAAGCCTCTGCATAACAGGAGAATCTTCGACAATCAGTATGGTTTTCAGCATACAGTTACGTTCAGGAAAGTTAACGTTAGACTGTCCATCATCGATGCACAGAAAATCACTTTTTCACCATTAACAGTATCAGGGAAACACTAGAAATACCACTATTTGCAGACAATTTTTTCTCACTTTTATCTTCAGCTGCAGAAATGGAGCAGCAAGAAAAGCGCTTAACCACCCACAACAACATAAAATAATACCTGATTACCACTAATCCTCAGCCTACCCGTCTGAGGAGGAGTTTTTTCGTGTTGATTATATGGGTATCTGCGGCCTGGATGGCAGCAGCAAAGCCCCCAGGGATGGGTTTATGGCATCCCATATAATCAACACGAAACAACTCTGGGTTGCAAAGTTGCGTTTCGATGGTAATCAGGAAATAATATTTCTTTTACTGAACATAGAGTACAAACAAGCCAATTCCAGACCTGCAGGAAAATGTCGCTTGGCGCAGAGGCAAATTAATGCTTTAATGGGGTATCGTAGTTGTTTGTCAGGAACTGTACATTTACCAGGAAATAATTCCACCATATGAAACTGCTCCTCCTCCAGGTTCTCTTTTTCGTAAAAAACGAAAAGGCGAAGAAAAACGTTTATCTTCTGACCCGTTTCCTCTTTTTTCTCACTTTTATCATTTCTCTGTACAGCGTCCTTTTCCACCTTATCATGCTTTATGAAGGAAGGGATTTCAGCTGGATTACCGGTTTTTACTGGACGCTCACGGTCATGTCCACCCTGGGTTTTGGTGACATTACCTTCTCCACCGATCTTGGGCTTCTCTTTACCCTCCTTGTTCTGATATCAGGGGTTATCCTGCTCCTGATCATGCTGCCATTCACCTTCATTCAATTCTTCTGGGCACCCTGGCTTGAGGCTCAGAATGAAACGCGTATTCCACGGATCCTGCCAAAAGAAACAAAAGAGCATGTCATCATACCCACATTTGATGCCCTCACCAGAAACCTTGTGGAAAAACTCAGGAAACATCTCTATGACTATTGTTTTGTTACCGCTGATCAACAACTGGCCCATGAAATCCAGGACAGCGGATACAACGTTATTTTTGGAGAAATCGACGACCCGCAGACCTATGATAATATAAATGCCGACCAGGCTGCACTGGTAGTAACCACTGCCGACGACCTGATGAATACAAATATCTCATTTACTGTACGAGAAGTCAGCAGTAAAGTTCCCATAGCCTGTAGCGCCGACCAGGAACACTCCCTGGATATCCTTAATTATCCTGGCAACATCCATGTGTTTCAGTTTATGAAGATGCTTGGCATCAACATGGCCGAAAAAACCATGCCCGTTGCAGGTACTCATATAATCGGCAGGTTTGAGGAACTGCGTGTTGGAGAGATCCCCGTCAGAGACACAGCCCTTGTCGGAAAAACGCTCGCCGAATCCCGACTCAGGAACGATCTTGGGATAACGGTTATCGGTATCCTGGAAAAGGGCAGGATATTGACTCCAGCCCCCCAGGTAAAACTCCTTGTGACCAATATTCTCATTATTGCAGGAAGTGAGACAGAACTTAAGAATGCGGGAAAACATCTTATAACACCGCCCTCACAGCCACTCCCCAGACCAACCGTTCTTATCCTTGGCGGCGGCAGAGTCGGCGAAGCAGCGGCCGGATATTTAGAGGCAAAGAATGTCCCCTATATCATAATTGAAAAACGGCAAAACGTGGGAACAGATCACGATCATCACATCCATGGTGATGCGGCTGATATCAACACATTACAAGAAGCTGGCATCGACAAGGCATCGTCTGTAATCATCACCACCCATAATGATGCCATGAACATCTATCTCGCCTTTTACTGTCGGCAACTGAGGCCTGATATTCAAATTATAAGCCGGGCTGGTGAAGAACGTACCGTATCCAAACTCTTCCGAGCGGGTGCAGACCTCGTGGACTCTTTCGCATCAATGGGAGCTACCGCCATAATGAACATCCTCCACCCGACTGATACTTCCTTCTTTTCGGACGCGCTCAATGTCTTTCTAGTACCAACCCCTGAAGCATTTATAGGAAAGACATTGACCGAGCTCCGGATGCGGGAAAAAACGAGCTGCAGTTTGCTGGCGGTAAAAAACGAAGGATCCTTTATGACAAATCCCGATCCGACAACAATTTTTGACGATAGTTACGAATTAATCCTGGCAGGATCAATTGAAGCAGAAGAACAGTTCCGCCGGGAATATCTAAAAAAATAAATGGAGCCGTAATATTTGGCTGAACACAACTGATGACAGCAGACGAAGAAAAAAGAGAGCTACAACTCCTTAATATTAAGAAGAAGCTGTCTCTTTATTTCCCCGAAGACAGCTATTCTTTCACGAAACAGGCCATTGAAGACGGGATAGCTTCGGGCGAATTTATGACCACTGTTGCGGATATCCTGCCCTATGTCCAGACAGCACTGTTTGACAATAAAATTCTCGAGGTGGAAATTGACGGCACCACCAGAATATATTTCAGTAGAATCCACGATGATACCCCAGATCCGGAAGAGGTTGTGAACGAATCGGGGGAAGTAGAACTACAACAACCTGATTATGTGGCAGGAGACTACCTGAAATTATTAAACCATATCATTTGCCTGCCTCTCGAACCTGGCATGGGAAACCTTCATATTCGTAATTCCCAAAGAGTGATGATTCGTTTTTTCACAACCACCAGCGCCATCGAACTCGGAACATTTTTTCAGGATCTGGCACTCGTTCAGGACCTCCCGGTTCTACGCCTCTCTTTTCCGGTCATTGGCAGACAGGTTCGGGGTGCAAGAGCCTTTCGGGCCAAGGTGCCTGCAACCATGGGATTTACCCTTCTTGTCAAGGGGAAGAAGAAACGTCGTCCCGATATAAAAACGGTCCCCATCGATATCAGCAGTGAAGGACTCTCCTTTGAGGTTCAAAAAGAAGAACAGCTACTGTTCCGGGAAGACGAAGTCTGTAATATTCGTTTTTTCCTCCTTGGTGATATGCATGTAAAGGTCAATGCGACCATTCGCCATATCTCCAAGATTCGCAATAAGAAAGGTATCCAGTATTGCTGTGGCGTACAGTTTGACCTTTCCACCCGCTCTCTGGCTGCGTCCATAGAGGCATTTGTCGCAACAGTGCAACGTGCCCATTTGAAAGAACTTTCGGAAAAATCTGAAGAAAGCGGTATTACTCTTATTCGTTAATACTACGGAGCCAGCCGCTCCGCATTCCACCCCCCGCCATCGGCAGGCACATAGAGAAACCTGTCATGGAGGCGATTTTCCCGTCCCTGCCAGAACTCAACCGAGGATGGTACAACCCGATATCCGCCCCAGAATGATGGCAATGGAACATCGCCTCTGGAGAACTTATTTTTCATCTCCTGAAACTTCTGCATTAGAAGCTTACGTGATGAAATAATACTGCTCTGATTGGAGACCCAGGCAGCAATCTGCGAATCACGGGGCCTGGTCATAAAGTACCTGGCCGATTCCGTGGTTGTGACAGGACTTGCCGTACCCGCAATACTTATCTGCCGCTCCAGTTCAAGCCAGACAAAGTGAAGATTCACCCTGGGGTTCCCCTTAATCTCACGTGCTTTACGACTTTCTTTATTGGTAAAAAAAACAAATCCACCATCATCGTAATACTTCAACAGGACAGTGCGCTGGCTGGGCTGCCCATCGGGGCTCACGGTGGACAGGATCATGGCGTTGGGATCAGGGATGTCGGTGTCTTTTGCCTGATTAAACCAGAGGTTAAACTGCTCGACAGGGCTGGGAAGCAGATCACCGTGCTCCAGCCCGCCCTTTAAATATTCGTGACGAAAATGACTGATATCCACTTGTTCTCTTATCCTCGATTACCGTATCGTTCAAAACTTACTCGATCTTTTAAGAGCGAGGAATCGGGATGACCATTGCTCTCTTTCTCTGGATAACCTATGGCAACGACAGCCTCAACCACCATTCCCTCCTTCAGGCCAAGGGTTTCGGCAACATAGGCTTCGGCACTTCTGTGATTGTCATGCTCGCGCAAACGTATCTGTACCCAGCAACTGCCAAGCCCAAGATCCGTTGCCTCCAGATGCAGAAGCAATGTTGCGATGGAACAGTCCTCAACCCACACATCACACTTGTCGGGATCGGCACAGACAGCAATGGCAAGGGAGGCATTCTTCATAAATGCAGAACCGTGAACCTTTGCCTTTGCTAAAGCCTCAATGGTATTTTTGTCCTGAACGACGATAAATTCCCAGGGATAGAGGCTTCTCGACGATGGAGCCCGTAGCATGGCTTCGATAAGTAGATCAACCTTATCCTGTTCAATAGCCTTATCCTGAAACTGACGCACAGACCTGCGTTTTCTCAAAAGTTCAATAAACATATTTGTTCTCACTTAAAATTTCTTAACACCATATCGGTATTACGCCATTCTGGAAGGAGCCTGTCCATATGGCCATAAAACTCTTTATTATGATCGCGCTCAAGCAGATGTACCAGTTCATGGACGACTATCAACTCCAGACACGCTTCAGGCTTTTTGGCAAGTTCCAGATTCAACCAGAGGCGGCCTGCCATGACATTGCACGTCCCCCATCGGGTTTTCATCTTCTTTATTCGAAATTCCTTTGCCCGTCGCCCGACCTGCGGCTGCCATTTCGTAAGTAAGGCAGGAATACGACGTTTCAGCTCCTCACGATACCACGTTTCAAGCACAGTCAATCTCATTTTACTTGTTGTCCCGGGACGGATATGGAGAGTAATCCCGACCAGCGAATCAAAGCTGACGTAATGACGTGCACTGTTTTCCACCACAGTGAGTGGATATTTTCCCCCGAAAAATGGATGCATTTCACCGGTGACAGCCTTCAAAACGGTGGCTACTGGACGTGTCCTGAAATGCTCGCGTTGCTTTTGGATCCAAGGAATTCGATTCGTGACAGCCTGTCGTAAACGTTTGTCAGATGTTCGATGAGGCACCGAGATACGTACCCGACCATCGGGAGCATATACCGCCAGATTGATGTTTTTAACGGATTTTCGCCAGACCTCCACAGGAAGATCATTGATCACAATATATTCTTTATTCAAACGCTTCTCTTCCACAAAAACAACTAAAGAGTACGGGACGACTCAAATCCAGCCAGAAGCCATACCACTAACAAAGACAACAGACTACATTGATTCGCAATGCCCATGGCAATCACGATTAATATAGCCCGGAGGACATGGCTGATTATACCGGTAATCCCAGTTTGTACAATCATTCTGGTAGACTGATTGACAACCACCTCTGCAATCACTGTTAACAGTTCCAGGAGGACAGGGTGCGTTTGCTTCGAAATCCCAGTTACTGCAGTCATATTGCGGAACACCAGATGGGGGGCCAACTTGGGTATTGCATAGTCTTGGGCCCGGACATGTTTTAAATCTATTCTCAGTGGTGTCGTCACAGAGTGTTTCGTAGACCTTTCCAGGCTGGCAAACCCCTTGATTTGAATCAAGTCCGAGGACACGACATGGAGCTCCCCGCCCAGCATAATTGCTGGGTAACACCTGCCATGGTCCTGGACAATCTGCGGCTTGAGCAGTTGAGGAGAAAACGAAAAGACTGGTAGTGAATAACAAATACTTTCTTAGTTGCATGCCACACTCCATTTCGTAGATATTTTCAACTCACCCCTAATAACAGGTATTTCCATTACCGAACAAATACAATTAGCACCAATTATTCTTAAATGAAAGAGAAATATTGGAATCATATTACAGAGAAGTAAACCGAGGGTGAGCTTCAAATTGTACTATCCCAACTCTAACAACAGGGACCTTCTATACCCAGAAAATCATTAATGATTCCACGAACACAGCCCTCACCTGCTTCCACAGCAATTGCACCCGTCGGACAGTTTCGCATGCAGGCACCGCACTCCATACATACATTACGGGCTACTATTACAGCTTTTTTTGCTTCCATTTGAAAAACACCATGGGGACAGACAATGGTGCACATGGTACAACCGATACATTTGTCCTGATCATATTCCAGGGTGACCACATCTTCTAAATAGCGCAATTCTGCCATTCTCTACTTTCTCCTAATCCATCCACAGTGAGGCAGTCCAAAAAGCAATTCCAGTAAGCATACCCGCAAACTGAACAGGCATTGCCCGCAGCATTTCTTTTCGAACACCGTTCAGTGACGTATAGGTTGATGCCCCGGTAAAGGCCATACCAAACCAGGAGGAAACAGTAAGAGTCATAAGAAGCCAGGAGAATTGCGCAAGAACTGAATAGTTTAACGTAGAACTGCTAAAGGAGATATAAAGAAGGATAAAAAGAACCAGCCCGCAAAATCCACCTTTAAAGCTGAAGGCCCTGCCGGGTATCCAGGGAAGGAGCAGGGGGGTAACGATGGTACCAGCAGCAATCCCTGTAAGAATGGCAAAAGCCGGAGGGAAACCATAAGAACGCATTCCTTCTAAAAAAGGTAGACCACCCGTAAATCCTGCCAGCAGCAGCAGAGCAAATATAACAGGAAGGCCCTGTTTTAAGGCCTGCATACTATCAACCGGAATGAGAACCAGACGTTCTTTGAAGGGGAATCGTTTAATACGCATTTCAGGAGTTGCCCGGCATTTATTCTCTAGAAAACTGGGTAAATCGCGGACCATAACAGGGCCATAGCAAACAGAAAACCCGGAATATTTTTTGACCTCAAAAGCCGCCACACCGGTTGCTCCCAGCTGCGGCACGATCAAACGGCGATGACTCACCACCTCCTGTAATCGCGATGCCTGAATGCGATCAACCAACTCCTCTGTGCCAAAGGTTCCCTCCCCTGCGGCACACCATACATTGACTCCTTTGGTATCCAGCACCAGGATCCACACATCGGATCCGGAAAGGGCCCGGCGCAGAAAATCAAAACTCATCTTATAGTTAGCCGTAACCATCACATGACTGTTATTGTCCGGTGCGCCCAATGCGTAGAGGCCGGGCTCGACAGTAAAGCGATCCCGACCAATATTCCAGCGAACACGATAATGGCCAAACAGATCCCGCCACACCAACTCCCCGCCAACGACAGGCACTGCACCAACCGGAGTCAGCAATGTATCAAGAACGAAGGATTGTTTCGCGGAGGGGAGACGAAAGACCCCTGCCCCTTCCGGAACAGGTTTTGCCATGATCAATGGAGTGAATGGTTGACTCATTGCCACAGCTCCTGCCCCAGAAGGTCTCGCAATATCCTGTTGTCCACTGTGCAGTAAACCGTGCTTAACACATTCCCTGGCTGGCCAGAAGCATATGGCCTTTCTCTGCCTCGGCCAGAGTGATGAACGATGTCTCCAACTCCGTCCCCTGAAGGCGCAAAGCAACGGAACGATAGAGGTCATAGGCTGCATGTTCTATTTCCAGAACAATTTCAAGGAGCCGAGCTTCGAAATTATCTTCAATTTTGTGAAGCTTCTCAAGGTGTTCTGCTACGGGTTTTCCTCCTTCAACGATATCACCGGGAAGAGAGGCGTACAGTTCCTCAAAGGGAGGGATAGTCTCTCCGGTCTTGGCCCACATGGAATAGATCAAACGCGCATGGCCAGTCTCTGCCTGACCAAGAACTTCGATGGTTCTGCGATAGGGAACATCACCAATATCCTGCAACACTGCCTGATAAAATTTTTCGGCTCCGCGCTCAAGATTCATGGCAGTTCTGAATAACAAAGAAAGATCAGCGTCAAAATCAAAAACCTGTAAAACGGGATAATCGGGAACAGTTCTGTCGGTGAAGGAAATAATGCCACCCTCAAGATTGTAAATTTTTTTCTGGAAAAATGGAACCGAGGTGGCAAAAAGCGCTGCGGTACGGGAACGTTTACCGCTATGGCAATAAAAAATAATATCCTTATCAGCTGGAAGCTCGGTCAGGCGGGCATTGATTTCTGCAAGAGGCAGAAGGACACAGCCGGGAATATGTTCCTCTTCATATTCTTCGGGAAAGCGGACATCAACAACAAGGTATTCACTTTCAGCGTTCTCTTTCCGAAATTTGCGAAAAGCCTCCATATTCATTTCATAGTAGTCATCAAGTTGCATAACTCTTTTCTCTCTTTACTTTGTTTATCGGCGTGTACACAGAGTTACAGGACAAAGCATTCCCCTATTCGCCAAGATACGCCTTCACAATACTTTCATCCTGCCGCAGGGTTGCCGCATCACCCTTGATTACGATCTTTCCGGTTTCCAAAACATAGCCATGGCTTGCCAGCTGCAGGGCGACCCGGGCGTTCTGTTCCACCAGCAGGATAGTTACCCCTTCCTTATTCAGGCGCACGATAATACGCATGATCTCTTTGACCAGAAAAGGAGCAAGGCCCATGGAGGGTTCGTCGAGCAGGAGCAATACAGGTTTTGTCATCATGGCCCGCCCCATGGCCAGCATCTGCTGTTCCCCACCAGACAGCATTGCGGAGTCCCGGTGTCTTCGTTCATGCAGGATGGGGAAGATCTCAAACACATGATCCATGCGTCTCTGACGTTCCGTATTGTCCCGCAGGGTGAAAGAGCCGAGTTCAAGATTCTCCCGAATGGTCATGCCCTTGAATATTTTTCGTCCTTCCGGCACATGGATAAGTCCCATCTCAACAATTTCATGGGGTTGTTTTGCCGTTATATCGTTTCCCATAAAAATAATTTTTCCTGCAGAGGCGCGATTCAGAGCAGAGATAGTACGAAGCGTGGTGCTCTTACCCGCACCATTTGCCCCCAGCAGGGTAACAATTTCACCTTTTTTCACTGTACAGGAGATATTACGCAGGGCGTGGATCTTTCCATAATAGGTTTCCACATTTTGCAGTTCAAGAATAGTATTGTCTTTACTCATCCTCACAACTCCTCATCTTCACTGCCAAGATAGGCCTCAATAACCTTAGGATCATTCTGCACCTCTTCGGCACTTCCTTCTGCTATTTTCTGGCCATAATCAATAACTGTTATCTTTTCAGACACCCGCATAACAAGCCCCATATCATGTTCGATGAGAAAAATAGTAATCCCGAGCGCATTGCGGATATGGAGGATAAGCTCTATCAGTTCCTGTTTCTCATCGTGGTTCAGTCCGGCAGCAGGTTCATCGAGAAGCAGTAATTTGGGTTTGGTGGCAAGGGCTCTTGCCCACTCCACCCGGCGCTGGTCACCGTAGGGCAGGTTACCGGCGTCCCTGTCCTTCTTGTCCAGCAGGCCGACAAAGGAGAGACACTCTTCACTGAACTGCCTTATTAACTCTTCTTCACGCCGTTGGGATTTTGTCTGCAATACAGCCCCGAGTGCCCCGGCTGAGGTACGGCAATGCATTCCGGACATAACATTTTCGAGCACGGTCATAGATTTAAAGAGACGCAGATTCTGAAAGGTCCGAGCCATCCCGAACTGAGTAATTTTGTGTGGTTTGCGACGAATAATAGAGCGATTGTTGAAAGTAATTCTCCCTGAATCCGGACGGTAAAAACCGGTCAGACAGTTGAACACGGAAGTCTTTCCGGCACCATTAGGGCCTATCAGACTGGCAATTGTACCCTCCTTGACTTTAAAGTCGAGGTTACGGATAACCTCCAGACCGGCAAAACTCAACACCATGTTTTCTACTTCAAGAAGTGCCATTTGCCAGCCCTCACGATTTGCCACGTGGCCAGATTCCCTCCGGCCTGTAGAGCATAATAATCAGCATAACGATGGCAAAAACCAGCATACGCATGGAGCCAAGGTCACGAAAGACCTCAGGAAAGAGGACGAGAGCAAAGGCACCGACAATAACTCCGGGAATTTTCCCCATACCACCCAGAACCACCCCGAGAAGAATTAAAACTGATTGTGAAAAGGTGAATGTTTCAGGAGAAATTGCCGTCATTTTTACCGCAAAGAAAGAACCTGCCACACCACCAAACATGGCACCGATCACATAGGCGTAGAGTTTGACGCCAACACGGTTAATCCCCATGGCTTCAGCCGCGTCCTCATCTTCCCGCACATACTGCCAGGCACGTCCCAGCCGTGAATTCTGCAAACGAAAACTCACAAAACAGGCCAGGATGGCCAGAAACAAGAACACATAATAGAAATGGATTCCCTGGCTCAGTTCTATCCCAAAAAAGAAGGGGCGGTCAATGCCAATCAGGCCCGATGCGCCACCGGTAATATCGAGATTTCTTGCGATAATACGGACAATCTCACCAAAACCCAGGGTCACAATGGCCAGATAATCACTGCGCAGACGCAGGGTTGGGCCACCGATAATAATACCTGCCACCATGGAGCAGAAAACAGCAGCTGGAATAGTCAGCCAGAAGTTGATTCCAAACTGAGATGTCAGAATACCCGTGGTATAGGCTCCCACAGCAAAGAAGGCAGCATATCCAAGATCAAGCAAACCGGCGTAGCCGACAACGATATTCAATCCCAGACAGAGGATGGTGTAAAACCAGGCATTGGTGAGTACTTCCAGCATATAATTATTGGCGATAAGTGGGAAAAACATGGCCACTGCTGCCATTACTAAAAGGACGATAAGGCGGTTATGCTGGTGCCGCAGCCAGTTCACCGCTCCTGTTACTGTGGATGTGTTCGAAGATGTGCTCATTTCACATCCTCTCGATCTCGGTCTTTCCGAGTATGCCCGTGGGTTTTAAGATAAGCAGAAAAATAAGCAGACCAAAGGAGAACACATCCTTCCATTCGGATCCGACAAAGGGGATCTGAGTCCCAAAGGCTTCAAGCAGACCAAGCACGAGCCCCCCAAGCATGGCCCCCGGGATTGAGCCAATCCCCCCAATAACCGCTGCGGTAAAGGCCTTCAATCCAATAACAAAACCCATGGAAAAATGAAGTGAACCATAATAGACGCCAGCCATCACCCCTGCCGCAGCAGCAAGAGACGACCCTATAAAAAAGGTTAGTGCTATCATCTTGTTGACATCAATCCCCATCAGTTTACAGGCATCCTGATCAATGGCAATAGCCCGCATGGCCTTGCCATACAAGGTTCTATTGACAAACAGAGTAAGGGTTACCATTAGCAGAATGGCAGAAACGACAAGTGCAAGCTGGGTGTAGGAGATAAAAACATTCCCGATATCCAGGCCATCAAAACCAAGGTCAGTATTAAATGCCAGATATTCACCGTCAGTAATGGCCATCACCCCGTTGGAAAGAATCATGGATACGGCAAGGGCGGTGATCAGGATTGAGAGACGTGGCGCGGTCAGCATTGGCCGGTAGGCAACTCTCTGAATAATAACTCCCAGCAAGCCCACGGCCAGCATACTGAGTATCATGGAGCAGACAATCGCTGCCCAGCTTTCCCCCAGAAGGCCACTTATGGCGGAAAGAATCAGAAAACCGACAAAACCGCCCACCATATAGAGGTCTCCGTGAGCAAAGTTGAGCAGCTTGATAATACCGTAGACCATGGTGTAGCCAAGGGCAACCATGGCATAAAAAGACCCCATAATCAGCCCATTGGCAAGCTGTTGAAGAATAATGTCAATGGTAGACATGGTAAAAAAGTCCGTTGGATTGAATATACATTGTATCAAAAATACTCTGTTTCAGGGTTAATACGATGGGTTGAAGATTAGTACGATCAAAAAAACTTCAATTGAGGCTGGCAGTAACCATACCCCTGCACAGGTGATCCTGCTACGAAATAGTGAACATGAAATTAAAGTACTCTTAAACCATACCACAAAGAGGCAAGAGAGTATTGACCAGCCCCTCACCCTGAGCTTCTTTTGGCGATTTTATCACATGCAATAATGGCCGAAGCAAACGATAATAATTATTCCTGACACTTTGGTCAAGAACGAAGCATATTTCACCGAAAGGCACCATTTCATGTCTCGTAGAAATTCCATGGAGCCGGTTAAATTGTTTGACTTTTGAAATGCACAGACATATCCTTCAAACACCACAACGTATCCGTCGGAGAATATAATTAAAGACCAACTATAGAGCAGATTTCCCCATTCTCCATGCTGTTTTTTTGTACTGTTATTTTTTATTCATCCCACTCAACCACATTATATTATCGATTATGAAATGGTCTAACCTGAAACTTTCGGCTAAGTTTGGTCTTATTTTTGGCAGTGCTTTTATTTCTTTTATCCTGGTCCTTCTTTTTTACCAGCGTACTGTCACCCAAACAACGAGAGGATTCAAGGATCTTATTAATACTGAAGTTGCCATTGCTTCCCATGCTACTGCAATTAACGGCAGTATGCAGCAGGCCAGGCGTCTTGAAAAAGAATTCCTGCTCAGCAAAGATTTACTCTATAAAAAAAATCTGCTGGAAACACTTGAGGGGCTGAAAGACGAGGCAGCTAAAATAAAAGATCTGGCTCGAGATACAGAAAGCAATACCGCCACTCTCGCTACTGAAATCCTTAGTCAGGTGACCATCTATCAACAGGCCTTCGAGAAACTGGTTTCCGCCCAGACAACAAACGGTCTCGACAGTAACTCAGGCCTGCAGGGGGAGTTCAAAGCATTAGCTCTGCAGGTTGCCAAAAACCTGAAAAAGCATCAGGTGAGTGATTCCTACCTTGCCCTTTTACAGATGCGCCGTTTTGAAAAGGAATATGTCCGTACCAAATCGGAACGTCATATGGCAAAGTTACTCGAATCCATTGATACCTACGAAACGTCACTGGACACCCTTGAAGATGAAGAAGATTTGTATGATGACCAGATTGAAAAGCTCTCTGCCTATCAGGAAGCTGTAAACAACTATGCACAATCACCAGACGAATCTACACTGAGAGCACTGCAGGCCACGGCGGTAGATGTGGAGGCAGGCTTGAATCACCTCTATGTTCCAAATGCCAGAGTTCAACTTCTCCTCCTGAGACTGACCGAAAAAAATTACATTATCACTCGAATGGAAAAATACGGTATAGCCACTCTTGAAGCCGCTGCCTCCATTCAAGACACCTTTGATGACTCCAATGCTGATCCTAAATACATCGAAATCATTAACGCTGATCTCACAGCCTACAGTGAAACCTTCTCTGCCTTGATGGCCAATGATGTACATATAGCCGAAGCACTTCTGGTGATGAGTGGAGCCGCAAAAAAAGTGGAACCACTGGTAGCTGAGATCATGAATCAAGCCAACCAGGGAAAAGAAGCACAAATCACCAGCACTTCTGCTAAAGCCCAGAAAATGGGCATGCTTGCCATAAGCATTGGCCTCTGTGTAGTCCTGATATCAGGTGTTTTCACATTTTTCACCATCCGTTCGATTGTTGCCGAATTGAAACGTGGTGTTGATTTTGCGAAACAAATGTCTTTAGGGGACTTCACCACCACTCTCACGATCAATCGTCGTGACGAGATCGGAACCCTCGGTGAAGCGTTGAACAACATGGTTTCCGGTATTCGTGAGATGTTTACAGAAATCTCCCAGGGAGTGGCTCACCTGTCTTCCTCTTCAGATGAGTTATCCACTATTTCTCATCAAATGTCTGACGGCGCAGAACTCTCTTCCCAAAAGTCAAATAGCGTTGCAGCTGCTGCTGAAGAGATGAGTGTCAATATGGATTCGGTAACACTGGCCAGTGAAAATGCCACCAACAATGTCAATATGATTGCTGCTGCCGTAGAAGAAATGAATGTTACGGCTCAGGATATCGCCCGTCAGACCGAAAAAGGTCAGAAAATCTCGCACGATGCGACAAAACGCATCAATATCTCCTCCGGGATGATAGAACAACTGGGTCAGGACATTTTCGAAATCAACAAGGTCACCGAAGCTATTAATGAAATTTCTGATCAAACAAATCTACTCGCCCTGAATGCTACAATCGAAGCTGCGAGAGCAGGTGATGCCGGAAAGGGTTTTGCCGTAGTGGCCAATGAAATCAAAGAGCTGGCCAAACAGACCTCTGCCGCCACCCAGGAAATCAAACAGCACATAGAAAGCATTCAAGGTTCTACAGGAAAAACTGTGGATGAAATAAAGGGAGTTGCAGCCGTTGTGGCAGAAGTTGATACAATCGTTTCCAGCATTGCCCTTTCCATGGAGGAACAGACAGCCACCAATCAGGAAGTTGCAGGTAATATCGCCGAGGTATCGGAAGGAATGGTGGAGGTCAATGAAAACGTAGGCCAAAGTTCGTTGGTGGCAGGGGAAACCGCAAAAGACATTGCCGAAGTTAGCCGAATAGCCCAGGAGATCATGGCCAACGGAAACAAGGTAAATCTCAGTGCTGGTGATCTTGCCAGCCTGGCATCAAAGCTCAAAAAACTTATGCAGCGTTATAAGCTATAGGGCGTGACGAAAGGAAAAAAAAACGGGTTTCTGCAAAACTGCAGGAACCCGTTTTTTTTTATTGATACAACTGTAAAAACTTTACTTAGTCGAGCCTGAGAAACAAGTCAACTTGCTGATATAAAGGCACAATATCTCAAAATAGCAGTGCTTGGATTGCAAAGTTATGGTAGTATCCCTCCTATA
>JGI10211J34971_10000023_pt1 | contig 106868 bp, 114 predicted proteins | sample Etolagsediment_FD_34971 | JGI IMG/M metagenome (IMG submission 34971) | reverse complement strand
ACTTCCTGGGCGATGGGCCGAATCAGTTGAGGGGCTTCAAAGAGATTGTCGAATTGGAGTCTAAGCGCAGCGACCCCCTCTCCCAGTTTAAAGAGTCGAGCAGCATCCGATAACTCAACAAATGCCAATTGATTATCTAACTGAGCACCGACTTCAAAAATACCGACCACTTGCAGACGTTTGAGTCGTGGAGTCACGCCAGCCAAACTCAGCGTCGCTTCCGGAATCAAAAGAGTCACTTGGTCGCCCGGAATCACATCGAGATTCGCGGCCACACCCGACCCTAAAATGATCGAAAAACGACGACGATTCAGATCTGTGAATTCACCTTGGGTCATATGACTCGGAAGAATGGAGACCTCGGACTCTTTGTTTGGGTCAACGCCCAAGACAGCCACTGATACAGTCCGTCCGTTTGCGACCAACAAGCCTTCACCTTGGTTCAAGGGCGCAACGCCGACAATCGCGCGATTCCTCATGAGCTTTTCAGTGATTGGCTCTAGATCCGATCGCGCGGTCTCAAATTCGAGCAACGCATGCGGCACCGTGCCGAGAATCCGTGTTCGTAACTCCCGATCAAAACCATTCAACACAGACAGGACAAGAATTAAGACCGCGACACCTAATGTTAATCCTGCCATTGAGACAGCAGAGATGAACGAAATAAAATGGTTTCGTCGCTTTGCGCGGGTGTACCGAAGACCAATGCAAACTGATAACGGATTGAACATAACGCAAGTGTAACTGGCTTCATGCTACAGTTTCTAAAAGTTTGAAGGATTTTTCATGAACGCATTAGTTTTGGCTGTTGCCGCTCTTCTTTTCAGTCGCCTCGTCGCCTCTGATCGCATTGAGCCATATCGCTTAAAAGTTATTGGTGCGATTGAAAAAGCGACAGATTCTTTACCCAATACGTTGCGCTTACCGGTCATTGTCGGGGGCGCGGTCACTCTGGGAGCCATCATCGCTTACATGCCGTTAGTCGGTGTAATCGTGACATTTTGCGCATTAGTTCTGATTATCCGTTATGGCAAAGTGACTGAAGATTCGAAGGCAATCCTGACCGAATTACGAAATGGCTCGTTCTCTCAAGCTCAGATCAAACTCACTGAATTCTCAGGAACTGATGCCAGTCAATTGGATGAAAATGGGGTCGCCCGGATTTCCGTCGAAACACAGGTGTTGAAGCTTGCCGAAAACGTTTTCATACCACTAGCTTGGTTCGCGCTCGGTGGCTTACCCGGAATTCTTCTGTATTGGACTTCAACTGTCATCGCACACCGCCATGGATCGGGAGAAACATCAGAGCGCTGGGTCGCTCTCCTCAACTGGGTCCCAATTCGGCTGATGGCACTCACGCTCGGATTCATGGGAGATCGGGAACGCTCGCGCGCTGTCTGGACACGTCAAGCCAGCGAATTCTCAGATCCCGAGGCCGGTATCCTGATTGCTGCAACCGCAGGCGCTATTCGCGTAAAGCTTGGAGGTTCTCGTTGCGTGCAGGGTCTGATCAAACAAGAACCAATCCTCGGTGATGGCGATGATGCGGCTCGCTACCACATTGAGGAGGTGCAGTCGCTTGCCGAGCGTTCGCTTCTTTTGTGGGCTGTTGCAGCGTTGGTCATTACAGCGATATAGCCAAAAGACGAGTTGCATCTGCGTTTTCGCAATCTATACTCCCAACCTCTCGTTAGGTGGCCGAGCGATCGGCATAACAGGGAATTCGGTAAGGCTTAGCCAAGTCCGAAGCTGCCCCCGCAACGGTATGTTCAGTCATGAGTCCTCGTGAATACCACTGTCATTTTTGATGGGAAGGTGCGAGTGATTCGGCAAATGGAATTGCCCTGAACCAGCCCGGAGACCTACCTGGCGTGTCACGAACTTAAGGCGTGCGGTGGGCGCGTTGATGGAACTCAGATGAAATCGACAGTCCAACTGGCTGCCATCCTGGTATTCTCATTCGTTTGCTCGTGGGCAAACGCGCAAGATGCCGACATTATTATCACTATCGACGATTTGACGTTGCCGATACACCCCACTGCTTCAAACTTCACTCTGATTACTGAAAGTGATATTGCAGAGGGCGGATACTCGTCAATTATCGATGTGTTAGAGCGTAACTCTAGTTTCAGGGCAAGTACTGATAGCACCGGAGCAAAAAGGTCCAGTGCAATCGATCTCCGCGGATTTGGAGAAACAGCCGCAAGAAATATTGCGATCGTTCTGGACGGTGTACCACTTAACAACCCAACACTAGAAGCGCCAAATCTAGCACTAATACCGCTCTCTCAAGTTACAGAAATTCGTCTGATTCCAAGTGGTGGTAGCGTCTTATTTGGTAATGGTGCTGTTGGAGGCGTCATAGAGATAAGCACTAAAAATCAGAATAGGATTTATAGGCCTTCCTATGAACTGAATGGTGGAAGTTTTGGTTTTGCAGAAATAGCGGCCAAACATAGCTTGGTTGGCTCTGATTATGCGATTTCTGGTGATGTTGTCATACAAAGTTCAGATGGCTATCGGCATTTCAACGACAGTGACTTAACCTCGGGACGGTTAGAATATCGCATCGATCGCAGCTTCGATTTTTCTCTGTCTCATCTGCGCTCCCTTGATCAAAGGAACGCTGCAGGAGCCTCAACTGAAGCTGTTTTGGCTTTGGACCGGAGAGATTCTAGTCTGAACGATAGGTCGGCGATCGATTATCGCCAAGCGATTACGGATTTGAAAGTAGGCTTCAACCATCGACAGTCTCATTACAGAGGAACACTATCTCACCGGCAAAGCGATCAAAATGGAAAATATGAGAATCCATCCTATGGGAACATTCAGCAGAATTTAGACTTACTGAATGGCCGATTTGAAATCAGTAATTTACCCGCCCGAGATTCAACATTTGATTACTTGGCAGGGGTAGAACTTACGAACGGCAAATATAGTTCGCTGTACATCACCCCTTATCGCAAACAAGCCAGCGCAGCAATTTTTACTCAGGTGACCAAACGGTTGAATTCTCTTTCAGCGACTGTTGGGGGAAGATTGCAATCAGTCTCGGACACGATGGAAAACGGTTTTGAGGCGACAGCAAATTTGACGGCTTTTGACTTGGGAATCACTCAATCATTTGGGGAACTCGATGTTTTCGCCAGAGCTGACCAAACGTTCAGATTCGCCACTCTCGACGAGCAATCTTCTTCTGGAACGGCATTAAAGCCTCAGCACGGAGAGGGGTTGGAGTTAGGGCTAAGAGCTTCGAATTTTTCATCACGCATATTCGCCATTTGGAACAAAGACGAGATTTTGTTTGACGCAAACGACACATCACAGTCAATCTTCGGTTCAAACATCAACGTCGATAAAACACGTCGATTGGGAGCAGACTTTGACCTAACGATCAGTCCTTTGCCTGGGACCGATGTAATCAGCAAAATTAGTTATGTCGACACCAAGATTAATGCAGGAAGTTTTTCTGGCTCTCAAATTCCCGGCGTAAGCAAAATGCAGGCGAATATGACCGTGAATACCAAGTTATCAGATAGCTTCAAGATGAACCTTTCCCACCGTTGGTACTCTAGCGCTTACGCTATCACTGATTATGAAAACGATTTGGGAAAACATAACAGCTACACGACTACTGCTGCTTCAATCACATTTGTCCAACCAGAATGGCTATTTGGATTAAGTGTGAAAAACTTATTTGACGTTACACACGACTCCTACGTCTACGACTCATATGGTACGCTAAAGCGGACACCTGCTGAGCCGACCTCATTTTGGCTAACTTTTAAATACACTCCGGAGTGATTGATCATGCAAATCAAATCTGCGCTTCTTATATCGCTGAGCTTAATTATGCTTCTGACAAGAGGGTCGCATTTTTCAGGCATAAACGCCCTACCAGAAGCATCTTGGATGATCTTCATGGTAGCCGGAACTCTTTTACCTGTTTGGTCATTCGCTTGGTTTATGTCTCTAGCAGTCGGCATTGACGCCTATGCGTTCACCTTCGGGGGCGTGCCAGGCACATGCTTTTCTGTAGCTTACGGAATGCTCATCCCTGCTTACTTCTCGATGTGGATGGCAGGACGTCTCGCCAAGCCGTATCTTTCTAGCCGATTCTCTGGGTCCGCTGTCTTTTTCGGTTTCGCTATGGGTGGAACACTGATCTGCGAATTGATCTCAAGCGGCAGCTTCTACTTGTGGTCTGGAAACTTTCAGCCAACCATGGTTGAGTTCATAACCCGTGAACTTCAATATGCGCCAGCCGTGTTTGCAAGCTCAGCCTATTGGGCGGTCGCATTTATCGTGGTAAGTGCTTTGTATCGCCTGTATTCGCAAGTAAAGTCACCGGAAGCGCTATCCCACTGACTTTTTGCTCTTCTTTGGGCTGGATGTATTATTGAGTCGCTTAAGATACTGAGCGCTTTGCTGCTTCTAGCGTATTGGCTAAAAGACAGGCAATTGTCATCGGACCAGGGCCACCGGGTACGGGGGTGATTGCCCTAGCCACAGTCGACACGTCATCAAAATCTACGTCACCAACAAGTCGACCTTTCCCATCTTCGGTTTCAATGCGGTTAATCCCAACATCCAAAACGATCGCACCAGGCTTGATCCAGTCCGCCTTCACCATCTGAGGACGACCAACGGCTGCTACCAGAATATCTGCCTCTCGACAAACCGCGGGTAGATTGTGTGTTTTAGAGTGCGCAATCGTGACGGTTGCTGACTCATTTAACAAAAGCGCAGCCATCGGACGCCCAACGATATTTGAACGACCGATAACAACCGCGTTCTTGCCAGCAATATTTGGCTCGATTGACTTCAACAATTTCATGCACCCAAGGGGTGTGCAGGGGACAAACGGATTCCCGCCCGTCCAGAGTTGACCCACGTTGCTTGTATGGAATCCATCAACATCTTTTGCTGGATCAATGGCCTCAATCACATCTTTGGAATCGAGGTGCGCGGGCAACGGCAATTGAACGAGAATGCCATGAACGGCAGGATCCGCATTTAAGGATTGAATCAGCGACATCAATGATTCGCGCGAAGTATCGACATCAAGTACATGGTGAAACGAACGCATGCCACAGGCTTCTGTTTGTTTTACCTTGTTTCTCACATAGACCTGGCTGGCGGGATCTTCCCCGACGAGAACCACAGCCAACCCAGGAGTCACACCATGCGATGCTTTCAGCGCACTTACCCCCTCGGCGACTTCCTGGCGAACCTGTTCGGCGAAGGCTTTGCCATCAATGCGAAGAGCCGTCATTTTAATACCACCGTCTTATGACCATTTAAAAACACACGATGTTCACTGTGCGCTTTCACGGCACGGGAGAGCGCGTAGTTTTCCATGTTTCGGCCTGTTGCTAATAATTGATCCGGACCAAAAGTGTGATCCACCCGAGCCACCTCTTGATCGATGATCGGACCCTCATCCAAATCTGCTGTCACATAATGCGCTGTCGCACCGATCGCCTTCACGCCTCGCTCAAAGGCTTGATGATACGGACGTGCGCCTTTAAAACTTGGCAAGAACGAGTGGTGAATATTGATACAGCGACCCGCCAATTCCTGACAGAGTTCATCCGATAACACTTGCATGTATCGCGCAAGAACAACCAATTCAACATCGTGTGCGTCGATCAAATCGCGAATTCGATCTTCCTGAGCGGCCTTCGTTGCAAGTTTGGATTGACCCGCTGGCAACACTTCAAAAGGTGCCTGATGAAACCGTGCCAAAGGTTCCAAGTCGGGATGGTTGGAAGCGACGGTTGTGACAGCAATGTTGAGTTCGCCGGTCTGCTTGCGATACAGCAGATCATTCAAACAATGATCAAACTTCGAGACTAACATCAGCGTTCGATGCGGAATCGATGGATCAATAAACTTCCAANTCATTTCGAAGCGTGCGCCAATCTCGGAAAACATCTCCGAAAGCTGATTNGGACTCAACCCAGAGTCCGGNTTAAAAAACTCGGCTCGACAGAAAAAACGCCCAGTNTGAATATCATCAAACTGAGACAGTTCTGTAATAAAACATTCCTGATCCGCCAAAAACCCAGTGATGGCCGCAACGAGACCAGTCCGTCCCGGACAGGTAATCCGTAGCAAATAACGAGCTGTATTCTTCATTCCGATCCTTAGGCTTTGGGAAGCGTCACTCCAGTTTGACCTTGATACTTACCACCACGGTCACGGTAAGTGGTCAGACATCGCTCATCGGACTGGAAAAAGAGCATTTGTGCGACGCCTTCATTGGCATAGATTTTTGCCGGCAGATTTGTCGTGTTGGAAAACTCAAGAGTGACATGTCCCTCCCATTCCGGTTCGAGAGGCGTGACATTCACAATAATTCCACAGCGGGCGTAAGTGGATTTGCCTAAGCAAATCGTTAAAACATCTTCCGGTATTTTGAAATACTCAACCGTGCGCGCGAGTGCAAACGAGTTCGGGGGAATAATGCAAACATCCGATTTGATATCAACAAAGCTCTTCTCATCGAAGTTCTTCGGATCAACAATGGCTGAGTGAATATTGGTGAATACCTTAAATTCATCGGCGCAACGGACATCATAGCCGTAACTTGATGTTCCATAAGAAATCAATTTCTCACCGTCTCGGTCACGAATCTGTCCGGCTTCAAATGGCGAAATCATCGATTGGGTTTCAGCCATTTGCTGAATCCAGCGGTCGGATTTAATAGTCATGGATTACTCGTCAGTCCCTTGGGTTTTGGTAATTAGGTTGCTAGAGCCATTGCGTTCCGCAAAAAGCGCCAAACGCGCAGCTGTTCGACGCGCGATGTCGCGGTAAGACTGAGCGATCATTCCGTCAGGGTCACTGATCACCGATGGCTTACCGATGTCGGTCTGCTGCCGGATACTGAGATCCAACGGCAGCGCACCCAACAATTCAGTGTCATATTCTGCCGCAATTCGATCGCCACCGCCTTCCCCAAATAAATGTTCGGTGTGACCACATTTCGAGCAGCGGTGCAGCGACATATTCTCAATCACACCAAGAACAGGCACTTCAACGCGCCGGAACATCTCGATCCCTCGGCGAGCATCAAGCAGTGCAATGTCCTGAGGGGTAGTGACGACAACTGCACCATTGACGGGAACTTGCTGGCTCAGAGTGAGCTGAATATCGCCCGTCCCTGGCGGCAAGTCGATCACCAAATAATCGAGGTTGCCCCAGTTCGTTTGCCTGAGCATTTGAGTGAACGCACCACTGACCATCGGTCCACGCCAGATCGTCGGCGACCGTTCGGTCAATAAAAACGCCATGGACATCACCGGAATACCGTGGGCAATGACCGGATTGAACGACTTTCCATCTGGAGTTTCTGGCCTCTGGCCTTGAACACCCAGCATCAGTGCCTGCGATGGTCCATAGATATCCGCATCCAACAGGCCAACACGCGCACCCTCCGCCTGAAGCGCTAACGTCAGATTGACAGCCGTTGTCGATTTCCCCACTCCACCCTTACCAGAGGCCACGCAAATGACCTGGCGAACCCCAGGAATCGACTCAGTCCCCTCACGTGCGGCAACCATAGGAACTTCGTGCCGAACGCGAATAAAGGCCTCTCGAACCTCCTTGATCCCCTCGAATTTGGGTTTCAACTGCTTCACCAGCGACCGCGTCATACCGGCAAGCGGATATTTAAATGTGAGCTCGATATCAAGCTCACCCTCTTTCAGCTCGCAGCGGGTCAACACACCACTGCGGCCCAAATTACTCTCACGGTAAGGGTCATCGTGCTCAGAAAGAATAGCTATGACGCGATCATGAATGGAAGTCGACAAATTCATCTCCGTTTTCGTTAACAGGCGGCCAAAAGTACGGTCAGTACCGGTATACTTGGGGATTCACTTGCATTGCAACAAGGAATTTACTCTGTGCCGACAGACAGACGCACCATCTTAGTCACCAGCGCCCTGCCCTATGCCAACGGATCCATTCATTTAGGCCACATGCTTGAGTATATCCAAACTGACATCTGGGTTCGCTACCAAAAGCAATCAGGGAACCGTTGCGTCTATGTTTGCGCCGATGATGCGCACGGTACAGCGATCATGCTTCGCGCACAAACACTCGGAATGACACCCGAGGAGTTAATCGCTGACGTCAAAGCAGAACACGAAGCAGATTTTAGCGGATTCCATATCGGTTTTGATCACTATTCATCGACCCATACAGAAGCGAATCGGTACTACTCCGAACTCATTTACACCCGAGTCCGTGACGCCGGTGGCATTGCCGTTCGCACCATTTCACAGCTGTTTGACCCAGAAAAAGAGTTATTTCTCGCCGATCGCTACGTCAAAGGTGTCTGTCCAAAATGCGGGGTCGATGATCAATACGGCGATAATTGTGAAGCCTGTGGCGCAACCTACCAAGCGTCGGAATTGAAGAATCCAAAATCCACACTATCAGGAGAGACACCGGTCCTCAAAGACTCTCAGCACTTGTTCTTTGAGCTTGGCCAACACACGGATTTTCTCAAAGAGTGGACGCGATCGGGCCGACTCCAACCGGAAGTGGCGAACAAACTCGCGGAATGGATCGATGGGGGTTTGAAAAGCTGGGATATCTCGCGTGATGCACCCTATTTCGGGTTTGAGGTCCCAGATCACCCTGGTACCTATTTCTATGTCTGGCTGGATGCACCCATTGGTTACATGGGTGCATTTAAAGAATGGTGCGATGCCCATGACTTCGATTTCGACTCGGTCTGGAGTCCCGAGAGCGACGCGGAGGTTTATCATTTCATTGGTAAGGATATTGTCAACTTCCACTGCCTGTTTTGGCCAGCCATGTTGCATCAAGCCAATTTCCGAACTCCGACTGGAGTGAATGTGCATGGGTTCGTGACCGTCGACGGTCGCAAAATGTCCAAATCTCGCGGAACCTTTATCAAGGCTCGCACCTATCTGGATCATTTGGATCCAGAATATTTGCGGTACTACTTTGCAACCAAACTCTCAGCGCGGGTTGAGGATATTGACTTGTCGCTCGAGGACTTTGTCCAGAAAGTCAATTCAGATCTGGTAGGAAAACTCGTGAATATCGCAAGTCGGACGGCAGGCTTTATCAGCAAGAAATTTGCTGGACNACTGTCCTCAGAGCTTGCCAATCCTGATCTGGTTGAAGCGATTCGAGCAAAGGGCCCTGATATCCNGGAGGCTTTCGAAAATCGAGAATTCNCGAAAGCGACTCGCGAGATCATGGCGCTTGCCGATGACGTCAACGCCTGGATTGCTGAAATGGCTCCCTGGCAGCTTGCCAAAAATGAGGCNACACTTCCTGATGTGCAACCCATCTGCACCACAGCAATCAACGCCTTCCGTTTATTGGTGTTGTATCTCAAACCTGTGATGCCAACGCTCTCGGACAAAGTTCAGCACTTTTTACAAGTTGATCGTCTCGACTACGAGAGTCTCAATCACACCTTACTCGATCACCAAATNGAGGCATTCACGCCTTTGATCACACGGATTGAAATGAANGATGTCGAAGCCATGATCCAACCTGAGGNGACAGAGATCAAAGAAACAACAGAAACTTCAACGTCAGGCGCGATTGAACCCATTGAGGCCGAGTGTACGATTGATGACTTTGCTAAGGTCGATCTACGGGTGGCAACCATTGTGTCGGCGGAAGCAGTTGAAGGTGCCGATAAACTTCTCAAACTGACACTCGATCTCGGTGGTGAACAACGGCAGGTGTTCAGTGGAATCAAAGCAGCCTATCGAGCGGAAGATTTGGTTGGACGACAAACCGTCATGATCGCCAATTTGGCGCCACGAAAAATGAAGTTCGGGTTATCCGAAGGGATGGTACTCGCGGCAGGCCCCGGTGGATCGGAGATTTATCTGTTAGAACCTGATCAGGGAGCAAACGCGGGACAACGTATTCGCTAGTGAGGGATTGATGGGACACATCAGTACAGCAGTTGTTCGAGAAGCAGGGACCTCAACGTTTTACAATGCCGTCGAAACGGAAGGTCATACCTTTGTCATGGATGAGCCGGAATCGATGGGCGGAACCAACATTGGGCCTGCACCCTTTAGTCTCATCGCAGCAGCGCTTGGGGCGTGCACCAATATGACGCTTCGTATGTATGCGGATTTGAAACAACTACCCTTGGATGAAGTGGACACTGAAGTCACACATAGTCCCTCGGCAGAAGGACACCACTTTCAACGCATCATCACACTCACCGGCGCACTGACAGATACACAAAAACAACGTCTCCTGGAGATTGCCAATAAGTGCCCCGTGCATCAATTGCTAGTGTCTGGTGCGGCGGTGACCTCGGAGCTCTCGGGAGAGGTCGCTTGACCGATTTATTGCTGATCATCGTTTCAGCAGCCTTGGTCAACAACTTTGTGTTGGTCCAATTCTTGGGTCTGTGTCCGTTCATGGGCGTCTCCTCTCGCATCGATAGCGCCCTCGGGATGTCTCTTGCAACGACATTTGTGCTAACCCTGTCATCGGTTGTCGCTTATCTCCTCCAAACGTTACTCCTGATCCCACTCGATGCCATGTGGCTCCGGACATTGGCGTTTATTGTGGCGATTGCTGTTGCAGTTCAGTTCACAGAGCTCGCAATCAAAAAGACATCGCCACTCTTGCACAGCGTACTTGGCATTTACCTCCCATTGATCACAACAAACTGTGCGGTGTTGGGTGTTGCCTTGCTCAATACCAACCGGGCACACACGTTGGCTGAAAGCGCATTTTACGGGGTCGGTGCTGCACTCGGGTTTTCTTTGGTTCTCATTGTGTTTGCAGGGATTCGAGAACGTCTACAACTGTCAGATATCCCACAACCCTTTCAGGGCGCATCAATCGCCCTGATCACTGCAGGATTTATGGCACTGGCATTGATGGGCTTTACCGGGATGATTCGGCTGTGATCGACGTTCTTGTCACAGTGGGCTCCGGTGTCATCGGTCTAACAGTGATTGGTTTCGCAGGAGGTGCACTGCTTCAATATGCATCCAAGGCCTTCAAAGTTGAAGGAAATCCCTTAGTCGAATCGATTGATGAACTACTTCCACAAACACAGTGTGGCCAATGTGGACATCCTGGGTGCAAACCCTACGCAGAGGCCATTGCACATGGAGAATCCATCAATCGTTGCCCACCAGGTGGCCAGACCACTGTCGATCGAATTGCGTCGTTATTGGGTGTGGAATCGCTCCCTCTTGATGCCGACACAGCTGCTGCTGATCAGGATTTGGTAGCACTCATCATTGAGGAAGAATGCATTGGCTGCACCAAGTGCATTCAGGCATGCCCGGTCGATGCCATTGTCGGTGCCGCTAAACTCATGCATACGGTGATCGTCGATGATTGTACCGGTTGCGATCTCTGTATCGACCCCTGTCCAGTGGATTGCATTGACATGGTCGAACGCCCAAAAGCCCCAGACTACTGGACTCCGATCCATCCAAAAGTCATTTCAACGGATCGCTTCGGACAGATCGAGATGCAGCATGGCTGAGTATCAGATCCGACGCTGTGACCGCCATCTGACAGGCGGTATTCACCCAGAAACCCATAAACAGTTATCAACTGCCGAACCCTGCGTATTTGTTGAGACTCCGACACGATTGCTGTTCCCCATTCATTTTTCTGGAGGTGGACCCGGAGAAGCATTGGTTCGCGTTGGGGATCCCGTGGCCAAAGGGACCCCCATCATCCGATGTCAAAGTGGAATTGTGCATGTGGCATCGCGAGCGGGTACGGTTCTCGAAGTGACAGACCATGCGATGGCACATCCGTCATCAGAACGGAGTGCTTGCATCGTGATCGAACCTGATGGCTTGGATCGTCAGGATTATCTCAGTCCAATGAATTGGCCTTTTGACGCCGAGACGTTGCGAGAGCGAGCCATCGAAGCCGGCATCCTAGGCCTTGGCGGAGCCGGTTTTCCAAGCTTCAAAAAATGGTCGAACAGAACACAAACTTTGATCATTAATGCCGCAGAATGCGAACCTTATCTCACAGCTGACGACACCCTCATCCGTATTGATACGCACTCCATGATTCGGGGCGCTTGCCTGTTGTCACGAACGCTTGATATCCAGACGATTGTGATTGGCATCGAAGACAACAAACCTGAGGCATTAGAAGCCATCGAATGTGCTCTCAAAGAATCTCGGTCGGATTGTTTTTTTGACATCGTTCTACTCGACACAAAATACCCATCAGGATCAGCCAGACAATTGGTGTGGTTGACCCTCGGCATTGAAGTTCCCACCGGATCACGTTCTGTCGAAGCAGGTGTGATTGTGCACAACCCTGGAACACTTGCCGCTCTGTCTCGGGCCATCGACGGCAAACCGATCACCGATCGTATTGTCACCTTGACGGGGGAATCCTTCACTCGGCCAAAGAATGTGATCGCACCCATCGGCACACCCATTAGCCACTTAATTGCAGCGACTGACACCAATCCTCAATCTCTGCACTCGGTGATTATCGGTGGTCCAATGATGGGTTATCGAGTCACAGACTTCAGTGCAGGAATCACAAAGACGACCAATTGTCTGTTAGCGCGAGAGGTTGAAGTTCAACCAGAATCGCCCTGTATCCGCTGCGGTGCCTGTGCAACCGCTTGTCCAGTGAGGCTCCAACCACAACAAATGGTTGCCGCACTGAAAGGTGATGCACTGAACCGAGCAATCCATGAAGGCCTCGGTGACTGTATCGAATGCGCAGCCTGTAATGCAGTTTGCCCAAGCAACATCCCACTGGCTGAGTGGTTTCGCCGAGGCCGCTTTGAGATGAAAGAGCGCGCACGCGAACACCAACAGGCATCGGATGCTCGTGACCGATTCGAAGCAAGGAATACTCGTCTCGAGCGCTTGGCTCAAGAGCAAGAGGCAAAACGCGCTGCCAGAAAAGCGAAAAGCGCGGATGCGTTGAATAAAGCGCGAAAGGCGCGGGAAGAGATCTCATGATACATCGACCCGCCTATCCGCCCAGAGAGACCCGTTTGGTCATGCGATCTGTGCTGATCGCTTTGCTTCCCGGCATCGTGGCCATGAGTCTCTTTTTTGGTGCTGGGGTCTTATTGAATCTAGCCACCGCCATTGTCACTGCCCTCCTGTCAGAGGCTTTGTGCCTGAAATTACGACATCGCAGCATTCAGCCGCGTTTGTCTGATTGGTCTGTCGTCCTGACCGGAGTATTGATCGCACTGTCGCTGCCACAAGCCGCCCCTTGGTGGCTCACCATTGCTGCGACTGCATCTGCTGTCATATTGGGCAAGCACCTCTACGGCGGCCTCGGCCAAAACCCTGTCAATCCTGCGATGCTCGGCTATGCACTGATACTCATCTCTGCGCCAGTGGCAATGACCACGCTTTGGATCAATCCACTGAATCCGCCCGATGTTGAAGCGGCTTGGATGGCCTTTATTGGCAATCCCAGTGATGCCTACACTGGCGCCACCACATTAGAACTTTACCAATCAGAATTTTCTGCGCTGACAGCATTAGAGGCGAAACAACATCCGCTGTTTGCCAATGCGCAACTGGGCTTCATCTATGGGTATGAGTGGGTTGCATTGGCTTATCTCATCGGTGGTTTGTGGCTCCTGTACCAACGCGTGATTTCCTGGCATACGCCAGTTGGATTACTCGCCACATTATTGGTCATCTCTGCATTTTTCAGCGTTGATCCAGACACAGCCACGCCGGTGTGGGTCCATCTGATTGCCGGCGCTAGCATCTTTGCCGCGTTCTTTATCCTGACTGATCCTGTCTCTGGTGCGACTAGCCCCAAAGGACGACTCTGGTTTGCGATTGGCGTTGGCGTTCTCACTTACATCATCCGCACCTACGGCCAGTATCCTGATGCCATCGCTTTTTCAGTGCTCATGATGAATTTCGCCGCGCCCATGATTGACCACTACACCCGGCCACGAATCATGGGCCGAGAAGCCAGTATCAAAGGACCGGGAGGACAATCATGACGGTTCGTCTCACGCTCTTTGGACTGATAACGAGTCTCTTTGTTGGACTCGTTTACGTCATGACCAAACCGGTGATCATTGAAGCCAAAGAACAGGCACGGCAGGAAAAACTGTATCTGCTAGCAGCACCTCTACTCGCCAACGGGCGGATTGCAAGCCCCGTTCAGCGGGAACTTCCCGATGATGCACCAGCATCCTTCGAGCATCCGTTGTCGATCACACCGATCGTCACAGATACCGAACAACTAGGGGTGGTTCTCCCGATCACTGCTCTTCAGGGTTACAGTGGCCCAATTCAGTTGTTACTGGCATTGGATCAACAACAGCGAATCGTTGGGGTCAGGGCCATCGAACATCGGGAAACACCCGGACTTGGCGACCGCATTGAAACGCGAAAGAGCGATTGGATGTTGGCCTTCAATGGGTTGAGATACGACGATCTGGCACCTGACGACTGGGCCGTGCAAAACGACGGAGGCCAGTTTGATAGTTTCACCGGTGCGACCATCACTCCCAGAGCCGTGGTTGATGCGTTGAAAGAGACGCTTGCCTATCTGGCTCGGCACCCTGTCATACTCGAGGCCAGCCCATGAAACTCAGCACCGTTTGGCTTGATGGATTATGGGATCGCAATCCGGGACTGATTCAACTGTTAGGACTCTGTCCTTTACTTGCGGTCTCCAACACCCTTGAAAATGCCATCGGACTTGGCCTTGCGACCTTGTTTGTGCTGGTGCTGTCGAATGCATCGATCAGCCTCATACGCACGCTAGTCGACGATGCGATTCGCTTACCCATCTTCGTCTTGGTCATTGCTGCCCTGACGACGTGTGCAGAACTTTTGGTGCAGGCACTGGATTACCAACTGTATCAATCGCTCGGGATTTTTCTGCCCTTGATTGTCACCAACTGCCTGATTCTTGGCCGCGCTGAAGCACTCGCTAAACGAGAGACTATCGTGATGAGTACCATCGATGGCCTTGCACAAGGGCTCGGATTTTTCCTTGTCTTAGTCAGCCTTGGTGCGTTACGCGAATGGATGTCGGGTACGTTGATTCTTGCAGCCTTGCCTCCTGGAGCCTTCATCGCACTTGGACTGTTGGTTGCAATACATCAGTGGATTCAAGGCAAGCTCAAACAGAAGCCAACCGAGCAATCGATGGATCAGACAAATCGCCGTGTTCGCACGACTGGGGACATTTCGTGAATCAAGCGATTCGAACAGCAATCTTCACACGACTCAGGGATCAAAACCCGAACCCCACTACAGAACTCGAGTGGACCACCCCTTTTGAACTACTCATTGCCGTGTTGCTCTCTGCTCAAGCAACTGACGTATCAGTGAATCGGGCGACCCAGAAGCTCTACCCCAAGGCCAACACACCCAATGCAATCCTGGCACTCGGGATTGACGGGGTTAAAGACTGCATTAAAACCATTGGACTGTATCATTCCAAAGCAGAAAACGTGATGAAGACCTGCGCGCTCTTGCTGGAGAAACACAACGGAGAAATCCCCACAACACGGGAGGCATTAGAGGCGTTGCCAGGTGTTGGTCGTAAAACTGCGAATGTGGTGTTAAATACTGCGTTTGGCGAACCGACGATGGCCGTGGACACGCATATCTTTCGGGTCTCAAATCGCACGCGCATCGCACCGGGGAAAGATGTCAGAGCAGTCGAGGATCGGTTAGTCCGCGTCATCCCCAAAGAGTTTCTGAAAGACGCACACCATTGGCTGATTCTGCATGGACGTTATGTGTGCAAAGCTCGGAAACCAGACTGTGCAAATTGCCTGATTTCCGATTTGTGCGAATACAAAGGCAAACCAAGCCTTTGACGATCTAGCGCAGCGAACGACCTTTTTTCGCGGCAGTTCTCAGACGCAACGCGTTCAACTTGATAAAACCCTCGGCATCTTTCTGATCATACGCGCCCGCATCGTCTTCAAAGGTGGCGATTGCTTCGTCAAACAAGGATTGATCAGAGCGCCGACCGGTGACGGCTACCGAGCCCTTGTACAATTTCAGTCGGACCTCGCCATTGACGACTGCTTGAGATTCATTGATTGCCGCCTGCATCATTAAACGCTCAGGCGACCACCAATAGCCGTTGTAAACGAGATCGGCATATTTCGCGATCAAGCTGTCTTTGAAATGCGCAACTTCACGATCTAAAGTAATCGACTCGAGCGCACGGTGCGCCTTCAGCATGATCGTTCCACCCGGGGTTTCATAACATCCCCGCGACTTCATGCCGACATAACGGTTTTCAACGATATCCAATCGGCCGATACCATGGCGACCACCAATGGCATTGAGCTCAGCCAACAAAGTCGCAGGAGACATCGACTGACCGTTAATACTGACTGGATCACCGTTTTGGTAGCCAAGAATGATCTCTTCGGCTCGATCCGGTGCCGCTTCCGGAGAGACTGACCAGCGCCACATGTCTTCCTCAGGTTCCGCCCATGGGTCCTCAAGTACAGCGCCTTCATAGCTGATATGTAATAAGTTGGCATCCATTGAGTAGGGAGATTTTTTCCCGCGTTTCTGTTCGACCGGAATCTTGTGCGTGTCGCAATAGGCCAGCAGCGTTTCCCGTGAGGTCAGATCCCATTCGCGCCAGGGAGCAATGACCTGCACGGCTGGGTTCAGCGCGTAGGCGCCTAACTCAAAACGCACCTGATCGTTACCCTTCCCTGTCGCTCCGTGACTGATCGCATCAGCACCTGTTTCTTCTGCGATTTCAACCAAGCGCTTGGCAATTAATGGACGTGCAATCGAGGTTCCAAGCAAATACTCGCCTTCGTAGATGGTATTGGCGCGAAACATCGGGAAGACATAATCCGAGACGAACTCTTCACGAAGATCTTCAATGTAGATCTCTTTAACGCCCAAGGCTTCAGCCTTTGCACGAGCCGGCTCCACTTCTTCGCCTTGCCCAAGATCGGCAGTAAACGTCACCACTTCGCATTGGTAGGTTTCCTGAAGCCAACGCACAATGACGCTGGTATCCAATCCACCGGAGTACGCCAAAACGACCTTGTTAATGTCTGACATCGAATAATCCTAGCAATCGTCAAAATAAAGGCCGCAAATGATACCAGAGCAGGTGAAACTTGCAGAAGCTTTCCGTTGAAACGGATGAATGCAATTGCGTTTTCATCTACCCTAGGAGCGATTGGATAAGGATCTTTTCGTGCAACTCACTCTCACACGGCCCGATGACTGGCATCTGCACTTACGCGATGGTGCCGCATTAACCACCACTGTCCCAGATACCGCGCGGACATTCCATCGCGCCATTGTGATGCCAAACTTAAAGCCTGCGGTCGAAACCGTTGAGGCTGCCCTCAATTACCGTGAGCGGATTCTTGCAGCGGTCCCTGAAGGCATGTCATTTGACCCACTGATGACCCTCTATCTGACACCGAATGTCAGCCCAAGCATCATTCAGGAAGCGGTGGCCTCGCCGTCGGTCTACGCAGTCAAACTCTATCCGCAAGGAGCTACAACGAATTCAGACGCTGGAGTTGCGAGTCTCGATGGCGTGATGACCACTCTCGAGACCATGGCTGAACTGGGTTTACCGCTACTGATTCATGGTGAAGTGACCGACCGTTCGATCGATATTTTTGATCGTGAGGCGGTATTCCTTGAGCGGACCCTCGGACCACTCATGCAGCGCCTCCCAACGCTCAAAGTCGTGCTCGAACACATCACCACCAAAAATTCAGTGGAGTTCGTCAGGGCACATCCAAAAATGGGGGCGACAATTACCGCTCACCACCTGTTATACGAGCGTAACGACATGCTGGCAGGCGGTATCCGCCCCCATCTGTACTGTTTGCCCATTCTCAAGCGAAGCCTGCATCGCGATGCGCTCCTTGAAGCAGCGACCTCTGGAGATCCTCAATTTTTCTTAGGGACTGACTCGGCCCCTCATGCTGTTGGTGACAAGGAATCAGACTGTGGTTGCGCGGGATGCTACACCGCACCTGTGGCCCTCGAATTATACGCAGAAGTGTTCGAGGCCCAAGATCGACTGGACCAACTTGAGGCCTTTGCCAGTTTCAATGGCGCTGATTTCTATGGTCTTCCGAGAAATACCGAGACCATCACGCTGACCCGGGTGGAAACGCCAGTGCCACTAACGCGACCGTTGGGTCAAAACCAGGTTCGCCTGCTTCGAGGTGGTGAATCCATCGCTTGGAGTCTCGCATGATTGAACCGGACGTGGTCTCAGACAGTCATAATCCTGGTGAGATCAATAAACCCAAGAAGAAGACCCGTTTAGGGGAACGCTTCCGTGGATTTCTGCCAGTGGTTGTGGATTTAGAAACCGGTGGATTTAATGCCGAAACCGACGCGCTGCTCGAGCTCTCCATGGTGATTCTCAATATGGATGAGGATGGAACGCTCTTCATTCACGATCAGGTGCATGCCCATATTGAACCCTTCGAAGGCGCGAATCTTGAACCAGCCGCACTCGAATTTACGGGCATTGACCCATTTCACCCACTGCGCATGGCGGAAACCGAAAAAGACGCACTCACCCGGATGTTCAAGCCGGTGCGGGATTCTATCAAACACCATGGCTGCAATCGTGCTGTCTTAGTGGGACATAACGCTCACTTCGACCTTGGATTTCTCAACCAGGCCATCAAGCGATCAGGCGTCAAGCGCGCGCCCTTCCATCCATTTTCATGCTTCGATACGGCAACGCTCGGTGGCCTCGCATTTGGCCAAACAGTGCTGGCTCGTGCCTGTGATGCTGCAGGATTGAAATTTGATCATGAAGAGGCGCACTCGGCCCGCTATGACGCAGACCTCACAGCACAGTTATTTTGTGAAATCGTGAATCGTTGGCGAGATTTGGGAGGGTGGAACCCTCACCAAGATTCAGCTGGACAGTGATTCCAAATCCAAAGAGCGAGCAGCAATGACTGCTTGCGTTCGTGAATGCACTTTTAACTTCCGAAGAATTGCAGTGACGTGGGCTTTGACCGTCGCTTCGCTCACATCCAATTCATAGGCGATCTGCTTATTCAGCAATCCCTGCATGAGCATAATCAGCACTCGGAACTGCTGTGGTGTCAGAGAAGCAATTCCCTCGGCAATCTTCGCTTCGCGATCATCGACCACAGGCGCATCCAGATTGACGTCTTCAGGAATCCAGGCATCACCCTCAAGTGCAGCCTGAACCGCTTCGACCATGGTCTCTAAGGCCACGCTCTTCGGAATAAACCCGAGAGCACCATACTCGATCGAGCGTCGGATCACGTGATGATCTTCATTCCCAGAAACCACCACCACTGGCATTTCAGGGCTTTGCCCTTTCAGATAGACCAAACTGGAGAATCCACTGGCTCCAGGCATCGTGAGATCCAGCAGCACCAAATCTGCGTCGTTGTGTTCAGAAGCCGCATCCTGTAATTCCGCCATGGTCGACACTTCAACAATATCGACTTGCTTCGCTGCTTTTGAGACAGCCTGCTTGAGTGCGGCTCGAAATAGAGGGTGATCATCCGCGATCACAATTTTACAGTGATGCATAAGGTAAATCCCTTTCCAATAGATGATTCAAAGATAACAAACTTTTGGAAGTTTGCGAAAATAACTACACTTTTGTGCGTTTTTTGTACAAAAAACACCCACAGAGCCTCGCCCGGTGGGTGCTTTGAGTCACATCATCGATTAACGATTCATTCGATTATCGATCAGGTCATCCACCACAGATGGATCTGCCAGTGTCGAGGTATCGCCTAACGCGCCATAATCATTGGCAGCGATCTTTCTCAAGATGCGACGCATGATTTTCCCTGAACGTGTCTTCGGCAGACTCGGTGCCCACTGAATGAAGTCAGGTGATGCAATCGGACCAATTTCAGAGCGAACTTGATTCCGAAGCTCTGCACGCAACTCTTCAGTCGGCTCTAAGCCTTCTTGAAGCGTGACATACACATAAATCCCTTCACCTTTGATGTCGTGCGGATATCCAACCACAGCCGCTTCGGCAACAGCATCATGCGCGACCATGGCTGACTCGATTTCAGCGGTTCCCATCCGGTGGCCCGACACATTTAAGACGTCATCAACACGTCCGGTAATCCAGTAGTACCCATCGTCATCGCGACGGGCGCCATCGCCCGTAAAATATCGATTCGCAAATGTTGAGAAGTAGGTTTGCTCAAACCGCTCGTGATCGCCCCAGCAACTCCGACCAGACGATGGCCAGGAATCCAGCAGAACCAAGTTACCATCCGTCACACCTTCCAAGATGTTTCCTTCGTTATCAACCAACGCAGGCTGGACACCGAAGAATGGGCGTGCTGCTGATCCCGGCTTGGCTGCAGTCGCCCCTGGCAGTGGAACGATCATGATTCCACCTGTTTCTGTCTGCCACCAAGTATCAACGATTGGGCACTTCCCTTGACCAATCACACGGTGGTACCACTCCCAAGCTTCTGGATTAATCGGCTCACCAACGGATCCAAGAATCCGCAATGAAGACAAATCCGAATCACCCAAGACATCTTCGCCCTTCACCATCAACGAACGAATTGCTGTTGGCGCTGTATAGAACTGATTGACTTTGTGCTTTTCAATCACGCGACCGAAACGAGACGAATCCGGATAGGTCGGAACACCCTCGAACATCAAGGTGGTTGCACCGTTCGCAAGCGGTCCATACACGATGTATGAGTGACCCGTGATCCAGCCCACATCAGCTGTACACCAATAAATATCGCCATCTTTGTAGTCAAAGACATATTGATGGGTCAGTGAGGTATACACGAGATAACCGCCGGTGGTGTGCTTTAGACCCTTTGGCTTCCCTGTGGATCCTGAGGTGTAAAGAATGAAGAGCGGATCTTCCGCATTCATCGGCTCAGGCTCACACTCTGTCGACTGATTCGCGCACACATCGTGGTACCAAACGTCTTTTGGACCCATCTCGACGTCGCCACCTGTGCACTTCACCACCACGACTGTCTCAACGCCCTGACAGGCTTCAGAAGCGACCGCTTTGTCGACATTTGTCTTCAATGCCACAGCGCGACCACCGCGACGACCTTCATCCGCTGTGATGATGACCTTCGACCCTGACTCTTCCACACGAACGCCCAAGGCGTCAGGAGAGAATCCACCAAAGACAATCGAATGCACTGCACCGATTCGCGTACAGGCCAGCATCGCAACCGCGGCTTCAGGAATCATCGGCATGTACAGCGTGACCACATCACCCTTTTTCACGCCTTGAGCACGCAATCCATTGGCAAATCGACAGACTCGTTCATACAGGTCGCGGTAGGTAATATGCTCATCAGAGTTTGGATCATCGCCTTCCCAGATAATCGCAGTTTGGTCACCGCGAGTCGCTAGATGACGGTCCAGACAGTTGGCGGACACGTTCAGAATGCCGTCTTCATACCAACGAATATCAATGTTTCCAGGAGCGAACGATGTGTTTTTGATCTTGGTGGGGAACTGAATCCAATCGAGACGCTTGGCTTGCTCGGCCCAGAACGCTTCTGGATCTTCAATGGATTGACGATACATCGCCTCATAGGTTGCCTCGTCTGCCCAGGCGTTCGCTGCAACTGCAGGATCAACTGGATACACCTTGGAATCAGTCATGAAAACTCCTTACTGGTTAAAGTTATCCGCAAAGTGTTATGCCTAACGCGACAAGACCCAATACGACAATCGTCTCGACTCAACTAAAGAGAGGTTTCAATTACAGAAATGTTTGAACCTGATCGATGATCACCGGAATTTCGGTATCCATCGAAAACAACGCCATCAACGTCGCATCACGATCCATCAGATAGATGCGTGAGGAGTGATCAACCGTATAGCTTTTCGGATCATCTCCCACCCGTTGAGCATAGACCTGATACTGCCGCATTACTTGCTCAATCGACTGACGATCACCGGAGAGACCGTAAAATGTCGGATCAAATACCGCCGCATATTCAGCAACTGCCGCTACCGTATCCCGTTCTGGATCCACAGTGACAAAAAGGCCCGACACACGCTCACGTTCATCACCTAATCCTTCAACAATGGCTGCCATCCGAGCCAGCTCAGTCGGACAGACATCCGGGCAGTATGTATAACCGAAATAAATGAGCATCAAATCACCGCCGAGGGTTGCGGTATCCAAAGGCCCTTCCACTGTCTGCAAGGTAAAATGGCCACCAATCTGAGCGCCAGGCATCCCTCGCTCACCGGTGGTTAGATTCCGGATAAATGGAAAAGCGACTAAACCTGCTAATAAACAGGCAACAAGAAGCGGGGCATAACGTCTCACAAAATCAACCTTTATTACGTATCTGCAATTTTCAATAACTGAGCCGGTGGCATCTGGCGTGCTTGTTTCGCCGACCATCGCCCGATCACTCCGACAATGGTACCTGTCGCAAGCGGTGCAAGCACCCATATCAGCCACTTTGATGACCACTCAAGATTAAAGATCTTGGTGTAAACGAGCCAACCCAAGAGTTCGGTTCCAACAGCCGCCAACAGTCCACTGATCACTCCTAGCGTGAGAAATTCAGCCCACTGGGATTGCGATAACAAGCGGTCAGAACCGCCAAGACTTCGCAGAATCGCGGATTCCTTGCGACGCTCAGGCAACGAGGTTTGGATACTGGCAGCTAAAACCAAGACACCACCGACGAGCACGAAATACAGCACGACACTGACCGCTTGTGATACCCGATCTAAAATGCCACGAATCTGGTTGAGAATCGCATCCACTGACAAGAGTGTCACCTGCCGAAACTCGCCACTGATCGCAGCGGTGTCTTTTGCTGGATTCAGAAGCCGCAAACTGGTTAATCGCGTGGATTCAAACGGCGCCAGTGTGCCCGGCGAGAAAATCATAAAGAAATTGGGAAGCATGGAATCCCACTGCACCACGCGAGACCCTATCACCTCTGCCGAAATTCGGTCTGGCCCGACGGTGTAATGAATGATGTCACCCAACTGTAAGTCGAGCTCATCAAATAATTTCGATTCCACCGTGACAAGCCCAGGACCATCTGCATCGGTGAAAAATCGGCCACGATCGACTTGGTTGTCGCGCCCAAGGACACCAGACTCAGTCAGACTCAGTTCACGACGCACCGACCCCGGCGGTTCAATGCCCTGCAAATGCTCAATCAACGGAATCTCGTTGACCGTTTCCAGCCGTCCACGAACAATCGGATACAGGGGTGCTAAGTCACCACCTCTTGAGGTCACGGCCTCGATAAAAGCCACTTGATCGTCATCGGTAATATTCAAGGCGAAAGTATTCGGAGCATCGGTCGGAACTTGGGTTTCCCAGGTCGCGATGAGATCAAAACGAATCAGAGCCACCATCGCGATGGCCAGTGCTGTCAGAGCAAACGCCATCAATTGACCACCGGAGGATCCAGGATCCCGAATCAGCTGTTGAATCCCAAACCGCCAAGCAGGGCCCACACGTTCCAAAGGACCTAAACTCCGAATCACCAACTGACCAATCAGGCTCACAAGTGCCACCAAGATGATCACCGCGAGTAAAACCCAACCGGTTAATAACCAATCATCACTGTAGAGATAACCCAGAAGACCGATCGCGACTAACGCAAATCCATAACGGCCTGCCTGACCAACCCCTGACACCTGATAGTCGCGCTTGAAGACCCGAATCGGTGGCACGTTAGCCAACAAAATTAAAGCAGGTGCTGCAAATCCAAAGAGGATCACAAACCCGGTTAACACACCAAGGAACGCTGGCCGCGCACTCGGCTCTGGCAAACTGATCGTCAATAACCCAGCAATGGTATCCACCAAGACCAGTTGCAAACCGTAGCCAATCACAACCCCCAATAGACTCGCCACACCGCCAAGAACAACCAGTTCTGTGGTGAAAATTCCGAGCGCTTCGCGACCACTCAAACCAAAGGTTCGAAATAACGCACTGTCTGCAATGTGGTCAGTCGCCCATCGATTGGCTGTCATTGCGATCGCCGCGCCGGACAATAAGACCGTTAACAAACCCGCAAGCGATAAATACGTTGTCGCTCTGGTCAGTGCATTACCGACCTCAGGTCGACCATCGACAACCCCTCGAAGCCGTTGGCTAATGTCCAGCTTCGGCTCGACGAACGCTTTGAATTGTTCGAGGTCACCGTCGGCGAACAACGTGATATACCGGACTCGACTGCCGGGCTGAATCAGCTGAGATGCTTCAAGATCTGCTTGATTCATGAGCAGTCTCGGGGTCAGTGAGACAAACGACCCACCACGATCTGGCTCAAACACCAAAATCTGTGTGATTTGAAGTTCGGTTTCACCAACGGAAACCCGATCACCCACGTCAATATCAAGCTTAGATGCCAATTGTGGGTCTGCCCAGGCAGTGCCAGATGTCGGAATGCTTGATGTCGGATATCCAACGCCTGCACGAGTATCTGCGATTTCGAGCTGACCTTTTAAGGGATATCCATCGGTGATGATTTTCACGCCGGTCAGTTCAAACTTGGACCCACTACCGATGACCGATGGAAACTCAATGGTCTCGGTCGAAGCAACGCCTAAGGCATTGGCTTTTTCAAGCCACAGCGGATCGATCGGTCTCGGTCCCCGAAGCTTGAGATCGCCACCGAGGAGTGCAGCAGCATCAGCTCGCATGGCTCGGTCAATACGATCCGTGAGCACTTCGGTGGTTGTCATAGCAGCCACCGACACCACAATCGCGAGCGCTAATAGCGTCAATTGACCGCTGACAAACTCACGCCACAGAAGGCGCAGCGCAATCATGCGGCGACCTCGTTCAATGTCCCGTCTTCCAGGCTTAAGATTCGCTGACATCGACTCGCCAAGCGCTCATCGTGTGTCACTAAAATCAATGTTGTGCCGGTTTCCTGATTCAATTCAAATAAGAGTTCAGAGACCGATTCGCCCGTTCTTCGGTCTAAGTTTCCAGTGGGTTCATCAGCAAACAACAATGCAGGTTCGTTCACAAAGGCCCGAGCCAAGGCAACTCGCTGCTGTTCTCCTCCTGACAGCATGCGCGGTCGATGATGGGTTCGCGCACCCAAACCGACGCGTTCTAGCCACTTCATCGCGCGTTGTTTCGCCTGCGCCACAGACATGCCGGTTAACTCTAACGGTAACATCACGTTTTCAACCGCTGTTAACCCTTGGAGTAGTTGAAAACTTTGGAAGACAAACCCGATTCGTCCGCGCCGAACCGCTGCGCGCTGATCTTCAGAGAGGCCACTGAATGCCTCGCCTTGAAACAGGATTTCACCACTTTCGGGGATATCTAGTCCCGCCAGCAACGACAGCAACGTACTCTTTCCTGCTCCGGAAGGACCAATAATCGCTACACTGTCCCCTGGGTTGATTCTCAAGTCCAACGACTCCAAAACAGACAAACGATGACCGCTTTGGTCGTTGAACCCATGTGACACATTGCGAACATCAAGGACTGGTTGTGCAGACATTACGAGTGGTATTCCTTTGGTTGAGTTTGGTAACGCCTGCTCTTGCCGGCCCGACACTGCTGGTCGTCGGGGACAGTTTAAGCGCAGGCTATGGGCTTGATCGCGGCCTCAGTTGGGTCGATCTACTCGCCGCATCTCCCGAAGAATTACTGGGGGCGGATGTACAAGTTTTAAACGCTTCGATCTCTGGTGAAACAACCACCGGTGGACTCTCTCGTCTCCCTGGGTTGTTGGACCGACACCACCCAAGTTCTGTCTTGATTGCTCTGGGCGCCAACGATGGATTGAGAGGTCTACCATTGGACACCATGCAAGAGAATCTGAAAGCGATGTTCAGCCTCGTCGAGGCGTCAGGCGCTCAGGTGTTCTACGCCGGCATCGAACTCCCCCGGAACTATGGCGGTCCTTTTACCCGAGCATTTCGTCAGGCCCAAGACGCGGTCGCAGCGCAAACAGGGATTCCGTACCTGCCATTTTTCCTGGAACCCGTCGCACTTGAACGCACACTATTTCAAGACGATGGGTTGCATCCAACCGAAGAAGCGCAACCACTGATCGCGGACTACGTCGGACGCTTCATTCAAGAGTCACTGTTGAAATAACCCAGTCGAGTCAAATCGTCCACCAACCGAATCAAATAGCGATCGGTCATGGCCGAGACATAATCCGTGACTCGCATGAGTCGTTGATATTTGGAATCGTTCGGCCGCGGTCTGAATTTGCCAAGCCGAGCGACGGCATCGCGGGCTTTTGAACTGATATAGGTCCCATCACCGCCAGCGCTCGCAAGGGCTTCAGCACCTTCGATCAAGTGCGATAACACACCACGCAGTAATCGCCCACTTCGACCCTCATAGGATTGCTTCGTTAAATCAACATACACCCGTTCACGGGCCAACGCCTTGGCCCGCTGAATCACTTCTCCAGCCGATGCCACTCGCCAATCCAAGAGGTCTTCATCGAAGGTTCCTTGGATGATGGCGTCATAGTGGAGCTGAAACCGTTCTTCAGCCTCGTGCACTAAGGCATCGATCGCAGCCGAACGGAGAAGCTCGAGCTTCGCTTCAGAATCATCCAATAACTGCTCATACAAATTCCGGCGTGCACCTCGGTCCACCAGCTCTTTCATGAGCGATGAGACCTCCTCATAATCTAAATGACCGAGCTCAACCGCATCTTCCAAATCAATCAGGGCGTAGCAAATATCATCAGCAGCCTCGACGGCATACACCATCGGATGCCTGGCCCAAACATCAGGCATCAATTCGATCATTCCCAAATGGGAGGCTAATTCACGCATCAACGGCAATTCTGTTTGATTGATACCATGTTTCCGCTTGGTTTGGCCAAAGGCCGAATTCGCTGCAAAGGGATACTTCACAAAGGTGCCAAGTGTCGCGGCGGTTAACCGCATCCCACCATCGAACCAATGACGCTCAAGACAGGTGATCACCCGAAACCCTTGGGCATTCCCTTCAAACCCGGTCAGATCAGCGCGCTCAGCGCTCGAAAGGCCTATCAGATATTCAGGATGCGATTCAAAAAACTGCCGAATGGCACGCTCACCGGCATGACCAAAGGGTGGATTTCCGATGTCATGAGCGAGGCAGGCAGATTGGACCAAAGCGCCCAATCCAGACGCCGAATGCGCTTCAGACAGCAAGCCTTCATGACGCATCCACTGACCTAGGCGAGCGCCCAAGGATCGCCCCACAGAGGCCACTTCAAGAGAATGCGATAGCCGCGTATGCACGTGGTCATTGTCCGACAATGGATGCACCTGCGTTTTCACAGCCAATCGACGAAATGCCCCTGAAAAAATCAGACGATCATGGTCTCGTTGCCACTGACTCCGCTCATCACCTGAGGCTTCCGACACCCACTGACGTTGATGATCAATCCGTGCAGTTGATAACAGTTGATTCCAATCCATCATGACAAAGCCACCTCATGATGAGGACCGCAATCGGTTTCGCTCAGCTTGCGTTTCGGATACAAATCAAACCGAACCGTCTTGCCTTTGACCTGTGAAGACGGGACTTTTCCACCAAGATACTCTGCTTTCAGCGGGCGCTTAACGACCACCCGTGCGGCTTGAGAATCCAGTGCGGCTTCTAACAATCGGTCGGCAGGTTCGGCGGCATCCAAGAGCGCATGCAAGACTTGCATCGACAATGACGGTGCTGCTTTTCGCTCTTTCGGGAACATTGGGTCCAAATAGATCACACCATGCGACACTCTCGAGACCACCTCGGTACTATCCGTCTGTTGGAAGTTCACGCGATCACACCAAGGGATTTCAGCCTCCTGTGCGCGCCTGAAGGCATCATTGAATAATGCTGCGATCACAGGATGGCGCTCCATAGCCAACACGTGGCAGCCAATATTGGCCAGCACACTCAAATCGCCACCAAGTCCGGCTGTGGTATCGACAATTGCAGGGCGCAAACCTTTCTGACACCCGAGTGCGCGAGTCAGCGCTTCGCCGGTGACGGCTTTGACGCGCCGAGCCTGTGCCCCACCGACAAAATCAATGTGAACACTCGAGCGTGAGTCAAAGTCTGCCGACTTCAGTGCCAATCCCTGCTCATCCCACCAAAAATAATGTCCTGACTCAGGCGGAGCTGACTGCCAGTCGACTTGTAACCAGGGGGATCTCAGCATGGCCTCATCCCGACTCACCACTTGATGGAGTGGATCGACGCCAACCCAATCCATCATCACCTCAGTGTCCGGTCACAAAACGCCAGGCGTTATCAAATAGGCCCATCCATGGCGTCACTGATGATGTTCCCGTCGGCGCGAACGAGAGTTGAGATCGCAACACCACTCGCTCAGGATGCGGCATCATGATGGTCACACGCCCATCCTCAGAGCAGAGTCCAGCCAGCCCGCACGCAGATCCGTTCGGGTTCCCCGGATAACGGGTTTCGGGATGGCCTTGATCGTCTGTATAGACAAGGCTTGTTAAGTTTGAGGACGTCAGTGCCCGAATTTCTGACTCTGAGTGCTGAAAACGCCCTTCGCCGTGGGCAACGGCAATCGGGAATCGTGTTCCTTGCAAATCACGAAGCAGCACCGAACGGCTCTCTGGCAAGGTCGCAAGCGTTAATCGAGCCTCAAACTGTTGTGATTGATTGCGTGCCATTGGTTTGAAGTGACCCGCCCCAGGGATCAGGGGAGCTAACTGCGCCATCATCTGACACCCGTTACAAATTCCGAGTGATATCGTGTCTTCACGCGCAAAAAACGCCTCAAACATCTCACTGAGGGCCTCGTTGAAGAGAATCGAACGCGCCCAACCCGCCCCGGCACCCAGAACATCTCCATAACTGAATCCGCCACAAGCGGCTAGCGCCTCAAATGACTCAAGTGTTTGCCGGCCAGTCATCAAATCAGACATATGTACATCGACAGCCTCAAATCCACAGTGATCGAAGGCATGCGCCATTTCTATGTGACCGTTAACACCCTGCTCTCGCAAAATCGCCACGCGAGGACGTTGAGCTGCCACTCGTCGCACTTCAGGGACCTGTGCCATCGGCGGTATGTGGACGCTGGCCAGTCCTTGAGTTGATCGGGCGATATTCTGTGACTCTTGATCCACACACTCGGGGCGATCGCGAAGTCTTGCCATCGCAAAACTCACAGCCGTCCAGGATTGTTCCAAAGCAACACGTGTCTCGCTCATTAACAGCGCATCATCCGCAATGAGAATGAGGTCTTCGGACTGATCCGGTTCACCGAGCACGTGGGCAATCAAATCACGCTCCGCGCACAGTGCCATCACCTCATCGACGTCGGTGTTCGCAACTTCAATGACGCAACCGATTTCTTCGTTGAACCAAAAAGCCACCGGATCCATCCCTTGAGGCGTCTGGGCACGCAGACCAAGCCTTGAGGCNAACAGCATTTCTGCAATGGTCGCCAANAACCCACCGTCAGAACGATCGTGATACGCCAACAAACGGCCATCATCAAGCAGACCTTGAATCAGGTCAAAACAGGCTTTNAGGGCTAGAGGAGCCACATCCGGTGCCACATCACCCAATTGCGAGGTCACCTCGCAGGCAATCGAGCCGGCCAATCGCTGAGCGCCTAAATCGATCACAATCAGCGACGTCTGTTCGCCATGTAACAGCGGTGTTGTGGTTTTTTCCACATCCGTCACTGGCGCAAAACCCGAACAAATCAGCGACATTGGGCCGATGACCTCATGTGTACCCGCTGAGTCAGACCAACGGGTTTTCATCGACATGGAATCTTTACCGACAGGAATACAGACACCAAGTGCTGGACAAAATTCTCCACCGATCGCTTGGACTGCCTCATACAGCCGAGCATCTTCGCCCTCGGTTCCAGCAGCACACATCCAGTTTGCTGACAGCTTGATTTGAGCAACATTGCCGATCGCCGTGCCCGCCATATTCATGATGGTCTCAGCCACCGCCATCCGCGCTGATGCTCCCGCATTGAGGAGCGCAAGTGGGGTCCGTTCGCCCATCGCCATGGCTTCACCCGTGACCGAACCGATCGCTGAATGCGTCACCGCACAATCTGCCACCGGCACTTGCCACGGGCCGACCATCTGATCCTGATGCACCAAGCCGGATACTGTGCGGTCACCGATCGTGATCAGGAAGTTTTTCGAGGCCACTGTGGGATGACTCAGAACTCGATGTGCAAGCTCCGAAAACCCAATCGCTGAAAAATCCGCTGGCTGACAACGGACCGTCAAGGTTGCCGCTTCCCGGTGCATTTTCGGCGGTTTACCAAATAAGACATCGACTGGTAAATCCACAGGAGGCCTCGACTCATCGGTTTTCGTCACCGACAAGTGTGGTCGATCATGCGCATGGCCGACGACCGCATAGGGACAACGCTCACGCTCACAAATGGCTTCAAACTCTTGAAGCTTCAAAGGATCCACGGCAAGCACGTATCGCTCTTGCGCTTCATTGCACCAGAGAGCCAGTGGTGACAGTGAGGGATCAGCTGAGGGAATCCAATCCATCGAAAAATCTGCCCCAACACCACCGTCCTTGACCAACTCAGGAAGTGCGTTGGATAGGCCGCCGGCACCAACATCGTGGATGAACACAATCGGGTTCTCAGACCCACGTAACCAACATCGGTCGATCACTTCCTGACAGCGACGCTCCATTTCAGGGTTCGCCCGTTGTACGGATGCATAATCAAGATCACTGCCTGATGTGCCTTCACCGGCCGAACTGGCTGCTCCGCCGCCGAGCCCAATCAACATCGCTGGACCGCCCAGCACCACCAGCGGTGTACCTTCCGAAAAGGGTTTTTTATCCACTTGTCCATCAGCGATCGATCCGATGCCACCCGCTATCATGATGGGTTTGACATACCCTCGGCGACGCTCCCCGGAATCGGTCTTTTCAAAGGCCTCATAGGCTCTAAAATAGCCGTTGACGTTTGGCCGACCGAACTCGTTGTTAAAGGCGGCACCGCCAATCGGCCCTTCGAGCATAATTTGTAACGCAGATGCCAACCGACTGGGCATTGGAAGATCATGCTCCCAAGGCATTTCAAGACCAGGAATCCGCAGATAATTCACACTAAACCCAGTCAGTCCAGCTTTCGGCTTGGCACCTCGACCGGTTGCTCCTTCGTCCCGAATCTCACCACCAGCACCAGTTGCCGCACCCGGATTTGGCGAGACGGCAGTTGGGTGATTATGGGTTTCAACCTTCATCACCAGATGCACAGGCTCAACCACAGTTTCATAACTGTGCGAGATGGGGTTGACCAAAAAACGACCAGCGGTTGGACCTTCAACGACAGCCGCGTTGTCGGCATAGGCGGAGAGCACACCACCTGGAGCGATCTCATGCGTATTCCGAATCCACTGAAACAATGTCTTGGGTTGGTCTTTGCCATCCAGAGTCCAGGATGCGTTAAAGATTTTGTGCCGACAATGTTCCGAGTTTGCCTGGGCGAACATCATCAACTCGACGTCGGTTGGATCGCGGCCTAACTTGTCATAGGCATGCGCGAGGTAGTCAATTTCGTCATCAGACAACGCCAACCCATGTACTTGGTTAGCCTCATTGAGCGCGGAAATTGGATCGCCACCCAATGTCACAATACCCAGCGGCTGTGGCTCACCTGGAGTAAAAAATGCCTCTGTCGGGAGCCCGTCCAGCACATCTTCCATCATCGGATCGGCAAGGAGTCCATTCAACAATACCTGGTCGGCCGCTGATACTTGGCCTTCGACCACAATGTGCATTCCGCGCTCGACCCGGTTGACTGTTTCAAATCCACAGTTTTTCGCGATCTCTGTCGCCTTTGAACTCCATGGTGAGGTCGTCCCAGAACGAGGCAATGCGACCAACCCTGAACCCACGGAGAGCGGTGATGCATCGAGGAGCTGTTCCAGCTTTGCAGAGTCATGCACCACACCTGTCACAAAGAAAAGATACGTACAGGTAAGGTTTTCAAGCGCAATTCCAGCGGCATTCGCCCGAGAAATCAGTGATTGAATACGAAACGACGAGAGGGCTTGGCCTCCCTGCAAAATGAGCATGTCAATCGGTCCTTGATACGATCGAAAAATCAAAAACGGGAGTTTAGCAGAGCCGGCCTCGACGCCGGGGGATTCCGTGGAATTTTTTACGCAGATCCTGCCGGATTCGTGGATCGACGCGCCCGGAAAAATTGCGTCAGGAGCTGTGCCGATTGATCAGCCAATAAGCCACCTTCGACTGCAATTTGGTGATTGTAAAATGTTGCGTCTGGGAGCTTTAATTGTGAGATCAAGACACCAGCCCTTGGCTCTCGTGTGGCATAGACAACGCGTTCAATTCGAGCGTGAATCATGGCCCCAAAACACATCGTACAAGGCTCGAGTGTCACGTAAAGCGTTGACCCCGGAAGCCGGTAATTCTGCACCGACTCCCCCGCGGAGCGGATTGCTGCAATCTCCGCATGATGAGTGGAATCACAAGTGCTAATCGGTGCATTCCAGCCTTGCCCGAGAAGCTGCTGATCACGCACGATCACTGCTCCCACAGGCACTTCATTGAGTGAGGCTGAATGATGCGCTAAGTCGAGCGCCTGGCGCATCCAGCGCGCATCATCTTCAGTAAATGTGCAGTCTGTCATGACACTCCTCGATGACCGATTGGTTGACGATCTCCGTCGAATGGGGTTTCCTGCACTTCTGTCTATTCGTGCAAACCACAGGATAACAAACGATGTCGACAATATACCCATCGATCGACCCCAACGGTCTTCTTGAATACTCAGTCGTGTTCACTGATCGTTCGATGAACCACATGTCTCGAGCATTTCAGGACGTGATGTGCGGTCTGCATAATGGTCTCACGTCGGTCTACAACGCATCGGCTTGTGTTCTTGTTCCCGGGGGCGGCACCTTTGCTATGGAAGCGGTCGCCCGACAATTTGCCAACAATCAAAATGTTCTCGTTGTCAGGAATGGGTGGTTCAGCTACCGATGGACGCAGATTTTCGATCAGGGTGTCACTCCATCGCATGCCGAAGTCGCAAAGGCCCGTCCGGATAGCGATCGGGCCGATCAACAATTTGCCCCCGTGCCAGTTGAAGAAGTTTGCGCTCAAATCCGAGCAGAACGCCCGAATCTCGTGGTCGCACCGCATGTCGAAACGTCAGCGGGAATGCTGTTGCCTGATCATTATTTGCAAGCACTGACCACTGCTGCACACGAGGTGGGTGCGTTGTTTGTTCTCGATTGCGTTGCCGCGGGTGCGCTTTGGGCCAACATGGACGCGCTGGGCATTGATGTGCTCATCACCGCCCCACAAAAAGGTTGGACATCAACACCATGTGCTGGCGTAGTGATGTTATCGCAACGGGCACTGGATCGGCTTGAGACGACCACTTCAGACAGTTTTGCCTTGGATTTAAACAAATGGCACAACATCATGGGGTCGTATCTTGGCGGCGGGCATGCCTATCATGCCACTCTTCCAACCGACGGCCTTGCAGGATTTTATGATACCTACCAAGAGATGGCTGCCATCGGTTTCGATGCGTTAAAAACGAGGCAAATCGAGCTTGGGCGCCAGGTGAGAGCGCTGACAGAAGGTTATGGTTTCAAGAGCTTAGCTGCCGACGGATTTCAATCGCCAACCGTTGTGGTTTCACATACCGATCGCAGTGATTTCAAAAATGGCAGCGCGTTTGCCTCAGTTGGCCTGCAAATCGCTGCGGGGGTTCCACTCGAATGTGGAGAATCCGCCGAATTCCAGACGTTTCGACTTGGCCTGTTTGGTATCGATAAGCTGATGCACATTGATCGCACCGTTTCTCTTCTCGACGATGCGCTTAAACAACTGGTTTAGCCAGGATGCGATGCGCTGAACACATTCACCAAGGCAACACCCGAGATAATTAACGCGAGCCCCACAATCGCCTGCCACTCGAGCATCTGTTTGTAAACAAAGGCACTGAAGACAGCAATCAAAAAGACTCCGATGCCACTCCAAATGGCATACACAATGGCAATCGGGATATCTCGGATAGCGAATGTCAGACAATAAAAAGCCACGGCATAACATGTGATCATGATCACCGTTGGCATGGCCCGAGTGAAATTTTGAGTCACCGGAAGTAGCAAAGTGCCGATCACTTCGAACAGAATCGCACCGGCAAGAAAGACGTAACTCATGGCGATGATCCTTCTTGCTCACGATCTGCGAATGGATCACTGGACTCCGGTGACCAATATCCTGACAGTTTTTCCATTTGGTGGCGAAATTGTTTCAATTCTCGTCGGGATTTTCGATCCTGAAGACTACAACCGCTCTCAACCAAATATTCGATCAGAGCAAAAAACGAAATTCTGCTGGGAATGTAATCCATCAAGATTTGATCCATCACCACCACTTCGTGAGCTAGCACACACAAGGGGGATTCTGAGCTGTCAGTGACCGCAATGATCCTCAAATCACTCTCTTTCGCTAATCTCGCGACCTTGATCGACTGCGATGCATAAGGATGTGTTGAGAACACCACCAACACATGGTCAGGTCTGGCAAGCATCAAGTGGTCATAAGCAGCCGACTCGGAATTGGGCACCAAAAACACATTGTGCTGGATCATATTCAACAGATACGCCAAATAATGTGACAGGCTGTAGGCACTTCGAAACCCTGCGACATGGCACGGCGACTCAAAGATCAATCGAGCAATTCGATCGAGTTGCTCGCGTTTCTCTGGGGCAAACACGCTCGCCAACGCCACTCGGAACGATCGTTCATGTTCGTTTTCTTTCGCTGTTGTGATGGCTTCGGATGGACCGAGGTACTCCCTGCGAAATACAGTTTGAAGATCGCTATAGCCGGCGAATCGAAGCGACTTCATTAACCGCATGACAGTTGAGGGGGTGACGCCAGATCGGGCTGCCAACTCTCGAACACTCAAAAACGGAATTTCAGCGCCATGACGCAATAGATATCGACCAACTCGCTGCTGCGTCGGCGGACAACTTTCAATTTTAGCCTTGATGGCGTGGATATTCATGAGTAGCTCACAACACGTTTGTTCCGAAAATAGGGAAAAACTTTAAGTTTCGATACAAACGTACCACAAAGTTTGCGAAGGCTGCTCCAGTCGGTGATAGTTTGCGATGTCTTGTTAGGACACCAAAGTACAACAATAAGGAGTACATCTATGAAGATTAAACACTTCGCCCTCGCATCTGTTGCTGCCTTCGGTCTGACAGCCGGGGCTGTACAGGCACAACAATTTATCTCAATTGGCACAGGTGGCGTGACTGGCGTCTACTATCCAACAGGTGGTGCTATCTGTCGTCTTGTCAACAAAGATCGTAAGACGCACGGTATCCGTTGTTCTGCTGAATCCACAGGTGGATCCGTTTACAACATCAATACGATCCGCGCAGGTGAGCTCGAGTTCGGTGTTGCGCAGTCAGACTGGCAGTATCATGCCTACAACGGTACATCAAAATTTAAGGATCAAGGCGCCTTCACAGACCTTCGCGCTGTGTTCTCTGTTCACCCTGAACCCTTCACACTGTTGGTTCGCGGCAAGTCATTTAACAACGTCACCAAGTTCGAAGATCTCAAGGGCATGAAAGTCAACGTGGGTAACCCTGGGTCTGGCCAACGCGCAACGATGGAAGTGGTCATGGATGCCTTTGGCATGAAGATGAGCGATTTCGCGGTTGCTGCCGAACTGAAAGGTTCAGAGATGGCGCAGGCATTGTGTGACGGAAAAATCGACGCAATGATTTACACCATCGGTCACCCTGCTGCTGCAATCACTGAAGCAACAAATAGCTGTGATGTCCGCCTCGTGTCTGTCAAAGGCGCGCCGATCGACAAGCTCGTTGCCGATAACTCGTTCTACCGTGTCGCAACAGTTCCTGGCGGAATGTATAAAGACAATCCAAACGACACAACGACCTTTGGTGTCGGTGCAACCTTTGTCACTTCAGCAAAAATTTCTGACGATGTCGTGTACACAGTGGTGAAAGCGGTGTTCGACAACTTCGCAGACTTTAAAAAGCTCCACCCAGCATTTGCCAATCTCAACGAAGAGCAGATGATCAGCGATGGACTCTCAGCGCCAATTCACCCAGGTGCGATGAAGTACTACAAAGAGCGTGGCTGGAAATAATTCAGGCCATCATCGAGGGGGCAATTGCCCCCTCAACTCTCACCTGACCGAAAAACGATGAATACAAGCGATAACCAACCCTTTCCGGTGGCTGACGATCGGCGCCATCCGCCCTATCGGAGTGCCCGTTCGCTGATCCTCACACTCTGCTTTATGTGGTCCGTGTTTCAGCTCTACGTGGCAAGTGTCGTTCCCTTCGTCTTGACCGAGTGGACTGGGCTCAGTCTGGTATTCAACAATCAAGAAGTTCGGCAAATTCATCTTGCGTTCGCGTTCGCGCTCGCGATGCTCGCCTACCCGCTCAACAAACAATCACCGGGCGCCCAAACACCATGGTACGACTACGCAGCAGCGATGATTGCAGCAACGTCATGCCTCTATTTGCTGGTTTTTAAAGACCAAATCTCAGATCGCGCAGGGCTTCCAACCGACAGCGATTTATGGATCTCTGCCATCGGCATGCTCAGCCTCGCTCTGGCTCTTTATCGCTGCCTTGGCTTACCTCTTCTGATCGTCTGCTCATGCTTTCTCTTTTATGTATTTTTTGGTGATCAAAGCTTTATGCCTGACACCATGCAGTGGAAAGGCGCATCACTGAACAAAGCCCTCTGGCATTTCTGGATGCAAACCGAAGGAGTCTTCGGCGTTGCTCTCGGCGTTGCCTCCTCAATGATTTTTTTGTTTGTACTTTTCGGAGCCCTGCTCGAGAAAGCCGGCGCCGGGATTTATTTTATCCGCCTGGCCTACGCCCTGTTGGGACATCTGCGAGGTGGACCAGCGAAAGCCGCAGTCGTTGCCTCCGGGTTATCCGGCATCTACTCGGGCTCGTCAATCGCCAATGTCGTGTCGACAGGAACCTTCACTATTCCTTTGATGAAAAAGACCGGCCTGACTGCTGAAAAAGCAGGTGCTATCGAAGTCGCCGCATCGACCAACGGACAACTCACTCCACCGGTCATGGGTGCAGCCGCGTTTTTGATTGCCGAGTTCACTGGTATTTCNTATTTAGACCTCATTACTCATGCGGTNTTACCCGCCATCGTTTCCTATATCGGACTGATGTATATCGTCCATTTAGAAGCTGTCAAACTCGGACTTGAGGGATCAGAACGTTCGTCGCGTGCATTGCCGCTCGCGCACAAGCTNGGCGGNGTGATTGCTGGATTCTTGGGNTTTGGACTCTTAGGAATTGTGACCAATCTTCTGTTTGGCTGGACCCAAAGCATTGCCCCNGCAACAACGATTCCGGCTGCGATGTTACTCTTTGTGACCATTTATTTNGTCACCCTGAAAATTGCCGCGAAGAGCAAGGATCTTGGCGATCTACTTGCAGATGACCCTTCGATCCATGACATTCCTGCACGAGAAATTTTAGTTCAAGGTCTGCACTTCTTAGTCCCGATCGTGGTGTTACTTTGGTGCGTACTCATTGAGCGTCTGTCGCCTGCGTTGTCGGCATTCTGGGGCACGATGGCCATCTTGTTTGTGATTCTGACGCAAGACCCAATCAAAGCCCTGTTCCGCGGTCAGTCATGGACAGGCGAGCAATGGGTTGGCGGACTCAAAGCCGCGATCTCTGGAATGATTCAAGGTGCTGAGAATATGATCAGTATTGGTGTGGCGACAGCAGCAGCGGGCCTAATTATCGGCACCGTCTCGTTGACCGGTGCGCACCAAGTTATCGGTGAACTGGTCGAAGTGCTCTCTGGTGGTAGTTTGATTTTGATGCTCTTGCTCGTTGCCGTGATGTGTCTGATTTTAGGAATGGGCCTTCCGACGACTGCCAACTACATTGTCGTATCATCATTGATGGCCCCGGTTATCGTCAGCGTCGGAGCACAATCAGGTCTGATCGTGCCATTAATCGCTGTGCACTTGTTTGTCTTTTATTTCGGAATCCTGGCAGACGACACACCCCCTGTTGGATTGGCTGCCTTTGCTGCAGCGGCCATCAGTCAAGGCGACCCGATCCGTACCGGCCTTCAGGGATTCGCCTACGATATTCGAACAGCGATTCTGCCCTTTATTTTTATCTTTAACACCGACCTACTCTTGATCGATGTGACTGTTCTCCAGGGAGTCATCATCTTTATCGTTGCCGCCGCTGCCATGATGCTATTTGGTGCTGCCACTCAGGGCTTTTGGATTGTCAAGTCAAGGTGGTGGGAAACGGCAACCCTCCTTTTAATCGCATTCACCCTGGTTCGCCCGGGATATTGGATCGATCAAATTCAAGAACCATGGAGCTCGTTAGCCATCAGCGAAGCGACCTTGGATCAAGCAAATCTGGACGGCCAAGTCAGACTGACCATCGAAGGCCCGGATTTCGACAATCCAGATCAACTCACACAACTGGTATTACTGATCCAAGCCGACTCCGCCAATACCCTCGCGAGCGCCTTGGATCAGGCGGGAGTCCTTGCACGCACAGAGCAGGCCTCAATCCTGTTGGACGAGCCCTTCCCGGGTACTGAGAATTTTCAGACGATGCAACGATTCGATTTTTACGGGGACACCCCAGTAGAAATCATTGATATTGCAATGGAACAAACACACCGACTGACGAAGGAATGGATGTATTTACCTGCACTTTTCCTGCTGCTCATTGTCGGATGGTCACAACGAACACGTCGTTCGAAGGAGGTATAAGTGGCCGTTTCTCACTCAATTTTTGGCCGAGCGCCAAAGCTTGACCTGCCCACTGCTGTTGCAGGTGATGGAATTTATCTCATCGATTCCGAAGGTAATCGCTATCTCGATGCCTGTGGAGGAGCCGCGGTGAGTTGTCTTGGTCACACTCCGAAAAAAGTCATCGACCGAGCATGTCAGCAGTTGCGAACCATGGCTTTTGCGCATACTGGCTTCTTTACCTCCGAACCGGCTGAACAGCTCGCCGATGTGTTAGTGAGCCAAGCTCCCGATGGAATCGATCANGTCTATTTCGTCAGTGGTGGAAGCGAAGCCATGGAAGCGGCACTGAAGCTTGCGCGACAATATTTCCTCGAAATTGGCGAGCCTGACCGCACGCACATAATTGGCCGCCGCCAGAGCTACCATGGCAATACTCTTGGTGCACTTGGGAGTGGCGGCAATCAATGGCGGCGTCGACAGTTCGAGCCACTGCTACCAACCCACATGAGCCACATCAGTCCCTGTCACTATTATCGATGGGCCAACCCGGGAGAAACACCGGAAGCCTACGGTTTGCGCGTTGCGAATGAACTGGAACAAGAAATTTTACGCATCGGTGAAGGCCGAGTCGCCGCCTTTGTCGCTGAGCCAGTTGTTGGTGCGACGATGGGGGCTGTTCCGGCGGTTGATGGGTATTACAAGCGGATTCGAGAGATTTGCGATCAGTATGGTGTGTTGTTGATACTCGATGAAGTCATGTGCGGCATGGGACGAACCGGTCACCTGTATGCCTGTGACCACGACCAAGTGAAACCTGACATGCTGTGTATCGCCAAGGGCCTCGGAGCAGGAATTCAGCCCATCGGTGCGATGCTATGCCAACACTTCATCTATCAGGCGATTGTTGACGGATCTGGGTTCTTTCAGCATGGCCANACCTATATGGGACATCCAACCGCCTGTGCAGCCGGTTTAGCTGTGATGGAAGAGCTCACTGCACCAGGAATGATGGAGCATGTTCAGGCAATGGGCTCGCTCCTTCAGAGTTCTTTGAATGCCTCTCTGGGATCCCACCCATGGGTTGGAGATATTCGTGGACGCGGTCTTTTTGTTGGCATCGAGCTGGTTGGTGATCGAGAGACCAAAGCCCCATTAGACCCTGCTTTGAAAACTGCGAGCCAAATTAAGAAAGTCGCGATGAGTCATGGATTGATGTGCTACCCAATGTCCGGAACCATCGATGGCCAATTAGGTGATCATATTTTACTGGCACCACCGTTCATCATTGAGGCGGCTGATGTTCAGATCATGACCGATCGCCTGACACGTGCGATTGGCGATGTCAGTGCCAATCGAGATCGTGCAGCGTGACGTTTATCATGGTCGCGCCGAACGGTGCGCGACGAACCACTCTCGACCACCCAGCAGTCCCGGTCACCGACCAGGACTTAGTGCAAACTGCGGTGGCCTGTTTTGAGGCTGGAGCTCGAGGAATTCACGCGCACATTCGCACGAACGATCAACTTCACCTTTTGGACGTTGAACGCTATGAAACATTAATCACGCAATTACATAGCCGCGTCCCTGCGCTTTCGGTTCAAGTGACATCCGAAGCGGCAGGCATTTACGAAGCCGAGGCTCAAATCGATTTATTAGCGCGAATTCAAGCGCCATGGGTCTCTGTTGCAATTCGTGAAATCCTGCGCGCACAGGAACCGAGAGCCTTGACGGCTTTTTTCGCGGAACTGCTCGCCAAAACCCGCGTCCAGTTTATCTTATACGACGCTGACGACCTCAAGACGCTAACCGCATTGGTCGATCAAGGCATCATTCAGACAACATCTCTTGAGGTGCTTTATGTCCTCGGGCGATATTCGAAAGATCAAGAAAGCACGCCTGATCAACTGGATCCGTTTTTAAAAACAAGGGATGCACAGCCGAAAGAGCTACAACCCACGCGTGAAATGATTTGCGCATTCGGACGAGGCCAAATTCCATGTCTGCTCCGTGCTGCATCAGAAGGCATGGATCTTCGCATTGGTTTTGAAAATGGAATTTGGCTACCTGACGGGACCATTGCGTCTGATAACGCCGATCTCGTCCGCACCCTGGTCGACTTACTTCCTCACTGATCCCCCAGAAGCAAGCATGACGATCCCAGAGCCGATGATCAGGGTGCTCCCGATTAACATCATGGCGTTCACTTCCTCGTCAAAAAACACCACAGCCAGACCGAGCGCAAAAATCAACCGGGTGTAGCGAAAGGGAGCAACCACTGCAACGTCGCCACCGCGAGTCGCCATGACCACACAGAAATAGGCCCCGGTGCCACACAGAGTCGAAATCACTAACAGTCCAATGTGTTCAACTGTGATCCCGCCAAAGGCGCCAAAAAACGGAATCGTGACCACTCCAGCCATCAACAATGCGAAAAATGCCCAGAAAGACACCGACAGCGCAGGAACAGTGACTGAGATCGAGCGGGTGATCGCATCGCGAAGGGCCAAAAAGACAACACCGATGACAGCCGATAAGGCCGCAGGTTTAAACCCCTCAAGACCCGGTTGGATCACACACAAAACGCCGAGAAAACCCATACCAATCAGTGCCCATTGACGAACACTGACATGTTGCTTCAAGAACACAGCGGCAGCGAGCGAGACCGCCAGTGGTGTGGCTTGTAAAATCGCCGAGGACGCAGACAGTGACGCGTAAACGATCGCGATCACGAAAAAAATCGCCGAAGCCAACTCAGCCAGCGTCCGGATAATAAACCAGGGTTTGCGGACTTGGGCTGTCACTAGGCTCACTCGAGTGAAGCACGATACCGTCCCGAATACCATCAAACCACCCGCTCCGATGAGCATGAGGACCTGTGAAATCGGCATCGTGGCAGACAACTGTTTGATCACTGCATCTTCGATCGCAAAGCCTGCCATCGCAATCACCATAAACAGAATGCAACGGACGTTATCGTCAGATGATGGGGGACTAGTCACTCGGCTGAATTTGGTAACCGGCGACCGGGAGATGAACCACCACATTACCGACTTGCGGGTCTTGATGATCAATCGATACCCTGACCCGATCTAGATAACGTAAGCGACCAATGATCGGGGGATCTGAGGTTTCAGCTTGGGGTCGAATCAAAACCGGCATCCCTTCACTCAGTCCTGATCCAATTTGCGCTTCTACCCCTCGTGGGGCGATGGATTCTGCCTGCAAAGCCATCATTAACGCCGACTCAGCCGATAACTCTTCATGACGATCAGTGCTTTGTTCGTGGACGTTGCGTTCAATACGCTCAACGCTTGGAAATTGCGATAACAATTCTGGACCAACATCCCAACGCCCTCGGATAAACCATGCCACGTAAGCAATGCTGACATCAGCGTATGACAGTGACTCAGTCAAATAGCCTCCAGTATCCGACAAGCCTTGATTGATTGAATCCAAATGCGCGGCGAGTTGCCGAATCACTCCCGGCAATTGCGCCTTCAGCCCTTCCGGTGTCCAATGAGGTCCAAAATATAACCCACCGCGGTCTTGAATGAATTCAGGCGGCGCTGTATCGAGTGCTGATGTCAGAATCACTCGAGCGGCTAAATTAAACACCGTCCCATCCACCCAATCGGTAAAGGCCAAGATTTGTCCGCGCTGTCGTGTCGGTAGTAACGAACTTGTCGCAGTCAACTCAGAAATGGCCCTCACGATATTTTGCGTATCGCAGTAGATGTCTGCTCCATTTTGCAAGACGGGCGTTCGACGATAGCCGGCCGTGAGTGGCATCAGTAACGGTTTTGGCGGAACACGTGGAATCTCGACGGACTTCCATGATGTGTCGACCAATCCTAGCGCTAACCGGATTTTGTGAGCAAAAGGAGACGGCCAATAATGATGAAGAATCAGGTCAGACATGAGAGCAATCGCCGTTAACAATTAGGCTGTGACGGTATCACAGAACGACAATCACAGTCGTGATTCGTTGAGGATTCTGGATAAGAAAATAAGACGACATGCAGAACCCTCGTTCCGCAAGACCCCCGTGCCAATTAGACGATCGGTTTCAGACTTCATGCCGCCCCCAAGAGCTCGTTTGGGCTCTCGGGAAACGGCATGTATTCATTAGTTTTGGTTCGGCGAATACTCCCGCGCCGTCTGAAACACTCGGTGCGTCACAAAGACCCCTGTGATCACCGCAATGTGCCCCAAAATGTTGTACCCGATAAAGGTCAGCTCGGCCGTGTAGATCCCGAAAATTACACACCACATGCCTGCCAAGACGACCGACATGGTGTATTTAAATTCTCCGGGAGCGCTTGATAACGCATTCCAAGTGGGGTCGAGAAACTGTGAGATAGTCATCGTATGAACTCCTACTGTGTTTCTCCTCCATGAGACCGTTAATCCACACTTCAAGGTAAAGCGTCCGCTCGACTTGTCTAAGATCGTTTTGATCTAATTCGTTGATTTTTGTTATAAAAATATTTGTGAAGTTCATCGTTTTTGCCACCAAAGAGGTCCGCGGGCCCAAATCGAAGACTCAACAACCGATTCAATGACGCATTGCGATGAGCATCTACAACTTTTTTTTGATGTTTTTACCGTGACTCAAGATCACTCGAGGGTGGATGATCATCCCTGAGTGTTAGTGGGATACAAAAAAGCTAGTGATCATGAGCCAATCCTGATCATGAGAACCAAGCTACCAAAACGTTGGATCTGAGAGCTCATCAACGCATCGAAACGGATAGATCGTATCCCCAAGGTTCAATGTACCCAACTGCATGGCTTGCCATCCCAACTCGTATTCAAGCGCATAAGGGGGCCTGAAATGTTTACCCAATTCCACGTCGAATCCAAATCTTCCGTAATACTCGGGATCTCCGTAAACAAGCAAGACCTCGACTCCTTGGGCAATCAGATGCGCCAACCCGTACTCGATGAGCTTGGTGCCGATTCCTTGTTGTTGATAATCACTATGAACTGCTAAAGGCGCAAGAATATATCCGGTCATGTCTTCATCTGGTTCGAAGACTACTGATGTGAACGCTATCGCGCCCACAATATTTGTCTGTTTCTCGTACCCCAAACACAGCCGTGTATCCGGTGTATTATTCGATATGCTGGCCCGGATGATTTGGTAGGTAGCCGACGCTTCCTCGATAGAAAACGCATGGGTAAAAACCTGTTCTACTTCAATCAAATCAACTGTCGTCAAGCTTCGAATGATAACAAGTACTCCAATGAATTCAGCGCCAGATATTGCTTACTCCCACTCTATAGTTTTCAACTCATAACTCTTTGTTATTACTTTTTTAAAAAACTATGTAAGCACTTTGTAAGTTTGCGTATCAAATATAACTTGCTACGCGACTATTACAACTTCATAACTTACAAAGTTTGTAATCACCAATAACTATAACTCAATGCGCATACTTTTTCTGTCACTAACAAATCCTGCGCCCATTCGCTTATAAAACTCAATACCACCCTCGTTCCAATCCCTTACATTCCAATCAATCCTATAACAGCCAACATCTCTTGCTCGCCGTATAACATTTTCCATCAGCAATGTTCCAATGCCTTTATTTCTATGCTTCTCACAAACATACAACTCCTTCAGTTGTAGTTGTTGCGTTTTCTTTTCGCATAACTCAACAAAACTGACTGACACATAACAAACAGTAAAACCAACAACCTGATTATCTTCATCAATAAAAACATCAACTTTATACTTGTCTAAGTGTCGCAAAAGATTACTGTCGAAATAGTCAACTACGCTCTCAAACATCAAGTCACTGTCAGCAAAGTAATGCTTATGTAAATCAATCAATAATCGACAAAACGACTCTTTATGACTCACTAAATCAAGTTGTTGTATTCCACCGCGTCTCATTGCCAAATAGCACTCACTCAATACTTCTGTCTTCTATGTCTATTTATTGCTTACTATCGCCTTTACGCTTCACCTGCAACCAACGAAAGCAGGAACCGGCGTTCGTTGTCATCCAGTCCTTCCTCAAGTTCGCGCACCAGGCGCTCCCGCGTTGCCAGCAAGGCGTCGAGCGGTACGGGTTCGGCCGTCATGCCCTCGAAGTTGTGCGTGTAGTCATGCCGGATATCCCTGAGTTGCGGGAATAGCACTTCGTGTACCGGGCGGTTGTGACTGGCCAGGTAGACGACGAAAGCACGGCGAATGCCGTGGGTAATGCTCTCATTCTCGAAGAGTTGCTTAACGTCGAACAGGTCGCGCGGATGCTGGCGGTCCAGCGCGGCAACCAGCTTGCCGCCGTAGAGGTCTTCTAGCGACGCCACTGGAATGTCCAGATCGGCCATCAGTATATCGCGGGCAACGGGCGTTAGAGATGCTCGGCGCACCGGCTGTACGGTCCCGCGCAGTACGAAGTTAACTTCGCTCTTGACTTCGGTCCTGCCGCGACGCACCAGCAGCTTGGTCTCTCCCGCCTCGGCGGCCGGTGCATGCGTTTGGAAACCACGCTTGTTCAAACGCTTGGCCGTCTGCCGGATGGCATCGTTGATCCGTGCCAGTGCCTGCTCACGTGGCAGCGTAGGATCGGGAAATATCAGGTCGAGATCTACCGAGAGGCGCGGCATGTCACGTACGAAGAGGTTAATCGCCGTACCGCCTTTCAGTGCAAAGGTGTCATCAACGAATACCAGGGGAGCAACTTGCGTCAGTAGACGCGCGGTATCGAGATAGTCCGGATTCATGGTTTGAGCACCAGAAGGCCGTCGCTCGATTTCGAGACCCAGGGCCGGTCGCTGCCGGTCGGCAGTTTGTCCGGATCGAGTTTGTCGACCCACGGCAGTGCCCCCTCGCGGCCGAGCTGGAGGCACAGCCGCACCGTCTTGACGCTCGTGCAACGTTGCAACAGTTCACTCAGCACGTCAGCGCGTAGGCTGTAGGTGCTCTCCACGAGCTCCCGGGCTTCCTGCAGCGGCTGGCGCACGCCGACTTCACTCAATAGCTCCAGAAGCGCCCTTTCCGGCGACGAAACCTGCGGCGCCCCATCACCCCTCTCGAACGGGCCAACATGCAGCAATGCCTCAGGACGTTCGTCAAACAGGCGTTTGCGATGATACTCGGCTGGAAAGCGTTCCGTGAACCACTCAGGCAGGCGGCCAGCCACCCAGCCGTACAGCTGCGATACCGGCTGTTGCGACACGTACTGGCGCAAGCCGTACCAGCCGAGCGCCGACTTGCCGCCGACGTGCAGACCATCCAGTTTACGTTGCAACAGTAGTAGGCTGGGATACAGGGCCAGCGTGTCGTTCGGGCGGCAGTACACACCGCGCGCGAGGCGTGTGAGCCACCCCGCCCGGACATAGTGGACGGCCAGGTCGGCGGAGATACTCAACGCAGTCAGGTCTTCCGAGGTCAGCGGCGCTCCCGCCTTCAACCGGGTGCAAAGATTCTTTAGTTTACTNTCTTTAATCGTAGCCATGCTACGATTAATACCCCCTTTAAAAATGGGTGTCAACTTTGAAAGTTAAATCTAATCGTATCCATACTACGATAAATAAAACAAAATAAAACTCACTCCCACTCGATTGTAAATAAGCAACTTTTATCTCTTATTATCAATGACTTATATTCATCCAAATAGGTAATACCATGAAAAATACCATGTTCAGAATTTGCTGCTAATCGCCTTGTCAATTTTCACGAGAACGCTCTCAGGTTGCGCAGCCAGCTTGGTTGACTTACCAGACCCATTGGCATAGGCTTTGGCATATGCCCGGTAACCCCAAGGATACTTCAATGTCAACTTCCGAACGCCACGTACGACTCTTTCGCAACGGGCGCAACCAAGCCCTGCGTATCCCTCGCGAGTTCGAGCTTGAAGGAGAGGAAGCAATCATTCACAAAGAGGGTGACCGGCTGATCGTGGAGCCAATTCGTAAAGGCAGGTTGCAGGCACTGATTGCCACCCTAGAACCCCTGACTGAACCCTTCCCCGATATCGATGACGACCTGCCTCCACTGGATGACGTTCGACTATGAGTGGATCTCTGGCGTATTTACTAGATACCAATATCCTGTCCGATCTGATCCGCTATCCGCAAGGCACAGTAGGAGCACGGATCGCCAAGGAAGGCGAAGACACTATCTGTACCAGCATTATCGTAGCCGCAGAACTTCGCTATGGTGCGGCCAAGTCGAACTCTGGGAAACTTGCGGAACGCGTCGAACTGATCCTCTCCGCACTGACAATCCTGCCGCTGGAAACACCCGCTGACCATCAGTACGCCACATTACGCCATCACCTCACACGTCAGGGAACACCCATTGGGCCCAATGATCTGCTGATTGCTGCACATGCTATCGCAAGTGACCTAACAGTTGTCACTGCCAATGTCGGGGAGTTCTCGCGGGTGCCGGGGCTGAAAGTGGAGAACTGGCTGCAAGATTAACCAACAACACCAGATCCAACCGCGGGGATTAGTCCTCGCTATTTTTGCAGTGACTGAATCGTTTATACCAGCTCTGGGGAAATCGAGACCACAATCGATTCGCCGCAAATAAGGGTTTGTTGATTCATATCTGCTGTTGCCTGCCAATGCCAGACATTGCCTGTCAGTGCCACTCTGTTATCAACAAGCCTTTTTTGCCATTTATATTCAATTAGTTATTGACCTTCCAGTTCGTATGCCAGAAAAGTACCCTGCTCAGAGAACCCTTCAACATGCTCGAGTAAATTCCTGAGTCGACGCTGTAACACAGCAATTCCTGAGATCTTTGGCCAACCAATACAATGATTGACAATCTTTGTATTTAGACCTAGCATTTTTTGTGTATGAGCCTGCACTTGGAGACCATTATGCATATATCACTCACTCCCGAGCTTGAATCTCACGTTAAAGCAAAAGTGGAAACCGGCCTGTACAACAATGCCAGTGAAGTCATCCGTGAAGCACTGCGTTTCATGGAAACCCATGAAGACTGGATTCACGAGCTAAAACTGGCTCACCTTCGGGAACAACTGAAAGTCGGAGTAGACCAACTGGATCGCGGGGAAGGTATCGAAATCGAATCAAAGTCAGCGCTAGACAGTGTGTTTGACGATATCAAGCGCTGACCCTCATGACATCTCACCAGCTTGTTATTGCGCCTGCGGCCAAAAATGATCTCAAGGACATATACCAATACGGCCTGCGACACTGGGGACAGGCGCAATCCGAAAGCTACTTATCCAATCTAAAGACCCAGTTCTGGTTGCTGACTGAACAACCACTTGTGGGCACAGAACGCTCCGACCTCCTGCCAGATACCAGAAGCCTTCCGATAGAGAGCCATACCTTATTTTATCGTGTGACCGCCAACAGGGTCGAAATTATCCGTGTACTACATGGCCGCCAGGATCCACATCGTCATCTGAAATAGTCAAGCATGATGTGCGCGAGGCTCGCGTCAGAGAGGAACAAGCGGCCATTGACCTCCCAAATGATCATAAGCCCGATGCTGCACTCTGTGTCGGGTTCACCAATGCGCTAGTGAGAGACGACCCGGTCATCATAAATATTTCGCGTTTTTGCTCTCGACCGTATCATCACCCATGCGGTGTCATCGGCTGAAGCCTTGAGGCCTCAGACGCGAAACCCTAAGTAGGTGATCCGTCGCAAGACCCATTCGAAAGGACCGAGCGCAAAGCGGAAACGCCAGATCAGCAACGCTCCAATCAGACCTGACGTCACGGCGACGCCAATGACAACAGCGGTCAGTCGATCCACAGAACCCCAAAGGTCCAGCCCGTAGCCAGAGAAAATCGTCGTGAGGATGATCGACTGCCCAAGGTATATGCTCAGGCTCGACCCGCCAGCTTTCAGCGCTATCGCCATGATCGGCCCTGGTGTACGCGAAAGCGCGGCGATCAGACCGAGGTAGCCGAGCGTCCCTACCGGTGCAAAGGCGATGGTGAAGACGACACCGGGCACCGGCGGCCCCCATTGCCAGATCGTGGCCCCGAAAAGCCCTAGCACCACGCCCGGCACGAGGCACCAGCGCAGCGCCCGCCGCCAGAGCGGGTGCCCTGCGTCGTCGATCATACCGGACTTTACCGCCGCCAACCCGAGACAGAACCAGCCGAGTGCTGCGATGCCCTGTATCACCAGCAACGACGGCATAATGAAGGCGAAGCCCATACTGCGGAGCAGGATGGCATCTAAGAACCCGCCCTCGGTCAGGATCGCGCGCTCCATCGCAACGATGTCCGGCGATGTCTCGGACCAGGCGAGCAGGAGTGGAGGCGCGATGAGGGTTTGGACGACAAGCAGCGCCGCGCCGACCCGCACCAAGCGCCGCACCGGCCAGTCCCGGAACAGATAGAGGATCGATCCGGTGACTGCATAGATCGTCAGGATATCGCCGGGGAAGAACAGGCAGCCATGGGCGATGCCGAGGATCGCGAGCCCGATCATGCGGTTGCGGTAGACGCGCCCGAAGGGCAGCCCACGGCGCGCCACCGAACGCATCAGAAACCCCAGTCCGACACCGAACATGAAAGAGAACAGCCCGTATGTCTTCAGGAGCGCCAGCCCGTTCACCAGCCATAAAATAATGGTGTCAACGGCGGTTTCGGCCATTGCGTCGGTAACCCCGTGCAGCGCCGAAAAGGCGATGTACTGAACATTGACGACGACGATACCGAAAAGCGCAAAGAGCCGAAGGTAGTCAGGCATAAGGCTTCGAGGCTCTTTAACGATTGGGGTTGTCATTTCGATGCCAGCCAGTGCTAAATCTGGCTTACTCCCACTCAATGGTGGCAGGTGGCTTGGAACTAACGTCATACACGACGCGACTCACATCTTCTATCTCATTGATAATTCGACCTGACACGCGCTCGATGAACTCATAGGGTAAATGCGCCCAACGAGCTGTCATAAAGTCAATCGTCTCAACTGCTCGAAGTGCCACAACCGGAGCGTAACGGCGCTGATCGCCAACAACCCCGACAGAGTTTACCGGCAAGAAGACCGCAAATGCCTGCGAGACCTTGTCGTACAGGTCAGCCTTTCTTAATTCTTCAATAAAAATGTGATCCGCTTTGCGCAAGATATCAGCCGATCGCTTATGCACCTCGCCCAAGATACGCACACCGAGTCCTGGCCCCGGGAACGGGTGGCGGTAAACCATCGACGGAGGAAGGCCAAGCGTGACACCGAGAATCCGAACTTCATCCTTAAACAGTTCGCGTAACGGCTCAACAAGCTCCATCCGCATATCCTCTGGAAGACCACCAACGTTGTGGTGACTTTTAATCACGTGAGCCTTTCCTGAGGCAGCACCTGCAGATTCGATCACATCCGGATAAATCGTCCCTTGAGCAAGGAAACGAACATCACTTAACTTAGCGGCCTCTTCTTCGAATACCTCAATAAATGTCCGACCGATAATCTTGCGCTTTCGCTCCGGATCAGCTTCCCCTTTGAGGGCTGTTAAGAAGCGGTCTTCCGCGTTCGCTCGAATGACTCTAACACCTAGGTTCTGCGCAAATGTTTCCATCACTTGCACACCTTCATTGAGGCGCAATAAACCGTTGTCCACAAACACACAAACCAGTTGATCACCAATCGCTTTGTGAAGAAGTGCCGCAACTACAGAGGAGTCGACACCCCCAGATAATCCCAACAAGACCTGACCATCGCCAACTTGTTTGCGTACCTCGTGGATCGCGTCATCAATGATATTTTCAGGTGTCCATTCTCGACCGCAACCACAAATCCCATGCGCAAATCGGGCGAGCATCTCAGATCCGCCCTCTGAATGAGTCACTTCAGGGATGGAATTGCAGGCCATAAATTCTGCGCTCGTCATTGGCCATTGCGGCGATCGGCGCATGAGCACTGGAACCGATCACCTGAAAGCCTGGTGGCAACTCAACCACTCGGTCGCCATGACTCATCCAAACCGATAACGATCCTGTCTCGGATAATCCAGCCAATAGCGACGAATCATCTTCAATAACAAGATCGGCGTGACCGAACTCTCGTAATTGACTCGATTCCACACGGCCACCCAGCTCTTGAGCCAACGCTTGCATCCCGTAGCAAATGCCCAAAATCGGAACGTTTAAGTCATACACCTCTTTGGGGATTGTCCAACCTGCTGCATCGGTTGTTGACTCAGGGCCTCCCGACAACACCACTCCCTTTGGAGAAAAATCAGTGATCCGTGCAGGATCTACGTCGCAAGGAAGGATCTCTGAATACACCCCGTGCTCGCGCACCCGGCGAGCGATCAGTTGGGTGTACTGCGATCCAAAATCCAGAATCAGCAGTCGATCAGCATGAATATCCATTGTTATTTCACTCGGTAGTTAGGTGCTTCTTTCGTGATCGACACATCATGCACATGAGATTCTTTAACACCCGCTCCTGAGATTTTCACGAAACTAGGACGTGAACGCATTTCTTCAATCGAAGCACACCCTGTGTATCCCATGGCTGCGCGAAGCCCTCCCATCATCTGATGAACGATCCCTGACAGAGGACCTTTACAGGGGACACGTCCTTCCACACCCTCGGGAACGAGCTTCTCAGCACCGGCACTGGCATCCTGGAAATACCGATCCGACGACCCTTCCCGCTGCGCCATGGCACCGAGCGACCCCATCCCACGATAGGACTTGTAAGCTCGGCCTTGGAACAATTCCACTTCACCTGGAGCTTCGTCAGTACCGGCAAGCAACGAACCAACCATGACCGTCGATGCACCCGCTGCGATCGCTTTTGCGATATCACCGGAATATCGAATTCCACCGTCAGCAATTAACGGAATTCCAGACCCCATGAGTGCTGACGCAACATTGGCAATCGCTGAGACCTGTGGCACACCAACCCCGGCAACAATGCGGGTAGTACAAATCGAACCCGGACCAATACCCACTTTCACAGCATCCGCACCGACTTCAACAAGTGCCTTGGCTGCTTCCCCAGTCGCAATGTTTCCACCGATCACGTCAACCTGTGGGAAGGTTTGTTTGATCCAGGCGACTCGATCCAAGACCCCCTGAGAGTGACCATGGGCTGTATCGACGACCAAAATGTCAACGCCGGCCTCGACTAAGGCACCCACACGCTCTTCACCCTCGGCGCCTGTTCCGACTGCAGCGGCAGCTAATAAGCGCTTCGCCGCATCTTTGGCAGCATTGGGATGACTCTCGGCTTTCATCATATCCTTGACCGTGACAAGACCCTTCAATCGGAAGTCGTCATCCACCACCAACACTTTTTCGATCCGGTGTTTGTGAAGTTTTGTCTGAATTTCTAAATGACCAGCACCCTCAATCACCGTGACCAAACGATCCTTAGGCGTCATCACATCGCGAACCAACACATTGAGATCCGGAACGAAACGAATATCGCGACCGGTGACGATACCGACCAAATTATCGCCTTCCACGACAGGGACACCGCTGATGTTGTGATGACGTGTGATGGCGAGGAGTTCGTGGATCGTGATGTTGGGAGCACAGGTCACCGGATCCTGAATAATGCCTGTCTCGAATTTTTTGACTTTACGGACTTCCAAAGCCTGCTGCTCGATGGTCATATTTTTATGCAGAATCCCGAGGCCCCCTCCTGAGCCATCGCGATCGCCAGTGATGCTTCAGTCACAGTATCCATCGCCGCTGACAATAAGGGCATGCTAAGCTCAATGTTGCGCGTGATTTGAGTTTTCAAGCTGACATTAGCAGGAATGACGTTTGAATAACCCGGAACAAGCAGCACATCATCAAAGGTCAGGGCATCTTCGGCAATCCGTAACATGAGTAAGTCCTTGAAGGTGGCGGGTAATCGCATAGTTTAAGGAGTTAAGGGGTGTCGGAACAAGTGAGCGAAGCCGAAAATGCGCTAACAGTCTCTTCGCTGGCCGCTCTACTGACCCAAGCGCTGACTGAATTCTTCCCTCGAGCCGTGACTTTGGATGCGGAAATCAGCAACTTTAAAACCTATCCGTCAGGGCACTGGTATTTTTCCTTAACCGATGGTGAAGCCTCGTTAAGCGCTGTGATGTTCAAGGGGGCCAACCGACTGGTCCGACTCATCGCTCGTAATGGACTCAAAGTTCGTGTCCGCTGTGAGGTGAACTTTTACCCTCCAAACGGACGACTGCAGTTGATCGTGAAACACATGACCGAAGCAGGTGTGGGTGATCAAAAAGCAAAACTCGACGCGCTGAAAGCCAAACTGATCGCCGAGGGCTTGACTGATTTAACTCGTAAACAATCCTTACCAGCGATGCCTCGATGTATCGGTTTGATCACCTCGCCAAAGGGCGCTGTGATTCGCGATATGTTGACGATTCTGAAAAAGCGCTGGCCGATCGCAAGCATTCGATTCTATTCGGCAGCGGTTCAAGGGGAGACTGCTCCAGAGGAGCTCGTTTCAGCCCTACGACGAGCCTCTGAAGAAGGCATCGCCGACGTTCTCATCATTGGACGCGGCGGCGGGGCTTCTGAGGATCTCAGCGCATTTAATGATGAACAACTATGCCGCACCCTGGCCAATTGCCAAATTCCCGTGATCTCCGCGGTCGGACATGAAACCGATACTGGGCTGACCGACCTAATCGCTGACGTCCGGGCCGCTACGCCATCGCAAGCAGCAGAACTGGCAACACCGGACGTCTTCGACATCACCCGGCGATTACATCAATACCAAGATCGTCTCGTCTCACGTGCAGATACATTGATCTCACTGGCACAGCAACGACTGGAACTGGTGACACATAGACTCTCAAGCGGCGTCACGCAACACACCAATCAATCCCGGGATCGACTGCGACAACTCGAACGAAAACTCGTACCCCCGACAGAGTACATCGCCTTGAAACGTCATGATGTCCGATCCATCCAGTCGCGCTTGCAACAGGCCGCGGATCAGCGCATCAAACACACTAAAATCGCCCTCGCTCATCTCAGCGCTCAACTCGATACTTTAAGTCCTCTTGCAACATTAAGCCGTGGTTACGGAATCGTTTTAAAAGGTGATACGCAGGTGGATCGCTCGATTGGATCCGTCGGTGATGTGACAGAGCAGTCCCCGGTTGAAATTCGCCTCAAAGATGGCAGGCTCAACGCTACAGTGACTCATATCATGAAGGACCCAACATGAGATTCGGATGTCTCGCAGTCTTCATCGCTGCGCTCTCAACGTCAGTAATGGCAATCGAGGACTCCCGCGTTCCCGGAGGTGTCGCCGTCATTCCCATCGAACCAGACTCTCGCCCGACATTTGATGGCAAACCGGTGTTAACGATCACAGATAATGGCCAAGACTTGGCGGTCGTTGGCCTCCCCCTATCACTCGAACCCGGGACCCACCAGCTACAGAATATGGGGAAGCAAATTCCCTTTGAAGTCCGCCCCAAGAAATACTTAGAACAACGCATCTATCTGAAAAATCAACGACATGTCACGCCCAATCCGTTAGATCTTGATCGCATCAAGGGAGAATCCAAACGGCAGCGCGGTGCACTCGATGCATTCGATGGAGAACTCGATACCATCCGACTGATCCTTCCAGTCGAAGGTCCAATTTCAGGTCCCTTCGGTAAACGTCGATTCTTTAACGATCAACCACGCCGCCCACACTCCGGAACTGATATTGCAGCACCCACAGGAACTCCAATCAAGGCGGCTGCTCGGGGTCGGGTCACCTTGGTGGGTGATTTCTTTTTTAACGGTCGCTTAGTGGTTATCGATCACGGGGAAGGTTTAAAAACCATGTATAACCACATGGATCAAATTGATGTTGGTGAAGGACAAGAGGTTGAGCAAGGCCAACCGATCGGCACTGTTGGAGCGACAGGCCGGGTGACAGGTGCACATTTGCATTTAGGGGTCATTCTCAATGGAGTGTCCGTTGATCCGTCGCTTTTCGTGCCCGAGATCAACCGTCTCCCGCAATAACTAGCTCATCAGCCGAAACAGCATAAATAGATGACAGCCGGCAACGACATAGGCGAGTCGGGGACGCATCTCCAAATACCAAGACGGAATCGGAAGCTCAGCCAAGATTGGTCGATACAAACCACTGCGCAATAAACCCACCGCCCAAGACCGCCAATGTCAGATGCGCAGGCAACGTCATTAAGCAAATCCAAGCAGCGATCACAGGGATCACAGAGATCAATAATCGTGAACTCTGGCGTGTTCCGGTGATCAAGGCCAAGCCCCAGTGAACCCCGCCCATAAACGACAGAATCGCCAGTGAGTACAAGACAAAGGCTTGCAGAGCAAAGGACGCCAATTCATTGGAAAGGAGTGCAGCGACCGCACCGGCAACAAAAGGTAACAAACCAAGATAGCCCAATCGGACACCCATGGTTTCCATCCGGTTCTGATCGTTATCTGTCATTCCAAATCCAAAGCCATCTGCGACGAGGCGACCTTTTTACCATAACGCGGACGCACCTGTCTTAGCCGACTGCCATGTGCCTTCAGGACTCGTTGAGCCTCAGGCTTCAAATCATGCGTCTCAATCCACGCCTTGAATCGCATCCGAGCAACTCGCGCAAGCTGAGCTGGGTCTCCAATGGGTGCTGGGTAGTGCAGACCCATCTCGCATCCCACGGCTCGTTGCATACTTAAGGGCATTCGCCAGGGTTGATGGATCCATTCAGTGGGCACATTTCGAAGCTCCGGCANCCACCGTTTGATAAAGATCCCCTGTGGATCCTGNTCCTCAGATTGTTTGACCGGGGAATACATTCGGTTGGCATTGATCCCGGTTGTTCCGGATTGCATTTGCACTTGTGACCAATGAATACCTGCCTCAAAGTCAGTAAACCACCGCGCCATCAACGCACCAGTTTGCCGCCAATCAATCCACAAATGGTAGCTCGCGATCGAGACCAGCATGGCACGCATTCGAAAGTTCAACCAACCCGTCTGTGACAGACATCGCAAGCATGCATCTACAAAAGGCCAGCCAAGAGTGCCGGTTCGGAACCGTTCAAATGGCTCCATTGTCATGGNNCCNTCGNTCTCTCGTAGCCCAATAAATCCNCGATGTAACTCTTCAAACTCGAGCCGAGGCTCNGACTCGAGTTTCTGCATAAAATGGCAATGCCAATGCAATCTCGATTGAAACGATTTCAAGCTACGGAGAGCCTGGGATCGGCCTCCATCGTGTTTGAGCTCGTCACGACGTTCACACACACGCTGCCAAACCTCACGGACACCCAGAGTCCCGACCGACAGATGCGTCGAGATCCTGGAACAGACCTGCTCTCCGGTCAAAGGACTCGACATTCCACCACGATAGGTTTCACAACGCCTGTCTAAAAAGCTATCTAAGAGTTCTAAACCCTCAAAGCGACCACCGCTCTGACTACGCACCAGGGATTCATCGGTGATCGATACCGCTTGCAACACTTCAGCAGCCGGTTTCGGAGGGCTACCGACACCTTCAATTCGAGACGGGACAGATCGTTGCGAGCGATCCATCAGCTCACCCCATTGTTTGGCCCAGCCTTGACGCTCGCGAAGACCACGAACTACTCCATGTTGCCGGTACTCAGTCCAAGTCACTCCTCGGTCTTTGCACCATTGTTTGACTCGACGATCCCGTTGAAACGTCCAATCGGGACCAGTTTCTTGGTGTGAAACCAGCGTCTGGAACTGATACCGACGATGCAATCGATCAAATACCTCCTCGACCTGACCGATTGCAGTCCACAATGGCTGGCCGCATTCGCTTAAGGCCTGATCCAGTGACAAGATCGAATCCTTCAAAAATAACCATTGGCGACCCGAGGTATATTCCATCGCCCAATACTCAGGCTCAACCACATAGATTGGGATGACTGGACCTTCACGAACAGCTGCATCCAATGGCTCATGATCGACGATGCGGAGATCTCGCTTGAACCAAACAACGACCGGCAGGGTCATGACAGCCAACGTCTTCGATACGACCCATCGGGATCGTAGCGCTCTGCCTGATCATTCAGATGGAAAATACGACCGCCTCGTGGATCAGGCCCGACACCAGCAATATAGGCCCAATTCCCCCAATTACTGGCCACATCAAAATCGACCAATTGGCTTTCAAAATAGGCTGCACCCAAACGCCAGTCTAAATTCGATTCATAAATGAGATGACTTGCAACCAGTTGTCTTGCCCGGTTACTCATCCAGCCGGTTTGATTCAGTTCTCGCATCGCAGCATCCACGATATCGCAATCGGTGTGACCGGTTTTCCATCGCTCGAAACGACGGGCATTCTGATCAAATCCAAAGACTTGATCACTCGGTCCAGTTCGACGAAACAAGGTCCAATCACTGGCTCTTGAGTACCACCGAAAATATTCGCGCCACAACAGTTCAAACCTCAACCAGTAAGTAGACTCATTAGCTTCGACATCCTGCTCATACTGGAGCGTATCCCACCAAATCTGTCGTGGTGAGATACAGCCATGGGCAAGCCATGCCGATAAATGACTCGACTGCATCGGTCCTTGAAATGCATTTCTCGTTTGCTTGTAATGCGATAAAGCTCTCGCATCAAGATAGGCCTTCCAATGCCCACTGGCTGATTCTGCGCCACCATGTGTTGGAACCTCGATACTCGGATCTAGTGGGATCTCAAGCGCCTCTTTCCATTCCGCGGGATCCGCCCAGACGGATGGAATACATTCCCCTATTGACCGGCTATCGATCGGCCGATCTGGTAACAGACTCGGTTTTTTCTCAACCACCTTTCGAAATTTTGAAAACGTTGCCGGAAGCTCATCTAAATCGAATGGAAGCTGTTCAAAGCGAAACAAATCATCCACGAAGACTGGAACCGTTGGGTAACCCTCAGCCTCAAGCCTTGCCACTTCTAATCGCTCTTCTGTCGCAACCGGTTCATCACAGACAAGGGTAATCACCGAGTACTGCTGCTGGATCCGGTTGACTGCATAAACAGGCTCTTCTGAACTCAACCACAACCCACCACCCGATGCCTCGAGCTCTTGTCTTAATGCACGCAAACTCTCCGCGCGGAATCGCATCCAATGCGATCCAACTCGGGACAGCCCAAATTGTTGATCAGCCCACCGCCTCGGCTCTAAACACGCCAATGCAAGGACCTGTGCTCCTCGACTTTGTGCGATCTGACATGCACGATGGAGTGCCGGGTTATCTGTCACTCGGCAGGTATCACGAACTAACCAAATCACCACTTCAGACTTCAACTGGCACCCCCTGCCGACGGCAACGATCACTGCAATAGATCACTTGATCCCAATCTCTCTCCCATTTTTTTCGCCAGCTAAACGGCCGACTGCAGACGGGACAGACTTTGCTCGGAAGGTCGGATTTTTTGAGTGTCTTTCCGTCGCGCTTCACAATAATGGCTCCTGCGAGGAAGCAATCACATCAGATCCAGTGGACTCAACCCGCGCTCGAAATTCCATCGCGCGTGATCGAATTGCAGCCAATTTAGGCTCACTGAACCGATCGAGATTCCTCAAAATCATGGCCATTCTCGGGTTCGAGCGAAATCGCTCTTGATGTGTCATTAAGAAATCCCAGTACAAGTAGTTAAAGGGACAAGCGTTTTCGGTCTCCGTTTCTTTCACTTGGTACCGACAAGATTTGCAGTAATCACTCATCCGATCGATATATTTGCCGCTGGCGCAATAGGGCTTCGACGCCATCACCCCATCGTCAGCGAATAACGCCATCCCAAGCGTATTTGGTAGCTCCACCCACTCATAAGCGTCGGCATACACTGATAAATACCACTCGCACACCTCAGTCACAGAGCAGCCGGCGATGAGGGCAAAGTTCCCCGTCACCATGAGTCGCTGAATATGGTGCGCATAGGCATTTTCGCGCGTATTTCGAATTGCCTCCGAAAGACACACCATCCCGGTTTTCGATTCATCCCAAAAAAAGGCTGGCAACGGCCAGGATGCGTTGAGTGAATTACGGGTTTGGTAGTCTGGCATATAGGCCCAATACAGTCCGCGGACATACTCACGCCAGCCGATAATCTGGCGAATAAAACCCTCGACCGCGTTGATTGGCGCATGCCCCTGACGATAGGCCTCTTCAGCAGCCTGACAGACTTCCATCGGACGTAATAAACCGAGGTTCAGACTGGTTGAAATGAGACTGTGAAATAAGGTGTCTTTACCGAGTACCATCGCGTCTTGAAAATCGCCGAAAGAAGGCAACCGCGCGGTGATGAAATGGTCAAGCATGAGAAGCGCTTGCTCGCGATTGACCGGCCACTGAAAGTCCGCCCCATCAAGGACCCCAAAATGATCAGTCAACCGGGTATTCACCAGTTCAATCACTGCTTCAGTGATCGAGTCCAGCGGCCATTGTGGAGGATTGGGTGTGGCACGTTGATCCAACGCCTTGCGATTATCATGATCAAAATTCCATTGCCCACCAACGGGGTCACCTCCGTCCATCAGGATCCCAGTCGACTGCCTGATTTTACGGTAGAAGTGTTCCATCCGCGGCTGTTTCCTGCCCTTTAAAAAGGCTTGGAAGTCATCGTGCGAGCAGATAAATCGATCATCGTGAACAACCTGAAGTGGTACAGGAAGTGTCGCTTTGAGCTCGTCGAATGCGGCTTTTAAACGCCATTCACCAGGCTCTGTCAGTAACCATTCAGAAAAATGATGGGACCTTTGATGACGTTCGACTTCGCTGGTCAAACTCTGGGTATTCTCAGGATCGGTCAAGGGAACATAGATGACAGACCGACCATTTGCGCGTAATTCATCAGCGAAATGGCGCATCGCACTAAAGACGAGCGCGATTTTTTGCTTGTGGTGCTTGACATATGAGGCTTCCGACCAAACCTCTACCATAAGCACAACATCTTCCGGCTCAAGGTAATTCAGTGACGACAAGCGGTCCGATAACTGGTCTCCAAGGACGAGACAACAACGAGTCAAAGATGTACTCCTGTAACAACGAGGATAACATCCATGAACCTCAAAAAACTTAGCATCCAATGCTTATCAGTGGTGATCGGTATGACGACTTTAAAGGCGAATGCAACGTGCGCACCCTTGCTAGATCATTCGGTCCGGCAATTAGCAGGAGAACAAGTCGATCGCCTGTGTGAAGTGTATCAGGGTCAGGTTGTCTTGATAGTGAATACGGCCTCTAAATGCGGGTTCACACCGCAATTTGATGGACTTGAGTCACTTTACCGGAAATACCAAGACCAAGGGTTCACGGTCCTTGGCTTTCCGTCCAAGGATTTTGGTAATCAGGAATACGGAAGTGAGGAAGAAGCTGCCGATTTTTGTCGTCTGACCTACGGTGTGCAATTTCCCATGTATGCAACGACGCATGCAAAGAAAGGAAAAGCAGATCCACTGTTCCGTGGCCTTGCGGAAGCCGCTGACGGTGACTATCCGTCATGGAACTTCCACAAATACATCTTAAATCGCGAAGGACAGCTGGTTGGAAGCTTCGGATCGTTTACCGGGCCTTCCTCAAGCCGAATTGCGCGAGTCATCGAGGACGCGCTTTAGCACTCAATGCGGGTGTTGCGCACCCGCATATCCCTCACGCCTAGCCGACAGCGTGATCGACACCGAATCGGAAAACCGCAGCGCATGCGGTTTGTCAATTGTCACGTCAGCCCACATCACTTGGGGATGATCCATCACTAAAGACAGCACCTCATCAGTCATCCGCTCCAGCAATAAAAAGCGATTGGATTCAACATGCTTGATGACTTTCTTGGTGATTGTGCGATAGTTCAAGGCCTCATCAATCACATTAAAGCTCACTGCCTTTTCCGCGTGATAATGGATGCGGATATTGATCACCACATCCTGCTGATTTTTCTTTTCGTCGTCATTGATCCCAATGTAGGTCCTGAGACGTAAATCCTGAATGTGAATTTTAGCGATTTGATCGCGTTGAAAGGCCGTCATCAAGATTTCCCAATTAAGCGCAAAAACTCACTGCGTGTCGCTTGATGCTCTCGAAAATCGCCTAACATCACCGAGGTTGCCATGGTCGAGTTTTGCTTTTGCACTCCGCGCATCATCATGCAAAAGTGTCGGGCCTCGATCACCACACCAACACCGCGTGCGCCAGTCACATCCTGCACCGCCAAGGCAATCTGACGCGTTAAATTTTCTTGGATTTGTAACCGTCTTGCGAACATGTCGGTGATGCGAGCAAATTTCGATAATCCCAGCACTTTGCCATCAGGCAAATACCCGATATGACAGCGACCGGTAAAGGGCAACATGTGGTGTTCACACATGGAATACAGTTCAACATCACGGACCACGACCATCTCGTCATTATCGGACTCAAAGACGGCCCCATTAACGATGGTTTCTAGGTCCTGACGGTAACCTGATGTTAAAAACTCAAGGGCCTTCGCTGCTCGCGCGGGCGTGTCTAGCAGGCCTTCCCGGTTCGGATCTTCACCAATGGTTCCGATCACATTGCGGTAGGATTCAGTGAGTGAATCAATCATAGGGTCTCCAAATTTTTCAACGGCCCATCAGCAATCCACGAGATAACAAGGTACTATCCTCCCGTCACCGACCAACCAACCGATGCTCCTTAACTATGGCCCCTTTAAAAGAAAACAACAGGCTCCAATCGATTCGATGGAAATTGATCATTGCCGTGGCTCTGTTCGGGGCAACCATCTGGATTTCGGCGATCGTTCTTGACTTGACTGCCGTTGTCACAGCGATGACGGCCTTACCCATGCAAACGGCTTTGGTGATTATGTTGCTCGGTGCAGCTAGCTGGCTACTCCGCGGATTAAGAACTTGGATGTTGTTCGATCAACTGCCCCTCTCCGAAGCACTCGGCTTAAGTTTTCTTCACAACACGGCCAATAATCTCGCGCCAATGCGATTGGGTGAGCTAGCACTTCCGATGCTCGCTCGCTGGCTCGGTGGCGTTGAATTTTCAGTCGGTCTCACCAGCCTACTGTGGATTCGCTTGCTAGACTTCATCAGTCTCATCGGAATCAGTCTTTGTATTATTTTACTGCCGGTCGCTGGAACCGTCATGCTCGCACTGCTGGCTGCGCTCATCTTTCTCACGCCTTTGATCCTTGGATTTATAGTCCCTAAAACACAGCATATCCAACTGCCTGAGATCCTCGCCAAAGCGCGTGCGCAACTCATTTATGAAGCGCAAAACGGGAAACGCTTGCATCGGATGTGGCGTCTGACCATTTTGGCTTGGCTCTCAAAAATCATGGGTATGGGGTGCTCTTGGCGACTCTATCAGGCATCCCAATGACCGAAGTCATCACGACCATTCTTGGCGCTGAGCTCTCCTCCATTCTTCCGATTCATGGATTCGCCGGAGCAGGAAGTTACGAGGCCGGGGGGATTCTTGGATCCGCTTTCATGGGACTTTCCCCGGTCGTTGCACTGGAAATGACCATCCAACTTCACATTTACGTACTGAGTCTGACTGCTGTCTTCGGTATACTCGGCGCTTTATTGTTATTGAAACGGACAATTCATGGCTGACACCCTGCCCCGCCTGTCGGTTGTTATTCCTCTGTACAAAGAGGAAGACAATGTTGAGCGCTTAGTCGACGAACTGCACGCAGCGCTTGAAACCTACCCTGGCGAATTCGAGCTTGTGTTGGTCGACGATGGGAGTACCGATCGGACACGCGAACTGCTCTTGGAATCTCGATCCAATCGCGGTGATCACATCATGGTGATCTCGCACAAGCGAAATCTCGGCCAGACACAAGCCATGCAAACAGGCCTTCAGGCCGCTCGCGGTGACGTCATCGCCTTTATGGATGGCGATTTACAAAACGATCCAGCCGATATCCCAAGCATGGTCGAAAAGCTTGAAACCGAACACTTAGACCTTCTTTGCGGATGGCGGAAAAATCGCCAAGATTCGTTGGATCGAACCTTGCCATCACAAATGGCGAACTGGCTGATTGGCCGGGTCTCAGGTGTTGCGCTGCATGACTATGGCTGCAGTTTGAAAGTGGGCCGCAAAGATGTCCTTGAAGGGCTTGATCTGCGCGGTGAAATGCACCGCTTTATCCCCCTGTGGGTTGCGAACTTGACGCATCCAAGTCGGATTGCGGAAATACCGGTCAATCACAGAGCTCGGGTTGCAGGCACCTCGAAATACGGGATTTCACGGACACCTCGAGTGATTCTTGATCTGTTAGCGGCTTGGTTTTTCTTACGATTCAGAGAACGACCCGGTCATTTTTTTGGCGTTGCCGGATTGATTACCGGTGGTCTTGGTGGGGCTGCATTGGCCTATCTATTGGTGCTGAAACTTTTCGGAATGGATATTGGCAACCGTCCCTTATTGATCACCGGCGTGCTCTTGGCTCTTGTTGGGCTGCAGTTGATTACCACAGGCCTGGTCGCTGAGATGCTGACGCGGCTCAGAAGTCGCGGACAACCACCATTGACCAAACAAACCGACGCCATGGGCTGGACCAAAGGCTCAAATGATCGCTCTGAGTAAGCTCGACTGGCGATTATTTCTGTGCCTATTGCTTCTTGGTTTTATCGGCACTTGGGTGCCTTTATTTGATCTGGATGAAGGTGCGTTTCTTGAAGCGACCCGAGAATTGCTCGATGGCGGGCATTGGGCAGCCACCACTTTGGACGGTGAGCCTCGCTACGACAAACCAATTCTGTCCTACTGGCTGCAAGCGACCGCACTGACGCTCTTTGGCTGGACAACACCCTGGGTTCCGATTGAGATGATTGGACGACTCCCATCGGTGATCGCCGGCGCCTTGTGGGCACTTGTCCTCGGTCGATTTAGTGCTGAAGTGACCAACAAACCAGCGCTTGGCGTCTTTGTCGCCTTTGCGCTTGCAACGACCCTCGGAACCCTCGTGATCGCTCGAGCAGCAACCGCTGATGCCATTCTGAATCTCTGGTTGGCACTCTTGTTTACCGATATTGCCCGCTATCTTAAGAATCCCACAGACTCGATTCGTCTTCGCGTCTTTTTATGGTTTGGACTCGGCATCCTGACCAAAGGTCCGGTGGCCGTGCTGATTCCAGCAGGTGCCTTTGGACTTTGGGTCCTGTTATCCAATCAATGGAGCCTCCTTTGGCAAGCAATGGCCTCCTGGCGTGCTTGGCTTTTGCTCGGAGCAGTCCTCACTCCCTGGCTAGTGGGCGTCTATGACGCACAAGGACTAGCATTCTTTGAGAACTTTATTCTGCGACATAACGTCGAACGTTTCTCAGGAAACCTTCACGGGCACGGCGGTCATCCGCTGTATTATCTGTTCGTCATGCCGCTGGTCCTTTTGCCTTACAGTGGGCTGGTCCTAGCAATCCTATTGAGAGTCCGTGAATTTTGGCATTGTCCAGTCAATCGGTTTGCCTTGATCTGGATCCTGTTCGTCGTCGTGCTGGTCTCGTTATCAGGAACCCAGTTACCCCATTACGTTCTCTATTCAACAGCGCCCTTGTTTGTCTTGTATGCGCGAGTTCTGCCACGCATTGCTGGTCGCTTTTGGGCTCTACCAGGGCTCTTCGTTCCTGGGTTGATTCTGGCACTGGGTCTCTTTCACTCGATGATCCCAGAACCCAAACACCTCCGCGATCAAGAACAATTGGTGATACTCATGCAGCTACTCGCTCACTGGTGGTGGCCACTGGTCTTGGCTACTACAAGCCTCATGTTGCTTGCGTTGATCGCATTATTGGCGCCAGGTTGGCGCTTGAGCCAGCGTTTGATTGCGATGGGCGGTGTGCAGTTGGCTTGTATCGCCTTGATTATTCTCCCGATCATTTCTGAAGCTCGCCAGCGACCGTTAAAGGAAGCTGCCATGATCGCTAAAGAGGCAGAAGCTAGCGTTGTGTCACAGGGGATCCGCATGCCAAGCTTCTCGTTTTATCGCCAGGCGATAACGCCTGAAACGGCACCTGTTGAAGGACAGTGGGTGCTGATTTCAGTGACGCGTCTTCATGAGTTGAAAGCGCTCAATGTTCCTCTGGAAATCCAAGCCGCGGGCCCTGGCTGGCGCTTGATTGCCTTACTTGGGCCTCGAACAATTTAAGCCTTTGGCTCAAGTCGAAGACTCGCTGAATTAATACAGTAACGGAGCCCAGTAGGCGTTGGTCCATCGTTGAACACATGCCCCAGATGCGCATCGCACACCTCACAGGTCACTTCTGTCCGCGGCATGAAAAATATGGAACGGTCATCGTGCTCACCGATCACGTCAGCATCTAGCGGTTTGAAGAAGCTCGGCCATCCAGATCCAGAGTCAAATTTATGGTCTGAATCAAATAAGGGTGTGTCACAGCAGATGCAGTGGTAGACCCCTTCCGTTTTCTCATCATGGTAGGAATTCTCAAACGGTTTTTCCGTCCCTTTTTGTCGTGTCACTCGATAGGATTCCGCGGATAATTCCGACTGCCATTCCTGTTCGGTCTTTTTTATCTTTTTTTCTGCACTCACAACTTGAACTCCGCCCTGAAACCAATATCTTCTTGTCTGACCCTATTGCCTTAAGGAGAGGCTCACATGTTACGGATAGCATTGTTTCTTTTAACTAACCTTGCCATCGTGCTTGTTGCAAGCATCACTTTGAGCCTTTTGGGCTTTGAAGGGTATTTGGCATCAAATGGTGTGGATTTAAACCTCTCAAGCCTTTTAGTGTTCTGTTTTGTCTTTGGAATGGCGGGCAGTGTGGTCAGTTTACTGCTCTCAAAAACCATGGCCAAAATGGGAACCGGCACACAGATTATTGAAAGTCCTCGAAATGCCGATGAACAGTGGCTGGTTGCCACTGTGGCAGAGTTGGCGAAAGATGCAGGGATCGGCATGCCTGAAGTTGGAATCTTTCAAAGCCAAACCAGTAACGCGTTTGCCACCGGTTGGGATCGAAACAATGCGTTGGTTGCAGTCAGTACGGGTCTTTTAAGTCGATTTAGCCGCGATGAAGCGCGCGCAGTCATGGCCCATGAAATTGGCCATGTCGCCAATGGAGACATGATTACGCTGGCCCTGATTCAAGGTGTCGTCAATACCTTTGTGATGTTCTTTTCTCGCGTCATTGGTCACACCATTGACCGCGCCGTCTTTAAAACAGAGCGCGGCCATGGGCCTGCGTTTTACATCACCACCTTTGTCGCCGAAATCATCTTGGGTATCTTGGCTTCAATCATCGTCTTTTGGTTCTCTAGGCAACGCGAATTCCGCGCTGACCAGGCAGGCGCTCAACTCGCCGGCGCTCCTGCGATGATCGGGGCGTTGGAACGATTGCGTGCCGAGCAAGGAACACCGTCAGAACTGCCAGATTCCATGGTTGCTTTTGGGATTCGTACCGGTGGAAATACCATGATGCGCCTGTTTATGACACACCCTCCGCTGGAGGAGCGCATCGCTGCTTTGAAAGCAGCCGCTTAAGACTCTAGCCTGCGAGCGCGGCCAGACCGCGTTCGCAGTCGCTGATGAGATCATCCACTGATTCCAATCCGACAGCGATTCGAATCATATTTTCAGAAATCCCCATCAACTGACGGTCAGTAATATCCAAACGGCCATGTGTACTCGTTGCCGGATGACAGACGGTTGTTTTGACATCGCCTAAATTGGCGGTCAACGACATCAAACAGGTCTGATTTAAAAATTTCCACGCGTGCTCACGCGAGCCATCTCGCAAATGAAAGCTCAGAACCCCGCCACCGGATTTTGCTTGTCGGTTTGCCAATGCATATTGAGGATGAGATTCAAGGCCTGCATAGTTGACCCGTTCAATTTGCGGCTGCTGTTCAAGCCATTGGGCCAGCTCGAGTGCATTTTCACTATGTGCTTTCATCCGCACACTCAAGGTCTCAAGGCCCTTTAAAAACACCCAAGCATTAAATGGGCTCATGGTCACACCACCAGAGCGGATAAAAGACGTCACCGGTTCGATTAAATCTGCACGACCGAGGACCGCCCCACCCATCACGCGTCCCTGTCCATCGAGATACTTCGTCGCAGAGTGAATCACCAAATCTGCACCTAGCGCTAGAGGCTTTTGTAACACCGGTGTCATGAAACAGTTATCAACCACGAACAAGCAATCATGCGCACGGCAGAGTTCCGACAGTGCTTGAATATCGACAATATCAATCGTTGGATTCGATGGCGTCTCGCAATAGGCAAGCTTTGCCGGCTGAGACAGTGCCTGCTCCCAGGCCGACAGATCTGTTGGTGAAATCAAGGTCAGCTCAATGCCGTATTTCACAAAATAATTTTTCACCAAATTCAAGGTTGCACCGAAGACGCCCGTTGACATCAGCACGCGGTCACCGGATTGGCAATGGGCCATCAGCGTTGATAATACTGCCCCCATTCCAGTGGCTGTCGCTTCGCACGCCTCGGCGCCTTCCAAAACGGCCAACCGTTTACAGAATCCATCAATGGTTGGATTATCAACCCGCGCATAAATGGAGAGTCCCGAGTTGTTAACGAAGGCATCTGCCATCGTCTCCGCATCTGGGAACACAAAACTTGAGGTCGTAAAAATCGGCTCTGAGTGCTCACGTTCGGCGGTTCGATCAAGCCCAACCCGGATCGCCTGGGTATCTTCTGACAAGCCTGCGATCATCGCCTTTAAGCGGCGGTCACGATCCATCATGAAGCATCAGCTCGAAGATCAAGACAGGCATCCTCAGAATCGCCTAGTGCTTCTTGTTTGGCTCCGTCATTCCGTTTCGCTGCTAATGCTTCAAGATAGGCATCATCCACTTCTTTGGTGATGTAGCAGGCAGAAAAGACAGAATCTTCAAAGGATTTGAGACTTGGGTTGAGTTCGGAAACAGCGTCCACCAAATCATCAAGCTCCTGATAAATGAGGCCATCGGCACCAATCAATTGATTGATCTCTTGGGCGCTCCGTCCATGAGCAATCAGCTCACTGGCTGCAGGCATATCAATGCCGTAGACGTTCGGAGAGACAACAGCCGGTGCCGCTGATGCAAAATACACTTTCTTCGCTCCGGCATCTCGCGCCATTTCAACAATCTGATGGCACGTCGTGCCACGCACGATGGAATCATCCACCAACAGCACATTACGACCTTTAAATTCTTGCACGACGGGATTTAATTTCTGCCGAACAGATTTTTGCCGCTCAGTCTGACCGGGCATAATGAAGGTGCGTCCGATGTATCGGTTTTTGATAAACCCTTCACGAAAAAGGACGCCAAGTTTCTGAGCCACCTCGAGGGCACTGGTCCGACTGGTGTCTGGAATCGGAATCACGACATCGATATCGTGATTTGGCATTTCGCGCAGAATTTTATCTGCCAGTTTGCGTCCCATATTGATTCGGGCCTGATACACAGACACCCCATCAATGACAGAGTCTGGGCGAGACAAATACACATATTCAAACAGACAAGGGTGTGCTTCTTGCTTGCCCGCGCAGAGTTTGCGGTGCAAATGCCCATCGTGATCGACGAACACGGCCTCACCGGGCGCAAGATCGTCAATCAAAACAAAACCCGCGCAGTCGAGCGCAACAGATTCGCTCGAAATCATATATTCAACACCCTGCTCAGTCTTTCGCTGGCCAATACAGATTGGCCGAATCCCATAGGGGTCTCGGAAGCCTAAGATTCCGTGCCCGTTGATGAGAGCGACGACGCCATAAGCACCACGACAGCGGCGGTGAACTCCCTCAACCGCAGCAAAGAAATCATCCGGTGTTGGGCGATAGTTTCCTCGAGCTTCGAGCTCATGGGCGAAGATATTTAATAAGACCTCTGAATCGCTGTCTGTATTGATATGACGCATATCGTCTTCATACAGCTCTTTCATCAAATCAGTGGTATTGGTCAGATTGCCATTGTGCGCAAGACTGATCCCGTAAGGACTATTCACATAAAACGGTTGAGCTTCAGCCGATGAGCTCGAACCTGCGGTGGGATAGCGCACATGGCCAATACCCATGTTACCGATCAGATACTGCATGTGACGCATTCTGAATACGTCACGGACTAACCCGTTATCTTTGCGAAGATAAAACTTGCCGTTTGCAGATGTGACCATGCCAGCCGCATCCTGGCCGCGATGCTGCAATACAGTGAGCGCATCAAATAGTGCCTGGTTCACATTACCACGGCCGAAAATACCCACCACTCCACACATGATCGAAATCCCTCTCGTCAGCTAATTGGCGATTGAAAGCCAGAGGCTGACAGTTGTTCTAAAGCCCATTGAGCCACCGTCTCAAAATGCGGCACGAGCGACGCGTTAGTGTACCAAGTGTCATTCACGAATGGGGTCAGATTTAACAATCCAATCACGACCGTCATAATCAATGCTCCACGCGCAAATCCAAACACCATGCCAAGCACCCGATCGGTCGACGATAACCCGGTTGCGTTAATCAAAGCGCCCAATAGGAAACCCAAAGCCGCACCCACCAATAAGGTGCCGATAAATAAGGCGGCGAAAGCCGCAATCGAACGCATCAATGGATCGATGATTTGAGTCTCTAACAACTGATCCATCGGTTCATGGAACTGCCGTGCAACAATAAAGGCGGCAATCCATGTGCCAAGACTTAGCGCTTCTTTTAAAAATCCACGACGCAGACTCATCAGCGTTGAAATCGTAAGAACGATGATAATCGCCCAATCAAAGGCCGCCAGGCCGAAACCTGAAGACACTTGCTCGGTCATGACTGCCCGTGCTCACGCACATCATATTGTTTGATCTGTGCTTTGAGCGATAACTTGGTCTGAATCGCTCCAGAAGCGGCCTCTGCACGTGATCGGTCGAGGAGTGGACCCACATACACCCGGGTCAATGATTCTTCAGATCGTAAATACACTCGCCCAATATCCAAGGCTTCAAGCTTCGTTTGCAACGCTTTCGCGTTTTCCCGATTTTTAAATGCACCCACCTGCAAAATGAAACTCGCTTGAGAGTCATTGCCAACAGGCGCACCCATTAAGGCATCTAATCGCTCGCGACTGGCGTTCAGCGCCTCTTGATCGATCACTGGAGCAACCACAGGCTCCGCCGGGACAGCTGGAGGGTCTGGTAAGCGAGTCAGTTGAGGACCTTCTTCACGAATCGACTCGAATCGCGGAGTCAGAAGCCACGGAAGCACTAGAGCAGCCAAGGCCACCAAAGTTGCCGCACCAATCCACTGATGCTTTCTTCGATGCGGAGAAGGGTTTGGTTTGGTTTGTTCAGTTGAAGAGGTCATGCTTGAGTGCGTCTGCCACCAATACAAAGGATCCCATGATCAAAACCTGATCATCCAATTTGAGTTCAGAGGAAAGCCCCTCTAATGCGTCCTTGAGTGTAGCAAAACTCCGCCAACACGTCTGTCCAAAAAGCGCAGACCAGAGATTCACCAAAGAGTCGACCGAACGACCGCGATCGCCATCAATGCCAACTAACGCAATTCTCGATGTATAGGCCTGCAAAATCGGCAACATCGACTCCACGTCCTTATCCGATAAAGCCCCGAAAATCACAACGCGATGATCGGTTTCGACGGAATCTGCAAGCGCTTGTGTGACAAACTCGCAGGCTAACGGATTGTGTCCAACATCCAAGATCCAGGTTTGATCGCCAATCTGATAGCGAGACATCCGTCCCAGCATTTGCGCCTGCTCTAACCCAACCAGACACTCTGTCGTGATGTGATACCCCAGTTCTTCCATTGCGAGACTGGCCAATGCAACCGACGTTTTCGGTAATTGCATTCGGGTTAAGTCAATGATCTGCTTCGCAAGGACCAGCGTCGAACCCTCTAAGACCTCATCCAGCCACCGCATCAATCCACCTTGGCGAACTGCCTCATCATCCAGTGTTTTTCGCACATTNATGGCCGCTGAAAAGGTTGTCACACCGGCTCGCATCACGCCCGCTTTTTCGCGCGCAATCGCTTCTTCTGAGGTTCCTAAATAGGCCTGGTGATCGAGGCCAATGGATGTGATCACAGACACATCGGGATCGATCACATTCACCGCATCGAGTCGACCACCGAGGCCAATTTCCAAAATCCAGAGATCCAATTGATGATCCTGAAAGATCACCAAGGCAGCCAATGTGAGAAACTCAAAGTAGGTTAAAAAGACCGAATCTCGGGCGCTGTCGACGCGTCCAAAAGCAGCCACTAATTCGTCATCCGACACCGGCTGGCCGGCGACTCTGATCCGCTCATGAATATGATGAAGATGCGGGGAAGTGTATTGCCCGTAGCGAAGGCCCTGAGTTTGCGCGATCAGACCCGCCGTTTCGACTGTTGACCCTTTGCCGTTGGTTCCAGCCACAGTCAACACGTGCCTTGGTTGTTGCTGCTCTAATCGCGACCAGACAACAGCAACACGTTCGAGACCTAATTCAATATGCGATGGGGGTGAGAGCGTCTCAAGATGACGCTCCCAGGCGGCCAGTGTGTTCAATGGCTCAAGCGAGACAGCACACGCGCGATGGTATCGCGCATCTCAGGACGAGAAACGATCATATCAACCGTCCCATGCTCCAACAGAAACTCCGCTCGTTGAAAGCCTTCAGGCAAGGTTTCACGGACTGTTTGTTCAATCACCCGAGGGCCGGCGAAGCCAACAAGTGCTTTGGGTTCCGCAATGTTCAAATCACCCAACATGGCAAAGGAAGCAGACACACCACCAAACACCGGGTCAGTCAGAACAGAAATATAGGGAAGACCCTGCTCACGCATTTTTTCCAACACCGCAGACGTTCGAGCCATCTGCATGAGTGAGAACAACGCCTCTTGCATCCTGGCACCACCGGATGCTGAAAAACAAATCAAGGGAGTCTTTTTCTCAAGACAGAGTTCGGCAGCCCTCACAAATTTTTCACCGACGACGGTTCCCATCGAACCGCCCATGAAAGCGAATTCGAAGGCGACGGCCACGATGGGTCGAGTCTTTAATGTGCCTTCCATAGCAATCAAGGCATCATTTTCTCCTGTCGCTTTCTGCGCTTGTGACAGGCGATCTTTGTATTTCTTTTGATCACGGAATTTCAGCCGATCATCAGCAATCAATTCCTGAAACAGCTCGGTTTGCGATCCCTCATCGAGAAATGCATTTAAACGCGCTCGAGCGCCCAGCCGATCATGATGTCCACACTTCGGGCAGACACTTAAATTGCGTTCCAGTTCAGGTTGATAAAGCACCGCTTCACAGGCAGAACATTTTGACCAAAGCCCATCTGGAACACTGGCTTTTCGCTCAACTGCTTTGGAGCGGACAACCGTCGGAACAATTTTATCGAGCCAGTTACTCATGCTATTCCCCTATCCTTAGGCCTTGGCATCCATTGCCTGACGCATGGGTTGTAAAATTGCTTGGAGGGCAGCCGGAATCTCCTCAGGCTGATTGGCCAGTGCTTCAACTTGGCTCACCAAGACGGTACCGACAATGCTTCCATCTGCTGTGGTCGAGATCGCCGCAGCATCCTCGGCGGTCCGAATCCCAAATCCGACACAGATCGGAACAGACACGTGCTGGCGCATATGCGCAATGCGTTGGGAGACCTCATGGGTATCCAGTTTTGAGGAACCGGTGATTCCCTTGAGAGAGACATAATAAAGGTAACCAGAGGTCGCGTTGCCAATGGTCTCTAACCGCGCGTCTGTGGTGGTTGGAGCTGCCAGATAAATCAAATCAAGACCATGACGTTTCGCTGACTGAACCAGAGATCCCTCTTCTTCCGGCGGCATATCGACGATCAAAAGCCCGTCGACTCCAGCGTTTTCACAGGCCTCACAGAAGGTCGTTTCACCCATGGCGATTAAAGGATTCAAATAACCCATCAAGACAACCGGCGTCTGATCATCCTGTTTTCGGAATTCTGCAACCGCATTGATCACTCCAGGCAGCGTCATTCCAGCTGCAATGGCGCGCTCAGCACCCCGTTGGTTCACTGGACCATCGGCAAAGGGATCGGAAAATGGCATCCCTAACTCAATCACATCAGCACCCGCTGCAACCATGGCATGCATCGCCGGAACAGTGATCGATGGCGTGGGATCTCCTGCCACAATATAGGGAATCAAGGCTTTGCGGCCCGATGCTTTCAAGGCATCCATTCGCTGTTGAATCCGGGTATTACTCATGTCAGCGAAATTCCTTCCATTTTGGCGACAGTGAAAATGTCTTTGTCTCCACGGCCTGACATATTGCAAACGATACTCTGGTCCGGTCGCATCGTCGCAGCCAGGGTTTTGGTGTAAGCCAGAGCATGCGCTGTCTCAAGTGCCGGAATGATTCCTTCGACCTCAGACACCTCATGAAATGCAGCCAAGGCTTCATCATCAGTGGCGCCCACGTAGTTGGCACGACCAATATCTTTCAGATAAGCATGCTCAGGCCCGACGCCTGGATAATCAAGACCGGCAGAGACTGAATGCGTGTGTGCGATTTGACCGTCACTGTTATCCATCAAATAAGTTTTCGCACCGTGCAAGACACCAGGCCGTCCAGAGCATAATGGTGCGGCATGCTCAGTGGTCGACAGTCCTCGACCGGCTGCTTCGACACCATAAATCGCCACTTCCGTATCTTTCAGGAAAGGGTAAAACAACCCAATCGCATTCGAGCCACCACCGACACAAGCTACCAGGGCGTCAGGATAACGGCCAAGAATCTCTTTCGATTGCCACTTCACTTCACGACCAACAACCGCATTAAAGTCGCGAACCAGTTGTGGGTATGGCGCAGGACCTGCGACAGTTCCAATGATATAGAAGGTGTTATCCACGTTGGTCACCCAGTCACGCATCGCCTCACTGAGTGCGTCTTTGAGCGTCCTTGAGCCCGATTCCACAGGAACAACCTGAGCGCCAAGCAACTTCATCCGATAGACATTGGGCGATTGTCGCTCGACATCATCCGCACCCATGTAGACAACACACTCAAGACCTAAACGGGCGGCAACGGTTGCTGATGCCACACCGTGTTGACCCGCTCCAGTTTCTGCAATGACGCGCGGCTTTCCTGAATATTTCGCCAGTAGCGCCTGACCGATGGTGTTATTCACTTTGTGAGCACCGGTGTGGTTTAAATCTTCACGCTTAAAATAAATCTGTGCACCACCAATCGCATTGGACCACCGTTGCGCATGGTACAAAGGCGATGGGCGCCCAACAAAGGTCGCCAGGTCGGCATCAAACTCACGCTGAAACTCCGGATCGTTTTTCAACATCTGGTAGTTTTGATCCAACTCACTGAGGGCAGCCATGAGTGTTTCGGAGACATAGCGTCCACCGTAATCACCAAAATGCCCGCCAGCATCGGGCTCATAATCGAGAGTTCGTAATTCCTGTTCGGTCAGTGCCATAGTGTTCCCAAATTAGTTGCGACACGCGCTCATAAAGCGCGCCATCTTATCAGGATCCTTGCGTCCTGGCTCGACTTCAATGCCTCCACTGACATCGAGTGCCCAGGGTGCGACTGAGTCAATCGCGTCCTTCGCATTCTCCGGCGTCAAGCCGCCGGCCAGTATGATCGGACGATCCGTTTTAGGGATCAAACCCCAATCGAACCGTTCGCCAGTTCCACCTGGCTGCCCTTTCACATAGGCATCCAGTAAAAATCCTGATGCCTGAGGATACCGTTCCATTTCCGACAGGATCTCTGTCTCCGGTTGAACGCGGAATGCCTTGATGTAAGGCAATCCAATCGATTCACAGTATTCAGGACTCTCATCTCCATGGTATTGAATGAGGTTGAGCCGAGCCTTTTGAAAGGCCTCAACCACTCGTTCTGGCTCGGCATTGACAAATAAACCGACGCGCGTGACGAACGCAGGGACCGCTTTGGTGAGCTCACAGGCTTCAGCGATCGTCACATAGCGTGAACTTGGCTCATAAAACACAAACCCCAAGGCATCTGCACCAGAGGAAACTGCCAGAGCGACATCGTCGGCCCGAGTAAATCCACAAAATTTGACACGCGTCATGACGACCACTGTAACGGATCTGTCCTCAGAATGTCTCTGGCAATCTGAGGAATTCGGACTGTCTCAGCAAGGTCAAATTCTGAGTGGTAGGTTGGACCGAGAAAATACAGGCCGTCAGGGGGAGCCGTCACCCCTCCTTGGGTTCGATCCCTCGAATCAAGAACCTCTCGAGACCAGTCAACTGATGCTTCTCCCGCACCAATTGCCGTCAGCACTCCGACAATATTTCTCACCATATTCTGTAAAAATCCGTTGGCTTCAACATGGATTGCAATCACATGATCATGTTGATGGACGTTGAGCTGCATGAGCGTTCGCACCGAGGTCTTTGCCTGACACTGGGTCGAACGGTAGGCGTTAAAGTCATGCGTTCCAACCAGCCAACGCCCGGCCTGCGCCATCAATTGTGCATCCAGCTCTTTGTGAGTGAAGGTCATTTGATTTCTCAGCAATGCACCACGAATCCCTGAGAGCTGAATCAAATAGACATACTGACGTGACCGTGCAGAAAACCGTGCATGAAATGACGCATCGACCTCTTTCGCCCAAGCCAGCGACACATCATTGGGCAGTTGCGTGTTCACACCCATGACCCAGTTGTAAGGATCTCGCTCTGCATGTGTATCAAAGTGGCAGACTTGTGAGCTCGCATGGACGCCGGAATCGGTGCGACCTGAACAGGTCACTTGAATGGGCTCATCGGCAATTTGGCTTAAGGCTTTCTCAACTTGGCTTTGAACAACCTGCGTATCATGCTTTTGCGCCTGCCATCCTCGATATCCGGTCCCATCGTATTCCACTGAAATCGCGACACGGCGAGTGGCTCGATCAGCTTTGATGGACATCGAGTAAGGCGCGGGCTTTTTCAGCGCTCGCTTGATCTGGTGATACAGACACTCGTTGCAACAATTCAATTGCCGTTTGTGTCATGCCCATATCCAGATAATTCTGAGCCAATTCAAGCTGATGAGCAGCAACATCAGCCTCATCGTCAGGATCTTCTCCCCACTCAGGATTCTGGTTCAACGCGTCCGCGGAAAACGCATCAATCAGCGAATCATCGCCGGCACTGTAAAGCTCTTCTGCTTCTTGAAACTTGGCGGGATCTTCGATTTTCGACTTCAAGCGCTCAATCGCTGACTCCAAGGCCTCGGATCCGACATCACTGGTTGCTGGGCCCTGAATTTCCGCAGCCGCACTCAGTGACTCTGTTGGTGCCGCCTCGGCCAGCGGCGGTGCCGAGGGTGCCCGGCGAGAGGCCGTCTGCATCGGTTCTTGACGACCATAGACGCGTAACCCGAGCCACATCAGGATGACCACCGCGACAAAAATCAAGACGCCTTTGCCGAGCTCGGTCGCAAAAAACGCATCGATCTGCTCTCGCGTCGGCAACCACTCTTCAAGATCGAATTCCGTTGATGGTTGCTCCACTTGTCTTTGTGGCAACGGCTGGCTCACTTGTCGAGACTCTTTCGCCTCACTGCGGATTGCCTCAACTTTGGCATCCATGGCATCGAGCTTGGACTCAAGAGAGGTGATTTTCTCCAGCAGTTCGGTCACCTCTGGAGTGATTACCGTCACCACTTGAGGGGCGAGGGTCGCGATGGAATCGACAGGCTCTTGCTTCATCGACAGCGTATCAGTCGGGGTGTCAGAGCTGACACTAGGATCCTGTTTCACCGTCGGTGCTGGTTCTGATTTGGCCTCCGCAGGCTCTTCAACCACCACCTCAGGTTCTGCTGGAGTCACTACCGGCTCTGGTGTCGCAGTGATCGCTTGAGGCCTCGAAGGTGTTGTCCGTGGAAAATCCTGCTTGGGTGCTTTCATGTGCGCATCGAATCGTTGTTTGGCATTGAGAGCCGATTCTTGTTCCATCCGCGCCTGACTGGGAATGACGAGAGTTTTCCCTTTTTCCAGGGCATTGACGTTGTTGTACTCAAACGCACCGGGGTTTTCGTCATACAACGCCATCATCACTTGCTCGATGGTCAGATTTGGCGGTTGCACCCGTTTTGCTAACCGCCAGAGCGTCGACCCGTTTTGCACCAATAAGGTTTGCTGACGAGGTTTGACGACATCTGCCCCATTTTGGTTGCGTGCGTTTTCTTCAGTCTCAACACTCGGTTTTGTTCCCTCAACTGCCGGAGATACGACCGGCGCTTCGACCGAGGATTCACGTTTTGGCTCCTCAGTGGCAACGACTGAAGCGGCAGTGGGTTTTTGTGCCACTTGCACCGAGACCGGAATCAATACCGGCCCTGCGGGTGTAAATACCTCAACCAAGGTCGTCAGATCAGGTTGCGTCCACGCAGTGGCTGTTCGGATCACAAGTGCGACACGACCTCCTGTGGTATCCACAGCGTAGGTCAATCCAGACAGATATTCCGGACGATCAATTCCTCGCTCGGTAAAGGCAGTTTCAGAGGCCAAGAGTGGAAATAGCTGAGTAGCTGAGACTGGTGCGAGATTCGTCACTTCTAATCGAACCTCCAGCGGCTCGCCTTGATGCGTGACAGCGACTGGTGTCGACCAGTCAAAGGCCTGTGCCACCACAGACCAAATCACCAAAGGAAGCGCGATGACGAGCTTCATGCCATTGTCTCCAAAGCGCGAGCGAGTCTCCGCTTGGCTTCTTGAGCCCAAATGGTCTTTTCTAAATCTGCGGTGATCATCACATGCACCCAGTCTTGACTCAATTCACGAACACACACCGTCATTGCCGCCTCTGAATCCACTCGCCCTGAGTCCGGTGACACACTGAGCCCTGAGCGATATTCATCCGTTTGGCAACCAATCACCAGCGCCTTGGCTTGTGGGGTCTTCAGTTGCATCCAAAGACTGGCATGCACGGTGTAAAATGAATCCGACTGCAATCGCTCTAACGAAATCTCAGCACGCTGCAACGCGTGAATTTCACTCAATGCTTCGACCAGTGCCTGATCGTCTAAGGTTCGAGCATTAAACGCCAAGGATCCACCAAAGGGTTGCGGATCTGGATCGCGGCCGTTGAACAACTGCGTCACTTGTCCAGCTAAGGCCTCAACCCCACCGGGCTGCTCGACAGCCGGTTCTCTCACCACACCGTGAAGTGTGAGCACATCTGCAGTCGCCAGGGAATCCAACAACCGCTGCATCATGACCACTAAGGACAAGGTTGGCCGGAATCGTTCGGCATCGCCACTGTAGGTTTGATTCAAATCAAACACCAAATCTGCTGTTTCGAGATCAGCCTCGTGATCGAGTTCGATCACAATCGTCCGACCCTGAAACCGCCGCGCTTCACCGGCTGATTCGATGCCATCAATCAGCCGTATCCGAAAGTCACCCTCGACGGATTCGATGACTTCAAGTACCGAATCACACAGACCGGACCCTGCTCCGGTGATCGCGAGTTCGATCACTGATGATCCCTAAGGATCGTCAACATCCGCTTCAACGGCTCAGCCGCGCCCCATAGCAACTGGTCACCAACGGTGAACGCGTTCAAAAACTCAGGGCCTAAATTCATCTTACGGACGCGGCCAACGGGAATCCGCAAGGTTCCCGTCACGGCAGCCGGGGTCAACCGTGCCATGGAATCGTCACGCTCATTGGGGATCAGATCGGTCCAGTCTGTTCCGTTAGCGAGCACATCATGGATTTCATCGATTGGCACATCTCGATTCAATTTAATGGTGAGCGCTTGACTGTGGCAACGCATCGCACCAATTCGCACGCATGTACCGTCGATTGGGATTGGGTTCGCCTCAGTGCGCAAAATCTTGTTGCACTCAGCCATCGCTTTCCATTCTTCACGGCTCTGGCCATTGTCAAGCTTGGTGTCAATCCAAGGCAACAAGCTTCCAGCCAACGGATAACCAAAATAATCAGTTGGCATCCCATCGGAGCGCAACGCCTCGGTGACCTGACGATCAATATCTAAAATCGCAGAGGATGGTGTGGCGAGCTCACGGGCAACTTGTGATTCCAGATAACCCATTTGTGATAATAGCTCACGCATATTGTTCGCACCGGCACCACTGGCTGCTTGATACGTCATCGCTGTGATCCAGTCGACCCAACCCTGTCGGATCAAACTGCCGACGGCCATCAACATCAAACTGACCGTACAGTTACCCCCGATGAAGTCTTTCTGTCCGGAAGAGAGCGCCTGATCAATCACATCGCGATTGACGGGATCCAGCACAATCACACTTTCCGATTCCATCCGCAGCGCAGAGGCAGCGTCAATCCAGTAACCATTCCAGCCGGATCCGCGTAAATCTCCATAAACTGCCTTGGTGTAATCACCACCCTGGCAGGTGACGATCACATCACAACTGGCCAAGGCCGCAATCGACATCGCGTCCTGAAGCTGAGTCTCGGTCGCTTCTGCCGGAGCCTCTTGTCCCACCTGTGAGGTAGAAAAGAAAACCGACTCGATTCCAGAAAAACCATCATCAGCACGCAGACGATCCATCAAGACCGATCCAACCATGCCGCGCCATCCAACAAATCCAACTCGCATCATCATTCCTTAATTCAGAGCCTTCAGCACAGCTTCGCCCATCGCTCGACACCCAACAATCTGCTCACCCGGCGCTCCGGTCGCGATGTCTTGCGTCCGCAATCCAGAAGCCAACACCTGTTTGACAGCCGCCTCAATCGAAGCGGCTGCTTTTGGAGCATTCAGAGAGTGCAGAAGCATCATCGACACAGACAAAATCGTTGCTAGTGGGTTCGCCAGGTCTTGCCCTGCAATATCTGGCGCCGAACCGTGACAAGGCTCATAAAGCCCTTGCTTGTCACTATTCAACGACGCCGAGGGTAGCATTCCGATTGACCCTGTCAGCATCGCTGCAGCATCAGACAGAATATCACCGAACAGATTCCCGGTGACTATGACATCAAATTGTTTCGGCGCCCGGACCAACTGCATGGCAGCATTATCGACGTACATATGCGACAACTCCACATCGGGATACTCGTGACTTAAACGCTCCATGACTTCACGCCACAAAACAGTCACCTCAAGGACATTCGCCTTATCCACTGAACACAGTTTCTTGTTGCGAGCCATGGCTGCATCAAACGCGATCCGCCCAATGCGCTCGATTTCAGGTTCTGAATAGCGATCGGTATTAAATCCAACACGTTGACCGGGCTCACCCTCAATTCCGCGCGGCTCACCGAAATAAATCCCACCGATCAACTCACGGACAATCAACAGATCCAGTCCACTCACAACCTCTTCTTTTAAGGTCGACGCCGAGGCGAGCTCGGGATAGAGCAAGGCGGGTCTTAAGTTGGCGAATAGATCCATGCCAGCCCGAATTTTCAAAAGCCCTTTTTCAGGCCGCTTGTCCATCGGTAATGCATCCCATTTTGGCCCACCAACAGCGCCCAAGAGGACGGCATCCGATTGCTTGGCCTTGGCCAGGGTCTCATCTGGCAGGGGTTCACCGGTGGCATCAATGGCCGCGCCACCAATCAGGCAATGCTCAGTGTTCAGTCCCAACGAAAACTGGACATTGACGCGGTCCAACACACGACTCGCCTCAGCCATGATTTCAGGACCGATCCCATCACCTGACAGTAAAACAATATTCGGCATTCTCAGTCCTTAATCTCTCAATAACCAGGGTGCTTCGCCGCGACGACGTGCTTCATAAGCACGAATCGCATCAGCATCCTTCAACGACAAACCAATCTCATCCAAACCCTCAAGCAAGCAGGTTTTCCGGAATGGATCGATCGCAAACGAAGCGCTGAACCCCTCGGGTCCAGTCACCTGCTGAGATTGGAGATCCACAGTCAGCGTCATCGGCGTTTCTGTGCCTGCCAAATCGAATAAGGTATCGACTTCAGCCTCCGTTAAGACCACCGGTAATAAGCCGTTCTTGAAACTGTTATTGAAAAAGATATCCGCAAATGATGGCGCAATGACTGCCTTCAATCCGTACTCGAGAATGGCCCAGGGCGCATGTTCTCGACTCGAACCACATCCGAAATTATCACGCGCAAGTAGAATGGTTGCTCCGGCATAACGCGCATCATTCAACACAAAATCGGGATTGATCCGACGAGTGGAGTGATCCATTCCCGGCTCGCCTGGATCGAGATAACGCCAGTCATCAAACAAATTAATCCCAAAGCCTGTTCGTTGAATGGACTTTAAATACTGCTTAGGGATGATCTGATCGGTGTCGATATTGGAACGATCCAACGGCACAACCAAACCGGTTTCTTGAACAAACTGCTGCATCATGCGCCCCTTACAACCACTCTCTGACATCAACGAAATGACCCGCAACAGCGGCCGCAGCAGCCATTGCAGGACTGACAAGATGCGTCCGCCCTCCGGCGCCCTGACGGCCTTCGAAATTACGGTTCGACGTGGACGCGCAATGTTCTCCAGGCCCCAATCGGTCGGCATTCATTGCAAGACACATAGAACATCCCGGATCACGCCATTCAAATCCAGCCTCGCGGAAGATCACATCCAAACCCTCGCTTTCGGCTTGTTCTTTGACCAAACCAGAGCCTGGAACAACCATCGCCTGGATGACTGAGTCAGCGACTCGCTTCCCATCAACCACTTTGGCAGCCTCGCGCAGATCTTCAATCCGAGAATTAGTGCATGATCCGATGAATACGCGATCAAGACGGATCGAATCAATCGACTGATTCGCTTTCAAACCCATGTACTTCAATGCACGCTCGATCGCCCCACGATGAATCGGATCATCAATCATTTGGGGATCGGGCACATGTCCGGACACACCTGTCACCATCTCAGGGTTGGTTCCCCAAGACACCTGAGGTTCAATCACGGTGCCATCAACTGTCACTTCATGGTCGAAAACCGCATCGGCATCACTCTGAAGATCAGCCCAAGCAGCCACCGCCAAATCCCAGTCTTGACCACTCGGAGCGTAAGGTCGGCCCTTCACGTAGTCGATGGTTTTCTGATCAACGGCCACTAATCCAACGCGCGCTCCCGCCTCAATCGCCATGTTACAGACAGTCATTCGACCTTCCATCGACAACGACTCAATCCCCTCGCCCGCGAACTCAATCGCACATCCGGTCCCGCCGGCGGTCCCGATCTGCCCGATCACGGCAAGAATCACGTCCTTGGCTGTCACACCAAACCCCAAAGGACCGGTGACTGTGATGCGCATGTTTTTCATCTTTTTCGCCACCAGACACTGGGTCGCGAGGACATGCTCAACTTCACTGGTCCCAATGCCATGAGCCAGCGCACCAAAGGCGCCATGCGTCGCAGTGTGGCTGTCGCCACAGACCACCGTCATACCCGGTAACGTCGCTCCCTGCTCGGGACCAATCACATGCACAATTCCTGCACGCAAATCACCCATTTTGAATTGCGTGATCTGAAATGCATCGCAGTTCTCATCGAGCGTTTCAATCTGCAGCCGGCTAGTCGGATCTTCGATCGCAGAGACCCCTGCCGCCTGATTTTCAGTTGGCACATTATGGTCGACAGTCGCGAGATTCGCCGACAACCTCCAAGGGGTACGTCCGGCCAGCGACAGGCCCTCAAATGCCTGAGGCGAGGTGACTTCGTGCAACAGGTGACGATCGATATAAATCAACGCACTTCCATCATCCCGTTGTGTCACGAGATGACTATCCCACAGCTTGTCGTATAAGGTGCGACCGGCCATTTCAATCTCCTTGGAAAATCAGCCCAACAGTTTATCAGAAATCCAACCAGACCAAAGACTCGCCTAACTGGATTGCACGCCTAAGTTTGCTTTTTTGAGGCCAAACCAAGCGATCATCGCTGCCATTCCTGTCATCAGGCCTGACAGCATGAAGGTCAGGCTCCCGCCGAACGACTCCCAGAGCAGTCCAGAAAGCATGGCTCCTAAGGATCCACCGAGGCCAAAAACAAATCCGCTGTACAGCGCCATACCGCGTCCTGACAACTTGCCAGGAAACCATCGCCTGATAAATTCAATACTGACCGAATGAATCGCGCCGAATGTAAAGGCATGCAACAACTGCAAACCAATCAACAGCCATGGCAAATCTGGATACGCACCAATCAAAATCCAGCGAAGAGATCCCAACACGAGAGAAACCGTTAATAACACGCGTAAATCCATCGATCGAATAAATTGTGGCAACACAAAGAACAAAACGACTTCAGCAAATACACCAAGCGCCCACAACTGACCTGCTTCAAAAGCGGTATACCCGTGCGCTTGAACATAGAGTGTAAAAAATACATTCAAAGGCCCATGAGTCAGTTGATTAACCGCAGCCACAGCAAAGAACAGAAGTACCGGTAGATGTCTTAACCGGTCACCAATGCCGGTGTGATCCGCCGAGGCCAGATGAGTCTCAGGGCGCGCAGGAAGCCCGAACGAAATCATGGCCGACACCAATAACCCGATGATGATCAGCCAGGGAAGAACGGCATAGTCGACGTCAGAAAACAGCCAACCAGAGCCAAGCATCATCACAATAAATCCAATAGACCCCCACACTCGGATCGAGGAATACCGATGGTGCTCGGTTGTCAGATACTCAAGCGTCAAGGTGTCCAACTGCGCGATAATGGCGTTCCAGAACAAGCCAAACAGCAGCAATACCAAGCAAAGCCCAATGAAATCGACATCGATCAGTAAAAGACTGGCAGCCAACGTTGCCCCAATGATCCCGATCTGGACGACTCGCAATCGATTCGGAAGCAGATCCCCCAACGTCCCCCACAGATAGGGAGCGATAATTTTTGATCCGGTGAGAACACCGATGGCTAGACCGATTTGCGGCGCACTAAAGCCAAGTGAATCAAAAAACGGACCGAACCAACCAATACTTAAGGCAACAACCGCAAAGTAAAGACCGTACAGACCACCGAGTCTGGCACTCGGCACGGCTGTGGTCACGTGGAAGCAAGCCCAGGAATCACCGGCGAGTCAGTAACCACATGGCCATTTTGTCCACGATGTCGAAGCGCGTGATCGAGAAGAACCAGAGCAACCATCGCCTCAGCAATGGGCGTGGCCCGAATTCCGACACAAGGATCGTGGCGTCCTTTGGTAATCACATCAGTCACCTCGCCCTGCTTGGTGATGGTTTGCCCGGGTGTTGTAATCGAACTGGTGGGTTTGAGCGCAAGATGCGCCACGAGTGGTTGACCGGTACTGATGCCACCCAACACACCCCCGGCATGATTGGTCAAGAAACCATCAGGTGTCATCACATCACGGTGCTCTGACCCTCGGCGATTGACGACGGCCATGCCCTCACCAATTTCCACCCCTTTGACGGCGTTAATCGACATCAACGCATGCGCAACATCGGCATCCAACCGATCAAACACTGGCTCACCCCACCCCGGAGGCAATCCTTCGGCTACAACCGTTAAGCGGGCACCAATAGAATCCTCATCGCGGCGCAGTTGATTCATAAAGGCATCAAGCTCATCAAGCCGATCGGGATCTGGGCTGAAAAACGGATTGGCATCCACAATGGACCAATCTTTGATCTCACATGTGATTGGACCCAACTGCGTCAGACAGCCTCTGACTTTGACAGAAAACAAATGCTCAAGCACTTTCTTCGCAATGGCACCAGCCGCCACTCGCATGGCTGTTTCCCTGGCTGAACTTCGACCGCCGCCGCGATAATCCCGAATCCCATATTTATGCTCGTAGGTGTAGTCCGCGTGCGCAGGACGAAACACATCTTTGATATTGCCGTAATCTTTGGATCGTTGATCGGTATTTCGGATCAGCAGCGCAATGGGTGTTCCGGTTGTCATCCCTTCAAACACGCCAGATAAAATCTCGACTTCGTCGGCTTCACGGCGTTGAGTGGTGTGCTTACTTTGGCCTGGCTTTCGACGATCCAAGTCAACCTGAATATCCTCAACCGACAATGGAATCTGTGGCGGACACCCATCAACGACAGCGACCAAGCCTGGCCCATGACTCTCACCAGCTGTTGTGACCGTAAACAAGGTTCCGAAGGTATTACCGCTCATAACAAATTCCGATTAAAACGCCGAGTATAGCGCGTTCAGCTCCCGCTTTGAGAGCACGCACACACCATGGCCGCCAAATTCAAATTGACACCACTGCACAGGCTCACCCGTGCGAGCGACGACCTCCCGATCCAGCAGGCCCCAAGTATTCCCCACTTCGAGAATCATGATCCCCTCGTCAGACAGCCAATCAGCTGCCTGGCCAACAAACGCCTGACCAAATCGAGCCCATCCTCCCCCGATGCGAGTGCAACAGCAGGTTCTTTTTGGTACTCAGGAGGCAGCTCAGCCATATCTTCGGCATCGACATAAGGGGGATTGCAGATGATTAGGTCGAAGCGTTCATCAAAGAGCTCATTAAACCCATCTGATTGAATCACCTCCACGCGATCACCGACCTGATGGAATTCAACATTTTCCTGAGCAACCTCACACGCACCTGCCTCAAGATCAGCCAACACACCGGTACTCTCAGCAACACTGAGTGCGAGGGTAATTCCCAAGCAACCCGATCCAGTACACAAGTCCAAGAACCGAACAGGGCGATCGAGCGGTGCACGGAACCAAGGTTTACACTCCACTTCGATGAGTTCAAAAATGGGGCTTCTTGGGATCAGTACGCGTTCATCTACCACAAAAGGTAGCCCCGCATACCAGGCTTTCTTCGTCAAATAAGGAACTGGAACACGCTCATTCACGCGCCGTTTGATCAGTTCTAATAATAGCTGGCGTTCGTCATGCGTGAGCACAGCATCCAATAAACGCTCATCCCCATCAGGCGGTAGTGACACAGCACCAAACACCAGCGCAAGCGCTTCGTCCCACAGCGAGTCTGTGCCATGTCCTAATTCAATCGGGTGCCGTCCAAATTCAGACAGTGCAAAGCGAAGAAAATCACGGATTGAGTGCAGTTCAGTCATGGCGGAAGACTAGACAGATGACGTGCTCAGAGCAAGCAGACTTTGAAAGTTGGCCATTTCACCCTATGGTGAGTGCATGGCTGAAGATTCGTTTAAATCATTAATGACAGAAACCGGCGTGCAACCCTTGAGGCGCGAAACACGCGTTCGCCCAAAGAAAGTTCGGTCTCAAGAAGAGATTGAGTTCGCTCGAGCACGGGCTGAAGACGCAGTAGCCACGCAAGCGCATCATGGCTTGTCGACAGAAGAACCACCCCTGATCGATCCGATGAAGCCGTTGGAATATGTCGCCTACGAAATTGATCGACGCGTGCTTGGCTTACTTGATGAAGTTCCATTCCCAGCACAGTACGCAATCGATCTTCATGGGTACACAGTCGATGAAGCAGCCCATGCAATCACCGCGCTGTTCCAGACGATCCGAGAACGTCGTCTGACACACATCCGAATTACGCACGGTGTTGGTCGACACAGCAAGGACGGACGCCCGTTACTTAAAGCCTACGTCAATCGCTGGCTCAAAAATAATCCTGACATTGTCGCTTTCGCGAGCGCGAGACGCTCCGATGGCGGAGTGGGTGTGGTCAATGCAGTCACCAGCGGATTATTTGATGACCGCTGGCAACGCACTTAGCTATTTCTTTTGCTTCACAAATTTCATTAAACGACGCTTTCTCTGCATTTGTCGTTCGGTCAGTTTGTTTTTTCGGCCGGCAAAGGGATTTTCGCCAGATTTAAACTCAATTTTCACTGGTGAACCGGTAATGTTCAGCACTTTCCGATAAATATTTTCGAGATAGCGACGATAGGCTTCCGGCACATCTTTGGTCTGATTACCGTGAATAATGATCCTTGGGGGATTCATGCCACCTTGGTGTGCGTAACGCAATTTAATCCGACGACCGCGAACCAATGGCGGCTGATGATCGGCCACCGCGTCCTCAAGAATTCGAGTTAATACGTTGGTTGAGAATTTGGTGACGGCAGCATCGTAGGCCTGACGAATCGAGCCATACAGATCGCCCACTCCGGTGCCATGTAATGCTGAAATGTAATGAATTTTTGCCCAAGGAATAAAATTCAAACGACGCCGCAGTGTCTCACGAATCTTCTCCCGCACCTCAGGTTCTAAGTGGTCCCATTTATTCACAGCAACCACCAATGCGCGGCCGGAATCAACCACGGTCCCCATCAGGTGCAGATCCTGCTCAACCAGGCCCTCTTGCGCATCAACCACCAAGATCACCACATGTGAATCTTCAATCGCCTGTAGGGTTTTTACAATCGAGAATTTCTCAACTGTCTCGCTGACACGTCCTCGACGACGCACCCCCGCGGTATCAATCAGCGTGTAGGTCTCATCATGTCGCTCAAACGGGATATAAATCGAATCTCGAGTGGTCCCCGGAAGGTCAAAAACCACAACGCGGTCTTCGCCAAGCATCCGGTTCACCAGTGTTGACTTCCCAACATTTGGCCGACCGACGACACCGATTCGGATTCCGGGAGCATCCTTTCGTTCTTCGTTCGTGTCTGACGGCTCGACATCCAATAAGCCGAAGTGCTCAAGGATTTCATCACACAAAGCACTGACGCCACGACCATGCGAGGCTGCGATCGGTTGAGGTTCACCAAAGCCAAACCCGTAAAAATCAGACAAGGCGATGTCCGAATTCTGGCCATCGATTTTATTGGCGACCAACCACACCGGCTTATCGGTACGACGCAACATGTTAGCGACCGTATCATCCGACGCCGACACACCACTGGTCGCATCGACCATGAACAGGACCGCATCAGCCTCATCAATTGCTGCGCGCGATTGCTCGGCCATAGCCGCATCAATCCCCGCTTCGCCACCGGTTAACCCACCAGTATCAATCACGAGAAACGGATGTCCTGATAACAGCGCGCGCCCGTATTTCCGGTCACGAGTCAAACCCGCAAAATCGGCGACTAAGGCATCACGACTTCGCGTCAAGCGATTGAATAAGGTCGATTTTCCAACATTGGGGCGTCCAACCAGCGCGATGACGGGTGTGTTCAACGCACCACTTCCACCAGGCTCAATCGCCCGTCAAGAAGCTGAATCAAAACGCCAGTCTCTGTTGCGACAGGAGCCACTTTGCCTTTGTCACCACCCACATCAAGCCGACCAATCAATGCACCATTCGTTGGATCAAGAAGATGCAACTCACCCTCCAAATCGACCACACCAATGGCATCTGCAATCACCACTGGGGGGCTTAACTCGCGATACTTGAGCGCTTCATTGGTCCAGAGAGACTCCCCTGATTGCGCACTGTAAGCAGAAATCGTCCCATCAGTTTCAACAACAGTCACCGCGTTAAACGCCAGCAACACACCCGGATAGGCATCAGCATCCAAACTCCAAATCACCTGCCCAGATCGCGCATCGAGAAGGCTAACCTGACCGTTGCGTGTCGCTGTTGCGACCTGGTTATTGCGAACCGATGGTGCTCCTTTCGAATCAACGATCCGCTCCAAAGGGCTACGACCGCGCGACACCGCGACTTGCCGTTCCCAGAGAATACGACCCGTATCCCTTTGATACGCGACAATACGACCTGACTCCCAGAGCACGAACAACACATCACCAGCCAGCGTCATGGGTGCACCNCCACGGATACCGACGCCAGATTCTTGTGCTTCTTCAAGCCAGACGATCTCACCGGTGATCACATCAATGGCAAGTAACCGGCCAATCTGCGTTTTCACAAACACCAAAGTCTCTGTCGCAAGCGGTGGCACGGTTGAGCTACTCGGAAGCGCGACTTCAAAGAGTGTTGAACCATTGTCGCGTGACAATGCCACCAACTTCGCATCGGTGGTGACCACATAGACTCCCGTCGCGTTAGCACCCACGCCGCCGACGATGGTTTGGTCAAGGTCGACATTCCAGAGCTCATTCAGTTGTTGGTCCAACAGATAGACCTCACCGGTAGCCGATGCTGCTGCAATCGCACCATCGCTCGACGCAGGACTTAATCCCGTCTGATCCCCACCGCCTAATCCGATCGACTCCACATCATCGAGCTCGATCACTTCCGTAATCCGCTCAAGCGGTGTTGGATCTGGTTTTTCCGGGGCGCTCGAGCAACCCATTAGCGCAATACACACACCCAAACAGAGACTACGACGCATCAGGAACCCTCAGGTAAGGCGGATAATTTCAGATCAACCACAGCCGTATTCAGGCCAGCCTCGGTGAGCGACGATTGAGCCTTGAGATAGGCCTCGCGGGCTTCTAAGGGCTTTTCCAAGGTTACCAAAATGTCGCCTTCGAGCTCACTACGCGAGCCTTGAAAAAATTCAGATGACATCGAGCGAACTCGATCGAGCGCCGAATCACCCTGGCCGAGCTCTAACTCCAGTCGAGCCAAGCGCAGTGACGCCATGGCCTTCAACTCAGGCAATTCCAATTGAGATTCTGCAAACGTCAGTTGGCTGACGGCCAAATCAAAATCACCGCGTTCAACCGCTTGTGCCGCCACAATCCCAGCACCTAGCGCGGCGTAATTACTGCCATCATGTGCTTGACGTAATCCATCAGCAACACTCAATAATCGGTCGTAATCCGCATCTGTCTCAGCCTCGGCGAAATTGACCGCTGATAACTCAATGAGCTCCTGATAACGGCCGGCAGCATCAGATTGTTGGTTCAGTTGATAATCCTGCCATTGCTGATATCCGAGAACAGATCCAACTCCAACGGCGATCGCAATCAATAGCCCAAGACCATTTTGCGCCAGCCAACGTTTGAGAGCTTCACCCTGTTCTTCATCGGTCTTTAAGTAATCCATGATGTGTCCTTTAATTCTGAAATTCGGTTGAATATCTCGACTTCTGCGAGTGTTTCCTGTTCACCCCCGCGAAGGGGTTTAAAAACCACCTGTCGATGATCGAGCTCGGCTTCTCCAATAATCAAGCCAATCTCTGCACCTGATCGATCCGCTTTTTTCAATTGGCTTTTCAAACTCCCGCCTCCGATATGAGTCATGACCCGGAGTTCTGGAAAGTGTGTTCGCAATGCGCGAGCCAATTCTCGGATGGCCGATTCGCAATGGGGGTGNTGNGGCATTAAATATACATCGGCTTGGGTTTGATAAGTATCTGGAATCACCTGAAGCGCCTCCATTAACAACACCACGCGCTCCATACCAAGCGCAAAGCCCACACCGGGTGTTGCTCGTCCGCCCAAGTGTTCGACAAGTCCATCGTATCGGCCTCCACCACAAATGGTGCCCTGGGCACCAAGCGCTTGGGTGGTCCATTCAAAAACCGTCCGACCATAATAATCGAGTCCTCGGACCAAGCGCGGATTGATGACGAAATCAATCTTTGCCTCGCTGAGACCCTCTTTAAAGAGCTCAAAATGCTGTCGATCATCATCCGTCAGATAGTCAATTAATGAGGGCGCATCTGCCAATAGGGCTTGCGTCGACGCATTTTTCGAGTCCAAAATCCGCAGCGGGCTGCGCTCGAGCCGTGCTTGGCTATCGGGGTCCAATTGGTCTCGAATGGAGGCGAGAAAGTCCACCAGCGCCGATCGATAGGCACTCCTTGCCTCAGGCGATCCAATCGAATTGATCTCGAGTGTCACGGCAGAGCGAATCCCGAGCGTCGTCCATAACTGATCGGTCATCTCAAGCAAATCAACATCCATGCGAGCGTCGGCAATCCCAAAGCACTCGACACCGATCTGATGAAACTGACGATAACGGCCTTTTTGGGGGCGCTCGTAACGAAAGGCCGGGCCCTGATACCAAAGACGTTGGGTTTGATTGTGCAACAAGCCATGTTCGATGGCCGCGCGCACCACGCCAGCGGTTAACTCCGGCCGAAGAGTCAGACTGTCTCCAGAGCGATCGTCAAAGGTATACATTTCCTTTTCAACAATGTCGGTCACATCCCCGATTGATCGTGCGAAAAGTGCCGTGTCTTCAACGATGGGAGTTCGGATTTGGGTCAGACCATAAGCATTGAAAATACGCTGCGCTGTCTGTTCAAGATAGCGCCATGCGCCAGCTTGCTCGGGGAGAATGTCAGGCATTCCCCGTACTGATTGAATCGCCATTAGTGTGTATCCGCTGAATGCGCAATTAATTCTGCGCGTTCGTCTTCCTTGATTTTCGCTTGTTTCCGAATCATGGATTCGAGTTCATCCAAAAAGTCAGAACCCGGCAACCGCGCCGCAGGCTTACCATCGATAAATAAAGCGAGGCTCTCTGGGTTACCGCCTGTAAAGCCAAGATCTGCTTCCTTCGCCTCGCCTGGCCCGTTGACAACGCATCCAATGACAGCCACGTTCAGAGCGGTTTTGACGTCTTCAAGACGCGCCTCTAACTGATTCATGGTTCCAATCACGTCAAAGGTTTGCCGCGAGCAACTGGGACAAGCGATAAAATTAATCCCTCTGGATCTCAGACGAAGTGATCGCAGAAGATCAAAACCCACCTTCACTTCCTCAACCGGATCGGCAGCCAACGAAATGCGGAGCGTGTCACCAATACCATCCATCAATAACATGCCAAGACCGGCTGCAGATTTCACTGTTCCACTTCTCAGGCCACCAGCTTCGGTGATACCGAGATGCAATGGCTGTTCGATCTGACTCGCAATGTTTCGATACGCAGCCACTGTCATAAAAATCTCACTAGCTTTGAGGCTGACTTTAAACTCTGTGAAATCCAAACGATCTAAAATATCGATATGCCGCATTGCCGATTCAACTAGGGCATCTGGTGTTGGTTCCCCGTACTTTTTTTGTAACTCTTTCTCAAGCGAACCGGCATTCACACCAATCCGAATCGGGACACCGTGATCGCGACAGGATGAGACCACAGCTCGAACGCGATCCTCGCGGCCGATGTTCCCTGGATTAATCCGCAGGCAATCGACGCCCAACTCGATCACTTTTAAGGCGATCTTATGGTCAAAATGAATATCCGCAACCAGCGGAACAGTCACCTGCTCTCGGATTTTGCCAAAGGCATCGGCAGCCTCCATGGTGGGCACCGACACTCTGACTAAATCAGCTCCAGCGTCAACAATCGCTTCGATTTGTGCGACGGTCGCGGCAACATCGCAGGTGTTGGTATTGGTCATCGACTGCACAGCGATCGGCGCGTCACCACCGATCGGGACCGAACCCACCTGTATTTGTCGGGAACGACGACGCTGAATCGGAGATTCGATCAATTCGGCTCAGCTCCCAGAGTGATCCGAGCCACGTCTTGATAGGCCTTTCGTTTCAAATCCTGAGTCTCTCCATTGAACACAACGGTGCTGACACTCACAGCCCCAACCAGGATCTCAACTGGGCCGAAGGTATCCAGTTCGACGCCTTGCTCAGGACTCATGAGATCGGCCAAGATCAAACGTCCNCGCGCATCGCGAATTTCNACCCAAGATTCACCTGAAAAATCGATCTCCAAACGACCCTGAGCACCCATCGCNAATTGATCTGCTGATGGACCAGTCCGCGTTTCCGATAACACGCGCAACCCATCATCCTGNCCNGGACTGACCTGAGTTGTTTGTACCGGGGTACTTGGTGCAGGCGCAAGGCCACTGGCTTCTGCGATCACACGCCCACCCTGGCTTAAGTTCGACGAAGAAATCACCACTGGTTGCTGGACTGCTTCTTCAACTGGCTCAGCCACCGCAGGCGCTGGTGGTTGTGTTTCAGCGACTTTGGGTTTTTCGGCAGGCTTCGGCTTCTCGACAGTCTTCGGTTTCTCGACAGTCTTTGCCTTTTCAACCGGCACAGGATCTGGCGTTGGCGTTGGCGCCTCAACCACTGGCTCTGCCTCAGTTTGCAGGGTGACGGGTTCAGCCAGTTTCACGACCTCTTCGCCCTGCGAGGCAGGAGTCTCAGGTACCACCGTGGACTGAGCGGATGGTTCCGCCTCAGTGGCCAAGGGTTGAGCATCAACGGTTTGATTGGTCGACGCATCAATCGACGAATCCTGCGAAGGGATAAGCTCCTGAGACTGGTTCAGTGCCGCATCGGTTGCATTCGAAGCCGGTGCTTGTTCCGTCTCAATGACAGCTGCCACCTCAGGCGATGAAGCCGTCGACTCCAAATAGGAAATCACACCACCTGCTGAAATTAAGCCGATGACCACAATTGAGGCCGCAATGATGGTTTTCTGACTCGGACCTGAAGATGGCTCTGAAATGCCTTGCGGCGCATTTGCGTACTGCCGAGGCTCACCATTCTGTTCTGCTTTCCAGCGATCAAACAGATCAAGGATCTCTACTTCATCAACTCCAAGCTTTTTCGAGTAAAGCTTGAGGTATCCGCGAACAAAACTCAGCCCAGCAAGCTGCTCATAATCATCAGCCTCAATGCCACGGATCACTTGTTTGGTCAGATTCGAGATCGCCGACATCTCATCGATGGTCAGCCCCTTCTCCTCACGTGCTTTCCGCAGGAGAGACCCTGGTAAAGCAGTCGTGCCAGCGACAGCGGGTTCATTATTTTCTATCGACATACGATCAATCTGAAATGAATACGCTCAGATCATACATCAGAAGTCGTAAGGACCAAAGTCTCGTCCCACGATCTTCAGTCGCTTCGCTAACTGACGAAAGTCGCTCTCGATTTCTTGAGCCAACTTTCCCGTTTTCGCTGACCGACTGATCGCCTGGTAAATCTCTAATGCTTCACGCACCTGTCCTGATTTCAATAACATCTGGACACGGACCAATTGAATCGATGAATCACCCGTTCTCATCCGAGATAACTGATCGAGATCATGACCTGCCTCGAGAAATCGATGGCTGGCGATCAATAGTTGCGTCCGTAATTGTAATGCCTCGAAACGATGTGGGTAATCAATCGCATCACAAGCCACCGCAAGGACTCCAATCGCCCTTGTTGGTTGGCCGATCCCGTGTAAGAAACGCGCGTAGGCGTGACTCACCTCGGGCTCTTGGCGGTCCAACCGTCCAAAGATGCGCTGAGCTTCAGCCTGATCCCCCTGGCGCGCGAGAATCTCAGCACGCTTTAACGCGACGGTCGTTGCAGCAGGTGCGATCTGTTCCGCTTGGATAATCAGAGGGAGTGCTGCTGTCAGATCACCACGCCCAATATGGGCATCAGCGAGTTGCAACAACGGATGCACCCGTTGTGAGATTGTGTCGCTTGCTGGTGTCGGAAATATCTGACATCCCGTCAGAAGTGCGTTGGTTGCGATGATGACTCCAGCCACCATCGCCCGAATCAATGGGGCACCTGGTCCAGTTGAGCAGTCACATCCTGTAATTGGATATAGCGCGCCGACCGTTTGGTTTTATCGGCTACCTGACCGGCCAATTGCCCACATGCGGCATCGATATCATCGCCACGAGTCTTACGCACAGTGACGATATGACCATCCGCAAGTAAGATCCGCTGAAACGCGTAAATTCGATTCCGTGAACTCACTTCGTAATCAGTCCCAGGAAACGGATTGAAAGGAATGAGGTTGATTTTACAGCGGATCGTCTTGGCGAGCGCGGATAATTCATGCGCCAGCGCGTCGGAATCATTCACGCCCTTCAGCATGGTGTACTCAAAGGTCACAGATCGATTGTCACTCAATCCGTCCAAATAATTTCGAATACTGTCAAACAGCACCGCAATCGGATACTTCCGATTAATCGGAACAAGCTCATTGCGAAGCGCATCATTTGGCGCATGCAGCGAAACCGCCAACGCCACATCAGTGACCTTGGCTAGCTCATTCAAATTCGGGACAACACCTGACGTCGATAGGGTCACACGACGTTTCGACAAGCAATAGGCTTGATCTTCAAGCATCAATGCCATCGCATCCACCACCGGCTCAAAGTTCAACAGTGGTTCGCCCATCCCCATCATGACGACGTTAGTCACGGAGCGTTTTTGAGAATCTTTCACAGGCAATCCGAAGGACTTTGCGGCCAAAAACACCTGTCCGATGATTTCTGCAGCCGTTAAGTTTTTATTAAAACCCTGTTTGCCCGTCGAGCAAAAACTACAATCTAAGGAACAACCAACCTGGGAGGACACGCACAAGGTTCCACGGTCACCATCAGGGATATAGACCGTCTCAATTTTGGATCCACCATCCACTTCCATGAGCCATTTCCGAGTTCCATCAGTTGAGTCTCCCTGAAAGGTCACCCGAGGAGGGCGTACTTCGGCAATACTCTTGAGTTGGTCTCGGAACGACTTGGAAAGATTGGTCATTTGATCGAAGTCCGTGACGCCCTGCTGATGAATCCACTTCACCAACTGTGCTCCACGGAACTTCTTCTCACCGATTGAGAAACAGAATGCTTCCATTTTTGGAAGGGTCAATCCCAGTAGATTGACCTTCTCAACCGAGGTTTCTGTCATTTAACGCGAACAGATTTCAGACGCTTGAAAGAAATAAGCGACTTCACGCGCGGCACTTTCAGGGCTGTCTGATCCATGAACGGCATTCGCATCAATACTGTCTGCAAAATCAGCACGGATGGTTCCAGCTGCTGCTTCCTTCGGGTTGGTGGCACCCATCAGCTCACGATTTNTCGCGATCGCATTTTCACCTTCCAGAACCTGCACAACCACAGGGCCAGAGGTCATAAATNCAACCAAATCTTTATAAAATGGACGTTCCTTATGCTCTGCATAAAACCCACCAGCCAGCTCATCATCCAGCTGAAGCATTTTCATCGCGACGATTTGCAGTCCCGCCGCTTCAAAACGACTGGCAATTTGGCCAATCACATTTTGACCAACAGCGTCTGGCTTAATAATAGATAGGGTACGTTCGACTGCCACGATGGCTTCTCCTTAACAACTGAGTTCGGACTATTCCGGGCGCGGATTATAGAGGAACAGAGGCCCCAACCGCAAAGCTCTCGCCACAACCGCATTCACTAACCACATTGGGATTGTCAAAGCGGAGCGTGCGGTTGACTCCCTCGATCTTCAAATCCACGGTTGTACCGGCAAGTAATGGCTCTGAAATCGGATCCACCACAATGGTCAGTCCGTTCACATCAAACAACTGATCCGCCTCTGTCGGGGCTTTTGCATAATCGATCACATAGGCATAGCCCGAGCAACCCGATGTCTTGACACCTAACCGAATCGCGGTTGCATCCGTATTCCGCGCCAAAGCCGCCTTGAGATGGTCGACGGCTTCTGGGGTTACCACCAAATTCATGCTGCACTCCTTAATTGCGAAACTGCGTGGCTCAACGTATCCACCAAGAGATCAATCTCCTCATCGGTGGTCATCCGACCGACGCTAATACGAAGAGAGGATAGTCCTTCTTGCCGAGAAAGTCCCATGGACTGAAGGACATGAGACGGTTCGAGAGTCGCTGAATTACAGGCGCTCCCAGTAGACACTGCCACTTCGGGCATCGCGGCCATCAATCGTTCAGCATCCACACCATCAATTGTCACATTCACAATATGAGGAACACCGCGGGCGCCATTCATCCGAATCCCTCCAATCGCTTCAATCGCGGCCTCAATCCGCTCTCGATACCCGTTGATTCGTTTGATTTCCACCCCGCTCTCCTCAGCGGCGATTCGGTAGGCCTCAGCCATTCCGACCAGTTGGTGGGTCGGAAGCGTCCCGGAGCGCATTCCACGCTCATGCTGTCCACCATGCTGCTGCTCGGCAATCCGACAAGCACCGCGCTTCACATAGAGCGCACCAACCCCTTTCGGGCCATGAATTTTATGCGCCGACAAGGATCCCAAATCAATTCCCAGTGTCTCCACAGTCCAATCCAATTTGCCGACCGATTGAGCCAGATCCGAATGCATGACTGCACCCACCTGATGCGCCAAGCGGGCAATTTCCTGAATCGGTTGCACAACCCCAGTCTCGTTATTGACCAGCATGACCGACACCAGCAAGGTATTGCCGTCTAGGACCTCAGCCAACCGAGTGAGGTTCAAGACACCATCAGCATCGGGTTTGAGATAAACCACGTCGACATCACGCAGGTTCGCGCACGTATCCAACACGGCTTTATGTTCGGTTTCCATGGTGATAATTTTTGAACGGCCCGTCGAGTGACGCATCGCTTCAACCACACCACGGATCGCCAGNTTATCGGATTCAGTCGCGCCACTGGTCCACACCATCTCCCGCGGGTCAGCACCGATGGTCTGTGCAATGGTCTCTCTGGCCCACTCCACTTCTTCGGAGGCCAACCAACCATAGCCATGCGTTGTCGATGCTGGATTTCCGAAGGTTCCATCAGCCCCCAAACACGTCGACATTTTTTCCATCACGCGCGGATCAACCGGCGTCGTGGATGCATTATCAAAATAAGCCGTCATCATGCAGATCGATCCGATTTCCCATCAGGCACACCCAACTCGCCCATGAGTTCTTTTTCATCCAGTGTGGGTAAATCCTCATCGCAGTACTTCGGGTTTACCTGGCACAAATGCTCACCCATCGTGTGCATTTTCTGATCCACATGATGCAGTTGATCAAGAATAGCATGGATGGATCGAACCAACGGATCGGGCACGTCTTCACCTAGGGCATACAAATCAAACCCTGCTTTTTCATGCATCTCGCGACGACGCTTTTCCACCTCAAACTCAGGATCCGCTTGATCTTTGGTCACAAACCGCGCGGGAATACCCATCGCTGTGGCGTCTGGCGGCACGGGTCGTGTCACCACCGCATTTGAACCAATACGCGCACCCTCACCAATATCAATCGGCCCGAGGACTTTCGCTCCTGCCCCAACCACCACACGGTCCTTCAGTGTCGGATGTCGCTTACCGGGGTTCCAGGTCGTTCCACCAAGCGTCACACCATGATAGAGCGTACAATCATCACCAATTTCAGCGGTCTCTCCGATCACAACACCCATCCCATGATCGATAAAAAATCGACGACCAATTTTTGCACCGGGGTGGATCTCGATGCCGGTCAAAAATCGCGCCGTTTGCGCGATAAACCGAGCTAACCATTTCAGGCCGCAGCACCAGAGTGCGTGAGACACTCGATGAATCCAAATCGCGTGAAGCCCAGGGCTCGTGGTGATCACTTCAAACCAATGGCGGGCTGCTGGATCACGATCAAATACCGCACGCACATCCTCTTGCATCCCTTTAAACATCATCCCGCTCTCCGTTGGTCAAACCGTAATTCTCCTGAACAGTCTGTTGATTGGTTGGAGGATCCATCTTTTCAATGCTATTCAAAATCCCACGCAGAATATTAATTTCGACACGATCGACTCGTGCTCGATTGAATAACCTTCGCAAGCGGGCCATACCAAGCATCGGGTTTTTCGGATCGAGAAATCCACTGTGCGCTGTCGCTCGCTCAAAATGTTCAATCAAACCATCCACTTCGCGGGCTGTGGCTGGTTCTTCGTCCCAAGACTCGCAACCAAAGCGCTCAAGATCATAGGTCGGCGGCCAGCTGTCTTTCGACTCAATCCCTGATCGGCCCTGACGTTCTAGACAAGCGAGACGCAACTCATAGGACATGACTTGCACCGCTGAACCAAGATTCAAACTCGAATATTGCGGATTGGCAGGGATTTCGATGTGGTAGTGACAACGCGCCAACTGCTCGTTCAATAAGCCGCATTCTTCGCGGCCATAACAAATCGCAACGCGCCCTTTTTCAGCTTCTTCGATCAACAGTGGCGCAATCTGACGCGGTGTCACGTGCGGATATGCCAGCGATCGCAATCGCGCTGACGTCCCCACCACAATCCGACAATCAGCAATCGCATCATCAAAGGATTCATACAGAGAAGCGCCATTCAGGATATCTAATGCACCTGACGCTCTCGCCGAAGCAATCGGCGACGGGTAGTCATCGGGGCTCACAAGTCGACACGATGACAACCCCATCGTTTTTAATGAGCGAGCCACAGCACCAATATTTCCTGGGTGAGATGGCGAGGCTAAAACCGAAATCAAATTGCTCGGCAGGCTATCGGGGAGTTCGTGCAAACTGGTATCCTTTTGTCTTTACAGCCAAGATTATAGCGATGCACCCGTCTAATTCACTCTTAGTTCCGATTCTTCACAAACACAGCGAGCGCTTATTACGTGCTCAAATTGAAGCGCATGCCAAAGAATTGGGGCCGGAAGACCGAAAGAAATTCCTTGGAAAACAATTCGATGCCGTCACTGATGCCATCAGTGAGAAATTGGCAATGTCCTATAAAGACGCCCCTGTTCTGGCGGAATGGGACAGCAATGTGATCAAGTCATCGATCAAAAGCTGGGTCATCTTTCTTGCCGGAGAAGCCAACTTTACACTCGGAATCGATGATTTCTCACTCGGAGTGATGCAATTGGAACTCGGGCGGCCAGTCAGTTTTTCAGCCATCACACCCTCAACGCAAACCGAAGTTCACGGTCACCGCAACGAAGGGGTCTTCGTCAATGGCTATCGCGTGCGGCGGACGCTCTCAAAAGTTGAATCCAAGCTGTGCGTGATCTTAGGACCGGAGCGATATACCGGAAATGATATTCAATCGTTTGATTTTGTTCGCCAAAGCGGCAACGAACTCGAAGATATGCTGTTGGTGCTGGGTGGACGCGCGCAGAAACAGTTTGGAGAACCGGGCGATACCACGTTAAAAACGCTGATCACCCACTTCTTGACCCCTTAAGCGTTATTCAAATTCCATTCGCTCAAAGACGCGGCCAGCATTTCTGGCTGCGAGTTCATCGTATGTGTGCCAATGCTTGTAGGCCGTTTGGTCAATTTGATAAGCCTCATCCAACGAACCACCGTCATCGAGAATCTGTTGCACTTGATCGCGCAAAAACACTAGATAATCTTTCGTCCCAGCTGTCACCGTCGCGAGGTCGGTAGGACCACCGTGACCTGGAACAATGGTCCAGTCGGAAACCTCCTCAGCAAAGAGATCGAAGCTCTCGATCCACAGCGCGGTGTCGGTGTTGTCAAAAATCGGCGGCATTCTTACATGGAACGCCATATCGCCTGCCAGAACCACTTGATCGTCCGGGATCAAGACGCTGACATCACCCGGTGAATGCGCCGATCCATAGATCTTAGCGATCACAGCTAGACCTCCAAGATCAAGTGCATATTGATCGTCGAAGGTCACATCAAAATTGACTAACTCCGTGTCTTGCGCAAATTCTTTCGCGTACTCGCGCATCCGAGCCAGTCCACCAAATCCTTTCTCATCCATCTCATGCTGCGCATCAACGTGCCCAATTAAGGTCGCGCCTTGAGACTTCCAATAGTGATTCCCGTAGACGGCATGACCCTGCCCATTTTCGCTGATGACATATTTGACCGGGAGGTTCGTTCTGCTTTTTAATCTCATCATGTAGCGCTCGCGCTAACGCATTATTCGATCCTCCGTTCACAACCAAGACGGCCTCAGATCCGATCACGAACGATAGATTGTTGTTGTGCCCGGCATTCTCATAAGTCGGCGGTTGCGTGGCGCCGATCGCACTGAAAACGTGCTCGCTAACTTGGACCGGGTAATCGTAGAGTGCGGTTGTTGGTGCCTTATCCAAGGGGCCATAGTCACCCCTCTCCAAGGCGGTCTTTTCGTCAGCTGCTTGTACCGATGCAGCCATCAAAGCTGCGATGAATATCCATGAACGCATTGTTATCCCTTATGAACTCATCTCGGTCATCAATGTACGGATTTCTCTGCACTGTTCAACACGAGATGCGTCAGGAGTTGCGCAAGATCAAGCATTGCGAACCGCTTCACCCTTGGCATAGGCCGTCTGTGTCGCTGGACGTGCGGCAATTTGCTCATACCAACGCTGCACATTTGGATACTCGCCCAAATCCATCTCTTGCCACTCATACCGAGCAATCCATGGGTAGCATGCCATATCAGCAATGGAGTAATCGCCGGTGATAAAGGACCGGCCATCAAGCGCTCCATTTAAGACCCCGTAGAGTCGGGCGGTCTCTGATCGATAACGCTCGATCGCATAGGGGATTTTCTCTGCCGCAAAGCGCCCGAAATGGTGGTTCTGACCGGCCATTGGTCCAAGACCACCCATTTGCCACATCAACCATTTCATCACCGAATAACGTTCTCTGAGATCTGTTGGATAGAACTGCCCCGTTTTCTCGGCCAGATAAAGAAGAATAGCGCCGGATTCAAACAGATCGATGGGAGTACCACCGTCGTTGGGATCGTGATCAACAATCGCTGGCATCCGGTTGTTCGGGGACAACTTGAGAAACTCCGGTTGAAATTGATCGCCTGCAGTTATATTGATCGGATGAATGGTGTAGTCGAGCCCGCACTCTTCTAACATCATCGTAATTTTATTGCCGTTCGGGGTCGGCGAGTAATAGAGGTCAATCATTGTATACTCCTTGGTTCGCTATGAATGTGGCTACTGTGACATCGAAACACAAGGACTTTGATCAAGAAACCAGTATGACAAACTTACGCTCAACGCTACTGACTTTGGCGAACCGCCTCCTCGACACACTGCCAGCCCCCGCACCCGAAATTCAATGGCAGGAAACGCTGTGCGCGCGTTGGGTCCATGATCGAGCCAATATGGGTCATTTGCGCGCTCTAAAGCCTCGACTTGATCAAACGTTCGAGGGTCTCATCGGTGTTGACCAGCAGGCCAATCAATTCAAGGCCAACCTTGAATTGTTCCTCAAAGGCCTTCCAGCCAATGCAACTCTTCTGTGGGGCGCGCGCGGAACGGGCAAGTCGTCGATGGTGCGAGCCGCGCTCAGCGCCTATCACGACCGCGGTCTAAGAATCGTCGAAGTCGAAAAAGCATACCTCGGCGATTTGCCTGCAATCGTCGAACACGTCAGGTCACAACCGTTTCAATTTTTGATCTATTGCGATGACCTTACCTTTGAAGATGGGGAGCGTGAGTACTCAGGTCTGAAGACTGTTCTGGATGGCACCCTGGAGGAGTTTGGCAGTAATATTTTAGTGGTCTGCACCAGTAACCGCAGACATTTGGTCTCTGAGCCAATGAGCGATAATCAACAGGCAACCGTTGTTCATGGAGAAATTCATCAAGGCGACGCGGTTGAGGAACGGGTTTCTCTATCGGATCGTTTCGGTCTTTGGCTGTCGTTTTACCCCTACTCTCAGGAGGTTTACATCACGATTGTCAAACACTGGTATCACGAATTAGGACAAAATCTCGACCTTCCCGAATTCTCCGAGACCATGGCGATTGAAGCGAACCGTTTTGCGATTGGGCGTGGCGGACGCGGCGGTCGAGTTGCCCGGCAGTTTGTGATTGACTGGATGGCCAAGCAGCTCCTGAGCCCATCCACTTGATGAGAAATTCAGTCGAAGTGATCTGAATCAATTCAAGCACTTGCCGAAGCCTCTCGGTCGGTGGAACTTGGTTAGAGTGAGTCTTTCAAATTTGGGAGACTCAACGCATGCAAACCACAAACCATCGTCAACTGATGCACGATGTAAATGATGTCCTAGCGCCATTTCGCGCGGCCAATCCCGAGCTGATGCAAGGTTTTGGGGGGATGGCCAAAGTCGCAATGGCTAACGGTGAAATCCCGTCAAAACACAAAGAATTGATCGCTCTGGCTCTTGGGATTAGCCAGCACTGTTCGGCCTGCATCGCATTCCATATGAAAGCGCTCATCGGCCTCGGGGTAACACGAGCAGAGCTCGAGGAAACCCTGGCTGTTTGTGTGTATATGGGAGGTGGTCCGGCGCTGATGTATTCAGCGGAGGCTCTCGCGACCTTTGATGAGCTGGCGAATCCCTAAACATTGACACAAGTCAAAGATTTCCTCCGCAGAGGACAGCATACTTAACCCTCAATGCCCACGATGATCATGACATCATCGAGCTTTTCCGGGGAGTTTTGCTCCCCTTTTTTTATCATGGCTAGNGGCAACAGTGGCCTTTAGGTCATTGAGAATCTCAGCGTTTACCCGATCAACATGCCATACAGCTGATCTTTGAGGTGAACTCGCTGAGACTTCAACGTTTCCTCAGTGATATTGGAAGCAGGAGTCACTTCGGTAATCATGTTTTCAATTTGCTTGGATAATTCCGTGTATTCATCATGCAGTTTTTTAAAATGTGCATTACTCATTTTCATGTCGTGAATACGTTCTTTGAGTTCAGGAAATTCTTGAGATAAACAGTGATGTTCGACGTTTTGCATGGCTTGCTCCTTCAGTGACCGGGTAGTGTGGCAGATGGCTCGGAATTGGATCTTGAGATGGGTCAATGAATCAACCGACTGAATCATTCGTCACCGATTGATCAATGCGGCGATCAACGAACTCTATGCACTCGACCTGGAAGCATTGATGAAATGAATCACTCTGGCCAGTCCCACTGGACCATCGAAGAACTGAACGGACTTGAAACCACCTTGTCTCAAATATCCAGTCCAACAGGCAAGTCGCACGTACGTCCCTGAGTACCGAAGGTAAAGTAACATTTCAGCGACGAAAACGCCAATTCGACGCGAACAGACGAAGTGCATCGTCAACAAAGAGTATCTATTACCCAAACAGTGTGTTCTACTACCGTCGCTTTCATTAGATCTTCCTAGCGCAGTTTCTGACTTTTCTTCGAATTCCTCTTTGAAATCTACGGACCTCTCGGCATCAATGCCGTGGGGCAAAAACTATCTTCTATATGAGAAAATTATTATGAGCACAGGTGTTGTTAAATTTTTTGACACGAGTAAAGGTTTTGGTTTCATCACTCCAGATGACGGCGGGAAAGATGTCTTCGTACATATCTCAGCTCTGTCGTTGAAAGGCATTCGTTCTTTGAATGATGGCCAAAAAGTCTCTTACGAGTTGCAAGAAGAGCGCGGTAAAACCTCTGCAACGAACATCAGCCTCGAAAGCTGAGTTTACTGCTAAAGCTACGCCGTCCTGGCGTAGCTTTTTCATCCGTCAGAGGGACATCAGGTGTCTAACGAATATTGGTCAAACTTAAGCCTCAATACACCCTATAAATATGGTGATCGGATCACCGTCGGCGCACCCGAAAGGAAAGGAACCGTCACTGGTTTTATCGGGAAAAAACGCGAAACGATCATTGTCCAATTTGAGGACAATCCGGGCCAAAGCGTCTCAATCAAGAAAGATCAAGTGATTGAACTCGCACGGAAAGATAACCGCTAACCGTTCAATCGCCTTATCCAAACCTCAATTGGCTCAATCCTTCATCATCAAGCGACACCTCAGTCGTTCATGCATCATGGCATAGATCAGATTACTATCTGACTATCGACCAAAACCGAGACAAGGCTATGAAGGACGCCCAGCATCAATCTCACCAATCGAGCCATGCCATTCAACATCATTGGGAAAGCCGCTACGAGCAAAATGGTGACCACAGTCTCTCGTGGACAGAGAGTGCGCAATCATTGTCGCAACAATGGATTCGTGAAAACCTCCCCCGATCGTCGTCAATTGCAGACATTGGTGCAGGTAGGTCAATGTTATTGCCCGCACTACTCGATGCTGGCTATCGCAATTTAACTCACGTTGAATGGTCTCAGTGTGCTTCGCAGGCATTACAACATCAACTCAAGGATCAAGCGTCTCACATCACCTGGTTTGTGGGAGATCTCAATCAGTGGCAACCACCAGCGCTCATTGATCTCTGGCACGATCGAGCCGTCTTTCACTTTCAGATGGATCACACATCCATTCAACAGTATCTGCACTCTCTTCATCGAGCGGTCCGACCCGGTGGCTACGCTTTATTGGCAACATTTCACTTAGATGGACCTGAGACCTGTTCTGGGCTGCCTGTTCAACGCTACGATGCCAATTCTTTAGTATCGACTTTAAACGACTCCAAAGACGCGAACTGGAAGCCAGTCAAAAGCCAGATATGGACACATCGAACACCCTCCGGATCCGAACAAATCTTTCAATATCTTCTTGCGCAACAAACGTCATTTGACCCGTAAAGCGGTATCGCGACGCTCGCCATGTCCTCCACATCACCGATTCATTTCCAGCCTTGTTTCCAGTGGTCGCTATTGGTTAGATCTCGCCAGTTAACAGAGGTTTTTCGGCGACTCATGACTGCTTCGAGAAGGCAATCGATCACGATACCCTCCTCATCGTAGTCAACCTCAACAACCAAAAAATGCTTTTCTTTATTTTTGGGCTCAACAGCCGTCCATTTGCTGTGCAGTAATTTCGCTGGATTGATTCGGTTCATTCGGACTCCTCAAGGCAATCGTATATTCTCGGTTGAGTTGTTTGGGGCACATCTTTGAATCGCCAGAGTTGCTGGCAACCTATCGCTGACCCATAGCGTGCTTCGGATACTGCTCTCTCAGTCTTCCCATGGCTTTTGCTTGTCATTTGTTGCGATGTCCTTAAGTAGAAAGGATGAAGACAGAACTCGATGACCAGTGATTCACTGGCACACCACCAAAAAGAGGGACTCCCTTGGTATTCATCATATTGATTGCTATTGGCGCGCTGATTCTATTTGGACCGAACCTTTGGGTTTCTCATGTCCTGAAAAAATATAATCGCAATCCGGAATCGAATTTTCCAGGAACCGGCGGTGAGCTAGCTCGTCATCTATTGGATCGATTTGATTTACATGACGTCAATGTCGTCGTGACCGAAGCAGGTGATCATTATAATCCTCATGATCGGTCGGTCGCGCTGACACAAGACAAATATGACGGAAAAACATTGGCCGCGATTGTGATTGCCGCCCATGAATGTGGCCATGCAATTCAGCACGCGCGTGGAGAAACGTTTTTTCACTTACGTCAGTGGCTCGCTCAATCTGCATCGACCGCACAAATAGTGGGATCCGCGATGTTGGCAGTCAGCCCGTTCTTTGGAGCGCTGACACTGTCGCCTCATGTAGGTTTGTTCTCGTTCGCAGGCGCCTTTTTAATTCTTGGCTACGGCGTTTTAGTCCAATTCATCACGCTCCCTGTTGAGATTGACGCAAGCTTCAACAAGGCTCTGCCATTGTTGGCCTCCGGCTATCTATCAGAAACACAAATTCAACCGTCTCGACAGATCCTGATGGCCGCCGCCCTGACTTATGTCGCAGGCACACTCTTTCAGTTGCTCAATTTTTGGCGCTGGTTAGTGATTTTCCGTCGATAACCGGGGCGTCCGAACCCCTCGTCGCCATGTCAAAACAATCTGATGAAAGCCAGATATCAAGGCCGGACCTTTCATGAAAATCAATGAAGGTGCATACCGAAATCGAACCGATGTCCACGGATTTGCAAAAGCTTGCACACCATACAAAGTAGAGTATTCATCAGTAAAAATAAAAGTGTGCTACAGAGCCTGTTCACAATCGGGCCCGATTTCGGCAACTCCCCCACCGAAACACGCTTCAGCTTTAGACTCTCTGTGAAATAGGGTAGAACCCGAATCGAATGTCTCTAACTCACCCTCGCCATCGAAAGCTTTGGTTGACCCTTCGGTTTTTTCCTTTCGAGTGTATACTTCATATGAACACTTCGAGAGCCTGTCATGGAAGCATCATTTGTTGATTTACGAAAGAAATCTAAGGAAATCATCAATGCGATTAATCGCAAAGAAAAGGTGACGGTGCTCTACAGGGGGAAACCTGCCGCCATCATGAGCCCCATCAATACAACGTCAGAAACGACGCAGTTATCTGCCTCTAAGCACAAGGCATTTGGCATGTGGGCTGCAAATAAAATTGGCGAAACTAGCGCAACTGATCAAGTCGCCCTACTCAGACGAAAGCGCTACGATGATCTTTGATACAGATGTTCTTANTTGGTATCTGCGTGGANGCGTGGCGGCGGCGGCTGCTATTGATGATGCCTCAGATAGAGCGATCTCTCTGGTGACNCTTATGGAACTGCTGCAGGGGGCAAACAGTAAGCGGGAGGCACATCAGATCAAGGGATTCTTGAAAGAATTTTNTTTTGAAACATTACCACTGTCAGAAAGGATTGGTTATCGAGCCTCAATTTACGTCGAAGAATATGCGTTATCGCATGGAACGGGTGTTGCCGATGCGCTAGTCGCGGCCACCGCAGTTGAAGAGAACCGCGTACTTCTCAGCGGAAATATAAAGCATTTCATGCTAGGTAGACTGCGGCCACCCTCGAGACGCGCAACAACAGATTGGGTGGTTCCCATGCGTAGAGCAACCTCTTCCTGTGTAAGTCCGGCCTTAATGCGAGCATCGATCAAGCCACGGCTAATTTCAAACTCAGGCGTCATCTCAATAAATGCGTC
>JGI10211J34971_10000019_pt1 | contig 111683 bp, 98 predicted proteins | sample Etolagsediment_FD_34971 | JGI IMG/M metagenome (IMG submission 34971) | reverse complement strand
TGCTGATGCCACCTTCCGCCGCCGCATGTTTGATGGGATATACGACATCCTGAGATAGCCGCCAAGCGACGATCACTGCTCTGAAAAAAACCTTGCCCCCCTTACGTTGGGTTGGCTACTGAGGAGGCGACAGGTATCCTGACACAGGGGGCCCTACAGCAACCTATTGCATGGTTTGACAAATTAGGGGTAGATTATTGCCACACACAAGCGTCAGATTGTGCGGTCGACAGAAAATCGCGGTTTTGGCTAGCAGTAAGAGGAAACAGGCGGTTCTGGAGCGGAATTGTACGGATCGGTTTGGTAAAAATTCACGGAATCCGGTGAATGCAAAACAGCCTCTATTTTACTGCTTCAAGCACCGTGGTTACACGGCTATTTAACATACGCCATTAGTGCAACAATTCGACAACGATATAGGGATGACTAAGATGGAAATCCAGAATCAGGTAGATAATCAGCGGGGGAAAGTGTCATGATCGAATCTTATACCATCATGCCGCTATGCGGCGATCCATCCATTGTAAAAATTGACGGAGAAAACGGCGGCGTTGTCTCAATAACATCATCCGTTGACGGAACCCATGAAATCAAATCCATGCTATTATCGGCTCACGGTCATCATGGTGTGTCGTACGACTTGAAAAGACTAACAGAGGTAGAGTTTTTTTATATCTGTATTCTGGCCGGCGTTCCTATCTGGCCGCCAGAGGCGGCCATTCCATACTTTCAAGAGTTACATGAGTATGACCCCGATGAATTCGGCCCTAGGCCGGATGTAGATTACATATACGCTGTTGAGCATGATAAGTTTTTGTGGTGACCCCCGATGGTCGGGCAAATCTCTCGCCCAAAGGGAATGGGTTCAATGAGAGCGTGGACTGATTTGTCGATCGAAGAGCAAACAGCTTTACTCGACGCGTATGGTCACTATTTAGATGGGCTGCCAACCACCTGTGATATGCGAACCAAGCAAGAACGCTTACAATCTTGGCTCGCAGGGAAAAACATCGAGTATTTATTCGAAATCCAAGGCCCTGCCTGAATCAGACGCCCAGTAAAATATTGTTAAGGATGGCGTCTCGCTAATTACTCATGAGGCGACTGCGCGGCGAAGATTGTCAGTTTGAGTTCTGCGTCATCGATCAACAAGTATTCGGGTTTCCTGCCAGAGAGTTTTTTGCTCTCAGTGATTATAATGGGAACGCCTTCCCCTCGCTTATCCATGATAAAGCTGCGCTGGCTGCCAATCACATCGACATTCATCGGGCAACGTGCTAGTAGGGAGCTAATGAGTTCATTTCGTGCCGACTGCCGTTCCGAGATACTGTCGATCGTCATTGTGTTAGGAAATGTGCCGGGCGAGAAGATCTCTAACCGATCTGAGAAGATATGGAGTCGGATTTTTGAGCCATAAATCGAATAATCTCGATGAGCAACGGCATTGACCACGGCCTCGAAAACGGCATTCATGGCGAATTGGGGTGTTTCGATACGGTTAGGCGCTTTCACCGCATAGACGCGCATATTGCGTTCCACAAACTTGCAGGCTTCACGAATCTGCACATCCAATGGCCCTTTGATGTCCTTGGCGTCGAGCTGGTATGCGGCATTGCGCTCGATTCCGCGATAGCAAACCGCCTGAATGAAGGCCGTGGATATGAAGGCTTCAGGCGCGTCCGAAGCGAGTAGGATGCCACTGACTGTAGCACGGATGGCGCCCTCTTCTTCCCGCACAAGCAGTTTCATTTTTTCGAGAAACTGTTGATCATCTGAAGGTGATAGGACAGTTTTGAATCGCCGCCAAAGAACAGGATTCAAATCATCAATAGTGCTACTTGGTACCGCCTGCTCATCAAAACGAATCAGGCGCGCCTGGCTGCGCTGTTGAAACAGTCTCGCCAATAACTCGGGCTTCATCTCGCGCTTGGAACTGCCAATCCGATGAAAATACCCGTTAGGGCTTTTGTGAATGAACAGACTTCGGGGTACATCGATGCGAACGATGGCTTTTTCATCACCGTTCTGGTCGAGAACCACCAGCTTGCGAATCACACAATTCAGGGGCGGATCGATAGAGTCATTACAAATGGCTCGTAGCCACTCTTCAACGCTATCCAGCTTATCCAGCGGTATTCCCAGAATCGCTCGACTCTTGTCATCGACGCCAAGCAGTACAACACCGGCCACTGTATTTGCCATGGCAGCCAGTTCATCGGCCATGCTATCTCTGTGCGGTGCCGTTACCTTGTTGCTACTAAATACCACAGCCTTGAGTTCAAGGATGGAATCCTCGCCAAGTGCAATCTGCTTGAGCAGATCATCAACATTTTCATTTGTCATAAATTGTAGTGGTCTCGTTGATAGTGATAACGGTAGTGTCTCATCTTTCTCTGTACCTCTTCAGTTAGAGTAAGTTGTCATTCTTGGCTCGTACCGCTTTATTAGACCACTACAGTTGAATCTGCAAACCTGTGACACAGGCGGCTACCCCCCAAGCGCTTGTAACAGCGCCTCAATCTGCGCTAACCGCGCCTCACCCTCGGCTAAGGTAACCGTGATGCGCAGCTTATCCGGACCATCGAAGCGGTAGTGCTGTGGCTGCTGCTGGAGTAGCGCGATCACCCGCTGCGGATCGATGGTTGGCTGCTCGACAAACTGTAGTCGTCCCCCCTGTGCGCCCAGCTCAATTTTACGGATCCCAAGGCGGCTCGCCTGTTGGCGTAGGGTGGTGAGTCGAAACAGATTTTTTACCGGCTGCGGCAGCAGTCCGAAGCGATCGATCATCTCAACCTGCAACTCATCGAGTGCCGCCATATCGGGTGCGCTAGCGATGCGCTTATAGAGCATAAGCCGGCTATGGACATCGGGTAGATACTCATCGGGGATCAGCGCGGGGAGGGCGAGATCGATCTCAGCGCCGAGGTGGAGTGGCCGATCGAGATCGGGCTGCTGACCCTCGCGCAGTGCTGCAACCGCCCGCTCTAGTAGCTCGCTATAGAGGGTGAACCCCAACTCCTGCATCTGCCCACTCTGCTCATCGCCGAGTAGCTCACCGGCACCGCGGATCTCTAAATCGTGGGTGGCGAGGGTAAAGCCGGTGCCTAGCTCCTCAATCGCTGCAATCGCCTCCAGTCGCCGCTTTGCATCGGCGGTCATCACCCCCTTCGGCGGCACTAGCAGCCACGCATAGGCGCGATGGTGGGAGCGGCCGACCCGACCGCGTAGCTGGTAGAGCTGCGCTAAACCGAAGCGATCGGCGCGCTCAATAATGATGGTGTTAGCACTCGGTACGTCGATGCCGGTCTCGATAATCGTGGTACAGAGCAGCAGGTTAAAGCGCTGATGGTAGAAGTCGCTCATCACCTGCTCTAGCTCCCGTTCGCGCATCTGACCATGTGCGATCCGCAGCGTTGCTTCGGGGAGTAGCGTCTCTAGCTCGCGTGCCCGCTGCGGCATGGTGGCGACATCGTTATGCAGGAAGTAGATCTGACCACCGCGCTTCATCTCGCGGCGGCACGCCTCTTGGATCAGCTCACTCTGCCACTCACTGACAAAGGTCTTAACCGCTAGTCGGCGCGCCGGCGGGGTGGCGATGATTGAGAGATCGCGTAGGCCGCCGAGCGCCATATTGAGCGTGCGTGGGATCGGCGTGGCGGTGAGGGTGAGCAGATCGACTTCGGCGCGGAGTGCCTTCAGCTGCTCCTTCTGGCGGACACCAAAGCGGTGCTCCTCATCGATGATCACCAACCCTAAGTTGTGGTAGCTAATTCCGCTCTGTAGTAGCTTGTGGGTGCCGATCACTAGATCGACTTTTCCGTTCGCTAACCCCTCAATCACACCGCGCTGCGCCCCCTTCCCCTGAAACCGTGACAGACTCTCTATCTGCACCGGCCAGTCGGCGAAGCGATCACGGAAGTTGGCCAGATGCTGCTCGGCCAGAAGGGTGGTCGGCACCAGCATCGCTACCTGTCGCCCCGCCATGATGGTGATAAAGGCGGCGCGCATCGCCACTTCGGTTTTGCCAAAGCCAACATCGCCACACACCAGTCGATCCATCGGCTGGGGTGCCGCTAGATCGGTGAGAACGGCGTGGATCGCCTGCTCCTGATCGGGGGTCTCCTCAAATGGGAACGCGGCAGCGAAGCGGGCGTAGGCGGCCGTGTCGATAGTGCAGGCGTGACCACGCCGCGCCGCGCGCCGTGCGTAGATATCGAGTAACTCGGCGGCGACATCGCGGATCTTCTCGGCAGCGCGCCGCCGCGCCTTCTCCCACTGACCCGATCCGAGTCGATGCAGCGGCGTCTTATCGCCATCAATGCCGGTGTAGCGGCTGATGAGCTGGAGTGAGGCGACCGGCACATAGAGTTTGGCGCCGGCGGCATATTCGAGGGTTAAAAACTCCTGCTCTGGGCCGCCACCGGCGGTGATCCGCTCTAGCCCTAGATAGCGGCCAACACCATAATCTTCATGCACCACCGGTGCGCCGGGCTGGAGCTCGGCGAGGTGGCGAATCAGGGTGTCGGACTCCCGGTCGCGCACCTGCTGACGGCGGCGGCGCTGGCGCACTTGGTTACCGAAGAGCTGACTCTCGGTGATCAGCGCGAGCGGCGGATCGGCGAGTTGCATGCCGCGCTCTAGCGGTGCAATCAGTATCGCGCAGCGCTCACTGCCGGTAACAAAATCCTCCCAACTGCTCACCTCGCGCGGGGTGATGCGGCTGCGCGCTAGCAGGGGTAGCAGCGCTTCGCGCCGCCCCGCCGACTCGACCGCTAGTAGCACTCGGCCATCGAAACCATCGATCCAGTCGCGCAGCGTGGCGGCCGGATCGTCACCACTCGGATCGAGTGTCAGCGCTGGTAGCGTGGCGGTGGCGGCATCATCGCCGTGGCGTAGTGTGGCGACGCTGTCGGTGTGGAGATCGATCCGTCGCCACCCCTTGATGGCACTGTTGAGCTGATCGCGATCGAGAAAGAGCTGGGCTGGCGGCAGCGGTGGGCGATCGAGTAGGTGCTGGCGCTGCTGCCAGCGGTTGTGGCACTCCTGAGCAAACGCACTGGCGGTGGTGTCACAATCGTCGTCAAACAGCAGCCAGCTATCGGCTGGTAGGTAGTCGAACAGGGTGGCGGTGGTCTCAAAAAAGAGTGGCAACCAATACTCAATACCGGCTGGCAGTAGGCCGTTACTCACATCGCGGTAGATAACACTGCGCTGCGGATCGCCGCTAAATTGGGCGCGCCAGCGCTCACGAAATTGGCGGATCGCCGCCTCGTCGGTTGGAAACTCCCGCGCCGGTAGCAGCCGGATCTGATCAACCTGCCCGCTGCTGCGCTGACTCTCTGGATCGAAGGTGCGGATAAGCTCTACCTCATCATCAAACAGCTCGATGCGGTAGGGGGTGCGACTCCCCATCGGGAAGAGATCGATCAGGCTGCCGCGTACGCTGAACTCACCATGCTCCATCACCTGTGCGACATAGCGGTAGCCACTATGGGTAAGGCGCTGGCGGAGGGTGTCGTGATTGAGCCGATCGCCCTGTTTGAGTAGTAGGGTATGCCCCTGCACAAACGGCGTCGGGGGGAGTCGCTGCATCAGCGTGGCGACTGGGCAGATGAGCAGACCGCTGCGCTGCTCCGGTAGGCGGTAGAGGCTCTCTAGGCGGGCGGAGATAATATCTTGGTGTGGTGAGAAGGGATCGTAGGGGAGGGTCTCCCAGTCGGGGAAGTGGCGTTGTGGTCGGTGCGGATCATCACCGAGAAAGCAGCGTAGCTCCTGCTCTAGCCGATTGGCGGATGGGGTGTCGCGGGTTACCACCACCACAAAGCGATCGCCGCGTGCAAGTTCTGCTATCGCGAGGGCGCGACTGGCACCATCGAGTGCGCCCCAGTGCCGGCGCTGACCGGCAGTGAGGCGAGTCGGGGGGTTAAGTGGGGAGAAGGGGAGAGGCATATTTATCTTATCAACGGAAGTAGTCGCGGCTCAGTCGAAACACCACCGGACTCAGAAGTACCAGTGCGATCAAGTTGGGGAGAGCCATCAGCGCATTGAGGGTATCGGCGACTAGCCATAGGGTGTTGAGCTCTAGATCGGCACCTAGCAGCACCGCCGCCACCCATGCGATGCGATACCAGCGAATCGCGCCGAGGCCAAATAGATACTCGACACACTTCTCGCCGTAGTAACTCCAGCCGAGGATGGTGGTAAAGGCAAACAGCGCCAAACCGAGTGTCACCACCATGCCACCGATGCCAGGGAGTGCTAGCTCAAACGCTTCGGTGGTGAGGGCGGCGCCATTTGCGCCACTCTGCCAAGCGCCGGTTACGACAATCGCTAAGCCGGTGACGCTACAGATGATGAGGGTGTCGATAAAGGTGCCGAGCATCGCGATGCTACCCTGCCGTACCGGGCTGTCGGTCTGGGCGGCGGCATGGGCGATGGGGGCCGAGCCGAGTCCCGCTTCGTTGGAGAAGATGCCGCGTGCAACCCCAAACCGGATCGCCGCCCACACGGCTGCGCCGGCAAAGCCGCCGGTGGCCGCAATCGGGGTGAAGGCGTGCTCTATGATCAGGGCAATCGCGGCTGGTAGCGCACTGAGGTTGAGTAGGATCACGACTAGGCCAGCGCTCAGGTAGCCGACTGCCATTAACGGTACCAGTCGGGTCGCGACCTGCGCTATGCGCCGGATCCCACCGAGCAGCACCAATCCTACTAGGAGCGCCATCACGCTGCCGGTGATCGCCGGTGCGATGTGAAACTGGATATCGAGCGCGTCAGCGACCGAGTTGGCTTGAATGGTGTTGCCGATGCCAAACCCGGCGATGGCGCCAAATAGCGCAAATGCGGTACCGAGCCACGCCCAGCGCTGACCGAGGCCGTTGCGGATATAGAACATCGGGCCGCCGATGTGGTTACCCGCCGCATCGGTTTCGCGGTAGTGTACCGCCAGTACCGCTTCGGCATATTTGGTGGCCATTCCGACGAGGGCGGTACACCACATCCAGAACAGCGCACCGGGGCCACCGAGTGCAATGGCGGTGGCGACACCGGCGATATTACCGGTACCCACCGTCGCCGAGAGCGAGGTCATGAGCGCGCCAAACGGGGTGATATCACCCACCTGACCGCTCGCTTGACGGCCGCGCCATAGCGCCCGGAAACCGTAACCGAGCCGCCGCAGCGGTAGGGCGCGTAAACCGAGTGTGAGGTAGAGTCCGGTGCCAAGGATTAGGATCAGCATCGGCCAGCCCCAGACGATGCCATTGATGAGGTTAAAGGTGTCGATGAACCACTGCATGATGGGTGCGCCTATCTGCTATTGAAGTGATGTGCCAGTGGTGCTCAAGGATACCCGCTTTCCGGTGGTCGTGTAACATTAGGGCGGTTCGGCAGCGACCCAGAGCGGCCCGATCGGGCTACTCACCTTGATGATCGGGTAGCGGTAGAGGGTGGTGAGGTGAGCGGCGGTCAGCAGGGTATCGATCGGGCCGGCACGCCACTGCCCATCGCCAAACAGGAGCAGCAGGTGGCTGGCAAAGCGGCTCGCTAGGTTGGGGTCGTGGAGGGCGGCGATCACCCCACAGCCGGCCGCCGCCTGCTGCCGGAGTGTCTGTAGGAGTGCCATCTGATGGGGTAGATCGAGGTGGTTGGTGGGTTCATCGAGGAGGAGCAGTTGCGGCTGCTGGATCAGCAGGGTGGCAAACGCTAGTCGTCGCCGTTCGCCCCCGGATAGGGTGGTGATCGGGCGGTTGATGAGCGGCAGTAGATCGACGCTGGCCAGCGCCCACGCTAGCCGCGCGGCGGCGGTGGCGGGTGCGTCGGGCCAGTGGCGCTGCCACGGGTAGCGACCGGTGAGGAGCTCTTCACGGACAGTCGCTGGGAAGTGGTCGGCTGATTGCTGGAGTTGTAGGCCGATCTGTTGGGCTAATGCGCGCCGACCCCACTGCGTAATCGACTGATTGGCGATCTCGAGTGTGCCACGCTGGAGCGGTTGGAGTCCGGCTAGGTGCTGTAATAGCGTACTCTTACCACTGCCGTTGCGGCCGAGAATCGCCCAGCGCTCGCCGGCGGCGACGGTGAGTTGTAGCGACTGGAGTAGGGGACGACCGGCGAGGGTGATATCGAGCTGGTGAGCGACTAGTAGCGGGGTGCTGATGGGTGCTAATGGCAGCGGGCGGGGCGGTGGTGGTGAGCCGGTTTCTGCTGTGGCCGGGTCGGCAAGATTGGGCGGTGGGTTTGCTGATTGCGCGGGTGCGGCGGTGAGCGGTGATGTGGCGGTTGGGGTGCGGCTCATCAGCAGTAGTAGCAGCGGAACGCCCAGCAGCGCCGTCACCACCCCAACCGGTAGCTGTTGCGGCGCTAGCAGGGTGCGGGCGGCGGTGTCGGCAAACAGCAGCAGGGTGGCGCCCGCTAGCGGTGCGGCGGGGAGTAACCAGCGGTGATCGCTGCCGCCGATCTGCCGTAGTAGATGCGGTACCAGCAGGCCAATAAAGCCGATACTGCCGCCGAGGGTGACTGCCAGTGCGGTGAGTAGTGCCGCCAGTAGGAGCAGTATGATCCGCAGCGGGGCGACCGCTGCACCGCGACTGGTGGCGATCACCTCGCCGCGCGCTAATAGGTTGAGCGTGGGGGCGAGTGGCCAGAGTAGCGGTAACAACAGGAGCAGGATCAGCAGGGCGGGGAGGGGGGAGCCGGCATGGCTCAGATCGCCAAGTAGCCAAAACAGCATCCCCGGCAGATCGCCAGCCGGTGCGAGCGCTAACAGGAGGTTGATGAGCGCGCCCCAACCCGAGGCCAGCACCACCCCAGCTAGCAGCAGCCGCGCCGGTTGCCAACCGCTGCTACGCCCCAGTGCTAACAGGAGGAGTAGCGCCAGCAGCGCACCACCCCAAGCGGCGGCGGTGGTGAGGGTTGCGCCGCCGAGTAGTAGCGCTAATAGTGCGCCGCTCGCACTCCCCCCCGAGATGCCGAGTAGATAGGGATCGGCGAGCGGGTTGTGCAGGAGTAGTTGGAGTAGCGTGCCGGCGAGTGCGAGCGCCGCCCCGACCGCTACCGCCGCCAGTGCGCGTGGTAGGCGCAGCTCCCATAGGATGGTTGCTAATAGCGGATCGTCACCCCGCAACCCCTGTACCATCTGGGAAAATGAGAGCGGCGTACTACCGATGGTAATCGCTAGCGTTAGCGCACCGAGGGTCAGCAGCAGCAGTGCGATCAGGCGATAGCGCATCAATCGCGCAGCGAGACCACCGGCCAACCCACCTTAGCGGCATACGCGGCGAGCGTTGCATCGGGATCGACCGCCACCGGATGATCAACCTGCTGTAGTAGCGGGAGATCGTTGTGCGAATCACTATAGAACCAGCTATCGGTGAGCGCTAGCTGCTGCTCACGTAACCACTCGGTTAACCGCTCCACTTTCCCCTGTTGAAACGATGGTGTGCCCACCAACTCACCACTATAGCGCCCATCGATGCACTCCGGCTCGGTCGCAATGAGGTGATCGATACCGAAGCGGGCGGCAATCGGGGCGGTGATAAAGCGGTTAGTGGCGGTGATGATGAGCAGCGTATCACCGGCTTGGCGATGGCGCTCGACTAGCGTTACCGCCCGCGGCAGGATAATCGGTTCAATCATCTGCGCCATAAATGCCGCATGCCACTGCGCTAGCTCTGCCGGTTCACGACCAACTAGCGGGGCGAGGGCAAAGCGCTGGTAGGCGAAGATGTCGAGGGTGCCGGCCAGATAGTCGGCATAGAAGCGATCGTTGGCAGCAGCAAATGCCGCCCCATCGACCACCCCTTGCGCGATCAGAAACTCGCCCCAGCGATGATCACTATCACCGCCGATGAGGGTGTTATCGAGGTCAAAAATGGCAACAGACACAGTGCAACTCCGGGGTTGGCAAAAGCGCGCGATGATAAGGGTATGGCCGCGCCGTTGCTACCCAATGAGAGGGTGGATGGTTGCCGCCGCCGGTCAGATTGTGGAAAAATCAGCCGATACTGTTTTCAGGAGAGCATATTCAAGTGATTGACGCAGAAGGTTTTAGAGCTAATGTCGGCATCATTCTTTGCAATGGCCAGGGGCGGGTGCTGCTAGCACGGCGCTGTGGTCAGGAGGCGTGGCAGTTTCCGCAAGGGGGTATCAATCGTCACGAGACACCGGAGCAGGCACTATTTCGTGAACTCCATGAGGAGGTGGGGCTGCATCAGCGAGATGTTGAGATGGTCGGCTGCACCCGTGGCTGGCTCCGCTATCGGCTGCCGCGTCGCTTTATTCGCCGCCACAGCTACCCGCTCTGCATCGGCCAGAAGCAGCGCTGGTTTATGTTGCGGCTGCTGTGTGACGATGAGCGGGTGCGCCTCGATCTGAGTGCGAAGCCGGAGTTTGATCGTTGGTGTTGGGTCAACTACTGGGCCCCTCTCGATCAGATCATCTTCTTTAAACGGCGCGTCTATGAGCGGGCGCTCTCAGAGCTAGCACCGCTGATCTTTCCCGATGGCACGCCCTGTCCACCAACCGTGTCACGATCTATCCGCCCGCGACCCCATCGACCGTGGCGCGGATGAGTCGATACCACCGAGGGGATGGGCGATGTTGAGTACGCTGCGCGGCATTGTCCAAGCGGTTAATGAGGCGCGTAATCTCGATCAGGCGCTAACTATTATCGTGGCGCGGCTACAGGAGGCGCTGCTGGTTGAGGTCTGTTCGGTCTACCTAGCGGATAATAGCAGTCGTGAGCTGATCTTGATGGCCTCTAAGGGGCTCAATGCTGAGTCGATCGGACAGGTGCAACTCGCCTTCAATCAGGGGTTGGTGGGGCTGGTTGCGGAGCGAGCAGAGCCGGTTAACCTCGATAACGCCCCCGATCACCCGCGCTACCGCTACTTTCCGGAGACCGGCGAGGAGCGTTACCACGCCTTTTTAGGGGTGCCGATCATCCACCATCGCCAACTGCTGGGGGTGCTGGTGGCACAGCGCCACGCCGATCAGCGTTTCGATGAGGATAGCGTCACCTTCCTGATCACCATCGCAGCGCAGTTGGCTGGGGCGATTGCGCATGCCACCGTGAGCGGTGGGATCGATGCGAACCTCGACCGCTTATCGAACGCTACCCTGCCGCCGCGTGCCACGCTACCTGAACGCCCGCTACAGGGGCTGCCAGGTGCCGCGGGTGTGGCGATCGGGGTGGCAGTGGTACCCTATCCGTTTGCCGATATTGGTGCGATACCCGATCGACCGGTTGCCGAAGTGAGTGTTGAGCAGTCGCGCTTTTTGCAGGCGGTTGAGGCGGTGCGGCGGGATATTGATGCGATGCGTCAGCGCTTCAAAGACTCCCTGCCAAGTGGTGATCAGGCGCTATTTGATGCCTATGCGATGATGCTCGATAGCGATAGTCTGGTCGGTGCCACGCTGCAGCGGATCGCCGAGGGTAACTGGGCCCCTGGGGCGCTGCGAGATACGCTGCAGGAGCATATCCGGGTGTTCCAGGCGATGGATGATGAGTACCTGCGCGAGCGCGGCGACGATATTCGTGATCTGGGGCGGCGTATCTTACTCCGTCTACAGGGGAGCGATGCGGTGAGCGTCAGCTACCCGGCGCAGACGCTGCTAGTCGGGGAGGAGATCACCGCCTCGATGCTCGCTGAAGTGCCGCCTGATCGCCTCTGTGGGGTGGTATCGATTCGTGGCTCGCGCACCTCCCATAGCGCTATTCTCTGTCGGGCGCTGGGGATCCCGGCGGTGATGGGTGTCACCGATCTCCCGCTCGGGCGGATCGCCGGTTGTCACCTGATTGCTGATGGCTATAGTGGCCGGGTCTATCTCAATCCCGATGACAACATTCGGCGCGAGTATCTGCGGCTACAGCGGGAGGAGGTGGAGCTGTCGCAGGAGCTGCGCGCCATCTGCACCCTGCCGGCGGAGACACCCGATGGGGTGCGACTCCCCTTCTACGCTAATACCGGTCTCGCCTCTGATATCGGCCCATCGCGCGACTCGGGGGCGGAGGGCATTGGGCTCTATCGTACGGAGTTCCCCTTCATGATCCGCAGCGGTTTTCCGAGTGAGCAGGAGCAGCTGCAGGTCTATCGACAAGTGTTAGCGGCGTTTGCGCCGCAGCCGGTGACGATGCGCACCCTTGATGTCGGTGGTGATAAGGCGCTCCCCTACTTTCCGATCAAAGAGGATAACCCCTTTCTTGGTTGGCGCGGCATCCGTATCACGCTCGATCACCCGGAGATATTTCTCGCCCAAGTGCGGGCGATGCTGCAGGCGAATGGTGAGTTTGGCAATCTGCGGCTGCTTCTACCGATGATTAGCTCGGTATCGGAGGTGGAGGAGTCGCAAGCGCTGATACGGCGGGCGCATCGTGAGCTAGTGGAGGATGGGATCGCGATAACACTGCCGCCGGTAGGGGTGATGATTGAGGTGCCATCGGCGGTGTTCCAAGCCGAAGCGCTGGCGCGCCGGGTCGATTTTCTCTCGATCGGTACGAACGATCTGACTCAGTATCTACTCGCCGTTGATCGCAACAACAGCCGCGTCGCTGAGCTGTATGATTCGCTCCATCCGGCGGTGTTAGAGGCGCTGATCCAGATCACCGAAGCGGCACACCGGCAGCAGCGGCCGGTGAGTGTGTGTGGTGAGATGGCGGGTGATCCGGCCGCCGCGCTGCTGCTGCTCGGTATCGGCGTCGATGCGCTCAGCATGAATAGCTCCAGTCTGCTGCCGATCAAGTGGGTGATCCGCAGTTTTACGCAGCAGCGGGCTAAGCAGTTGCTAGCGGAAGCGCTGACGATGGAAGATCCGGTGCCGATTCGGCTCCACCTACAGGCGGCGCTAGAGTCGGCAGGTTTGGGGGGACTGGTGCGCGCCGGTCGCTAACGCTAGGAGCGCTGGTAGGCGCTGGTGAGTTCGTCGGTGATGTCGATCATCTCTGCATACCCCTCTGCCGTTACCAGTCGATCCTCTAGCTGGAGGCCGCGATAGGTGGCACGCAGATAGATAGAGCTGATGAGGGCATCGTTGTAGCGCTGATCGAGCGGCTGGAGGCGGGTGGCAATCAGACGCACAAAGCAGTACTCAGGCTGCTGCAACGCATGGCGTAGATAGCGAATGCGCTGCACCGGCGTACTCAGAAAGCTATCGTCACTACCGATGATCTGCATGCTGCCCGACTTCTCATCCCACTGTTTGTAGAGGTAGAGTTCGATCGAGACCGGTGCAGGTTGTGGTACCCCCTCGGGCTGCTCACGTAGCAGGGGCAGACAGCGCTCCCGCAGCGTATGGAGAAAGGTGGCGCTATTGAGGATGGAGAAGTCGTAGCCGCCATTGTCGCTCTGAAAGAAGTTGAGCAGTGGTAGATCCGACTCCGGTGAGAGAGCCACCATTCTGACCCGTAGTCCATCCGCTTCGCTGCGTCCAAAGAAGAGCGGGATCGTAGAGAGATTCTCTATGACAACCCCCTCCCAGCCGTGGGCGCTACCGATTGCAGCCATGTCGGGTGCCGCTTGCGGTAACCGTTTTCGGTTCGCTACCATCAGCTCTTCAAAGAAGGGATCGAGTAGATAGCTGTTATGGATCGGATCGCGCTGTAGCATCACCCACTGCTGTTTTCCGGGGATCACCCGCACCACTCGATAGCGAATCGCACTGAGCGGGAGCTTCGGCCGCAACTCCTGTAGATTGGGGAGGCCGACTAAGAGCTCATCGCCGCGCTCTAACGGGATTGGCTGGGGGTTGCAGATCGCCAGTCCGCGCAGTGAGATATCGCGACTGATCGCCTCATAATGGCTGCCATCGGCAAGCTCTAAGTGAACCGGCGCTTTGGTCTGGATCCGCTCCTCTTGGCGCGGCCGCAGGAGCCGGAAATCGATCGCCTTCGGGTACGGCAACTGCTCTGATGAGAGACTCTCTAACAGTTTGGGTGGTGTCAATGAGAAGCGCTGCGCCCCACACCAAGCGGTAATCTGACTCTCATTACCCTGTTCTGCTGCCATGAGCCCGGTCACTAGATGGTGCGCCATCGGCGTCATATCGATCGAATGTACTGCTGACAATAGTCCCGCTAGCAGGTGGTACGCCATCGGCGTCATATCGATCGCTTGGGCGGTGGCGATGAGATCTTCATAGTCGGCAGCCCGCTGCTGATCGGCCACCGCCCACGCCTCGCCAAACTCTTTGGCTGTCTGCTCAAAGCGCTGCGCTGGTGGTAATCGCAGTGGCTGTAGTGGGGGTGACGCGGTAGCGGTCGAACTCTCTCCCGGTAGCGGCGGGAGTCCACTCTGTACCTTAATAATACGGTGCTGGCGCTGTTTGAGCGTGTGTTTGATAAAGCGCAAAAAGGGCTCTGGCGTATCAAATTCGCAATCGGCCGCACTACAGATACGATCGCCCTCGCGGTAGAGGGCGATAATGATGCAGCCGTTAGCTAGCAGCTGCCGCAACCGCTGAGGCAGGGCAAAGGCGCGAAAATCGAACTGCTCACCATCCAGATGGAAAAACTCCGCTAGCCCCTTGACATGGCTACTATAGGCGACTGATCGCAGCACCGGTTGTGAGCAGATACCGCCGATAAAGAGCGGTAGCGGCAACATATTCTCACTATAGAGCCGCTCAAATGCGCGGCTTAACACCACCAGAAAATCCTCCTCAACATCGACTCGATTGCGCCGTCGATTGCTCTCTAAAAAGCGGTCAAGAAAGGTGGTAAAGCTCTCCGGTGCCTGTGATTTATCGAGCTGTAACTGCAGTGTACAGACGGTGCGCTGCTGACTCGATGCGGCAACGCTATAGATGATGTGCGGGAAGCGGGGACGATCACCATCCTTACAGCGGAGATCGGTAAACTCGATGGTCACCAGATCACCTGGTTTGAAACGAAACTCACCGGCCAGATAGATCTTAATACCGCTTGCAGAGATGTTGCGCGTTTTACCATGCAGCGCAATTGTGCCAATCCGCAGGGTGACGCGGGTTGCAAATAGCAGCCGCGTCTCGTGTCGCTGCTGGTAGTAGCCAAAGGTGATCCGTTCAGGGAGCTGTAGCTCATCCCCATCACTGGGCAGTTCAGCTAAGGTGGCCGCTTCTTGCTGCTCCTGCTGCTGCCGCGCTAAACGCTGCTGCTGCTCTTGGCGCTCTTGGCGTTCACGAATCGCCCGATTGGTGTGCGGGCCATTGATAATGGCTTCATAAGTGCCAACGGTGAAGATCCCTTGATGGTTATCAAGACCGCGTTTGAAGATGGCATAGGAGATATCATCTAGCCAAAACTGCCGGCCATTATGCTCATGACAACGACACTCACCCGGCACCTTTCCGCGCATATCGACGCTGCGCGGAGAGGGCTTCTGGCGGCGGCGTGCCTCCATCTGACGTAAAAAATCGCTGGTTGGTTTACTCATTGTCGCTGTCTATTTTGATCGATAAACGCATAGTTTCTGTGTCATGCCGTAATAGCAGCCGTAGGGGGAGCGCCAGTTTAGCACTGTTGCAACCGCAACGGCGGTCGGCATGCTAAACTGCGCCGCCCAATGTTGCCGCTTCAACCGGAGGAGATCTCGACCGATGCCCACTTACCGCTCCCGTACCACCACCCATGGCCGTAACATGGCCGGTGCTCGTGCCTTGTGGCGCGCCACCGGTATGCAAGATGGCGATTTTGAGAAACCGATCATCGCGGTTGCCAACTCCTTCACCCAGTTTGTGCCGGGCCATGTGCATCTGAAGGATATGGGGCAGCTAGTGGCGCGTGAGATTGAGCGCGCTGGTGGCGTTGCCAAGGAGTTCAACACTATTGCGGTTGATGACGGTATCGCGATGGGACACGGTGGGATGCTCTACTCGCTGCCGTCGCGTGAGTTGATCGCCGATGCGGTGGAGTATATGGTTAACGCCCACTGCGCCGATGCCCTCGTCTGTATCTCCAACTGCGACAAGATCACGCCCGGCATGCTCAACGCCGCGCTGCGGCTGAATATACCGACCATCTTTGTCTCTGGTGGGCCGATGGAGGCGGGCAAAGCGGTGCTCCATGAGCAGCCGCTCAGCCTCGACCTAGTCGATGCGATGATCGCCGGTGCCAACCCCAACGAGAGCGATGCGGATGTAGCGCTATTAGAGCGCTCCGCCTGCCCTACCTGCGGCTCCTGCTCGGGAATGTTCACCGCCAACTCTATGAACTGCCTAACCGAAGCGCTCGGTCTCTCTCTGCCCGGCAATGGTACAGTGGTGGCGACCCATGCCGATCGCAAGCGCCTTTTTCTGGAAGCGGGGCGACTGATTGTCGCACTTGCTAAACGCTGGTATGAGCATGAGGATGCGACCGTTCTACCGCGTTCGATCGCCAGCTTCGCCGCGTTTGAGAATGCGATGCGGCTCGATATTGCGATGGGGGGTTCCACCAATACCATTCTCCATCTACTTGCCGCCGCTGAGGAGGCGGGGGTCAACTTTACGATGGCCGACATCGATCGCCTCAGCCGCCAAGTGCCACATCTCTGTAAAGTGGCCCCGAGCACCCCGAAGTACCATATTGAGGATGTGCATCGTGCCGGCGGCATCATGGCGATCCTCGGTGAGCTGGATCGCGCCGAGCTGCTCAATCGTGACACCCACACGGTCCACGCTACCACGATGGCGGAGGCGATTGCGCTGTGGGATGTACGGCTAACTGAAGATGCAAAGCGGCACGACTTCTTCCGCGCGGCACCCGGTGGGGTACCGACCACGGAGGCATTTAGCCAGTCGCAGCGCTATCCGACGCTCGATCTCGATCGGCAGCAGGGGTGCATTCGTGAGCGCGCCCACGCCTACTCCCAAGATGGTGGGTTGGCGGTACTCTACGGCAACCTTGCGATGGAGGGGTGTGTGGTTAAAACCGCTGGGGTGGAGGCGGAGAATCTGCAGTTTCGGGGGCCGGCGCGCGTGTGTGAGTCGCAGGAGGAGGCCGTCGAGCAGATCCTCAATGGCACAGTGCAGGCGGGTGAGGTGGTGATTGTCCGTTACGAGGGGCCCCGCGGCGGCCCAGGTATGCAGGAGATGCTCTATCCGACTAGCTATTTAAAGTCGATGGGGTTGGGCAAAGCGTGTGCGCTACTCACCGATGGTCGCTTCTCCGGTGGTACCTCCGGTCTCTCGATTGGGCATGTCTCCCCAGAAGCGGCCGAGGGGGGGACGATTGCACTGGTTGAGAGCGGCGATATGATCGCTATCGACATTCCGGCTCGCACGATTCAGGTCGAGCTGAGTGATGAGGTGCTAGCGAGCCGACGGGCGGCGATGGTGGCGCGCGGAGCAGCGGCTTGGCAGCCACTCAATCGGCAGCGTGAGGTCTCCGCGGCGCTGCGCGCCTACGCCGCGCTTACCACCTCGGCCGCCCGTGGCGCGGTGCGTGATGTGTCGCAGCTGCAGCGCCGTTGAGATCAGCTATCCTCAGCTGATGGCAATCAGCAGATAGGGAGTGGCCGGCAGTGACAGCGTTGCGTGATATGAAGATCGGTGTGATTGGCCTCGGCTATGTTGGGCTACCGCTAGCGGTCGCTTTTGCCGAGCGATTTGCGTGTGTTGGTTTCGACATCAAACCGGCGCGCATCGCCGAGCTGCAGGCGGGACGAGATAGTACCCTAGAGGTGAGCGCCGCAGAGTTAGCTGCGGTACCGCAGCTCCGCTACAGCAGCGATCCGGCGGCACTGCGCGACTGTAATGTCTATATCGTCACCGTTCCTACCCCGATCAATGAGGCGAAACAGCCCGATCTACGGCCACTGCAGGCGGCCAGCCGGACGGTTGGCACACTGCTAGCGGCCGGCGATCTGGTGATCTACGAATCGACCGTCTACCCCGGCGCGACCGAAGAGGTGTGTGTACCGATCCTAGAGCAGCAGGCCGGGCTACTCTGTAACCGCGACTTTAGCGTCGGTTACAGTCCCGAGCGTATCAATCCGGGTGATCATGAGCATAACTTTCGCACCATCCGCAAGGTGACCGCCGGCTCTAACCCCGATGCGGCCGAGCGGGTCGATATGCTCTATCGGCAGGTGGTGAGTGCGGGCACCTATCGGGCGGAATCGATTCGGGTAGCGGAAGCGGCGAAGGTGATCGAGAATACCCAGCGCGATGTCAATATCGCGCTCATCAATGAGCTCGCGCTGCTGTTTGAACGCCTCCATCTCGATACCGAGGCGGTGTTACGGGCAGCCGCTACAAAGTGGAACTTTCTGCCATTTCGACCCGGCTTGGTGGGTGGACACTGTATCGGTGTTGATCCCTACTATCTGACCCACAAGGCGCAGACAGTCGGGTTCCATCCGGCGATGATCCTCGCCGGTCGCCGCGTCAACGATGGGATGGGGGTGCATATTGCGCAGCGCTTAGTGAAGCTGATGATTCAGCGCGGGATCCGGGTCGCCGGAGCGAAAGTGCTGCTATTGGGGCTCACATTCAAGGAGAACTGCCCCGATCTGCGTAACACCCGCGTCATCGATATTGTCCAGGAGTTGCGCGACTACCAGTGTGTGGTGGCGATCTACGATCCATGGGTCGATGGGGGTGAAGCGCGGCATGAGTATGGGCTTGAACCGCTCGCTGATACGCCGCCGACGGGGGCATACGATGCGGTACTGATAGCGGTGGCGCATCGTCAATTTATTGCATGGGGTGCGGCCGGAGTGCGCGCCTTTGGACGACCAGGGGCGGTGCTATTTGATGTGAAGTCGATCTTTCCTGCCACTGAGGTGGATGGGCGACTGTAGCGGTTAAGGGTGTTAGGTGAAGCGTGGCAGATAAGCAGCGGTGTGTGGTACTTCTTAGCGGTGGGCTCGATTCAGCGACCACTTTAGCAATGGCGCGGCAGCAGGGTTATGCGTGCTACGCACTCTCATTTCGTTATGGACAGCGCCATAGCGTTGAGTTGGCGGCGGCCGAACAGTTAGCGCGTGTGTTAGGGGCGGTGGAGCATCGAACCATCACCATCGATCTGCGCGCCTTTGGTGGTTCGGCCCTGACTAGCGATATTGCCGTACCGAAGGGGGAGGGTAGCGCATCCGAAGCGGGGGCTATTCCGATCACCTATGTTCCGGCTCGCAATACTGTTTTTCTCTCCTTTGCCCTCGCTTGGGCGGAGGTGTTGGCAGCACAAGCGATCTTCATTGGTGTTAACGCCCTCGACTACTCCGGCTACCCTGATTGTCGTCCCGACTATATCGCCGCCTATCAGCAGATGGCCAACCTAGCGACCCGGGCCGGCGTTGAGGGGCAGCCGCTGACGATTGAGACGCCGCTGATTGATCTCACCAAAGCGCAGATTATTCAGCGCGGGGTAGCGCTCGGTGTCCCCTATGCGTTGACTGTCAGCTGCTACGATCCCGATCCGACCGGTTACCCTTGTGGTGCCTGTGACGCTTGTCGATTACGCGCTAAAGGGTTTGCTGAAGCGGGAATTGCTGATCCTCGGCTGGGGTGAGAGTCGCTCACTCTGCCGGGCAGCATGCGGGTAAGGGGGGGTGTCACGCCGCTGTCATGCCGAAACGCTATCATCCAATCAACTGTTATCGCTGCCAGATGGTGAGCGTTTCACCCTAAGATTGATGATACAAAAGGTAGAGGCATGAGTATCACACCACACCCCTTTCATGTTCTGTTTATCTGTGCCGGTAACTCAGCGCGCAGCATTATGGCCGAGGCGATTTTGAATCATCTAGGCAGTGGTCGATTTGTCGCTTTTAGTGCCGGCAGTGAACCGCGGGGCGAAGTACATCCGTTGGCACTACATGAGCTACAGCAGCATCAGATCCCGACCAGTGGATTGAGCAGTAAACATTGGGATCGGTTTGCGCAGCACGATGCCCCAACCATCGATTTTATCTTTACCGTCTGCGATCGGGCGGCGGCTGAGCCCTGCCCGGTCTGGCCAGGCCATCCGCTGACGGCACACTGGGGGATCCCTGATCCTGTCGCAGCAACGGGGGCTGAAGTGATTCGAAAGGGTGCCTTTGCGAAGGCTTACCGTGAACTCTATAACCGTGTGAGCAGCTTTGTTGAACTGCCATTAGCATCGCTCGACACCCTGCGACTACAGCAGCGGTTAACCGAGATTCATCAGCACGCTGATGGAGAGCGTGTCGCCATCTCTGCTTGAGTCGCTGAGCGGTATCGCCACATTGAGCGACATCGTCGCTGCAACCGGCGGCGCTGATTTACTTCCGGTAGAGGCTACCTGCGCTCGCAACATTATGGGATAATGCGCGCTCCATTAGCGTGCGATCTGGAAGTGTTGCATGGCGGCTCAACCGCTCAATGTCCTATTTCTCTGTAGTGATAACGCCGTTCTCAGTCTATTTGCTGAGTCGATTTTGACCCAGCTCGGTGGGGGGCGCTTTCATGCTTGGAGTGCCGGTGCGATGCCGCGGGATGGTATCCATCCACTGACGCGCTATGAGCTCTCTAAGCAAGGGTTCCCGATTGAGGGGCTGAAACCGAAGTCGTGGAGCGAGTTTGCCTCACCGCAGGCACCGGTGATGGATTTTATCTTTGTCCTCGGTGAACGAGCGGCGGCGGAGTTGTGGCCGGTGTGGCCGGGTGAGCCGATCCTCGGCTGCTGGTCGGTATACGATCCGGTAGCGGTTATTGGTCCCGACTGGCTAAGGCGATCAGCATTTGCTACCACCTGTCGTGAGTTACGCCACCGGATTGCGGCGTTTGTTAACCTGCGTTTCGAACGCGAGGGTGATCAACCCACGTTAGCTGCCCAAGTTGAGGCGCTTGAACACCTAAAGCAGCCGCGTGAGCGATCGGCGCAGTCACCGCCATGGCAAGCGGTGACCGCATGTGCCCGTTACCGCAAGCGCACCATGCCCTCCCGCCGTCATCAGCCGATCCATTCGATCTGAGTGGATGATTTTGTTTAGCCGACATGGCGCTGCGGCGGACGGGATGCTTGGTGCCACGCAATAAAGTGAGCGGCACCGTCACTCCCCATATAGCGCTGCAGCACTTTCTGATCGGTCGCTAACAGATCGACCATGATCAGCCCGTCGAGGGCATTTCCAAACTGGCGATCGATATTAAAGCCGAGCAGCTGTCCGCCCAGTTTTAGATACTGCTTCAGTAGGATCGGTGCCCCTTTTGCGTCCCCTTCAATCTGACTAATCAGTTCTGAGAGTGCCTCAATATCTTGAATGCCGGCATACTCTGGCCGCGCTAAGTCTCCCGCCGCATCTCGAAACGGCTGTCGCGGTTTAACCAGTCGCGCGAGCTCTGGTGCCATCCGCTGATCTTGAAGGAACTGGACCATCAGTTGCCGCGATAGCGATTGGTAGTCGTTACTGATACTCACCGGTCCAAACAGAATACGGTAGCGCGGATGGGCAGCGACAAAAGCACCGATCCCTTTCCAAAGCAGCAGTAGGGGTGAGAAGCTGCGCTGATAGGTTGGGCTGATAAAGGATCGTCCTAACTCAAGTGCCGGATTGATGCGATCGAGTAGTTGACGACGGTAACGAAATAGCGAGTGGGTATAGAAGCCGCGTTTCCCAAAACGGGCCGCTATCTGATCACCAAGACCGAGCCGATAAGCCCCGACTAACTCCCGCTTCTGCTGCTGCCAGAGAAATAGGTGGTGGTAGTAGTTGTCGTAGAGATCAAGATCAAGGGCGTGACCGCTCCCTTCACCTACAGCGCGAAAGGTTAGCTCGCGCAGTCGCCCAATCTCGCGTAAAAGGTGTGGGATCTGCTCGCTCGCCGCGTGGTAGACCACAAACTCACCACTACAAATAAGCTGCTGTTCTGCCGGTAGTGCCGCCACCTCTGCCGCTAATCGTGACGCCGGAATAGGGGCGATCAGGGGTTGTCGCGGGCGTTCAAAATGGGTCTCTCTCCCCTCTGCTCCACTGTGAGATAACGGTTGTAAAAGATAGGTGCGTAGCCGTAACTGTGCGATAAGTGCTAAATCGTCACCCATCTGCCGCAGTCGATCGGCGCGCAGCGGGGCACCGATCCGTAGGCTAAGGGTGTGGCCGGCCTGCCGTAGTAACGCACGCGGTAGGAGTGCAGTACGTAGCAACGGATGGATTAGACCGGCGGCCTGAAAGAGTGCACCATTACATCCGGCAATATGGATCGGTACGGTCGTCGCATCGGTGTGGCGAATCAGACGTGCTGCTAATGGCTGCCAAGTTGGATCAGTAACTTGTCGAGTTCGGATCTGTAGATGTGAGACCGCGCCGGCAGGAAAGAGGAGTAGCAATCCCCCCTGCCGTAGCCACTGGATCGCTTGCCGTAGCGCACGCTGGTTGCCGGTGATCCGATCAGGTCCGAATAGATCAACGCCAATAAGTAGTGGTTGTAGCGCTGGGATCCGCTGCAGCATGGTGTTTGCCATAATGCGAACATCACTTCTTAGGCCCCGTAGAAGATGGGCGAGCACCACCCCCTCAATCGCCCCAAACGGGTGGTTCGCGACCACAAGGGTGGGGCCCTGCAGTGGGATGCGTGCTAACTCATCACGCGGTACTCGATAATCAACCTGTAGTTTGGCTAAGGCGTGGTGTAAAAACGCCATCACATCTTCGGGTGGTGTGGGCGGTAGCTCCCGATACATCTGCTGCAAGCGTCCAAGACCACTCACCTGTTCAATAAAGCGGGTGGCAAGGTGGTTAACTACACCCTTTCCCGGGAGTAGGCCCTGTAGCGAGAAGGGGGTAATGGGGGACATAGGGTGGCTCCTAAATCGGCTATTGGCGGTGATCGCGCTGATCAATATGGAGGGTATTGCCCTGCATCTGCTTAGCGCGCTTCTTACTACCGGCGGCTGCACGCGCTACCTCCATGTGAGACTGAAACATCCCGGGTTGGATTATCACCGCGCCGATCGATAGTGTGACGAGGGGATGAAACTCCCGCTTACCCGATCGGCTCTCGCTGTAGTACCCCCCTCGCGCCTGATCCGCTGCGCTAAAAAAGGGCGTGATCCGCTCACCAAAGGCTCTGAGTATCGCTTTACAGCGCGCTTTCCAGTTGTGGCTAAGAAACAGAGTGATAAAGTCATCGCCACCAATATGGCCGACAAAATCACAGCTATGATCGCTATGCTCGCTCACCAATTCGCCCACTAGCTGAATCACTGCATCACCCGCGCTAAAACCGTAGATATCGTTGAATGGCTTGAAGTGATCGAGATCGAAATAGCAGGCCACAAAGCTGATCGACTGCTGTAACATCCGGTTGATCTGATCGTTGATCGGCACATTACCCGGCAGACCGGAGAGCGGGTTAGCGTAGCGCGCAGCGCGCAGCTGCATATCGGTGATCTCGCGGATCAGATCGTGGCCCGTGACCATGCCGATATAGTAGCCATGCTCGGTGATGATAAAACCGTTAGCGAGGTGGCGCGGGTCGCTGTTTGCGACCAGATAGCTGAGTTCCTGGATTGGAAGCTGTCGATCGACGATGAGGGGGTCGGGATCCATAAAAGTGGTACAGGATCGATGATCGTATAGCTCATGGTGGTAGAGACGCGCTAGATTCGCATTGAGATGGTGCCGATTGATCAAGCCGATCGGACGCCCCTGCTCAATCACCGCGATCGACTGGATATTGGGATCATCCTCAAAGCGCCGAAACAGCTTTAAATTGGTCGTATGGGCGGTGACTGCCGATTGCCGCAGGAGGAGCTTATCTAGTGGTGTCGAGTCGAGAATCAGCGGAAAATGGCGCTGCGGGTTAGCGCGCTGACACTCGTTGCAACAGCCATCATTGTCACTACTCGATGGGGGCGTCATAGAGGCCATTGGTAACGTCTCAACACTGATTGGATCACAGGCCAACATCAGCAGTACCAAAGAGTGTTAGCGTCGTGATCGCCAGCAGTAGACCGATCAGCGCACCCATCATGACATCGGATGGATAGTGCAGTCCCAACACCATCCGCGAGAGTGCAATCAGTAGTGTAAAGGGGATCAGTAGCCAACCGAGCCACGGTAGCTGTGTGACCACAATCAGCGTGAAACTCACCGCATGTAGGGTGTGGCCAGAGGGAAAACTCTGCTCATCAAGCGGGGCGGCACCACGCACAATCTCTGGATGCGCTACAAAGGGGCGCGGGCGGCTCACTCGAGACTTAATGTGTTTGTAGATAGATACGCCCACTGCGCCAGCAAATAGCATCTGTAGCGCAACCTGCAGCCCAAGATCACCATAGCGCAGGGGGAGTGCCGCCAGCAGCGCATACCAGAACAGCCCATTGCCCAGCCGGCTGATGGTCGCGAATAGCGGACGGATATAGCGCTGGCGCAGGGCGCGGTTAAACCAGAGACAGAGCTGTCGGTCGCGCTCAGCAAACTGCGTCCACCACTCGCCCGATTTTGTTAGAAGCATGAGGATCTCCTCCCTGTTGCCGCTGTTGTTGATGTCGTTGAACGCTGCTGCTGTCGCAGCGATTGGTCGGCTAACTGCTCAAACCGATCGATGATGTGTGACCATGAGAGCTGTTCACTGCGCTGGCGGCCGGCAATCCCGAGGCGGCGGCTTAACAGCGGATCAGCAGCGAGTCGGCACCCGATCTCGATAAACCCTTGATGATCACCGAGCGGCGCTAACGCGCCATTAACGCCATCTTGAAGATGCTGTGCCGCGGCCGCATCGGCAAACGCAACCACAGCGAGTCCGCTAGCAAGTGCCTCTAAGGTGACATTACCGAAGGTCTCAGTCTCACTCGGAAACAGGAACAGATCGGCGCTTGCGTAGTGTTCAGCCAGATCGTGACCGCGCATCACGCCGGTAAAGATGAGATCGGGGCGCGCCTGCGCTAGCGTCTGACGGAGCGGCCCATCGCCTACCAACACAAAGCGTAGTGTCGGGTCGTACTGACGCATTGCGTCATACGCCTGTAGCGCCAGCGGTAGATTCTTCTCAAGCGCCAGCCGTCCGACATAGAGCACCACCCGTGCGGTGGCACTAACTCCCCACTGCTCGCGTAGCGCTAAACGGCGGTGGCGCGGGTGAAAGCGCTCGGTATCGACGCCGCGACCTAACACCTCAATATGCTCAAAATCGCCCATCAGCTGCTGCCGTAGCTGCTCAGTCGGTACCAGCGTACAGTGGGTACGATTATGCAGATAGCGCAGATAGCGGTAGATCGGTTTTGCCAGTATCCCCCAGCCGTAGTGCTGGCTATAGCGATGAAACTGCGTATGGAACCCGCTCACAATGGGGATCTGACAGCGCTGGGCGGCAACCACTGCCGAGTAGCCGAGGAGCCCTTCGGTTGCCACGTAGATCAGATCGGGGGGGTGCTGCTGCCACCGCCGCTGTAGTCGTGTGGTTGCCGGTAAGCCGATCCGAAGGCCGCGATAGCCGGGTAGTGGCATACCCGGTAACAGCAGCGTCGATATCGAGGCTGCCTGCTGCGCTTCTTGTCGCCCCTGATCGGGGCGATAGAGCGAAACGGTGTGACCGCGGGCCGACATCTCATCAAGGATCCGCGCCACCGTCTGCGCGACGCCATTCACTTCCGGTGGGTAAGTTTCAGTCACAATACCTAAATGGAGCGGTGGGATAGACATCTTTGCGTCCAATAAATCGGTACTAGGGTAGGTGGAGCACCTTATCAATGGTCGGCAGCGTAGTGGGTAGGGATGACACCGACGTGGCGGTTACACGACAGTTGTGCGACAGCATCTTGGGAGCACGGAGGGTTTGACGCGGTAGACGCGGTAGTGTCATCGGTGTGTCATTGGGGTGTCACTCAATGTCGTTACGGTAGCGGCGCTTTAACTCACCCCTCGCAACTTCGTAACGGATATCCTCCATGATGATCAAAATAGGCTTTAAACCCTCCATCCTTGCGCTGTCGATCGCTACAGTGCTACTCGGTGGTTGTGGCGACGATGGTACCGATGGTGTTGCTGGTACCGATGGTAAAGATGGTCAGGATCTCATTGAAGCTGTTGGCATCCGAGCGACTGAAGTGCAGTTCGCCGCTATTGATGTGCCACTGACCAGCGCGACCCAGAGTTCACTCCAGCATAGCGAGCGAGTCACTTTTGGTGATGAGACACAGGCGGTTAGCTACACACAACTGCTAGCCACCGGTGATGTCAACAACGGTGAAACGTTTGGCCAAGTGAAGGATTACCAAGATCGGCCCCTCACCTTCGCTGATGGCTCACCCTATGTCTGTAATGGCACCAACAGTGGCCAGGGTTCAGGACTCGATTTCAGCTCGATCCTACAGAAGAACAACAAGCTCTACATGGTGAACCAGTTTGAGTGCGCCATCGGCGCGATGTATATGGTGGAGTTGGAGCAGACTCCAGCAACCGGCGCGCTCACGGTTAAGCCTGACACCCTTGAGTTCATCTCACAGAAGGATGAGTTTGGCGGTTTTGTCCACTGTGCAGGTCAAACAACCCCCTGGCAATCACACCTTGGCAGCGAAGAGTATGAGCCTGATGCGCGCAAGATAGCGGCCAATGCCGATCCCGATACCGGTCTGACCGGCGATAGCTACTACGATGAGTTGCGCCTCTACTGGGATGGGGATATCCGTAATGTGAGCCCCTACTACTACGGCTGGACGCCAGAGGTGACGCTCGATAACGACGGCAACGCTACCTACACCAAACACTACGCGATGGGGCGCTTCTCGCACGAGATCGGCTATGTGATGCCGGATCGCAAAACGGTCTACCTGAGCGATGATGGGACAAATGTGGGTCTGTTTATGTTTATCGCAGATGCGGCAGCGGATCTGTCGGCCGGTAAACTCTATGCCGCGAAATGGCAGCAGACCAGTGATGTAGCAGGTGGTCGTGCCACCCTAAGCTGGATTCCCCTCGGTGAGAGTGACAACGCGGCGATCAAGGCGCTACTCAATCCCGATAGCGACGTTAATACCAACGATGCGATCACCTTTGCCGATATCTTTCTTACCGTTGATCCGGCGATCGATGGTAGCTGTAGCACGGGTTATACCTCCATCAACACCTCTGCTGGACATGAGTGTCTACAGCTGAGAGTGGGTGATGATCGCAGCGATGCCCTAGCCGATGATGAGGCGGTAAAGCGCGCAGCGGCATTCCTAGAGACCCGTCGCTATGCGGCGATGCTCGGTGCGACCACTGAGTTTCGGAAGGAGGAGGGGATCACCTTCGATAGTGATCACAACCGCCTCTATGTGGCGATGAGTGAGATCGCTAAGGGGATGGAGAATAACTCGTCGAGTGATACCGGCGGGCCCAACCACATTCAGTTGGAAAAAAATAGCTGTGGTGCTATCTATGGGTTAGACGTCGCCGCCAGCCGCGTCACCGATAGCGCGGGTGATGCTATTGATAGCGCCTATGTGGTCAACAACATGTATGCGATGGTGACCGGTAGCAGCGCTAACTACCCGGATGACTCCCCCTACGCCGGTAACGGTTGTGCAGTAGATGGCATTGCTAACCCCGATAACATCACCTACCTTGATGGCTCCAATCTGCTCTTTATCGGTGAAGATACCGGCAACCACCTCAACAACATGATCTGGGCTTATGATGTTGAAAATGGGGCGCTAGACCGTATCCTGACCACCCCGTTAGATGCAGAGACCACCTCACCGTTCTGGTATCGGAACATCAACGGTTTCGGCTATATGACGGTCGTCACGCAGCATCCGATGGAGAGTCAGGAGTCGACAGCAGATGACAAAGAGAGCAAGGTGGGCGTGCTCGGACCGATCCGCAACCTCGATAGTGTTAGCGATGTGACGCTGCACCGAGTCGGTCGGTTCGACTCAGGTGACGGTGAGGCCGGCAGCGAAATCAGCGCATTTGATCCCGTCACTAAACGGCTCTTTATCACCAATGGCGCGACTAACCAAGTCGATGTGGTCGATATCAGCCAAGTCGCCGCACCGAACAGACTCTCTTCACTCGTTCTGAGTAGCTATGGTGCGACGGTACAGAGCGTTGCGGTCAAAAATGGCCAACTCGCCGTCGCCATCGGTTCTAACGATAAGACGGGAACGAAAGGTCGCGTCGCGATCTTCAACACCTCGACGCTCGCTTTAACGTCACAGACCGAGGTCGGTTATCTGCCCGATATGGTCACCTTCAATAGCGATGGCAGCAAGGTGATCGTGGCGAATGAGGCGGAGCCGGCAGCGGCTGAACCCTACACGGGTGATGATAGTTACCGCGATCAACCCGGCACCATTGGTATGATCGTGGTAGCAGATGCCACGCCGACAGCTAATAGAGATGGCTACAGCGAAGTAGGTTTTACCGACGCTGTTCTAACCGATGCCGCCGATGGCACCCCGGTACGCCTCGGTGGTACACCAAGAAATAATAAAGAGTTCGATCTGGAACCGGAGTATATCACCATCTCTGGTGACTACGCCTATGTCACGCTGCAGGAGAACAACGCGGTTGCGAAGGTCGATATCAGCGCTGCTTCACCGGTGCTAGAGGGGGTCATCTCACTCGGTGCGAAGGCCTATGATAGCGCGAGTGGTAACCGCATCGATATCGAAGAGGATGGTGAGATCCGGTTACAGCACTATCCTGAACTCTACGGCCTCTACATGCCCGATACCATCGCCTCTTATAGCTATGGTGGTCAAACCTTTCTTGTGACGGCGAACGAAGGGGATGGGCGTGAATGGATCGATAGTAACGAGGATGGCTTTGTTGATGAGATTAAAATTAAAGATTTGCCGCTAGCTGCTTCGATTGATGCTGCCTATACGAACGATAACGATCTAAAGGTGGTGAAGGATATGGGGGGCGTTGATACCGACGGCGACGGCGTCTACGACCGCTACGACAAACTCTACACTTATGGCGCCCGCAGTTTTACTATCTGGAACAGCAGTGGGGCGTTGGTGTGGGATAGTGGTGACCAATTCTCGGTGCAGACCGCTAGCCATGAGCCGGCGCTGTTTAACCAAGATGAGGGTGTGATGGATGGTCGCAGTGGCAACAAAGGGGTGGAGCCGGAGGCGTTAGCCATCGGTCAGGTCAACGGTAAAACCTATGCTTTTATCGGCTTTGAGCGCCAGAGTGCGATTGTGACCTACGACATCAGCAACCCCTACGATCCACACTATGTGAGTTACATGCCGACCCACACCGACAATGATGTCAGCCCGGAGGGGATGCTCTTCATTCCGGCCTATCAGTCACCTAACGGCCGCGATCTGCTCGTCGTCTCCTATGAGATGAGTGGTAGTACCGTTATCTATGAGATCAAACCGTAGTAACCACGCACGCTCGATTTCGGTCGTTGCCGGAGAGCCGCCCTCAATCTGGGGGCGGCTTTTTTTGTGGTGCGATCTGTCACTGATGTGTCACGCCGCTGTCACTCACCTCTGCTCTAATATCAGCACTCTCTTATTTTTGAATCGATCCTATTATGAGCATCCGACAGAGTGTGACGATGGTCGCCATCGGCGTCACGCTACTGGTAGCTGCGGCTATCATCGGCGTCGCCACCTTGAGTAACCAGCGTATTGAGCAGCGGGTCGCCGAAGAGGTAGCGGCGAGCAAATCGCTGCTATGGCGACAGGTAACAGATAAGATGATGGTACAGATGGAGGGCGGGATCGGTGATTTCGAGCGCGATTTTGAATTGCGGCAGGCGCTCAAACAGTCTGATGCAGCGGCACTTGAGCAGGCGGTCGCTTCGCTCACCAACTTAATTGGTCATCAGGGCTACTTCGATCAACTCTACCTCTTTAATAGCGGTGGCGATCTGCTCTGCTGCGGCACTCACCTACCCCCCGCCGATGTGATTGCACTACGCAATATGACCCGTGCTGATAGCAAACCGCACCGCGCGATTGGTCGCAACAATGCTGGCGAGCCGGTAGCGCTCGTTGCGTTTACGCTGGCAGTGCGGCGCAATGCGATTGGTGCGGTGGTGTTTGAGAAGCCACTCACTGCGATACCGGAGCAGCTGCAAGCGATCGATGGGTCGGAGATGTTTGTCGTTAGCCAGCAGGGGGAGGTGGTTGCGGCGGTCGATGCGAGTCGTTACCATCAATTATCGCTGACGCTGCCACCTCTCGGGACGATTGGTCATGCGACGCACCACACTGATGGTGCGATCTACGCTGCCGCTATGCTACCGATCCGCGGTTTAGATCAGCAGCCAATTGCCCATCTGGTCAGCCTATCAGACTACACAGACGGTTATGCCGAGCAGCATCGATTTGAGCAGTTGGCCTATGGTGCCGTTTTTCTCCTCCTGATGCTCGCCAGTGCTGGACTCTACTGGTTTATGCGCCATGCACTGCTGCCGCTGCAAGATGCGGTGAGCCGCGTTACGGCACTCGCTGAGGGTGATCTGAACGTTTCGTTTCCGGTGCGTGATAACGATGAGGTGGGGCAGTTGATGGCGGCGCTCCAAGAGATGGTTGAACGCATCCGCGACATTATCAGCCATCTACACGATGCCAGTCATGAACTCAACAGTTCAGCCGACGATATGGCGCAGATGTCCGCCTCTTCGAAGCAGCGTTTTGCACAGCAGCAGAGTGAGACAAGCAATGTCGATAGTGCGGTCAATCAGCTTGCCGCATCGGCACAAGAGGTGGCCAACCATACCGCACGAGCGGTGAGTGCCACGGTTGAAGCGCGTCAGCGCATTGAAAATAGCCAAGCGCTCCTGCGCGATAGTTCAGCGGTGATTGAGCTATTAGCCGCTGAGATTGATCAGGCAGCGACGGTGATCATAGGGTTAGCAGAGCGGACTCAAGGGGTGAGTGCGGTACTGGATGTGATTCGTGGTATTGCACACCAAACGAATCTATTAGCGCTGAACGCTTCGATTGAAGCGGCGCGCGCCGGTGATCATGGCCGTGGGTTTGCGGTGGTGGCCGATGAGGTGCGACAACTGGCAACCCGTACCGAGCAATCGATTGAGGAGATTGAGCAGTTAATTGGCGCGCTGCAGGGGAGTTCAGGAGAGGCGGTTACCGTGATCCACGCTAACCGTGATCGGGCACGGCAGAGTGTCTCTCACTACGCCGAGACCAGTGAACACCTCCACGCCTTCTCCGGTTCGGTGGCACTGGTGTCCGATATGACGCATCAGATCGCCAGTGCTGCTGAGGAGCAGAGCCGGATGGCCGAGGAGATTGCACGGGCGCTGGAGTCGATCAATAAGCTCGCCGGTGAGACCGCATCTGATGCGGTGAGTGGTCACGCCCACAGCTCGCGTTTGAGTGAGCTCTCTCATGAGTTGAATGAGAGCATCACCTATTTTCGAGTACATTATGGGCAGGAGCAGTCTGGGGTCTCTACTGCAGTGGCGAATAGGGGTGATCGAACTATGCTCTCTTGACCTGTTGCAACCAACATCGAACAGCGAGGGATGACGATGGAGATCACTTGGATTGTTGTGGCCAATAGCAGCCTCGCTCGGCTCTTTACTACCGAGTCCCCCTTTCACGACTATCGGCTACTACGACAGTGGCACCATCCGCAGAGCCGGGAACGAGAGCGCGAATTAACCACTGACCATGCTAGCCATCATGAGACACGCCACAGCGAACGACCGGCTGACCGCAGTTATGGTAGCTACCCAGAACCAACCGATCCGAAGCAGTATGAGGCGACCCGCTTTGCTGCCGATCTAGGTGCCGATATCAACCACGCCTATCACCAGCAGAAGTTTCAATCGCTGTTACTGGTGGCACCACCCCACTTTCTCGGTCTATTGCGGCCCCAGCTAGCGCCCATTCCAGCAGCGGTACTACACCCCCCCCTAGCTAAGGATTACACGCTGCTGCCCGAGCGGCAGCTAGCGCCGTTACTGCGCTCGCAACTACAGGCGGGTGGCCACACCACACCCGCTCAGGCGTAGGCGTAGAGCGATGCCGCGTCCCGCTCACTCAGCACCGCGTGATCACGCTATTGTCCGCTACCATAACACGCGAAGCGTTGAGATCGATCCGCGCCGCGCCCGCGCCAATCGGGTCATCTCTCACCTGCACGATCATGGGGTGATCGACGCCTATCGGCTACTGCGCACCCGGATCCGACATCGGATGGCACAGCATGGCTGGATCACGCTCGGTATCACCAGCCCCGGTGCCGGCGAAGGGAAGAGTTTAACCGCCATCAACCTCGCGCTTTCGCTCGCCCGTGATCCCGGTCACTCGGTACTTCTGATCGATGCCGATCTGCGTCGCCCCAACATCCACCGAACCCTCGGTATCCAGCCCGCTGCCGGCCTTGCCGATCATCTCCTCCATGGCGTTGCGCTAACCGAACTACTGCTCCATCCCCTCGGCATTGAGCGCTGTGTACTTCTGCCTGGAAATCCAGCGGCGCAAGCCGTACCAGAGCTCCTCTCATCGGCGCGCATGGGGCGGCTAATCGATGAGGTACGCAGCCGCTATCCGCAGCGGCTGGTGATCTTTGATCTACCGCCGGTGCTAATCGGCGACGATGTGGTAACGCTGGCACCGGCACTCGATACCCTACTGCTAGTAACTGCCGAGGGGGTGACCGATAGCGCCGATCTGGGTCGGACACTCGAACTGCTAGAGGGGTATCCGATTATCGGTACCCTACTCAATCGCAGTAGCGAGCTGCCGCGCGGCTATGGTGACTACTATCGTTAACTCAGATACCCCTTGAATTGTCACCGCCGCGCGCCCATTCAGTGAGCCACAGGCGCGCTGCAGCGCTGCCGACGCTTATGCCGATAGCAACCCAATTACACCGAACCCGTACAGGAGCAGACCCTAATGCAGCACCAACTTCCCGCACTGCCATATGCGAACAACGCCCTTGAGCCGCACATCTCCGCCGAGACGATTGAGTATCACTATGGCAAGCACCACCAGACCTACGTCGATAAGCTCAACGGCCTGATCCCGGGAACCCCGTTTGAGAATGCCTCCTTAGAGGAGATCATCCAGCAGGCAGAGGGCGGTATCTTCAACAACGGTGCCCAAGTCTGGAACCACACCTTTTACTGGAATGGGCTAGCACCGAATGCCGGTGGTGAGCCAACCGGTGATCTGGCTGCCGCTATCGACAAAGCGTTCGGCTCCTTTGCCGCCTTCAAAGAGCAGTTCACCAACTCCGCGATCAACAACTTCGGTTCAGGTTGGACGTGGCTCGTTCAGGATAGCAACGGTGAGCTACGGATCCACAACACCTCCAACGCCGCTAACCCGCTGCGCGATGGCCTTAAGCCGCTGCTCACCTGCGATGTTTGGGAGCACGCCTACTACATCGACTGCCGCAACGCGCGGCCGAAATATATGGAGAACTTCTGGGCGCTAGTGAACTGGAGCTTTGTTGCTAGCAATATGGCTTAAGTATGACCTGCCGCGTGATAACGTTGACTACACCACTAAAAAACGGTTAAATCGGTCAACAAACGCGGTTCCCGTACATCGGCCCTAGATAACAGCCGCTGTCCGGTTCGACTGGCAGTCCCGAGTTCGGGACTGCCTTTTTGTTTTGGAGCCTGGCCACAATTGAAGTGATCGAGACCAGGCCGATCGGGGATGCAAGAGATTATGTCTGAACATCTGATGAGTACCTACGCCCGGCAGCCAGTCAATTTTGTGCGCGGTGAGGGGGCGTGGCTGTGGGACGATCAGGGGCGGCGCTACCTAGATGCGCTGAGTGGGATTGCGGTCTGTAACCTCGGCCATGCCCATCCTGCGGTGCGGGCGGCGCTCTGCGAGCAAGCCGGCACCCTGATCCACACATCCAACCTATACGGCATCCACAACCAGCAGCAGCTGGCCGATCAGCTCTGCCCGCTCGCCGGGATGGATCGGGTCTTCTTCTGTAACTCCGGCGCCGAAGCTAACGAGGCGGCGATCAAATTGGCCCGCTACTACGGCCATCAGCGTGGCATCACCAATCCGGCGATTGTGGTGATGGAGCAGAGTTTCCACGGCCGTACCCTCGCCACCCTTAGCGCGACCGGTAACCGTAAAGTGCAGGCCGGTTTTGAACCGCTCGTGCAGGGTTTTATCCGCATCCCCTACAACGATATCGCCGCCCTACAAGAGGTGGCTAATCGAGGCGGTAACGTCGTTGCGGTGCTGGTTGAACCGATTCAGGGTGAGGGGGGGGTGCAACTCCCGGATGATGACTACCTACCGCAACTGCGTGCTATCTGCGATCAGCAGCAGTGGCTACTGATGCTGGATGAGGTGCAGACCGGTATCGGCCGTAGTGGTACCCTCTTCGCCTACCAACAGAGCCCAATTCTACCCGATGTGGTGACGCTGGCTAAGGGGCTCGGTAACGGCGTGCCAATTGGTGCATGTCTGGCCCGGGGGGCGGCTGCTGAGCTGTTTCAGCCGGGTAGTCACGGCTCCACCTTTGGTGGCAATCCACTCGCCTGTAGTGCCGCTTTAGCGGTATTGAAGGTGGTGACAGAGCAGCGGCTCGATCGGCGCGCTGCCGCGTTGGGTCAACTCATCCGCGATCAGCTACAGAACGCACTTGCTGATATCTCAGCGGTAGTCGAGATTCGGGGGCGCGGCCTGCTCATCGGGATTGAACTCGACCGCCCCTGTGGCGAACTGGTGAGTCACGCACTCGATGCCGGTCTCCTGATTAACGTCACCGCCGGCCAAGTCGTGCGGCTACTACCACCCCTTATCCTTAGCGACGACGAAGCAGTCCAGATCGCCGATCAAGTAGCGACCCTGATCCGTCACTTTGTCGCGACACCGGCTGCCGACTGATCGGCAGCGCCTGCAAAGGAGCGTTTCACTATGCAGCACTTTCTCACCCTACTCGATCTACCGGCCGACCATCTACGGCAGCTGATCGATCGCGCCATTGAACTCAAACAGATGCAGCGTGCCGGCGAGCGCTACCAACCCTATCAGGGGCGGGTGCTTGGGATGATCTTTGAGAAGTCATCGACCCGCACACGGGTCTCATTTGAGAGTGGTATGGCGCAGTTTGGTGGTCACGCCCTCTTTCTCTCACCTCGCGATACCCAACTCGGACGAGGTGAACCGATCGAAGATACCGCCCGAGTGCTCTCACGGATGGTCGATATCATCATGATCCGTACCTTTGAGCATGAGAAGCTAGAGCGTTTTGCTGCCCACTCACAGGTACCGGTGATCAACGCCCTCACGGATCGCTACCACCCCTGTCAGCTCCTTGCCGATATGCAGACATGGATTGAGCGGCGCGGTGCGATCAATGGTCGGCGCGTCGCTTGGATCGGTGATGGTAACAATATGTGCCACTCCTACATCAACGCCGCCCGTCAATTCGGTTTTGACCTAGCCATTGCTGCACCTAACGGTTATCAACCGGAACCGGCGATTATCGCCGCTGCCACCGCCGCTGGCACCACGATTGAGCTCACGACCGATCCGAAAGTGGCGATCCGCAACGCCGATCTGGTGGTCACCGACGTCTGGGCCTCAATGGGTCAGGAGGAGGAGCAGCAGCAGCGAGAACGTGCCTTTGCCGACTACGAAGTGACACCGGCATTGATGGCACTCGCCGCTGCTGATGCGCTCTTTATGCACTGTCTACCGGCCCACCGGGGTGAAGAGGTGAGTGCGGCGGTGATTGATGGCCCGCAGAGTGTGGTCTGGGAGGAGGCGGAGAATCGGCTCCACTCCCAAAAGGCGCTACTGGAGTATCTGCTTGAAGGGGGAGTTAGAGCGTGACCCCATCTGCCGCAGGGGATACGCCGTCGGCGGTCGATTTCTATATCCTCCGCGATCCGACCCCGCGTGGCCGACTCCGCTTCGCCTGTCGATTGGTTGAGAAGGCGTTTAGCGCTGGCCACCGCATCTACCTCCACTGCCATGATGAGATGAGCGTCCAGCAGCTCGATGATGAGTTGTGGCGCTTTCGGCAGGGGAGTTTTCTACCACATCAGAGTAGCCTTAACGGCACCGATCCAGAGACGCCGATCCATATCGGCTGCGATGATCGGGTCGGGCCACACTATGATCTGCTGATCAACCTCAGTGATAGTACGCCCCCCGAGGCGGCCCGCTACCGGCGACTCGCGGAGCTAGTTAGCGGCAGTGAGGCGAGTAAAGCGGCCGCCCGGCAGCGCTATCGCGCGTGGCGTGAGGCGGGGTGGCCACTACGCAACCACGATATTGAGATGACCTCTTAATCAACCCGGAGCGTTGAATGAGCGAGCTAAAACCGGGCGATCTCGCCCCCGATTTCACCCTACCTGCCACCGGTGATCGTCAAATAACCCTATCGGCACACCGCGGTCGGCGGGTCGTACTCTACTTCTACCCGAAGGATAACACCCCCGGTTGTACCACCGAGGGTGAGGCATTTCGTGATCACTATGCGGCGTTTCAGGCGCTGTCGTGCGATATCTTCGGCCTCTCCCGCGATAGCCTAAAGGCACACCAAAACTTCTGCGAGAAGTATCAGTTCCCTTTCACGCTGCTATCCGATAGTGATGCGGTGGTGTGCCACCTATACGATGTGCTCAAAGAGAAAAAACTCTATGGTCGCACCTCAATCGGGATTGAACGCTCCACCTTTCTGATCGATAGCGATGGCACCATTCTGCGCACCTGGCGCCAAGTGAAGGTGGCCGGTCATGTTGAGGAGGTGCTTGCGGCCGTTGAGCAGTTAACAGCGATCGCCTGATGCAGAGCGGAGAGGCAAATGGGGTTGAACTGACGCCGACGGCAGCGACCGGGAGCGCTTGGTCGCAGGTAATAGCCGCGCTACCGCAACCGCTAGCGACGCTGCCGGCTGCCGATCTGCAATCGGCTGCACTCGCCTGTTTAACCGCCGCAGAGGCGGATGCAAAGCTGGCATTAACCGCGACGGTAGCGACCGCGTGGCAGCAGCAGCGGCTACCGCTACGCCAAGCGCCGGGGCGCGCGGTGATCGATCCGCTACAACCGGGGCGGCCGGCACGGCTAGCGCTAGTGGCGCCGCGACAACTGGCGCAGCGGCAACTGACCACCCCAGAGGGGCGGGCAGTGCTGTTTCATGCGCTGGCACATATTGAGTTTAATGCCATCAATCTGGCATGGGATGCGATCTACCGTTTCGATCAGCTCCCCGACGCCTACTATCATGATTGGGTACGGGTGGCAGCGGAGGAGGCGTACCATTTTGTGCTGCTGCGCGATCACCTACGGCAGTTGGGAAGCGATTATGGCGATTGGCCAGCCCACGATGGGTTGTGGCAGATGGCGCTGCAGACGGCGGCCGATCCGTTGGCACGGATGGCGCTGGTACCGCGGATGTTGGAGGCGCGCGGGCTGGATGTGACACCGGGGATGCAGCAGCGGTTGCGATCGGTCGGCGATCACGCCGGTGCCGCGCTGCTTGATACGATCCTTGCCGATGAGATTGGCCATGTTGCGATAGGTGATCGCTGGTTCCGCTACCTCTGTGCGCAGCGTGGGGTGCAGCCAGAGGCGACATGGCAGGCACTATTAAGTGTGCATCTACCGCGCCGCCGACCGAGTGGGCCACTCCATCGTACCGCGCGGTTGGCGGCCGGTTTCTCAGAGGCGGAGCTGGCGTGGTTAGCCGAGAGCGGTTGAACTGGGGTGCTACCGTTGGCTGATCGGTCGCCTATGGTGCGGTAACGGTTTCGATTGTGGTGGCAAATCGCTATCATGGCGACCCCGTACTACTGCTATGGTGAGATCAACCCATGTTTCGATACATCGCTTCGCTTCTGCTCGTTTTGACCCTGCTACCGACACTGCCAGCCGCAGCCGATGAGGCGGTGCGGGTGCGGATCGCCACCACGGCTGGTGATATCGACCTTGAACTCTACCCGGAGCAGACCCCGGCGACCGTGGCTAACTTTCTGCGCTACGTCGATGAGGGGTTCTACAGCGGTACCATTTTTCATCGTGTGATCGCCGGTTTTATGATTCAGGGGGGCGGGCTGAGCGGTAAGCTAGAGCCGAAACCGACCCACGATCCAGTCTCCAATGAGGCGGATAAGGGGTTAACCAACGAGGTCGGTACCATCGCAATGGCGCGCACTAGCGATCCGCACTCGGCGACTGCACAATTCTTTATCAACACCGCCGACAATGACTTCCTCAACCACTCAGCGCCGACACTTAGCGGTTGGGGCTACGCCGCATTTGGTCGCGTGGTGGAGGGTATGGCGGTGGTGCGTAAGATTGAGCAGAGCGCGACCGGTAGCTTCAAGGGGCATCGCGATGTGCCCAAGCAGCCGATCACCATCACTGCGGTTAGTCGGCTCGACACACCCTAATCCGATAATCTGTCGGCTAAATCTCTAACTCACCCTACATTGAGGATCGATTGTGATTGAACTCCACACTAACCACGGCGTTATCACCCTGAAGCTGGATCATGAGAAGGCACCGGTAACCGCTAGCAACTTTCTACAGTATGTGCGCGATCAGTTCTACGATGGCGTCATCTTCCACCGTGTTATCGATGGCTTCATGATTCAGGGCGGGGGGATGCTCCCGGATATGAGTGAGAAGGAGACGCGCGCCTCGATCCAGAATGAGGCGGATAACGGGTTGAAGAATAACCGCGGTACGGTGGCGATGGCGCGCACCATGGAGCCGCACTCAGCCTCTGCACAGTTTTTCATCAATGTTGCCGATAACACCTTCCTCAACCATCGCGCTAAGAGTCCTGATGGATGGGGCTATGCGGTATTTGGTGAGGTGGTTGAGGGGATGGATGTGGTCGATGCGATCCGGCAGGTCAACACCGGAAATCGCGGTTACCATCAAGATGTGCCGACCGAGGATGTGGTGATTGAGCAGGCGCTGGTAGTCGGTAGCGACGATCCGAAGGCGGCGTGATGAGCGCGGCGGTACCGGCGCGACAGCTATTTGTTGCCGATACCCACCTGTCGGGTGAGCGGCCGCAGCTGACGGCGCACTTTTTGCGCTTTCTTGCCGGTACCGCCCGCACCGCCGATACCCTCTACATCCTCGGGGATCTGTTTGAGGCGTGGCTAGGTGATGATCTGGTGCTACCTGGGTGTCAGCCGGTGCTCGACGGGCTGCAGCAGCTCACCACTGCCGGCGTCAGTGTGAAACTGCTGCATGGTAATCGCGATTTTTTGATTGGTCGGCAGTTTACCGATGCGACCGGGGTTGAGCTACTACCGGAACCGAGCCGCATCACACTGCCCGATCGTCGAACTGCGCTCCTGCTGCATGGAGATACCCTCTGCATTGATGATATCGCCTACCAGTCGCTGCGCCGAACGCTACGCGATCCAAGCTGGATCAACGGCTTTTTAGCGCGACCACCGGCAGTTCGGATCGCGTTAGCAAAGGAGCTGCGGGAGCAGAGCCGCGAGGCGATCGGCAATAAGAGTGAGGCGATTATGGATGTCAATCAGGAGCAGGTGATGGCGCTGATGGAGCAGCAGCAGGTGCAGGTGCTGATCCATGGCCATACCCATCGTCCCGCTGTCCATCGTTTTAAACTACAACGCCAGCCAGCGGAGCGCTGTGTGGTGGGTGACTGGAGCGATCAGCAGGGGAGTGTGCTGGTGTGTGATCGGCAGGGGTGCCGTTTAGAGAGTGTTGAGTGATGAGTCGTGCAATAAAAACCCGTTTTGCCCCTAGTCCGAGTGGCGATATCCACCCGGGGAATGTGCGTACCGCGCTCTTTTCAGCGCTATTAGCGGCACAGCAGCAGGGGGTGTTTCTGCTGCGTATCGAAGATAGCGACGCGCAGCGTAGCGATCCGGACGTGATCACCCGACTGCTTGCCGACCTACGCTGGTTAGGACTCGATTGGCAAGAGGGGGAGGGGATCGGGGGGCGTGCTGCTCCCTATCGGCAGTCGCAGCGCGCGGCAATCTATCAGCAGCAGTTTGCCGCGCTACAAGCGGCGGGTGCAGCTTACCCCTGCTTCTGTAGCAGTGAGCGGCTAGCGCAGTTGCGGACAGCGCAGCGGGCGGCGGGTCAACCACCCCGCTACGATGGCTGTTGTGCTGCACTCGATGCGGCGACTGTAGCGGCCCGCTTAGCCGCGGGCGAGCCGGCTGCGCTGCGGTTTCGGGTGCCGACCGGTGAACAGGTCAGCTTTGTCGATGGGGTGCGTGGGATGCAGCAGGTGGCAACCGATACCCTCGGCGATTTTATTATCCGTCGTGCGGATGGTTCGCCCGCCTTCTTCTTTGCTAATGCCGTCGATGATGCGCTCATGGAGATCACCGATGTGGTGCGCGGAGAGGATCATCTCAGCAACACCGCCCGCCAGCTATTGCTGTTAGCGGCGCTCGATCTCACCCCACCGCGCTACTACCATCTACCACTCCTGGTGGCGACCGATGGGGCGAAACTGTCGAAACGCCACGGTAGTCGCTCACTGCGGGAGCTGCGTAGCGCCGGTTACCTACCGCAGGCGCTGCTTAACTACTTAGCGCGCCTCGGCCACACCTTCGAGTCGGATCGTCTATGCTCGTTCGCGCAGTTAGCGGCGGCGTTTGATACGGCGCGCATCGGCCGCGCACCAGCAAAATTTGATGATGAGCAGCTGCGCTACTGGCAGCGGCAGGCGCTAGAGCAGCTCGATGAAGCGAGCCTCTGGGCGTGGATCGATGTGGCCGATCAGGCGCTAGTACCGCCGCACCAGCAGCACCCCTTTATCCATGCGATCCGTGCCAATACGCTTTTTCCCGCGCAAGCCGGCGAGTGGGCGCGGCGCCTCTTTACCGATCCGCTGATTCCGAGCGATCACGCCCGCGCCGCACTCCTCGCCGCGCCACCCTCCCTCTTTAGCGCCGCCCTCACCGCGCTGGATCAGCACCCGACCGATTTTCGGGCGCTCGCGGCGGCGGTTAAGGTGGCAACCGGACTGGGCGGAAAAAAGCTTTTTCTGCCGTTACGAGCCGCGCTCACGGGTGAAAGTGACGGGCCGGAGATGGCGCAACTGCTGCCGCTGCTGGGTGTTGAGCGGGCGCGCGAGCGACTACAAGATGCACTCGCTGCACTAGCGTGCGCAGTTGAGACCCATTGACCCTATCTGCTAAACCTTGGCCGAGGAGCCTGACCACGACATGGCCTATCCGCATCAACTGCAGCTACATAACGATCTGACGCGCCAGAAAGTACCGTTTATCCCGCGTGATCCGCACCAGATCGGTATCTATGTCTGCGGGATGACCGTTTATGACTACTGCCACATTGGTCATGCGCGGGTGCTGGTGGTGTTCGATATGATCGTACGCTATCTGCGCCACATCTATGGTGCCGAACAGGTGACCTATGTGCGCAATATCACCGATATCGACGATAAGATTATCGAACGCGCCAACCTCAATGGCGAGCTGTTTGATCAGCTCACCGGGCGCTTCATTACGGCGATGCATGAGGATGCGACACGACTCGCCGTCTTACCGCCCGATCAGGAGCCGCGAGCAACCCACCATATGGATGCCATTATTGCGATGATCACGACGCTGCTAACGCGTGGTTTCGCTTATCAGGGTAGCAGTGGCGATATCTACTACGATGTCTCCGCCTTCCCCCACTATGGTCAACTCTCGGGAAAGCGCCTCGATGAGCTACGCGCCGGTGAGCGGGTAGCGGTCGCGGCAGCTAAGCGCGATCCACTCGATTTTGTGTTGTGGAAGATGGCCAAACCGGGGGAGCCGAGCTGGCCATCCCCCTGGGGTGAGGGGCGGCCAGGGTGGCATATTGAGTGTTCAGCGATGTCAACCTGCGCGCTCGGTAACCACTTCGATATTCATGGCGGTGGGCTCGATCTCACCTTCCCGCACCATGAGAATGAGATCGCCCAGAGCGAGGGGGCAACCGGCGAGCCGTTTGTTAACTACTGGCTCCATAACGGTTTTGTCCGTATTGATGATGAGAAGATGTCTAAATCCCTTGGCAACTTCTTTACCATCCGAGAGGTGTTAGCACGCTATCATCCCGAGGTGCTGCGCTACTTTATTCTTGCCAGTCACTATCGTAGCCCCCTCAACTACGCCGATACCCAGCTCGATAGCGCCCACAGTGCGCTGGTCACCCTCTATACGGCACTGCGCGATGCGCCACCCGCTGATCAGCGGGTGAGCGCTGAAGTTAACGCTGAGATCATGCGCTATCGCCACCGCTTCTACGCCGCGATGGATGATGATTTTGCCACGCCAGAGGCGTTTGCGGTGCTGTTTGAGTTGGCGCGCCAGAGTAACCGATTACGCGCGGTGGTGCCGGCGGCTGCCGCCGCGTATGCCGATCTGCTACGACAGCTGGGTGAACTGCTTGGGTTGCTGCAGCTCCCGCCGGAGCAGTTTCTACAGCAACGTGGCGGTGATGCGGCAGCCTCTGATCCCGATCAACTCACCGATGCGGCAATTGAGGCGCTGATCGCCGAGCGGCTCGCTGCCCGTCTGGCGCGTGACTGGGGACGTGCCGATGCGATCCGCGATACGTTGAAAGCACAAGGTGTAGTGCTGGAGGATGGGGGCGACACCACCCGCTGGCGGCGCGAGGGTTAGCGATCGGTTGCGACTCACGGGCGGTTGTCAAGCGAGAGAAGATCTGTCCGCCACCGCCACTTCCGGGTATTATGGCGCGCTGATCTCCTATCCCATCCAGACACAAAAGGTCGTTGCACCATGCTGGTACTGCGAGGCAGCCCTGCGCTCTCCCCCTTCCGCCACGATAAACTGCTGCGCCGACTACAGTCGGTCACGCCTCAGCTGGCCACGGTTGCCGCTGAGTATGTCCACTTTGCTACCGTTGAACGTAGCCTCACTGCCACCGAGCAGCAGCTATTAGCTCGGTTACTCGATTATGGGTCGGCAGGTTCGCCAGTCACCCCGATAGGTTCGCTACTGCTGGTGGTGCCGCGCCCGGGCACCCTCTCGCCGTGGTCGAGTAAGGCGACCGACATTGCGCATAATTGTGGATTGACGGCGATCGGCCGACTAGAGCGCGGGATTGCCTACTACCTGCAGCGGGGGGATGGTGAAGCGCTGAGTGAGCATGAGTTGCTCCAACTTCAGCCGCTGCTGCATGATCGGATGACCGAGGCGGTGCTAACGGCGCTAGATGAGGCGGATGGTCTCTTTCTGCAGGCGTCACCGCAGCCGCTGAACACCATCGATATACTGAGCGGCGGGCGCGATGCGCTACTGCGCGCCGATCGGGCGTTGGGGTTAGCGCTAGCGGCCGATGAGATTGAGTATCTACTGGAGAACTTTAGTCGCCTTGGTCGCAATCCGACCGATGTCGAGTTGATGATGTTTGCGCAGGCCAACTCAGAGCACTGTCGCCACAAGATCTTCAACGCCGATTGGGTGATTGATGGTCAGCCGCAACCGCACTCACTCTTTCAGATGATCCGCAACACCCACCGCTGCCATCCAGAGGGGGTGCTCTCAGCCTATAGCGATAATGCGGCGGTACTTACCGGCGGTGAGGGGCGACGCTTCTACCCGCAAGCGGATGGTCGCTACCGCTACCACGATGAGGCGATCCACTTTCTGATTAAGGTGGAGACCCACAACCACCCAACCGCCATCTCACCCCACCCTGGGGCAGCTACCGGTTCGGGCGGGGAGATCCGTGATGAGGGGGCGACCGGTCGCGGGGGTAAACCGAAGGCGGGATTGACCGGCTTTTCGGTATCCAACCTACAGCTGCCGGATGCGCCGCAGCCGTGGGAGGCGGATCATGGGCGGCCGAGTCGTATCGCCTCCGCACTCGAGATTATGCTAGAGGCGCCGATTGGTGCAGCGGCGTTTAATAATGAGTTTGGGCGACCCGCGATCAACGGCTATTTTCGTACCTATGAGGAGCGGGTACCTGGGCCTAATGGTGATGAGCTACGCGGCTACCATAAACCGATAATGCTCGCCGGCGGACTCGGTAATATTCGTGCTGACCATATCGAGAAGCAGCGGATCCCAAGTGGTGCGCAACTGATTGTACTCGGTGGCCCTGCGATGCTGATTGGTCTGGGTGGAGGCGCTGCCTCATCGATGAATCAGGGGAGTAGCGCCGAAGCGCTCGACTTCGCCTCGGTACAGCGCGCTAACCCAGAGATGCAGCGGCGCTGTCAGGAGGTGATCGATCGCTGCTGGCAGCTTGGCGATCAGAACCCGATCATTGCGATCCATGATGTCGGTGCCGGTGGTCTCTCAAATGCGATGCCGGAGTTGGTTAACGATGCCCATCGCGGCGGCCGGTTTGAGCTGCGGGCGATTCCGAGCGATGATCCGGGGATGTCGCCGTTGGCGATCTGGTGTAATGAGTCGCAGGAGCGCTATGTATTGGCGGTGGCATCGACGCAGATGGATCGGTTTTCCGCCATCTGTGAGCGGGAGCGCTGCCCCTATGCTGTCATAGGCGAGGCGACCGAGGCGCCGCAGTTGGTACTAGGCGATGCGCACTTCGATACCACGCCGATCGATATGCCGCTAGAGGTGTTACTCGGCAAACCACCGAAGATGCTGCGCGAGGTGCAGCACCGCCCATTCCAGAAGCGGCCGTTTGATAGCGCTGCGATCGATCTCCGTGATGCCTGCTACCGACTACTACATCTGCCGACCATCGCCGATAAGCGTTTTCTGATCACTATTGGCGATCGCAGCGTCACCGGTTTGGTCCATCGCGATCAGATGGTCGGACCGTGGCAGGAGCCGGTTGCTGACTGCGGCGTCACCTGCCGTAGCTACGATAGCTACCAGGGTGAAGCGATGGCGATGGGGGAGCGGGCACCGATTGCGCTGCTGCACCATGCGGCGAGTGCACGGATGGCAGTAGGTGAGGCGATCACCAACCTTGCCGCAGCCGCGATTGCCGATCTGGGTCAGGTGGCGCTATCGGCAAACTGGATGGCACCGGCCGGCCACCCGGGTGAGGATGCGGGGCTCTACGAAGCGGTGAAGGCGGTTGGTATGGCGCTCTGTCCGGCGCTGGGCATCGCTATTCCGGTTGGCAAAGATTCGATGTCTATGAAGAGCGTGTGGCAACATCAGGGGGAGGCGCGCTCGGTCACCGCGCCACTCTCGCTCATCATCTCGGCATTTGCACCCGTTACCGATGTGCGGCGGACATTGACACCGCAGCTTCGAACCGATCGGGGGGATAGCGATCTTTTGCTGATCGATCTTGGCAAGGGCGCGCAGCGACTCGGGGGTTCGGCAGTCGCACAGGTCTATCGTCAGCTTGGTCACCACCCCGCCGATCTCGATGATCCGGCGGCGCTTCGTGCGTTCTTTAATGCCATTCAAGAGCTCAATCAGCGTCAACTGCTGCTTGCCTACCACGATCGCAGCGATGGTGGCTTGCTCGTTACCATCGCTGAGATGATGTTTGCTGGCCACTGTGGTGTCGATCTGCGACTCGATGATTTGAGTGGTGATGCGGTAGCAATCCTCTGTAATGAGGAGCTAGGGGCAGTGATTCAGGTGCGCCACAGCGACACCGATGAGGTGTTAAAACTGCTGCATGATGTCGGACTGGGTCGCCACACACACCTGATCGGTGAGTTGAATCGGGTCGATCGCCTCCGTATTGCGCGCGATCGACAGATGCTGCTCGATGAGTCACGGGTCGATCTACAGCGAGCATGGGGCGAAACGAGCTATCAGATGCAGGCGCTGCGTGACAATCCCGACTGCGCCCAGCAGGAGTATGATCGACTGCTCGATACCGCCGATCCGGGGCTACAGGTGGATGCACGGTTTGCGATCGATGAGGATGTGGCGGCACCTTGGATCAATCAAGGGGCGCGGCCAACCGTAGCGATTTTGCGCGAGCAGGGGGTCAATGGCCAGATTGAGATGGCCGCGGCATTTGAGCGCGCTGGCTTTGATGCGATCGATATTCACATGAGCGATCTCATCAGTGGTCGCTACACGCTCGATCGCTTCAATGGGCTGGTGGCGTGTGGTGGCTTCTCCTATGGTGATGTACTCGGTGCCGGCGAGGGGTGGGCGAAGTCGATCCTGTTTAACGCGCAACTGCGTGACACTTTTAGTGCCTTTTTTGCCGCGAGCGATCGTTTCTCGCTCGGTGTCTGTAACGGTTGTCAGATGCTCTCGAATCTGCGCAGCCTCATCCCCGGTAGCGATCACTGGCCCCACTTTGTACGCAATCTCTCGGAGCAGTTTGAAGCGCGTCTATCGTTAGTGGAGGTGCTACCATCGCCGTCGCTGCTGCTAGCGGGGATGAGCGGATCGCGCTTGCCGATTGCGGTGGCGCATGGTGAGGGGCGGGCGCAGTGGGCCGATCCGCAAGGGGCGAGCGCGGCGCTACAGGCGCAGCAGGCGGCACTACGCTATGTCGATCACTATGGGAGTGCAACTGAGCGCTATCCGGCTAACCCAAATGGTTCGCCGCTTGGCATCACCGGTCTGACCACTGTAGATGGGCGTTGCACCATTATGATGCCGCACCCTGAGCGGGTGTTCCGTACGGTTCAATACGCATGGCACCCCGATGGTTGGGGCGAAGATGGGCCGTGGTTGCGGCTATTCCGTAACGCCCGCGTCGCATTAGGGTAGAGGCGGGCGCGTTGTGGGCAATGGGCGGTTACTGACCGCCCCAATGTCATTTTCTATATTAAATGAGATATTGAGGGGCATAATCATGGTAATAGGTGATCAAGTGAGCCGTACACTGCGCTACACCGGGGCGCTATTAGCCACACTACTGCTGCCGACAGCGCTCAGTGCTGCACCGATTACACTCTCTGCGAGCGAAGCGCCGCAGGCGGCGAAGTATGTCGCGGCAGTGGTCGTCGCAGGTAGAGGGGTCGTGGCGAAGCATCAGTCGTTGATTAACGATGCAGCGAAGGGGGATAAGGGATTTACCGCTGACTATCTTGAGCGTGCACTGCGTGATGATTTTGCGAAGATGACCGGGGTCGCTATCGATCAGATTGATTCCCCGACGGTTCGCCAAGCCGTTGAGGCGACACTTGACGCGTCGAGTCAAGCGGTAACCAACAATCAGGGTCGTATCAATCGCCCTGGGATCGGCTTCAAAGGGTTCATCCCAGCGGTCTATGGGCGTGTCACTGGTAATATCTTGAAGGGAACGAGCGGCATTGAGCTGAAGCAGACCACCACCCTCTATCGCAACGCCTACAACAAACCAGATGCATTTGAAGCGGCGGTACTTAAGCGCTTTGAGCAGGGCGAAATTGCGCGGGGTGAGGGGTATGGTGAGCAGTTTGCCAATCAGTATCGCTACATGCAACCAATCTACATTAAAGAGGCCTGTTTAAGCTGCCACGGCGATCCGAAGGGGGAACTCGATATCGCCGGCCGACCCAAAGAGGGGTATAAAGTGGGCGATCTGCGTGGCGCTATCAGCGTTGCTATCCCGTTGACACCCTAACGTGTCGCGCTAACAGAAACTGCTGTTTCGGAGCTGTTGATGAAGCTGAATCTAACCGCCCGTTTCACCCTTATCTCTAGCGGTGTGCTACTGCTGATCGTTGCTGTGCTGATCTCACTACAGATCGCCGAACGCCGTAGCCAACTGCAGCAGGGGTTAACGACTAAGGGAGAGGATCTCACCGCCGTGCTGGTACAGGCGGCGATCCAGCCCATCCTCAACTACGATTTTATGAACCTAGAGGCGCTACTGACAGCGGTAGCGAACGACGATAAGGTGGGTTACGCCCGCTGTTTTGGTGCCGATGGGCAGCCCATCGCTACCGCCGGCAATCAGCATGAGATGCTGCACCTGTTTCGTGCCGATATTATCGGTGAGGGTGGGGTGAAGCTAGGGGTGATTGAGGTAGGGATCGATAATGGCCAATACCTACAGCAATTCTATAGTGATCTATTCCGAATAATCGGTGCGCTGCTGCTCGTGGGGGTGATTATCGTTGCGGTCAACGCGATGATTGTCAATCGCACGGTGATTCGACCGCTACAGGCGGTAGAGCGGACACTCGATAACATCGCCTCTGGCGATCTGATGGTCACCTTCCCCGATGATCGTAATGATGAGGTGGGCCATCTATTTCGGGTGATGCAGGGGATGGCTGGGCGGCTGCGCGCCGATATAGGTCAGGTGCGCTCATCTGCCGAGCGGTTACAGCAGGTGACTGCTGAGATGGCGCGTTTCACCCGCGATACACTGAGCGGAACCGACCGGCAGCGCAGTGAGACCGGGCAGGTGGCGACCGCGATCACACAGATGAACCAGACTGTCCATCACGTCGCCGACAACGCCAACCAAGCCGCCGCTGCGGCACGGGTGGCCGATGAGGCAACTGTCGCTGGTAAGCAGGTGATTAGCGAGACATTAGCTTCGATTGAGGCGCTCGCCCACCAGACTGAGCAGGCGGCGGAGGTGATTCACCGTCTGAACCGCTTCACTGAGTCGATCGGGGGGGTTCTTAACGTGATTCAGGGGATCGCCGAGCAGACCAATCTGTTGGCGCTCAATGCGGCGATTGAAGCGGCACGGGCCGGTGAGCAGGGGCGCGGTTTTGCGGTGGTGGCCGATGAGGTGCGCACCCTAGCGAGTCGAACTCAAGAGTCAACCCGCCAGATCGGTAGCACGATTGAGGAGCTACAGCAGGTGGTACGCGAGGCGGTGACGCTGATGAGCAAAGGGGCAGAGCAGGCGCACCACAGCTTAGATCACACCGGCGCGGCTGAGCGCGCACTCACCACGATTACCGAGCGGGTTACAGAGATCACGGTGATGAATGAGCAGATCGCCCACGCATCGCGCGAGCAAAATAGCGTGAGTGAAGAGATCAACCGCAACATCATCAACATCAGTCAGATCGCTGATCACACCGCAGAGGGTGCGCAGGAGACGGCGCGTACCGGTTCGACCCTATCAAAAATGGTGAGTGACCTACAGGCGATCGTCGCTCACTTTAAGGTGTAATGCGGCAAGGTTTTGCGTTGTCATCCGGGTGTCACATCTGTGCCGTAAGGTGATCGTTCACTACAATCACTGCGTTAGGAGTCGAGCAAAACGGCGATGAGTAATCCATCGATACTGCTAGTTGAGGATGAGGCGGCGATCCGCGAAATGGTACGGTTAGCGCTGGAGCGCGCCGGTTTCGATCTCACCGAAGCGGGTGATGCGGCAAGTGCTGAACGCACCATCGCCGATCAGCGTCCCGATCTGCTACTACTCGACTGGATGCTGCCCGGTGAGAGTGGTATTGAACTGGCTCGACGTCTAAAACGGGATGAGTATAGCCAAGAGATCCCAATCATCATGCTCACCGCCCGCGGTGATGAGGAGGATCGGGTGCGCGGGCTGGAGGTGGGGGCGGATGACTACGTCACCAAACCCTTCTCGCCGCGGGAACTCATTGCGCGTATCCGTGCGGTGCTGCGCCGTAGTCGTAATCCAGCGGCCGATGGCGTGCTGGTAGCAGAGGGGTTACAACTCGATAGCAGTAGCCATCGGGTAACTGCTGCTGACGAGACGATCTTGATGGGGCCGACCGAGTTTCGGCTGTTACACTTCTTTATGACACATCCGGAGCGGGTCTACAGTCGTAGCCAACTCCTCGACCGCGTCTGGGGGCGCAGCGCCTTCGTTGAGGAGCGCACGGTCGATGTCCATATCCGCCGCTTACGCAAAGCACTCACCCCCTCTAGCCACGATCGCCTGATCCAGACGGTGCGCGGGGCGGGCTACCGCTTCTCAATCCACGATTAAATCGTCAGTGATCGCCCTCTCCGAGAGTCAGCGCGGTGCCGCCGTCGAGCTGTTGCTACTGCTGCTGCTGCTGCTGATAGTCTATCTGCTACCGCACTTCTCCCCGCTGACCCCACCACAAGCGGCACTGCTATTGAGCCTCTATCCAGCCTGGCATCTGTGGCAACTCCAGCGCCTGCTGCACTGGTTGGCGCAACCGACCAGACCGCTGCCGAGTCGGGCGCGGGTCGGGCTGTGGTGGCTGTTATGGCAGCGGCTTCGAGAGCAGCAGCGTGACCATCGCCGCCAACGGCGGCGGCTAGCGCAGCATCTAAATCGGTTTCGCGAGGCAACGGCTGCGGTACCCGATGCGACCTTAGTGCTGAGTGCTGAAAATGAGATCCTCTGGTTTAACGATGCGGCTACCGAACTACTGCATCTTGATCCGAGTAGCGATGTTGGCGTGGCGCTCACCGAACGCCTCGATAGTGCGACACTGATGCAGCTACTGCGGCGTGACGAGGCGGCATCGCTACTCATTCCATCCCCCTGCGATGAGTCGGTCACGCTGAGCGTACGGGCGATCCCCTACGCCCGTCACCAGCGCCTTCTGATTCTGCGTGATGTGAGCGAGCAGCAGCGATTAGAGCAGGTGCGCCGTGACTTTGTTGCCAATGTATCACATGAGTTGCGTACGCCGCTGACGGTGGTTAGTGGCTTTGTGGAGATGCTGTTGGAGGAGGAGTCTGCGGCGTGTCGAAACGGTTGGGAGCGTTCGCTTCAACTGATGGCGCAGCAGAGCCAACGGATGCGCCGGATTGTTGAGGATCTCCTGCTGCTATCGCGGCTTGAGACCGATCGAAGTGCACCACCGTTAGAGCGGGTGGCGGTTACCCCGCTGCTGGAGACGCTGCGTGATGATGCTGAGCAGCTTGGGCGTGATAAAGATCAGCAGATCAGACTTGAGAGTGATGCCTCGCTACAGCTACTCGGTTCGCGCCATGAGCTAATGAGCGTCTTTACCAATCTCATCTCCAATGCGGTGCGCTACACCCCAGAGGGGGGGCAGATCACGATTCGCTGGTATCGGCACGGCGATGAGGGGTGTTATGAGGTAGAGGATACGGGCATCGGGATTGAGCGGCGTCATCTGCCCCGTCTGACCGAGCGCTTCTACCGGGTCGATGTAGGCCGCTCCCGCGATAGCGGCGGTACGGGTCTTGGGTTAGCGATTGTTAAGCATGTGCTATCGCGCCACGATGCCCGTCTGGGCATCGAGAGTACTCCGGGCAAGGGGAGCCGCTTCTGCTGCCGCTTTCCGGCGACGCGCTTGATTGAGGCGGTGAACCGTTAATCGGGTTATGGGTGCGTTGGGCGTTGCAGCCGCCCCACTGCAACCGCTACCCTTAGCACATCTTCTGCAACCCGGAACCACCCACCGCGATGCTTCGTACAACGCTGCTACTACTGTTTGCTCTCCTGCCACTCACCACTAGCGCTGCTACCCCCTCACAGGCACTCGGTTACGCGCCAAAGTATGGGGCCGATTTTGACCACTTCGACTATGTCAACCCCGCTGCCCCTAAGGGGGGGGCGTTGACACTATCGGCGATTGGCAGTTTCGATTCACTCAATCCATTCACGCTCAAAGGGATTGCGGCTGACGGGCTTAGTGAGTTGATGTTTGAGACGCTGATGGTATCGAGCCTCGATGAGCCCTTTAGCCAGTATGGACTCCTCGCCGATGCGGTGACACTCGCCCCTGATCGTCTCTCGGTTACCTATCATCTCCATCCAGCTGCCCGCTTCAGTGATGGATCGCCAGTAGAGGCGGAGGATGTAAAGTTCTCATTTGATACCCTTAAAGGGGAGGCGGCACACCCTCAATATCGCTTCTACTGGAGCGATATTGCTGCCGCAGAGGTGATCGATAGCGCAACGGTTCGGTTTCGGTTTCGGCAGGTCAATCCAGAACTGCATCTGATCGTTGGTCAGATCCCGATCTTCTCTCGTCAATGGCTCACTGGGAGAGCGCTCGATGAGGTGGTGTTAGAGCCGCCACTCAGTAGCGGTCCTTACCGGATTGAGCGCTTCGATCTAGGAAAAAATATCACCTATGTTCGCAATCCCGACTATTGGGCTGCGGCACTACCGACCCGCCGCGGTATGTTTAATTTCGATCGGGTGAGCTATCGCTACTATCGCGATGCGACCGTCGCACTAGAGGCGTTCAAAGCGGGTGAGTTTGACTTTACCGTGGTTTACAACTCCAAACAGTGGGCACGCGACTACCGTGGTCACCACTTTGATCAGGGTGAGTTGCTGCGGCGTGAACTGCCACACAGTAATAATGCCGGGATGCAGGGGTTCGCTTTCAACACCCGGCGGCCACTGTTTCAAGATCGTCGGGTGCGCGAGGCGCTGACGTTAGCGTTCGATTTTGAGTGGGCAAACCAGCAACTCTTCTATAATCAATATACCCGCTGCGACAGCTACTTTAGTAATAGTGAATTAGCGGCTACTGGGGTTGTAACGGAGGGGGAGTTGGCGCTGTTAGAACCCTTTCGATCGCAACTACCGGCTACCATTTTCGATGATGTCGCCGTTACACCACCGCGTAATGGTGATATCCACACCCTCCGAAACCATCTGCGCCGGGCGCGTGATCTGCTCGCTGAGGCCGGTTGGCACTATCGTGATGGTGCCCTGCGTCAGGCTGACGGAACAGCGTTTAAGTTTGATATTATGCTCGGACAGAAGGCGTTTGAGCGGATTGTCGCCCCATACGCCCGCAACTTAGAACGGCTTGGCATTGAGGTGAGCTATCGGGTGGTCGATAGTGCTATCTACCAGCGCCGCGCTCATCAGTTCGATTTTGATATGTTAGTGCAAGTCTTTCCGCAGTCCCCTTCGCCTGGCAATGAGCTACGCAATATGTTCCACTCCGAGGCGGCTGCGCGTGAGGGGTCACGCAACACCCCCGGCATCAGCGATCCGGTGGTCGATGCGCTGGTCGATGCGGTGATCTATGCGTCCGATCGCACTGCGCTAGTGACCGCTGCCCGAGCGCTCGATCGGGTGCTACGCCAAGGCTACTACCTCGTACCTAACTGGTATATACCATACCATCGGATCGCCTATCGCGATCAGTTTGCGTGGCCACAGCAGCTACCCCAATATTATCAGGCGGAGTCGTGGATGGTGAGTAGCTGGTGGCAGCGCATCGAGGAGAGATAACGTTAGATAAATCTAATATTATAAAATCATCAATCAATAAATTATTAGGTGGCCACGATTTAACGGTTGACATCGCTCCCTATTTCGCGGAGCATATATATCGAGCCTTGTAAATCAGATCGTTTGTTGCCCGCCTATAGCGCTTTGCGCTAATGGCAGTAATCGTTAGGGGGAGCGGTTATGGTACCGATTAGATGGCAGGCTCTGTCAACTTAACAGGGGAGCGCGACGCCGATTTGTCGCGCTCCCGTTTTTTATCTTGATTCTAAACCGCCGCCAACTCCCCCGTGGTACGTCGCTATAACGCCAGTCGGGAGGTGTTGTTATGGTACCCTTTGAACTGCTCAATCAGCAGAACCATCAGATATCGGAATTAACCAAGGTGCTATCCGCCCTGATCCAAGATCGGGCGATGTGTGATACGACTATCTTCTGTGAACTCTTTGATCGCTTCTCAACTAAAGTGCGTGAGCATCTGGAGTTAGAGGATCGTACCGTCTATGCATCGTTATTGACACATAGTGATAAATCTTACAATGAGCTTGCGGTGCGCTCATTAAATGGTTCAAAAGAGATTAAGCGACTCTTCTCAAAATATATCAACCGCTGGTGCCGTAATCGTCTCGATATCTATGACCATGCGGCGTTCATTGCTGAGACCGACCAGATGTTCCGGTTGCTGACCGAACGGATCCAGAGTGAGGTGGAGCAGCTCTACCCAGTCGCGCGTCGCATTGAGCAGGAGCTGAGCGCCGCATAGTCGGGGCGGTGGCGGGGTGGCTTTAGAGCCTCCCCCTGCCCGCGGCTGTTCTACAGGTACTTTTCAACCCATCACCCAACCTACGCCACCCTCATGCCTACGTTAAATGGTGGCCGTGGTCGCAAAAAATCGGTGCCGATGGTAGGCACAATCGCGACTATCTCTGTTAGCATAGCGTCCTGCACAACTGCCAACACACAGAAACGATCGCTATACCTAACGCTATGAGACCACTCCTGCTCACACTTGCCCTCCTTACCCTTGCTAGCAGTAGCACGGCGGCCACTATCTGGGTCGATGATACGATCCGCATCACGCTACGCACTGGCCAGGGAACCTCATTCCAGATCCTACGTACGCTGCCAAGCGGTACGCCACTAGAGCTGCTAGAGGAGGGGGCAGAGTGGTCTAAGGTGCGTACCCGCGGTGGTACCGAAGGGTGGATCTTAAATCAATATATTAGTCGAGAGCCGATTGCCGCCGAGCAGTTAGCCAACGCACAACAGCGCCTTACAGCCCTAGAGCAGGAGCGCACAGCACTGCGCCAGCAGGTCGGTGAGCTAACAGCAGAACGCGATCACGATAGTAAGCAACTCCAGCAGTTAGGCGATGAGCGTGACCAACTACGGCGACAGATCACCGAGCTAGAGCGATTAACCGCCGCCCCGCGCCGACTCGCCAATGAAAATCAGCAACTCCAGCGTCGCACCGTCGAGCTAGAGCAGCAGCTCCAGCAGTTACAGTTAGAAAACCAAGCGCTACACAATAGCGAACAGCGAAAATGGTTCATCACCGGCGGCGGGGTGGCCGGTGGTGGGCTGCTTGCCGGCCTGCTACTACCGCTGTTTGCGCAGCGCCGGCGACGCAGTAACTGGTCTGATCTGTAAGTGAGCCGTTTAGTGTTGTGACGTGAAGCGGTTACAATAGCGCGCCGCTAGCGGTTGCTAGCGGTGTGATGAACGTCAGATTGCTACTACGGCTACACCCGGTAGTGGCCTATTTGCAATTTCGATTTGGGGGTTACGTATCGTATGGATTTAGCTACGCTGCTCGGCTTGATAGGTGGTTTTGGCATCATGGGTGCCGCCATCGTTCTCGGCCCCAGCGCCGGCATGTTTGTCAACCCAGCGAGCCTCCTAATCGTCGGAGGAGGTACCATCGCGGCGGTGCTGATGAAGTTTACCCTGTCGCAGTTCCTCGGTGCGGTAAGTATCGCCATCAAAGCCTTTCTACATAAAAGCGAGAGCCCCGACGCTCTGATTGAGAAGGTGAGCGAGCTAGCAGCAAAGGCGCGTAAAGAGGGTCTGTTAAGCCTCGACGGTGAGAAGGTGGATAATGAGTTCCTCCAGAAGGGCATTGGGATGCTCGTCGATGGTTATGCACCGGAAGTGGTGCGCGAGGTGATGCGTAAAGATATTAATCAGACGGTCGAGCGCCACAACATCGGTCAGAAGATCTTCAAAGCGATCGCGACCGACGCCCCGGCGATGGGGATGATCGGTACCCTCATCGGCCTAGTACAGATGCTCTCTAATATGTCTGATCCGCAGTCGATTGGTCCGGCGATGGCGGTCGCGCTGCTGACGACGCTCTATGGTGCGATGATCGCGAATATGGTGGCGATGCCGATCGCCGATAAGTTGGCGGTGCGCAGTCAAGAGGAGCGGATGCTCAAGAGTCTTGTACTCGATGGTCTCGGTGCGCTGCAAGCTGGACATAACCCACGCGTGATTCAGCAGATATTGGTCTCCTACCTACCGCGATCGAAGCGGCCGGCAGAGGATTAAACTGCGCGATGGCTGACGATGACGATATTCAAGAGGAGTGCCCCGATGGGTTACCACCATGGTTAGCGACGTTTGCCGATCTGATGTCGCTGCTGATGTGCTTTTTTGTGCTGCTGCTCTCCTTCTCAGAGATCGAAGCGACCAAGTTTAAGCAGATGGCCGGCGCCGTACGGATGGCCTTCGGCGTTCAGCGAGATGTTGAGGTAACCGAGACCCCGAAGGGAACGAGCGTCATTATGCGGCACTTTAGCCCCGGTAAACCGGAGCCGACACTGCTTAATGTCGTCAAGCAGATGACAACCATTGAGCAGCCGAACATCGATCGCACCTCTGAGGAGGAGGATAACGAAGCGAACAAGACCAAAGATCAAGATGGTCTGTCGATGCAGATTGAGCGGACCGATGGCGCCAGTGAGGGGCCAACGCAGAGCGAGATTCAGGCGCAGCAAGAGCAGATGATGCGCGAGATGGAGATGCTCAAGGAGCAGTTAGAGCAGGAGATGAAGGATGGGCTGATTGAGGTTGAGCAGTCGAATGAGAAGATCATCATTCGGATCCGTGAGAAGGGATCGTTCCGCCCCGGTTCAACCCAGCTTGATGAGAAATTTGAGTCAATCCTCGGCAAAATTGCCGATCAGCTAACGGAGATTGAGGGGCGTATTATTGTCTCAGGTCACTCCGATAATGTCCCGATCAATACGCTGCTCTACCGCTCTAACTGGGAGTTATCCGCTGCCCGCGCCGGGGTGGTGGTACGCTACATGCTCAACGACAGCTACATCCCACCTAAGCGGGTCGAACTCCGGGCATTAGCAGACACCGTACCGTTAGTACCGAATAACAATGCAGATAACCGTGCGCTCAATCGACGGATCGAGATTGCTGTTATCAAGGGGGATGAGAAGCGAACCGAGACGGTTGATGGCGCTATCGGCCAAGATCGTGTTGATAGGTTGCCAATCCAATAATGATAACAGATATCTAGATGCCAACGGGGGAGCAGGGGGGAGCCGACGTGACCAGACGCAACGATGATGATAACCACTACTTCTGGATTCGTGATCGCATTGTGTTAGCCTACCATCCGGTCGATAGTGAAGTGGTGCGCTTAGCGCATGAGGCGCTGCATGCGCCACCGACGGAAGCCGCTGAGCAGAGTAAGCACCACTTTGCCTATCTAGCACAACACCACGATGTGATTAGCCTTAGCCACGCCCTACAGGCGTTTGAACAACCGCTATGCAAGTTGCTAAAGCGGGTGCGCGAGCATCTACCCGAAGTGGGTGAGGGGCTAGAGGTACTTAATCGTAAGCTTAACCTGTTGGCGAATGTGGTGGCTGCTCAGCAGAACCATCGTCTACATCAGCACGCCGCTCGAGTCGAGATATCGGCCGGCGGGATCCAGTTTCGGGGACGGCGGCAGTTTAACGTCGGTGATCACCTACAGTTGGAGATGACGCTCTTTCCTGGCTATACCATGATTCGTAGCTATGGTCGGGTACTGCGCTGTCAGCAGGACCCGAAAGATCCGGCCTGTTTCCGTACCGCCGTCGAGTATGAGGCGATGGCGGAGGAGACGCGCGATCTGATTGTCGAACATCTGTTTCGTAAACAGAGTGATGAGTTACGTGAACGGCGCGAACAGCGCGAAGCAGAGGCAGATCGTGAGGCCGCTAGAGGCGCCTCATCCTGTAACGATGTCATCGAATCGAAAACCGAACAGTAGCCGAATGGGGTTGGTATGAAGGTTGATGCAGCGAAATTAAAACTACCCGGTATCTCTCGTGAGGGGCAGCAGCTGCTAGAGCTACTTAGCCAGCCCGATGCTGATCTTAATGTTGTCGCTGATCGAGTCTCAAACGACACCGCGGCCGCGGCCGCGGTTATAAAATATGCCAACTCACCGCTCTACCGCCGCAGTTTTGAGATCGCTAATGTGCGCCACGCGGTCTACCTACTCGGCCTGACTAACGTACGGATGGCGGTGGTGGTGGTCGCGATGCGATCTTACGCGCAGGCGGCTAATCCTGCGATAGAGGTGATCTGGGAGCATGCGTTTGGTGTATCACGACTGGCACGGATGTTGGCTGATATCGCGTGTCCACAGTGGAGTGATAACATCGTCTTTAGCGCGCTACTGCATGATGTGGGTGCGCTGGTACTCGCCTCCAACTATCCTGATAGTTACGGAGAACTCTTACGCGTCTCAACTGCCGGTGAGTTGCCGATCGAACCGCTAGAGCAGGTACGATTTGGTACCAACCATCTGCACTTGGTGCGTGATCTCGCCCCCCGTTTACGACTCCCCGATCGCAACGCAAATATTGTCGCTGAATCATTCAATCGCCCCCCGCTAGTCGATCTACGCCACGAGGATGAGTATCACCATGCAGTGATTGCGTTAGCCAATCTGATGGAGCGGCAGGTCTATATCCCCAAAGGGCATCTACTTAAGAGTATCAACGATGATCGCGATGTGCTGCTATTAGCACTGGGTATTAGTGATGATAAGGCATCCGATCTGATGGAGGCTTATGAGGCTATCTACGATCAACACTATGCGGATGTATGAACGCGCTACGCGCGGTGGTGAAGTGACTATCGGTTATATCACTCGGCAGCTTGGCAGTCGCTCACTACTCCTACTGGCGCTGCTACTCAGCTCTGGCATAACGGTGGCCATGCCAATCGATCGAGGGGCAGATGAGCGGCAGCAGTTTACCGCGGCTATCACGGCGCTTGATCGGGGTGATGAGGCGACGTTCCAGCAGCTCTCGGCACGGTTGCAAGATTATCTGCTCTACCCCTATCTGCAATATGAGTGGTTGAGCCGCCGTCTCGATCGCATTGACGATGCGGCGATCGACACCTTTCTAACACGCTATGCGGCGACGCCACTGGCGGCGCGACTCCGCCGACTCTGGCTACAGCAGTTGGCACGACAGCAGCGCTGGTCCCCCTTTCTTGCTCACTACCGTAATGGTATGGGGACAACACTGCGCTGTTATGCCGGTCGCGCGGCACTGGCTACCGGTGATTGGCGGCGCGCATGGCGGGAGGCAGCGGCACTGTGGCAGAGTGGTAGCAGCCAACCGGCTGCCTGCGATCCGCTGTTTGCGGCCTGGCGCGAAGCGGGGGGACAGAATCGACAACAGCTACTAGCGCGTATTGAGCTAGCGCTCGACGCGAATGAGACAAAACTGGTTGATTACCTACAGCGGCGGTTACCTGCCGCCGATCAGAAGCTGATTGATCTACGCCAGCTGATCCTGCGCCAACCGGCGGCTAAGCTCTCTCAATTGAGACCTTACGCGGATCAGGCGTGGGCAGCGGCGACCTTTACCGAAGCGCTAGTGCGGATCGCTGATGAGCGTGCCGATGACGCCCTGACGCTGTGGCGAACTGAGCAGCAGAGACCGCACTATCGACTCAGCAGTAAACAGCGCCTGCGTATTGAACGCCAAATTGCGCTACACAGCGCTTTTCAGCGCCATCCCGAAGCCGCTGCCCGTTTACAAGCGGTACAGCAGTTGGTACCTGCCGATAAGAGCGTCGCTGAGTGGCGGGTACGTGCTGCGCTCTGGCAGCAGCAGTGGCCGGCTGTGCTCGCTGCGATCGACGCCCTTCCGAAACAGCTCCAGCGTGAATCGGAGTGGGTCTACTGGCGCGCCCGGGCGGAGGCGCAACTAGGGCGGGCGCAACAGGCGAAGCAACACTATCAGCAGATTGCTAACTGTCGCTGCTTCTACGGCTTCTTAGCGGCTGAACAGTTAGGTCAATCACCGCGATTTAACCATCGTCAACTCGAAGTTGATCCGCGTGAGCAGGCAGCGATTGCACTGCGACCGGAGACACAGCGCGCGTTTGAGCTTGTGCAGTTAGCTCGGTTTGAGGATGCGCGGCGAGAGTGGCGACAGCTACTGCAATCGCTCTCCGCAACAGAGTTGCGGGCAGCGGCCCGATTAGCCAGTGATTGGGGGTGGCACGATCAGGCGATTTTGACGATTGGCAAAGTCGGCCCCTACAACGATCTAGAGCTACGCTTTCCAATCCCCTTTCGCGATCTGATTGTGCCATCAGCCTCGCAGCAGCGATTAGAGCCGGCACTGGTCTACGCCCTGATCCGTCAAGAGAGTGCATTCCACCCACAGGCGCGCTCCCATGCCGGTGCACTCGGTTTAACGCAGATGATGCCACCCACTGCACGGCGTACCGCAAATCGCCTCGGTGAGCGGTTAGATAGTCACTATCAGCTCTTAGAACCGACCACCAGTGTCCGCCTCGGTACCGCCCATCTGCGCCATCTGCTCAATGACTTTAGTGATAACCTACTCTTTACGTTAGCTGCCTACAACGCCGGACCGCACCGTATCCCACAGTGGCTACCAGAGGAGCGAGCGGTGCCGGGAGATATCTGGGTTGCAGCACTCACTTTCTATGAGACCCGCGGTTACATTCAGCATATCCTCGCCTATCAGCAGATCTACCGCTGGCGGTTAGGCGTGGAGCCGGTATCGCTGCTGACGCTACTAGAAGCGATTGAACCCGCCTCGACTACGCAGGTGCGTCGGACGGTTGATGGGGTGGAAGGTAGCGGTTAAGCCATCTACACTCAGCGGTAACATGGCGAACAGGCGGTTTAGTCATGTTGAGCATCGGTTACTACCGATGGAACTTAATCAAGATAGGGAGATTGATTATGCGTCACACGCACACCTTTGCTGTGTTGTTGGCATCAGGTACGCTACTGATTGGTGGTCAGCCGCTGCTAGCCGAGGAGGTCGGCTCTGAGTCAATCGCCGCCTCTAGCTTCGATCTGCTTGATGCTGATAGCAATGGGACTATCTCGCAGGCGGAGGCGACTGCCTCACCGCAGCTGGTGGAGCAGTGGGCTGAGTATGATATCGATCAAAACGGTGCGCTCGATATGTCGGAGTTTGCTGCATTTGAGCAGCAGCTGATTGATCAGCCGACTGAGTCGGTACCGGAGGAGTAACAGTACACCCTACCTGCTTTAGCGTGGGGTGGTAAGCCGCCCCACGACTTCCCCGGTACGCGCGCCGTTCAAGATGGGGAGGGGTGGCTTGGCGCGAGATCGGCAATCCACTCCTTCACTAAGGCGTTGTGGTAGCGTCGCCCCTCGCATCCAATAGTGAAGAGCAGGGGGTGTTCAACCATCTCCTGTAGCGTTAACAGCGGCTGCTGCTCCCACTGCAGTTGAGCAACGGCTCGACACCGCTCCCGTCGCAGATCGGAGGCTTTACGTCGCGGGATCGGGAGTTGCAGCTCCTGCTGCGCCTCTGCTTGAGCGATCGCCTCCTGCAGCGGTTCGGGAATCGGAACCCCTTTACCCTGTGCCCAAGCGATAAACTCAGCGGGGCGGACCCGTGGCAGCGACTCATCGGCCGCCGGTGGCAGCACCGGTAGCGATTCACCGGCACAGTTACGCGCCAGATCGAGCAGAACCTCACGCCACTCATCTCGCCCTTGTGCGGTTCGGGGATCGATCCGCTGGGGTAGCTGACGCCGCAGCAGTCGTACGGCATCCTCTAACGGCCAGTGATCGGCTAACACCCAGATTTCACAGATACCGGGGAAATCGAGGTTGCGACTACGCACAATCGGGGGAGGGGCAATCTCATTGAGACGTTCAGCGATCGCTGAGGAGTTGGTTGTGGTCATGAGTCTCTGTAGGCTGACATCAAGTGGTGGCGCATTGTGTGGCAAGTGTAGCGGCCGCAGTAGTGACATCGCAAGCGATTGTCGGTTTCGCTATCATGCGTTGCACCGTTGCACGCTTTCGGGTAAAAAGCGGTAGTTGCCAACCTCGCCCACCCTCATCATATTGTCGGTGGATTGGGTGGTTGGCACTCCCCGCACACTCATTTCTATTAGAGGCTCAATAGACTATATGCTGCTAAAAACTGCCGACGGGATCGATTTTGAGATCTTTTTGCATGGTCCCGATGATGCAGCGGCCGGGGTGCTGCTGGTGCACGATTGGTGGGGGGTACTCGACTACAACCATAACTGGGCCGACCGGCTAGTGGCGATGGGCTACCAAGTGTTACTGATCGACCTCTACGATGGTGAGCGTGCGCGCAACGCAGAGGAGGCGGGCGAGATGATGCGGGGGCTCGATCAAGTGGTCGCCGATAGTAAGTTGATCACCGCGATCGATTTCCTAAAACGGGATCAACGGCCGCTCGCTACACTCGGTTGGTCATTTGGTGGCCGGCAAGCGATGCAGGCAGCTCTGCTCGATCCGGAGACAGTGGTTGCAACGGTACTCTTCTACTGCCGTATGGTGACGGATGTCGATCAGCTGTCGCAGCTAGGTGGGCCGGTATTGGCGATCTATGCGGAGTCGGAGCGTACATGGCCAGATAAGATGGAGCGCTTTAGCCAAGCGATGAGTGCGGCCGGTCAACAGGTGGTAACGGTCACTTATAGCGCCGATCACGGCTTTGTCAATCCGCGTAGTGAGCGCTACAACGCCGCTGCCTCGGCGGCTGCATGGGAGCAGACAGAGAACTTTTTGCGCCAACAGCTAGCGGTGTAGTGCGAATCGCAAATCGGCTACCGCGGTAGGGGGATGGATGCAGGGTCAACGCTCGATAATCGATATCCCGCGAGGGGAGAGTCTCGGTCTGCTACTGCGGTTGCTACTTTTCGCACTCGCTGCCGGTTGGTTACTGCTACTGCTGCGCGAACAGTTAGCAGCGATCTATCTGCGTGATCAACTCACCATCACTGGGTTTGCGATCAACGGCTCCATCCTGCTGCTGTTTCTACTCGGGATGATGCGGATGGTGACACTGCTGTTTCACTACATGGGTGAGGAGCGGGCAGTGGCACGCTTTATCACCGCCACCGAAGCGGGTGATCCCCATCCTGCAGCGGAGATTAACCCCCGAACACTCATCTTTCAGCGCTACCAGTCGGTCGTTGTACTCAGTCGCGAACATGTACCGATCAACCAGTCGATCCTCGCCTCACTCCTCTTAGCACAGGAGAGTCGACGCGCCGGTCTGCCACGATTTATCAACAACATCCTGATCCTGACCGGCGTGTTAGGCACTATCATCTCACTCTCGATTGCGCTCCTTGGCGCCTCCAACTTACTGGCTGCTGAGGGCGGGGCGAATAGCGAGATGGTGCTAGTGATTCATGGTATGTCAACAGCGCTCGCTACCACTATAACCGCTATTGTCTGCTACCTCCTGCATGGCTACTTTCAGTTTAAGTTACAGGCGCTCCAGAGCCGCCTTATCAGTGCTATTGAACAGGTCACCACACTCTACCTTATCCCGCGCTACGCCCGAACCGAAGAGACGCTCTTAAGTCGCGTCGCTACCCTAGTGAAGGCACTACAAAGTAGCGCAATGGAGCTGCGCAGCGCACAGAGTGGCACCCATGAAGCGGCGCTTGAGCTTAATCGTACGATTGCTCAGGTGAGCGAACAGTTACAGCCATTAGCGCAAGAGAGCGCTGAGATTAAACAGCTGTTACGCGAAGGTTTTCGACTACATGAGCAGCGCTAATGCCAAACCCTCGGCAGGGTCGGGGGTGGCATGGTGACTGATCACGGCTTTGTTGATCTGCGGCCCTCACAGATGGAGGGCGATACGAGCGGCGCGTTCTGGCCATCATTTACCGACATTATGATGGTGGTGATGATGATCTTCATGCTCTCGGCGATCGTCCTCATGGTGCGAAATGACGAGCTAGTGAGTGTGTTGCGTGCTACGATTGCTACCGAACGTGAAGTGGTCGATGAGGCGGAAACACTACGGCGAGAGCGTGACCAGTTGGCGCAGCAGTGGCGTGAGAGTGAGCAGCAGCGGCAGATAGCGCAAGGCGCGATCACACGACTCGAGTCTGAACAGCAGGCGAGCGCTGCGGAAGTCGCAACACTACGCCAGCAGTTGATGGAGCGCGAGTTGGAACTGGCGCGTCAGGGCGATCAGATCGTGCAGATCACTGCGCAGCGACAGGCGCGTGATGCGCTCTTAGAGCGGACAGTTGAACGTGTCACAACACTCACCACGGCATTAACCGAAGCGACCCAACAGCAGCAGCAGCAACAGCAGCAGTACCAACGACTCGATGAGCAGTTGAGTGTGGCCAGACGCCAAATCGCGCTACTTGAGCAGCAGTTAGCGGAACAGGAGCAGGCGCGGTTACAGCGCCAAGATGAGTATGATCAACTGCTGCAGGCGCAGTTACAGCGCCAAGATGAGTATGATCAGCTGCTGCAGGCGCAGTTACAGCGCCAAGATGAGTATGATCAGCTGCTGCAGCAGCGGCAACTCGATCAGGTGCGGATGGTACAGTTGCGCGGTGAGTATGCCCAACTACAGCAGCAGTATGGCAAACTGCTACGTCCCGCCCGCAGCACTGAGGGTAAACGGGTCGTTGAAGTGCAGTATGATAAGGGAGAGCAGGGGGAGTATCGCTATCGCCTGCGCTCTGCTGGAGAGACAAGTTGGCAGGTGTATGCGGAGTCTCAGCTACACCAGCGTTTAGCTGAGTTAAAACAGCAGTTGGGTGATGCACTCTATGTCAGAATCATCATTCCGGAGCAGAGTGGGCTCTCCTATAGTGAGGCGTGGCGGTTTACCCAAGATCTACTCGCGGCGTATGACTACTACTATCAAAATAATCCAGCGCGGTAGCGAATAAAATGAGCCTCGATAGACGCATCAATGAACGTCTCCATGTCAAGCGTAAAATCGGCATTTTGCAGTCCGATCGCAGCGTCGTCTACGCGTGGACGCACGATCTCTCGATCGGTGGTATGCAGGTATTGACCGAATATAACGCTGACATTGGTAAAGAGTTCAACGCCTTTATGAGCGTCTACGATGAGTCGCGCCGTGATCAGGTGATCATCGAGTTTCGACTACAGGTGCGGCACGTTCTCTATGATGGCAGCTGTAGCTGTTTTCGTATCGGCATGCAGATCCTCTCATTTCGAGGCGATAGCCGAGAGTATTATGAGCGATTTATCGCTGATCGATTGCTAAAAATGGGCACACCCATTCCAATTCCGCCCCGATCCTCCACACCGACTACGGACGAGGTTTAATAAGGGCGAATAGTCGCTGCGTTACGACGTGGCACCTTCGCGTTGAGCGGTTAACCATTGATCGATCCACTCGGCAACGATGCGCACGTCGTTAAGCGGTAGTTGTGGCAGTGGACAGTGGGGTTGCTCATCGTCGCAGACTACCGCGATCGCCTCAGTCACTTCTGGCCACAGGGGGGGGTTACCGCAGGCCTGCCGCTCAACCACCAGCTTTGGAAAACCGGTGGCCTGTTTAAACCCCTCAATGAGTACCAAATCGAGCTGGCTGCTGTCGAGACGAGGGAGCAGTTGCGCCAGATCGGGTTCAGTGGTCGCCTCGGGTAACTCGGTGATCAGTGCATAGCGGTGGCGCGATGCGACCAGCATCTGTCCGGCACCGGCTTGACGTAACCGATAGCTATCTTTCCCCGGATGATCGATATCGAAGCTGTGGTGTGCATGTTTAATGACTGCTGGCCGCCAACCCATATCAACTAGTCGCGGTAACAGTTGTGTTAGCAGCGTTGTTTTACCGCTGCCACTCCACGCTACGACCCCCAGCAGCGGGGCGGGGAAGGATCGCAACCGGGCCGTCACTTAATCACTCTCTAACCGCCGCTGGCGGCGGTAGTGACGAAACGCATCGTGAAGATGGCGGCGCAGATTATCATCATCCCACGGCTTGGTGAGAAATTTGTAGATCCAACCGTTATTGACCGCATCGGTAATCGTCTGCATATCGGTGTAACCACTCAGAATGATTCGTACCACATCGGGGTAGAGCTCTTTAACTCGCGAGAAGAACTCGGTTCCACTCATCACCGGCATCCGCTGATCGGAGATGATCACCTGGACTGCATTCAGCGCTAAGAGATCGAATGCCGTATCGGGATCATTAGCACAGAGCACCCGATAGTCACGGCGCAACAGCCGATAGAGGGAGCGGGTGATATTCACCTCATCATCAAGTATCAGTAGGGTGGGGGAGGGCTCCTCACTATCGCTCCCGCTGACCGGTAGGGTACGTGAGTCGCGTAGCAGCGGTGCGATCTGATCGGCAGGCAGGGGGGGGCTGAAGAGATAGCCTTGGATCCCGCCACAGCGGTGCTTAGTCAGAAACGCCGCTTGCGCTTCGGTCTCGACCCCCTCGGCGATCACGCGCAGATTGAGGTTTTCGGCCATGCCGATAATGGTAGCAACAATCGTGGCGTGGTGTGGATTGTTAGCGAGCTCGCGCACAAAGCTATGATCGATCTTCAGTGTATCGAACGGGAGGCGGCTCAGGTAACCGAGGCTAGAGTGGCCGGTTCCAAAGTTATCGAGCGCTAACCGCACCCCAATCGCCTTAAACCGCTCTAGAAGGCGCTGGATCTCCTCGGGTCGACTCATTACAGCGGTTTCGGTCAGTTCCAACTCCAATCGTGCGGGATCGATACCACTACGACGGATAATATGCTCAACCCGTGGCACCAGATCGGATTGTAGTAGCTGTAGAGGGGCGATATGAACCGCCATTGTCAGCGCAGGTAGCCCCTGCTCTTGCCAGGCGCGCGCCTGCTGTGACGCCTGCTGTAGCACCCACTCCCCTATCGGTACGATAAGACCGGTTGACTCAGCTAGTGGGATAAACTCCCCCGGCGGTAGCAGCGTCTGTTCATCCACTTGCCAACGCAGCAGTGCCTCCATGCCGGTGACTCGGCCACTGCCTAGATCGATCTGCGGCTGATAGAAGAGTCGTAACTCATCCTTAGCAATCGCCTGATGGAGTCGTTCGCTCAACTGCATCTGCTGGCTGACACGGCTATTGAGCGCATCGGTGTAGTATTGAACGTTGTTACGTCCTAGCTCTTTGGCACGGCGCACCGCCGCATCGGCGCTGCGTAGCAGTGAATCGGCATTATCACCATCGCGTGGGTAGAGACTCACACCGATACTTGCTGTAATGCGCAGCGTGTGGCCCGACTCATTGATCGGCTCGGCCAACGCTTTCAGTAGCTGGGTAGCAAATGGAGTGATAGCGGCGCTATCACCCTGCTGCGGTAGCACCAACACAAACTCATCGCCACGATAACGACTGACGGTATCGGGCTCGCTAATGAGCGCAGCCAACCGATGGGCAACCGCAATGAGGATCTGGTCGCTTAACTGCAATCCAAGACCATCATTGATCAGCTTGAAGTGATCGAGGTTCAGCAGTAGTACGGTGACATGACCGTGACTGCGGCGAGCGTAGTGGAGCGCTTGGGTGAGGCGATCATGCATCAGATGGCGATTGGGCAAGCCAGTTAATTGATCGTGGTAGGCGCGCTGGGTGCGCTCCTCCTCATAGCGGTGCTGGAGCGTGACGTCGTTGATCACCCCGACGAAGTGTGTCACCTCACCCGTATCATCATAAACTGGTGAGATATGGAGCTCGTTCCAGAACTCACCCCCATCTGCCCGCCGGTTACGCACCACCACAACCCCATCGCGATGGTGCTGGATCGCATGCTGCAACCGCTCTAGCTCCGGCTGATCCTCAATCCCCGCATGGAGCAGGGAGGGACTGCGACCTAAAACCTGCGCAGATGAGTAGCCGGTGATACGGGTGAAGGCGGGGTTGACATAGATGAGCGGGGCGCCGGGCGCTCGCGCATCGGCGATCATGATGCCGTTACAAGTCGCTTCAATCGCCCGGTGGCGCAGCTGGAGCTGGGTGTCGTCGATCATCTGCTGCCGCAACCGGTTGAGCGCATAACTGACATCCGTGGCTAACTCATCAAGCAGCGATAACTCGGCACTATCGAACGGTATGCCATCGTTGGTGTGGATGGCTAGCAGCGTGCTGCATTCACCACCGACCGCTAGCGGTAACACAACGCAGCCAGTGACCCCCTGCTGTAGTAGTCGCTGCCGCCACTGCCCCATCGGCTCATTGGCATCAGCTAAGTTACTGATCAGATAACGCTCTCCCCGTTGCAGCACCATCAATAGCGGTGATGGATCATGAGTCGATAGCGGATCGCGCTCGGCCATCGCAAACGCAAGGGTGTCGGGATCGGTATCGCAAGCGCTACCGGCACAAGCGAGCTGCCGTAACGGTAGATTGGTGGTCGTTGTCTCGCCAACCCAGACACCAACATAACCGGCTTGTTCGGCAATCGCTCGACAGATCTGCTGTGGTAGCTGTTGCGGATCGCGACTTTGCGTAATTAATCGATTGACGGCGCTGAGGGTGCGTAACGAGCGGTTCATACGCATAAGCCGCTGTTCCGGTCGCTCTAAATCACTACCGCCCATCTTATCCATAAGTGAATTCATAACTCAGTTTGGCGCTCCTGATTGAGAAGCTGGACAATTAATGGACTACGCCCATTATGCAACACCTGTAGTAATTCACGGCGCGCGGTCTTCTCATCAATACCGCGACTTATGATCTTCTGTAGCAGACGCCCAAACGCTTCGCGCCGGCGCGCCCCTTGCTGTGAGCGGTCACGACGATCGTTGAAGAAGTCGAGTAGCGTTGAGCCGCAGACACAGTTACGGTAGAGCTCTACGAGGGTTGAGCCATCATCATCTTCACTCTCTTTCAGGCCACTATGGTGCTTCAGTTCAGCAGTGCGGGCGATAAACTCATCCACATCGCTGTAGATCTCACCGCAATTTGGGCACCGCTTAGGAAAGGCGTTTGAGAGTAGCGCCGATAGATCGGCATAGATATTATTATCCCCGCTGGTCACCATATGAAACTACCTACAACCCCTTGAATAGCTGCGCTTTGATCCGAATCTCCATCTTAACGCCAACCTCGTGCCATAGCTCAAGAATTCGATCGATGTACCCTTTATCAAGGGTACCGCCCCGCAGATAGACCCGCCCACTGATGCGATCGCGCACATCGATCACCTCCATCCCCGGTCGTAGCTGCTCCGGTTTTACCAAAACCATCGGCTGATAGTCACCCTGTCGCACCCGCCCCATCACACGAAAGAGTGTTTCAACTACCTCAGCATCGTAATAGGTGTTGATATTGCGTTCGATATAGCGCTGGCTATCGGCCACATTCTTCGACTGCCCGGTCATGATGCCGCGCTGCTGTAGGTTATAGTCACGCACCACCGCTAAGATGCGTGCCCCCAGCGGGATCTGCTTGCCACGCAGTCCATCGGGTACGCCAGTTCCATCATACTTCTCATGTTGCGCCCGAATGATGACGGCCACCTCTTGCAGTGCGGCTATGTGGTTTAGCAGCCCCTCACCAATCTGCGCATGCTCTAACACCCGCTGCCGCTCATAGGGCTCTAGTCGATAGAAGGCTTGATCGTTGAGCCGCTCGGGCAGGGTGATTCGACCTAGCTGAAAAAGCAGGCAGGCAAACAGGAGATTCTGGAGCTGGCCACCACTCATCCCCATCTCTTCCCCAATCCGTTTGGACTGATCGGCGATGGTTTTTGCCAATCCGGGTTGGTTACTCGGGTGCAGCTCGATGATCTGCGATAGTACCTTGATAATTTCGTAAAATTGGTGACGGAGCTGCTCGTTGGCGAGATTGAGTCGCTCCATTGAGCGCCGCAACTTTGCGGTGCGCTGCCGCACCTTCTCCTCCAACGTACTGTTCCACTCCGCTAGCTGTCGATTCTTCTCCGCGAGTTCGGCATGGAGGCGCTGTTGTGCATCCTCAAGCCGCTTCTTCTCCAGCGCTTTGTGGATCAGCAGCAGAAATTCGCGATTATCCCAAGGTTTGGTCGCGTAGTGGTAGATTCGCCCCTGATTGACCGCCTGGATTGCCGCCTCGACGTCGCTATTGCCGGTTAACAGGATGCGGATGGTCGCTGGCCACTGCGTCGCGATCTGAGCGAGTAGTTCAGCACCACTCATCTCCGGCATACACATATCGGAGACGATCAGATCAAACGGGTGTTCGGAGAAGTGGATCAGCGCTTCGACCCCGGAGGCGGTCGTCTCAATCTCAGCGCCAAGCGGTCGCAACAACCGCTGCAGCGAGCGCAGCACATTGATTTCATCATCCACTAGCAGCAGCCGCGGTTTGCGCTCTGGGGGGGCGGATGGTGCCGGCGCCTCCTTCACATCTGTATCGCTCATCTCTTCTCTGCCGACCGACAACCTAGTTTTAGGGTCGGGTTAGGCTACAACGTAACCTCAACCGCATCAAGCGAGCGTACTGTAGAGGTAGCTAACTTTGAGCGCAACGACCGAGTGCTAAGCGCGGTGTCGGTTCAATGGCGAAGGCAAAGGGTGCTGCCTGCTTGAGTGCACTAAGACCGAGAATAAAGCGAGTGTGGCCGGGAAATACCGCTGCCTCGACGCCATGGAGCTGGCAGTGGTCACCGATAGTGACGCGACTGAGACGATAGAGTGGTACGCGTAGCTGGCTGCCATCGGCTAAAATACCGCCTAGATCGCGCAGATAGACCGCATCACCACTCCGCTTTAGCTGCTCTAGTGCCGACTCATTGATGGTGCTATAGCCGGAGCCGGTATCGACCATAAACTCAACCGCTCCCATGCCATCAATATGACCATGTACGTAGTAGGTGGCAACCCCCTTGTCGACCAGCGGTATGGTGGCTAAAAACTCCAACCCGCTACTGTGACGGCTCACTAGCAGCAGGGTGGTCAGAAGGAGTATGCGGTAGTGTGAGGGGGTGTGATTCATGGCAGAGACTCCGGGCGCGATTCAAGGAGTGGATACACTACCCGGTTAGCCGGATCCCTAGCGTGACCGGTTCACCACTCCGCACCACCGAGTCGCACCCGGAGTGCGTGCTGCCGCTGGCCGCCAAATAGTGTGGTGCGCATCACCTCTAGTGGTAGTTCTCGTCCCGGTGGGGTATCAAGTAGCGCAATCTGAACATCATCGGGTGAGTGGATGGTGCGTCCGGCGATAGTGAGCAGGCGATCGCCCTGCTTAACCCCGGCAGCGGCCGCCGCACTGTTGTCAATCAGTTCTGAAACTATCACCCCCTGATCGGTCGGTTCCATCAGAATACCAAGGCGACCGCGCGGCGGGAGTTCGACGACTGCTGGCTGTAGTAGATAGTCCGCTTGATCGGTGGTCAACGGCGGCTCCGGATCGTTGAGGATCACCTGCAGTGTTGCACCGCTACGCTGCCGGAGCCGATCGGGTAGTGTCTCGGTACCGGCAAGGTGACCATTCCCGGCAATGACCACCAGTCGCCGTTCAGGATGGCGTTGTAGATAGTCTGCGGCAGTCGCCGCCATCCCCTCATCCCAGAGTAGCTGGGCAGCGATAAAGTGCTCAAAGCTGCGCTCTTTCCCTACCGGATGCTGATCGAAGATGGGGCGCAATCGCTGCCGATAGGCAGCACTTGCCGTTGGTAGCGGTGTCGGTAGCCACTTCTGCTGTGGTGCTTTAACTGCGTCAAAACCACCACCGGCTACTTGGCGCGTCAACTCTGCCGGCACATTGAGTGCCAAGAGTGGGATCGACTGTTCACGGGCAAAGGCTAAGATCGGACGGTAGAGGCGGTAATCATAGCGCCAGCGCTGATAATACTCAGTTGCCGCCAGTAACTCGGCCTCATCGATCTGCCCGGCGATATATTGATCGAGCCAGGGTTGAAACGGTGTCTGGAACATCTCCAACCCGATGGTTAGGTTGGGCTGCTGCTGGTGTAACTGCTCAATAATCGCCCGCTGCACTAAATGGTGCGCATACGCGTCGTGCTGCTCACCAATCAGCACCACGCGACTCTCCTGTATCGCTGCCGGAAGCGGTGCTATCAGCGCCGCCGAACGTAACGCCAGTAGCGGGGTTTGCGCCACGCGCTGCAACACCGCCACTAGCGGCTCCTCCGCTGCAACGCTGGCGGGTTGCACATCGCTCACCAACCTCTGCTGGGTTGCGCTGCAGCCACTCAGTAGCAGGGTGGCGGCAACCAACCGCCAACCGCGGCTGATCGGTAACAGTGACAGCGGTATCAACATCGTCCAAGCTCCTCACACGGGTTAAGATCAATCGTCGCTTCAGGTCGCCATAGAGGCATAGATGGTACTGACATGCCCCCCAAACAACCATCAGCGAAAGAGTGCTAACAGCTCCTGCACCGGCTGCCGCCGACTGCCGATACAGCTAATCTGTCGTGCAACCGGTAGCTCCTGTAGTTGGGCACCCTGATAGAGTTCACGGGTGATGGGTAACGCATGGTTGGAGATCAGCACGGGGATCCCGCGTTGGGCACACCGACGTGCCTCATCCGCTAACTGCTGCTGCTGCTGAAGATTGAAGCCATCCCCCCGATAGTGGGTAAAACTGGCGGTCGCCGAGAGCGGCACATAGGGGGGATCGCAGTAGATGACATCACCGCGCCGCGCGGTTCGCATGGCGGTGACAAAATCTTCACAGTGAAACTGTGCTAGTTGCGAGCGATGGTGAAAATGGGCCATCTCACGCGCGGGGAAGTAGGGCTGACGGTAGGCACCGAATGGGACATTGTAGATACCGCGGCGATTGTAGCGACAGAGGCCGTTGTAGCCGTGTCGATTGAGGTAGAGAAAGAGTGCCGCACGGCGCTGCGAGGAGGGGGTATGGTTAAACTCCTCGCGCAGCGCATAGTAGCGCTCGCGCTGGTTGTTGTGATCGCAAAAGAGGGCGCGACAGGTTTCGATAAACGGCGCACCCTCACGGCTTAAGTGTTGATAGAGCGTGATGAGATCGGGATTGCTATCAGAGAGGCGGTAGCGAGGGTAGTCGCTATTGAGAAAGAGGGCCGCTGCGCCAGTAAATGGCTCAATTAGCCGCCGCTCTGGTACCGGCAGTAGTTGCCGTAGCTGATCGCGGATTGAGAACTTGTTACCGGCCCACTTCAAAAATGGGCGATGTGCCGCTGGTGTCACCGCCGCGGGGATCGATGAGCGGCTCATAGCGGTTTGATAAAGACCTGTGATCGGCGCTGGTAGTTGTAGAGCTGCTGTCGGGCAACCGGCAGTGCTTGAAGCGGGGCGGCGGTAAAACCCCGCTCTAAAAACCAGTGAGCGGTGTGGGTGGTGAGTACAAACAGCTGTTGGCGCTGCTGCTGGCGCGCTTGGCGCTCAATGTAACCGAGCAGATCGTCGCCGCGCCCCTGATCGCGGTAGTGGCGGTGAACCGCAAGACAGGCGAGCTCAGCAACTGGCTCATCGTCGATTGGATAGAGGGCAGCGCAGCCGATAATCGTGCCATCACGCTCAACGACGGTGAAGTGATCGATCTCCATCTCTAGCCGCTCGCGCGAGCGGCGCACCAGTACGCCATCGCGCTCTAGCGGCTCAATCAGCGCTAAAATCCCACCAACATCATCGATTGTTGCGGTACGCATCGCCTCGTAGCGATCATCGCTGATCAGGGTACCCACACCATCACGGGTGAAGAGTTCGCGCAGTAGTGAGCCGGGGAGTTGGCGATCGAGTAGATGGCAGCGCCGCACCACCTCGCCACAGCTGCGCCGCAGTGCGGTCAGAAGCCGTAGCAGGGGTTCGGCAAGGGGTTGCTGGAGCAGTTGATCAAGCTGTAGGGTGGTCAACTCCCGAGGCAACTCGGTGAGTAGCGCCCCATCGGCTAGACAGATGAGCTTATCGGCGCGCAGCGCAACTGCCGCTTCGGTCGCCACATCGAGGGCACTCAGATTAAACACCTCACCGGTCGGTGAGTAGCCGAGTGGCGGCAGTAGCACCATTGAACCGTCACCTAAGAGTCGCTCAATCGCACTGCTATCGATACGCCGCACCTCACCGGTGTGTAGATAGTCGATGCCGTTGCGTACCCCTAGCGGTCTGGCCGTGACAAAGTTACCTGATGTGACCCGAATCGCGGCCCCGGCCATCGGTGAGTTGGGTAGACCGAGCGAGAGCCGCGCCTCAATCTCGACCCGTACCGCGCCCGCCGCTTCGCGGACGCAAGCGAGGGCGGCATCATCGGTGATACGGAGGCCGTTGACATAGTGGAGTTCGGCTCCGCGCTCGGTTAGGCGCTGTGCGATCTGAGGTCGCGCACCATGCACAAGCAGTAGTCGCACCCCTAAGCTGTTGAGCAGTGCTAGATCGTGGATTAGGCCGGGAAACTCCGGTTCAGCAAGCATCTCACCACCAAACGCCACCACAAAGGTGCGACCCCGAAAGGCGTTAATATAGGGGGCGGTGTGGCGGAACCAGGTGACAAACTGATCGGGTGCCTGATCTCTATTCACGGTGGTGTTGTCGGTAGCCGTTGGGATGGGGGCGCTATTGTCGATGGGGTTGAGGATCGAGGCAAGGGGCGTTGCCCACCAACCGTCGAGCGACTATACTTGGCGGTTTTCCCGAACCGTAAGGTTCATCACAACCCGCCGGTCTCTCTCCTTGCTCCACAACGTGCCATTGGGTACTGGGTGTGGGGCTGTTGAAACCGTAAGGAGCCATTATGAAGCATTATGAAGTGGTCTTTCTGGTCCATCCGGATCAGAGTGAACAGGTCCCTGCGATGATCGATCGCTACCGCGCTACCATCGAAGGTAACGGCGGCGCGATCCATCGGCTAGAGGATTGGGGGCGGCGCCAGTTAGCCTACCCGATCAACAAGATCCACAAAGCGCACTATGTGTTGATGAACATTGAGTGTGATGTGGCAACGCTAGCTGAGATTGAGTCAGCGTTCCGCTTCAATGATGCGGTTATTCGTAACCTCGTCCTCATCATGAAAGAGGCGATCACTGAGCCCTCACCGCTACTGAAAAGTCGCGATGAGCAGCGTCGTGAAGATGAGGGTCGCGGTGGTGATGATGGCGATGATCGTCCCGCCCGTCGTCGCAGCGATGATGATGATGATGATGAGAGTGATGACGATAACGAGCGCTCTGAATCAGCTGAGGCGATTGAGTAAGTCCCCCCCTTTTCACTCATTGGAGAAGCCACATGTCACGTTTTTTCCGGCGCAAGAAGTTCTGCCGTTTCACAGCCGACGGCATCAAACAGATCGATTATAAGGATCTAAACACGCTCAAAAACTACATCACCGAGAGCGGCAAGATTGTGCCGAGCCGTATTACCGGTACCAAGGCACGCTATCAGCGGCAGCTTGCTACCGCGATCAAACGCGCTCGCTATCTGGCACTGCTGCCCTACAGCGACAGTCACTGAAACGATACGACAGCGGGGTAACGACCGGTGCAGGCACTCGCCGGACTTATCATGCGTACGCCCATGTCAGCGATTGTCGTGATAGCTGTCACGGCAACGCTGGCGCTCTTGTTGATGCCACTAGGCTATCTGAGTGGTGCTGCTGTTGCGCTAGTCAACTTGCATCAGGGGTGGCGGCGTACGCTGCCGGTCGTCGCCGGTGCAACACTAGCGGTCTCGCTACTGACACTGCTGCTGTTTTCAACACCCTGGAGCGGTGCGGCGTTTTTGCTAACGCTGTGGCTGCCGGTCTGGGGGTTGGCGGAGCTGCTGCGGCGGCGCGCCGCACTCGGTTGGCCGCTGCTGTTCGCGGCGTTGCAGGGGGCGTTGGTGGTGGTGGCGATCCATCTGCTGCTGACCGATCCGGTAGCGTGGTGGCAACAGCTGCTACTGGAGATGGGCGAGGCGGTTACCGCCTCATCCTCGGATCTACCCCTCTCTGAATTGGCCGCAGAGCTAGCGCAGGTGATGACCGCTCTTGTCGGTGCCTCATTTGCGTTGACGCAGGTGTTCTGCTTGCTGATTGGGCGCTGGTGGCAGGCGATGCTCTACAATCCGGGCGGTTTTCGCGACGAGTTTCATGCGCTGCAGATTGGCCAGTTACCAACAGTGGTTGCGGCACTACTCTTTCTTGTGGTTACCGTTAGCGAGGGGATGGCGGCACAGCTAGCCGGCGAACTGCTGCTGGTGGTGCTGATGATCTATCTGTTTCAGGGGCTAGCGGTGGCGCATGCGCTGGTTGCCAGTCGCAGCGGTAACCGGTTGTGGCTGCTGCTGCTCTATCTGCTGCTACTGCTGGCACTGCCGCAGATGGCGGCGTTACTGGCAGTGGTTGGTGTCGCTGACAACTGGGTAAGATTCCGCCGGCAGTTGACCGGCCAGGGTCGTTAAGCGCTGTTACTGATAGCTAACTATTTAACTTATTTTTTTAGAGGTGTTGAGATGGAAGTGATTTTGCTGCAACGGGTTCCGACCCTCGGCAAGCTCGGCGAGCAGGTTCGAGTGAAGTCAGGTTATGGCCGCAACTACCTGATCCCGAAGGGTATCGCGGTGATGGCAACGGCTGACAATAAGGCCAAGTTTGAGGCACGGCGGGCGGAGTTGGAGGCGCAAGCGGCGGCTGAGTTGGCAGCCGCTGAGCAGTTAGCTGATCGGATCGCAGCGATTGGCGGTATTACCCTAACTGCCCGTGCCGGTGATGAGGGTAAACTGTTCGGTTCGATCACCCAGAGCGATGTAGTCGAAGCGCTCGCCGCCGCTGGTGTTGAACTGGATCGCCATGTGGTCCGGATGGGTGAGGCGATTCGTCAACTCGGTGAGTATGAGGTGCAGTTGCACATTCACCACGATGTGAATCCGATGTTGGCAGTGACCGTCGTCGCTGAGTAGCACGACGCGCTCTGAAACTTAGGTTGGGCTGCGATCGGTGTGTGATCGCAGTCTAACTGTACCCCATCCTGTTCCCACTACGAATCTGGGTGTAGCGGCTGCTACGGAGTCCTCTCTGATGCCCAATATCCCTGCACCACCTATCGATTCGGAACTGGAGAGTCTGAAACTCCCACCCTATTCGCTGGAGGCGGAGCAGGCTGTCCTCGGCGGCCTGATGCTTGATAACGGCGCCTGGGATCGGATCGCCGATATGGTGACCGAGGAGGATTTCTATCGTCGTGATCACCGGATCCTATTTCGTGCGATTGCGGCGCTAGCAGCAGAGGATCATCCGCGTGACATCATTACACTCGCTGAGTGGTTAGATAACCATGGCGAGTTAGAGACGCTCGGCGGCATCAACTACCTCAATGCGTTGGTACGAAACACGCCTACCGCCGCTAATATCAAAAGTTATAGCACCATCGTCCATGAACGATCGGTGTTACGGCAACTCATTGAGGTTGCCACCCACATCACCGAGAGCGCGTACGCACCTGAGGGACGGAGTGTCAGTGAGCTGCTCGATGAGGCGGAGAAGCGGGTCTTTCAAATTGCCGATCGGGGGGCGCGGGGGCGGGAGGGGTTCACCGCCATGCGTGACCTGCTGCTTGATGCGGTCGAGCGGGTTGATTATCTGTTTCAGCTTGCTAATCCGATCACCGGTATGCCGTCGGGATTTGATGATTTCGATCGAATGACCTCAGGGTTACAGCGCTCTGACCTGATTATCGTTGCCGGTCGTCCATCAATGGGTAAGACGACGTTTGCGATGAACTTGGCTGAGAATGGGGCGCTGTTGGGAAAGAAACCGGTGGCGGTCTTCTCCATGGAGATGCCCGGTGAGCAGTTAGCAATGCGGATGATGTCATCGCATGGTCATATTGACCAGCATCGCGTGCGTACGGGTAGATTGGAGGAGGAGGATTGGGCGCGCCTCACATCAGCCGTCTCGATCCTCTCGAAAGCGCCTATCTTTATCGATGATACGCCCGGTCTGAGCCCTACCGAACTACGGGCGCGTGCCCGACGGTTAGCACGTGAACAGGGTGATTTGGGATTGATTGTGATCGACTATCTACAACTGATGCAGATCCACGGTATGAAGGAGAATCGCGCGACTGAGATCTCGGCGATCTCACGCTCACTGAAGGGGTTGGCAAAGGAGCTACAAGTCCCCGTGGTGGCACTGTCACAGTTGAACCGCTCTTTAGAGCAGCGCCCGAATAAGCGGCCGGTGATGTCCGATCTGCGTGAGTCGGGTGCGATCGAGCAGGATGCTGATGTGATCATATTCATCTATCGTGATGAGGTCTACAACCCGGAGAGTAGCGATAAGGGGACAGCAGAGGTGATTATCGGTAAGCAGCGCAATGGTCCGATTGGCAGCATTCGATTGGCGTGGCACGGTGCCTACACTCGATTTGAGAATTTTGCAGATTCGAAACGCTACCCGAACATTGATGGTGATCAGTAGTGGTAACGCCATGGTGCCGACCGCGCGGGCGCGGCTGTGCAGTTACCCTCTCGGCCGCAGCACTGCGCCATAATCTACAGCGAGTCCGTGAAGTGGCACCGCACTGCCGTATTACCGCTGCGGTTAAAGCTGATGGGTATGGTCATGGCCTGTTGCCAGTCGCCCGCGCGCTCGCGGCGGCCGACGCATTGGGGGTTGCCTCAATTGATGAAGCGCTGCAACTGCGTGAGGCTGGGATCACGACACCGATCACGCTACTGGAGGGGTTCTTCCATGCTGATGAGCTACCCCTACTTGCGCCGCTGCAGATCACACCAGTCCTGCATCGGTTCGGCCAGATTGAGCAACTTGAGCGTTATAGCGGCCGCATCGCACCCTTAGCACTCTGGGTGAAGATCGATAGTGGTATGCATCGACTCGGTTTTCCGGCGACAGCGGCAGCGGCAGTATGGCGGCGATTACGCCGCTGCGCGGCGGTCAGATCCGTGGTCGGTTTTATGACCCATCTTGCAACGGCAGATCGACCCGATGATCCGCAACTGGCGGCACAGCTACACACCTTTGCCAGCGCGACCGAGGCGCTCCCTGGCGCGCGCAGTGTCGCTAACTCGGCGGCACTGCTGCAGACACCGGCGAGCCACTACCAGTGGGTGCGACCCGGATTGATGCTCTATGGTATCTCACCGTTTGTCGGTGGGCGGGCGGCCGATCATCAGTTGCAACCGGTGATGACGCTCAGTTCAGAGGTGATTGCAATCCACCACCTCGCGGCGGGTGAGGCGATCGGTTATGGGGGGAGCTATCGCACCCCACAGCCGATGGCGGTCGGGATTATCGCTATCGGCTATGGGGATGGCTATCCGCGCCATGCGGCGACCGGTACGCCGGTATTGATCAGGGGTGTTATCGTACCGCTCATTGGTCGCGTCTCGATGGATATGATCGCGGTCGATCTGCGCGCATTGCCGACCGCTCAGGTGGGTGATCGGGCCATATTGTGGGGGGATCCGCAGTTGCCGATCGAAACGGTGGCGGCGGGTGCGACCACCATCCCCTATGAACTGACTTGTGGTATCACCACACGGGTTCCACGCCGCTGGCTGAATGTCACCGGAGTGGCCTCATGATGCCGGTGCCTCGGGTGGCGGTCGGCGCGATTGTGCGGCGCGGCGATACGATCCTATTGGTACAGCGTGGCAGGCCACCGGCAATGGGGGAGTGGGCGGTACCTGGAGGTAAAGTGGCGTGGGGCGAGACATTAGCAGCGGCGGTAGAGCGGGAGGTGTTAGAGGAGACCGGGTGTCGCGTACGAGCAGAGCGTCCGGTCTATCTGTTTGAGCATATCGAACCGATCGCTGCGGATGGTCAGCACCACTTTCACTATGTCATCATAGATCTCGCTGCCGAGTGGCTTGCAGGCGATCCGCAAGCGGGAGATGATGCAGTAGCGGCGCGTTGGGTGCGGTTTGATCAATTACCGACGCTACCGGTCAATCACAATACATTAACCGCGTTGCAGCAACTCTATCCGGAGCGAATGCCGGCGCATGAGAGAATCGATGGAAGGTGAGAGGTACTATGGCCGCGATGATCTGCGGTAATATCGATCGTCAGCTACTGCGCGGGTTGAGTCTGCTCTATATCGACGCAGATGCGCAGTATCGAGAGCAGCTTGTTCCCCTGTTGCAGCAGGTGGTGCGAGAGGTGCGCGTTGCCGAGAGTGGGGCGCACGGACTGCAGCTGTTTCATCAGCGACGTCCCGATCTGGTACTGTCTGAGTTACAGCTACCCGATATGGAGGGTATGGCGCTGTTAGCGCAGTTAAAACGGGAGGATAGCTACCTTCCTATCATCATTATTACCGCGCGGACCGAACAGCAGGGTTTCCTACAGGCGTTTGATTTAGGTGTCGATAACTATGTCCTAAAACCGATCGTCCATGATCGATTATGGCAGGCGATGACACGGGTGGCTGATTGTGATACTCGCCGGCGTCAACACCAAGATCAGATGGCGGTCACCAAATTTCTGATCGATCGGATGATGCTATCGGAGCGGTTAGAGGATGATACGCTGCGCTACTGGAGTCGCCCCACCGAGCACTTTAATGGCGATATGATCGCCGCCCAGCGCGCCCGCAATGGCGATCTCTTTGTCCTCGTGGCCGATGCCTCTGGTCACGGTCTGCCGGCGGCGGTCAATCTCCTACCGCTGGTGCGAGTCTTTTATACAATGGCCAAAAAGGGGTTTGCACTGGCGGTGATTGCTGAGGAGATGAATGTCACCCTCAACGAGCAGTCTCCCCCCGGGTACTTTGTGGCAGCAACACTGGTTCGGATCGATCAACACAATCGGCTCGCTGAGGTGTGGAATGGGGGTAATCCGCCGGTGCTGCTACTCGATCCAGCGGGACGGGTTGAGCGCGAAATTAACTCCGCACATCTCCCGATTGGGGTGATCAGCGATGGCTCGTTTCACTATGAAACCACCATTGTTCGCTGTCAGGGCCACTACCGACTTCTGATCTACACCGATGGTCTGCTCGATGCGAATAATAGTGCTGGAGAGCGGTTTGGTGAGGCGCGGTTACGCCAGACGCTACAGGGGTGTGGCCATCACGATAGCTGTCTTGATGCACTCATTGCTCAGTGGCAGTACCATCTCGGTGATTGTGCCGCACATGATGATGCGACGCTCATGGAGCTGATCTGTTGTGAGCATGAGTGAGCAGAGCTACACCACGCAGTTGCGACACCACATCTGGTCGGCACATCAACGACTCGAGTCGCTGCCGCTGCTACAGCAACTACAACAGGCGACATTGACACCTAAGGTGTATCAGCGGTTACTGGTAGCGATGTTCTATTACCTACAGCCGTTAGAGCAGCAACTGACAGCTGCGGAGTTACCCATCCCGCTCGATTGGCAACCGCGGCTGCCGCACTTGATCGCCGATCTCCAAGCACTCGGCCAGCGGCCACCGCCACTCACTGAAGTTCCCCCACTGCCGCCACTGATACACGCTGAACAGCGGTTAGGGGTGATCTATGTGCTAGAGGGTTCGAGGTTGGGGGGGCAGTTGATCTGCCGCCAATTAACGCAGCGTTTCGGGCAAGATGTGCCACTTGCTTACTATGGCACGCAGTATGGTGATTGGTCCCACTTTAAACGACAACTCGACCAGCATTGGCAGCGCTCCCCAGCCGGTTGGCCGCTCGCCGCGGCTGCGGCGCGGGCGACTTTCGACACCCTGCATGCGTGGTTGCAGCAGGTGGTTATGGTCGAAACAGATGATGATCGTCACAAAGGGTACGCTCTGGATGACGGGTAGATTAGTCTATTCAGTCGATAAGTTAATGGCTGAGACACGCCGTCTAGCCGCCGATTATCGACGCACGACCGGTCAACCACTGCCGGTTACTAGCGAGATTGCTCGCTATGATGCGTGTCGGCTGTTGGATCTCGATCCGGTGACCGACCCCCTGCCGGGAGACGGTTACGATGCGATTGGTCGGGTTGATAGTCGGCGGCCTGGCCGCCGGATCCAGATCAAGGGGCGAGCGGTGTTCGATGAGCGCAAATCGAACCAACGGATCGGTCAATTAAAGCTTGATCGCCATTGGGATAGCGTAGTACTGGTACTGCTTGATGAGCAGTTTGAGCCCTACGCCATCTATGAAGCAACCCGCGATGAGGTGGCCGAGCTACTCGGTGGTGAGCAGCGGCGCAGCAAGCGTGGTGCGATGACGATTGGCCGCTTTCGGGTGGTAGCGCAGTTGGTCTGGAGTCGTGAAGAGGGGGTAATTGATGATGAGGTTTGGTGCCACGGTTAGGTGGTTGTGTTGGCGATGCGACTATTAGCGATTGAGAGTTGTACTGAGGGGTGCTCCGCGGCACTGGCGGTGGATGGTGAGGTGATTGAGCGGTTTGAACTACTGCCACGCGGACATGCTGAACATCTATTGAAGATGATCGATGCGCTGCTAGCGGAAGCGCAACTGCTGCCATCACAGCTCGATCAACTCGCGTGGGGTCGCGGCCCGGGCTCCTTTACCGGTGTGCGGATTGGTACGGCGTTGATGCAGGGTCTCGCCTTTGCTATCGATCGACCGCTGATACCGATCTCCTCACTGGCCGCGTTAGCGCATGGCGCATGGCGGCAGCAGCAGGCCCCCGCGCTATTGGCAGCTATTGATGCGCGGATGGGGGAGCTCTATTGGGGGGCTTATCGGATCGAATCGACCGGCCATGCGTCGCTGATGGGTGTTGAGCAGGTGGCCGCAGCAAGGGCACTACAGCTACCGTCGATTGCGCCCGGTGTGCGCTGGGTTGGGGTCGGGAGCGGGTGGGGGGTTGCTGCCGAGCCGTTACAGCAGCGCCTCGGGTCGGCACTACAACACGCATTTGCCGATCGCTATCCGCGGGCCTACGATGTGGCACTACTGGCGCTTGCCTCCGATGCAACAGCCGCACTTCCAGCAGCACAGGCGCGGCCGGTCTATCTACGCGATCAGGTGGTTGCACCCGCCGTATCGGTAACCCTTTAGTTGGAGTTGAAGTCTTATGCCTCTTGTTGATCTGCCAACCCTACTGAGTGATGCGAAGCAGAGCGGTTATATCGTCTCTGGTTTTACTATGAATAGTCTGGATGTCCTCGACGGGGTCGTGCGCGCCGCCGAGCGCTCTCAGTCTCCGCTACTGCTATCGATCTCCCCCTTTACGATGCGCCAATATAGCGGCGAACTGCTGCTGCATGCAGCGGTGCGCGCATGTCAAAACAGTTCGGTACCGGTCGCGCTGGAGTTTCTGAATGAGGAGGCGAGCGTTGATGAGGCGGTGGATGCGATCAATGGCGGTTGTAACACGATTGCGCTCTCCACCGGCGGTCGGGAGCGTGAAGAGGCGTTGACGCAGGCGGTAGCGGTGACAACGGTAGCGCATCGTTGCGGTGTCAGTACGACGGTCAATATTGGTCTACTCCCCTATATCGACACCCGCGAGGGGGGGCAGGAGCGACAGCAGGCGGCAGAGCAAGCGGTCATTCGGTTTGCCGCTGAGAGTGGTATCGATACGCTGCTCTTTAGCGCGATGATGCACGATCCGGATCAGCCGCAGGCGATCGATCTAGGGTGTCTGCGCCGAATGGGTGAGCAGAGTGCGCTGCCGCTACAGATCGACAATGGGAGTGAGTTGAGCGAGGTGCAGTGCCGCGATGTCGCCGCGATTGGCGTGGCGCTGATCCGTGATGCTGAGGTGTTAGCGGATGCTGAGGCAACCGTACTACGCGATGATCCGAAGCGGGCGAGTCGCGGCGGTGCACGATTGAGTGCGGCGATTCAAGATACGGTCATGACCGTCGCTGAACGCTATATGCACCGCTGGGGCAGTGCCGGCTATGCAACCCGAGCACTCGCTGCGGCTACTCCGTGGCGACCGGTCGAGCATGTCATCATCTATAACACAGAAGGGTTAGCAGCGGCCGGTGTCGAGCAGATGATGGCGGAGGGGCGGCGGGTTTTATCGCAGATCCCAGGCGTACTCGAAGTGGTGACCGGCTCAGCGGTAGAGTCGCAGGCCGGTTATCGCCACTGCTGGCTAGTGCGCTTCTGCCATCCGGCGGTGATTGAGAGTTATCGAGATCATCCGCTCCATCTGCAGTTTGCCGATGAGCTGTTCCGACCGGTAGCCGGGAACCGGATCTCGATCGACTATGCGCGCACGGGTTGAGCCGCCCCCGAGCGGAGGCCGCGCTCAACCGCTATCTAGGGCTATTTGATCCCCTGTTGCTCCAACCAGCGATCGGCATCAAGTGCTGCCATACAGCCGGTGCCGGCTGAGGTGATCGCTTGACGATAGATGTGGTCGGCCACATCACCGGCGGCGAAGACGCCATCGACACTGGTGGCGGTGGCGTTGCCAGCACTGCCAGAGCGCACCTTTAGGTAGCCGTGATCCATCTCTAACTGGCCGGCGAAGATATCGGTATTGGGTTTGTGACCGATGGCGATAAAGAGACCTGTGACGCTAATCTCTTTGCTGCTTCCATCGCGTTGGCGGATCCGCACACCGGTAACACCACTGCTATCACCAAGCACCTCATCGACCTCATGGTTCCACTCAATGGTTACCCGCCCTTCAGCCTCCTTTTTCAGTAACTCATCGACTAATATCCGTTCAGCGCGGAAGCTGTCACGGCGATGGATAACGGTGACGTGGCTGGCGATGTTGCTCAAGTAGAGCGCCTCTTCAACCGCGGTGTTGCCGCCGCCGACGACCGCGACCTGCTGATTGCGGTAGAAGAAGCCGTCGCAGGTGGCGCAACCGGAGACACCGCGCCCCTTAAACTGCTCCTCCGAGTCGAGGCCAAGGTACATGGCAGAGGCACCGGTGGCGATAATAAGTGCATCGCAGCTATAAACTTTGCTATCACCATAGAGTCGGAATGGGCGACTGCTTAGATCGCACTTTTCGATCTGGTCGAATAGAATCTCGGTGTGGAACCGCTCGGCGTGCTGGCGCATCCGCTCCATCAGCCCCGGCCCTTGGATGCCTTCCGCTTCACCCGGCCAGTTATCAACTTCGGTGGTGGTCATCAGTTGTCCCCCCTGCTGGAGTCCGGTGATCAACACCGGTTGCAGGTTGGCACGCGCGGCGTAGACAGCGGCTGAGTAGCCAGCCGGACCAGAACCGAGGATCAGAACACGACAATGTTTCACTTCACTCATAGGTAGGGACTCCGTGGGGTGGTAACGAGGCAAGGCGGCAATGGTAAGGAATCGGATCGAACCGGTAAAGTCCGCAGCGATAACAGCGCACAGCGCTAGGGTCAAGCCTGTTCATTGTCGCATTAACTCCCTAAGATAACGATTTTTTCGCAACCGCCGTTGACAGGTTCTCATTCCATTGGCCAAATCATCAAAGCAAGGATCGAAACAGCGTAGTAGCCGACCGGCGCTACCGCCACCGGAGTGGCTAATCGGCGATACACTACTGCGTGGATTACGCGAGGGGATCCTCTACCTCTCTGGTGCCGTTGCCCTCTACCTGCTCGTTGCGCTACTCACCTACCATCCAGCCGATCCGGGCTGGTCTCATCTGGGTAGCAACAGCACGATCGCTAATAGTGGCGGACGGGCAGGGGCGTGGTTTGCCGATATCTTCCTCTACCTGTTTGGTATCACCGCCTACCTAGTGCCGCTCCTGATCGCCTATGGGGGGTGGCTACTCTTTCGTGGTCGGACGCGGCTGCTACCGAATGGCAATCGGCTACAGCAGACCCTGCGCGGTAGTGGTTTTCTGCTGACCTTGGTGAGTGGCGCTTCGTTAGCCCATCTACATATGGATCCGACGCTGTTGACACTCCCACTGCGTGCCGGCGGGGTGTTAGGGGGTGAGTTTGCTGAGCTATTGGCGAATAACTTCAGTCTGGTTGGGGCGACGCTCTTTCTGTTGGCGCTCTTCCTCAGTGGTGTCACGCTGTTTACCGGTATCTCTTGGTTTAAGCTGCTCGATCAGGTGGGTGAGATCACACTACAGCTGCTAGCACTACTTCAGGATCGATTGCTGCTGCTGCGCGAGCGACTGCACGATCTGGCGCACTGGTTTGCTGCCGGTGGTGTCGTCGAGGAGGCGCCGATAGCCTCGCCGAAGCGCCCTAAAGCGCGTCCACGCCCCCCCCGCCGTGATGCAGATGAGACGCAAGTGATCGATGAAGCGGCGGATGAGGAGGTACTCGATGGTGAGTTGACCACCGCTGAACCGAAGCCGCGCCGCCGTCCGATCATTGCGTTGCCGTTTAGTATTGGACGGCGTGATGGCGAAGATCGCGATGCTGAGTCAGCCGTGAGTGGGAGCGATCAGCGACCATCAGCAGCGCGGCAGCGCCGTCCAACGCCGGTCTCTCAACCCACCTATACAGGGCTCCCCTCGCTCGATCTGCTCAACGCGGTGCGCGCGCCAGAGCATCCCATCTCGCCAGAGATGTTGGAGGAGGTGTCGCGGTTGGTTGAGGCGAAGCTGGCCGATTTTAATATCAGCGTTGAGGTGGAGACGGTACAACCCGGCCCGGTCATTACCCGGTTTGAGATTCAGCCAGCGCCCGGCGTTAAGGTGAGTCAGATCAGTAATCTCTCAAAAGATCTGGCGCGCGCGCTAATGGCCGGTCGGGTGCGAGTAGTGGAGGTGATCCCGGGTAAAACCACGATGGGGTTGGAGATCCCGAATGAGCGGCGAGAGATTGTCTACTTTGCCGACTGTCTCAACTCCGATGCTTATCGCGAGGCGAAGTCACCACTCACACTAGCGCTGGGTAAAGATATTGCAGGTAATCCGGTGGTGGCTGATCTGGCAAAGATGCCTCACCTACTGGTGGCCGGTACCACCGGTTCGGGTAAGTCGGTAGCGGTCAATGCGATGATTCTATCGCTGCTCTACAACGCAACACCGCGTGAAGTGCGGCTGATTATGGTCGATCCGAAGATGTTAGAGCTCTCCATCTATGAGGGGATCCCGCATCTACTCGCTCCGGTGGTGACCGACATGAAAGATGCTGCAAATGCGTTGGCTTGGTGTGTCGCTGAGATGGAGCGGCGCTATAAGCTGATGGCGGCGCTGGGGGTGCGGAATATCGCCGGCTACAACCGTAAGGTGAGTGAGGCGGTAGCGGCCGGTGACCCTCTGATTGATCCGCACTGGCGTGACGATCCAACCGATCCAGATGCGGCACCGCCGCTGCTCGATGAACTCCCCTATTTGGTGGTGATTGTCGATGAGTTGGCCGATCTGATGATGGTGGTCGGTAAGAAGATTGAGGAGTTGATCGCCCGCTTAGCGCAGAAGGCGCGCGCCGCTGGTATCCATCTGATACTGGCCACACAGCGCCCTTCGGTTGATGTGATCACGGGTCTAATTAAGGCCAACATCCCCACCCGCATTGCGTTCCAAGTCTCATCGCGGGTCGATTCTCGTACCATTCTCGATCAGATGGGGGCAGAGACACTACTTGGCCATGGCGATATGCTCTATCTGCCGCCCGGTCAGGGGGCACCGAAACGGGTACATGGTGCCTTTGTTGATGATGATGAGGTGCATAATGTGGTTGAAGATCTGAAGCAGCGGGGGCAGCCCGACTATATCGACGATGTGCTCAACGGCCCGAGCGATACGAGCGATCCATTGGTTAGTGCCGTGACGAGTGGACTCAATGGTGATGAGAGCGATCCCCTCTACGATGAGGCGATCCGGGTGGTGGTCGAGACGCGCCGCGCCTCGACATCAGGCGTCCAGCGCCGCTTGAAGGTGGGTTACAATCGTGCTGCCCGTATGATTGAGGATATGGAGCGCGACGGCATTGTCGGGCCACTGCAGTCAAACGGCAGTCGTGAGGTGTTAGCACCGCCACCACCACCCGGTGACTAAATCAATCAACCCCATATCTGCCAACTAATGGAGAGTCTCCTGCGCCATGTTTCGATACCCACTACGACTATCACTACTGCTGCTGTTAGCGTTCTCCCCCTTTTCGATGGCTGGTGAGCATGCAGCGGTGACCGGTAGCGCCCGTTTAGCACACTTTCTTGATGGGTTGCAGCGACTGCGGGCGAACTTTATTCAATCGCTAGTTGACGACAGTGGTCGGATCCTAGAGGAGAGTCACGGCGTGTTACTGTTGAGTCGCCCCGGGCGCTTCCGACTCCACTACCAACAACCTTATGAGCAGATCTATGTTGCCGATGGCACTCGCTTGTGGCTCTATGATCGCGACTTACAGCAGGTGACGGTGCGCTACCAGGAGAGCGCGCTCGGTAGTACCCCAGCGCTACTGCTGACCAGTAGTGAGCCGCTTGAGCAGCGGTTTACACTGCGTGAGTTGGGTGCGCATGAGGGGTTTCAGTGGTTGGAGTTGCGGCCGCGTGATGCGGATGCGAATGTGGACTATATTCGACTGGCACTAGAGGCGAGTACCTTACGGGCGATGGAGATGAGTGACGGGTTGGGTCAGACGACACGTCTCTACCTGACCGAGATTGAGCGTAATCCCTCCCTACCTACCGATACCTTTCAATTTCACCCCCCGCTAGGGGTGGATGTGGTGGGCGATCTGCCAACTTCACCCGCTGCTCAGTGAATCGGTGATGTTGAGTGCATGCGTGCAGATGCAGTGTTAGAATCGGCCACGCGTAGCATCAATTCCATTCTCATCACTCTGGTTCATCCAAAGGCAGCTTGCCGTGCAGGAAGAGAAGGCTGTAGTCATCTGCCCCAATTGTGGGGCGCGCTATCGAGTAGCGGCTCGCTTCGCCGGTCGTTCGGTAACCTGTAAGCGGTGCGGTACCTCGTTTCCGATCGATCTATTACCCCATCCAGAACGACCCAGCAGTGATGAGGGTGTCGCCGATATTACCGATGATGCGCACTTTCTTCTGCTCGGGCCGTTGGCGATTAAATTTGGCATGATCACTCAGCCGCAGCTTGATCGTGCGGTGCAGATCCAGAAGAACCGGCAGCGTGAGGGGCATCCTGCACGACTCGGTGAAGTGCTGGTCGATAGTGGCCTGATCGATGCGAAACAGCTAGAGTTTCTACTCTCGGTGCAGCAGCTACGCGAACTCCGCAACGATGATCGCCGGTTTGGTGATATGGCGGTAATGAACGGTTTTATCACCTCGGCACAGATGGAGCAGGCGTTAGCAAAACAGAAAGCAGACTTCTCGCAATATCGGGAGTTGACGCGTCTTGGCGATATTTTAGTGGCATCAGGAGTGTTGACTCGGGAGCAGCGCGAGGCACTCCTTGCAGCGCAGCAGCGGTTGCGGCTTGATGAGCAGCCTGAAGCGGATGATAGCAAACTAGAGGAGCCGGTAAGTGATGATCAACTCGCGCTGCGCCGGGCGCACGCAGCACTGGTCGCCTCGCGTGATAAGTATGAAGCGATCTGTGCGCGTACCGAAGCGCTACAGCTGGATCGCAGTAAGATCCATGAGCAGCTAGAGGCAATCTATCAGCGGATTGAGGCTCAACGCGGTGGATCGCAGCCGGACTCAAAGTTAGAGCAGCATGCTGATCGGTTACGTGAGAAGATCCGTGAAACTGAGCGAACAATCAGTGACCGTCACACAGCGCAGAAAGCGTTACAGAATGCGGTTGATCAGCTCCATGCGCGGGTTGAGGAGAATGAGGAGCTCGCGAACCGTACGGCGGAGTTGCTCGCCGAACAGGAGCGGATCCGTGGCGAGTTAGAGGCGACTCACCAGCAGATTGCTGAACAGAGGAGGAAGGGGAAGAACACCAGTATCCTAGAGCTACGAATCGATGTACTAAAGCATCGTATCAGTGATGTTGATAGATCACTCGATCGCCGCAGCGAGCGGCAGCTCCAACTCAGTGAACAGGTAAATGAGTTAAACCAGCAGATCGCGACGCTTGAGCAGGCGCTCCAGTCGGAGAAACTGGACCATTTCACTGCCGTTGCCACCTAAAAATTGATTAAATAACCGGGTGTGCTGGTAGTGGCGCAAAAAACCAAGTAAAATAGTAACCTATTGTGACAATTTTTAACCGAGGTGACTGGTGCGGATCAAGAGCCGTTTTCATAATCGTCAACGCCCTAAAACGACCGAAGAGCTTGCCGGCGCACTCGCTTTTATCGGCTGGCGGATGGCACAGACCCGTGTCAACCGGCTCTATAGTGAAGGGTTTAACTTCCATACCAATGAGCAGCTGCTGGATGTGATCAGTGAATATCTCGCATTCTCTGTCAACCTGACCGTGCGACTACTCCATGAGCGGCCACTTGATGATGCGTGGCGTACCACCTTTATCAACCACTTTGCACTGCGACTTGCCGATCACCTACACGATAACCGAAGCGAGGAGCAGGGCCCTGGTAGCTATCGGGAACCCTTTATTGCACTGCTAAATGAGCGACTTGCTGAGTATGGTGAGTTTAGCTTTAGTAGCGGTGAACCGGGCTATCCGATGCGCCGCTACTTTGGTAACTGTTTGGAGCAGCGGATGGGCGATAATAAGTGGGTATTAGAGCAGGCCGCTGAGGTAGAGGTGCCTGAACTGCTCAAAGGGCTGCGCAAAGGGATCGAAGATCTGTTAGCACAGGGAGAGGCGGTAACACGCTGAGTGACGATAAGTTCTGATGGCAACCCAATTGACGCACCCGATCCCACTCCCGTGGCAGCAGCAGCGCTGGCAGCAGTTGCAGCAGCAGCGTTCGGCTGATCGGTTACCGCACGCGCTATTGCTAACCGGTATTGCGGGGCTCGGACAGCGCCACTTTGCCGAAGCGCTAGCGCTAGCGCTGCTATGCGATAGCGTCGATAGTGCAACCGGTTATGGTTGCGGTCACTGCCGCAGTTGTCGGATGGTCACTAGTGATAACCATCCCGATCTACGCTATCTGGAACCGGAAGAGGTGGGGCGTCCGATACGCATTGATGCGGTGCGCGAGGCGATAGGTTGGCTACAGTTGACCCGCCATCAGAGTCAGTACCGAGTGCTGATTATTGAACCTGCCGATTCGCTCAATACAGCGGCCGCTAATGCGCTGTTAAAAACCTTAGAGGAGCCGGTCGCCGGTACCCATCTGCTGCTCTGTAGTAGCCAGCCGGCGCGCCTCCCAGCGACTATTCGTAGCCGCTGCCAGCAGCTACCCTTTAGCGGTCAGGATGATCTACTCGCCACTCAGCAGTGGCTACAGCAGCAGCTTACAGCGGCGGGGCAACCGCAATCTGATGAGGCACTGCAAACGCTGCTCGCTCGCTGTGGTGGAGCACCGCTACAGGCGGTTGCGCTGCCACCATTAGAGAGTGAGCGACAGCGCACCTTTAAGCAGTGGCGGCAGCTACGGGATGCGGGGGATGCGGTGGCGCTGGCGCAGTTGTGGGAGGTGGCGGAACCTGCACGGGGCGATCCGGAGGCGGCACAGGCCGATGATCTGGCGCTACGCCGTCTCGACTGGCTCTATGAGTGGTTACTCGATCTGGCACGACTACAGTTGGTGCCGACAGCGCCGCCATTGCACTCAGATCTCATTGCTGCACTACAGCCACTCGCTGCGACCACCGCCGCGCGCTGGCTATTGCCATTTGCGCAACAGGTGGCAACTGCCCGCCAGCAGTTACGCTTCTCGCAGCGCAATCGACTACTTCTGTTAGAGCAACTGCTGTTAGAGTGGGTGACACGACCGCAGCAGCTAGCGGTTACGAATCGAGGGGGTAGGTGAGGGTGATTGCCACGAACGATCGGAGCAACCCGCGGCTGCTACAGCTACGGATCCGCGACCGAGAGACGCTCTACGGTGCCTATATGCCATTTATTCGCCGGGGAGGGCTCTTTATTCCGACCAATGAGTCCTACCACCTCGGTGATGCCGTCTTTATGCTGCTCCATCTGCTCGATGAGTTAGCGCCACTACCGATTGCCGGTGATGTGGTCTGGATCACCCCTGAAGGAGCGCAGGGTAATCGCCGCGCCGGTATTGGTGTGCAGTTTGCTGAACAGGATAATGGCAATATCCGGGAGCGCATTGAGACGCTACTAGCGGGTAAATTGCGACGTGAACAACCAACCCATACGCTATAACCATTTGCACGAGTTACGATCCCGATGTTAATCGACTCCCACTGCCATCTCGATATGATGGATCCGACGCCGTTTGGCGGTGATATTGATGGCATTATCGATGCGGCCACCGCTGCAGGTGTTGGCGCGATTCTCAATATCAGTGTCGATATGGAGAGTTTCCCACAAGTGTTAGCAACGGCTAGACGCTATCCACACGTCCATGCAACTGTAGGCGTACATCCAAACCACGATAGTGGCCACGATCCGAGTGTTGAGGAGTTGGTAGCTGCCGCTGCTGATCCGAAGGTGATCGCCATCGGTGAGACCGGCCTTGACTACTTCCGATTAAGTGGTGATCCGGCTCCGCAGCAAGCACGCTTTCGGCGCCATATCGCCGCTGCGATTGCTATCGATAAACCATTGGTGATCCATTGTCGTGAGGCGCGAGCGGATACCTTGCGACTGCTGCAGGAGGAGGGGGCAGCGCGAGTGGGTGGCATTATGCACTGCTTTGTTGAGGATTGGGCTACGGCTGAAGCGGCGATGGCGATGGGATTTTTCATCTCCTTCTCAGGGATCGTCACCTTCAAAAGTGCCGTTGATCTGCAGCAGGTCGCACAACAGGTGCCGCTCGATCGGTTGCTGATTGAGACCGACTCACCCTTTCTGGCCCCCGTCCCGCATCGTGGCAAGGGGAATCAACCCGCTTTTGTTGGCCATGTCGCGGCGATGATTGCGCAACTGCGCGGCTGTCACGTCGATGAGGTGATCGCTGCAAGCAGTGCAAACTATCAACGGTTATTTGGCATCAACTGCGCAGCATAGGCCATCAATCCACCCCGCAGCAGCCACACCTGTAACCCTCGCTCAATCATCAGGTATGCCGCTGAGTTGCTGCGACTACCGGTGTTGCAGTAGACCACATACCCCTGATCAGTCGGTAGCTCGTTGATGCGCTGCCGCAGCGCGTAGAAGGGGAGGTGGAGGCTATTAGGGATAGCGTGGGCGCAATGTTCACTCTCTAATCGGACATCAAGCCAGCGAGCACGACCACTATCAATCAGTTGCTGCGCTTGATCTAACGGTAGCTCATTAAGCAGTGGGGTCTTGAGTAACTGGATAAAATCGCGTTTTTCCAGTTGCATCAATAGACCATCGCTCAACATCACCACACTAGCGTTACGTCGCTCATCGGTGAGTAGCGCCTCTTCACCAAACCCCTCACCGGGATTGAGGGTTGCAAGACGCATCAAACGCCCCTGTTTCCCCTCATAGAGTACCTCAGCGTGACCGCGGCGAATGTGGTAATAGAAATCACCCACATCACCCTGCTGTACGATCCGCTCACCCGCTTGGCAACTGCGGGGTTGTAAGCGCATGAACATCGCCTGAATATTGACCGGCGGGATGCGTTGGAATTGGCGCTTCTGCAGTAGCTGTACCATCCAGTCGGCATCCTCCGCTTCACCGGCATAGCGCTGGTGCTGCTCATCGATCGATGAGACAAGATAGCCATCATGCTGCTCCCATGTAAGTTGAATATCGAGCAGTTGATTGTCGATCGCTATGTAGCGCATCGGGGTCACGGCGGTGGCGGTGCAGCGGCGCGGCGCACTCGCATCGATCGGCTGGCGTGCCGCTTCGCTATCCGCTTTAAGTGTGTAAGCGGCCCCTGCATCATCTTGCAACGAGACTTCACCCGCTATTAAGTAGTAGGTGTGATGGGTCTGTGAACCCCGTTCAAAGAGTGTCTCACCGGCAGCTAATTCACCTACGCTGCTCTTGTGAAGTAGCTCTATGAGGTTGTCGTGCGTCAACTCATTGAGTGGGATAAAGCGGCGCAGCAGAGCGGGATCAAGCGCGGTTTCGTCGGTTGGCATCAGATATCGTATCAGTTAGAACGGTTGGCTTGGGTAGGCCGTGCTGATAGCAGCACGGCGGGCGCTGCCGATCATAGCGCTGCACTCGGAGTACTACCAGTTGTTGTGATCACATCGTCATAGATCGGGTGTCCCGGTCGCTTCGGCGATTAGGCTGGTGAAGCGTGTTCATGTAGTTGTGCGAGTAGCACTAACGCCTTCTCCATACTGGAAAAAGGGGTGTAGAAGTGGGGAGAGAAGCGGATCCCACCGCCGCGCGCAGCGCAGAGCACACCGTGTGCCATCAGCTGCTGCTGTAGAGGGTGCGGATCGCCCCGTTCTGGACGGAAGGTGACGATACCGGCGTGACGCTGCGCAGTCGTTGGTGTTAACACCTCCATCCCGTAGCGAGGAAGCTGCTCAATTAACCAGTCGCTACGGCGCAGTAGTTCGCCGGTCACCTGCTCCATCCCCACCTCCTGTAGGAGTGATAGGCTCGCCTCTAACGCATGGATCGCCAACATATTCGGGCTGCCGCACTCAAAGCGGCGGGCGCTCGGTGCGATCTGCCAGTCGCTGCGGTCATAGTTACCCATATCGGCCACCATGTGCCAGCCATACTGCTGGAGTTGGAGCTGATCGAGGCGCTCGCGCCGGCAGTAGAAGAGCCCCAGCCCTTCGGGACCGAGCATCCACTTGTGGCCATCTGCCATCAGAAAATCGATTTGACACTGCTGCACATCCATCGGCATCGCCCCAACACTCTGAATCGCATCGACACAGAAGAGTATTCCATGCTGCTGGCAGATCGCACCGAGTGTCGCCAGATCGAGCCGTAGACCACTCCCATACTGTACTGAACTGATAGCAAGTAGGCGGGTGCGGTCGGTGATCTGAGCGGCCAGCGCTGCTTCAGGCGTCGATGCCGTCTGCTGTAGCTCAGCGTAGCGCACCACCACTCCCCGATCAGCGAGCGCCTCCCAGACGATGCGGTTTGAGGGGAACTCTTGGTTGCTAATCACCACCTCATCACCGGCTCGCCAGTCGATGCCAAAGGCGACTATCGAGAGCGCCTCTGAGGTGTTCTTTACCAGCGCAATTTCATCGCAATCGGCCGCGCCAATCAGTTGCCGGAGCCGTTCGCGCAGCATCGCTTCACGAGCTAACCAGTCGCTATAGTAGCGTGAACCGTGCAGCCTATTCTGCTCAGCAAAGGCGGTAACAGCGGCCACGGTACGGCGTGGCCAGGGTGCCACGGCAGCGTGATTAAGGTGGATCAGGTCGGGGGCAAGATCGAATTCGTTCATAGGGTATGTGGGGTGCCGTTGTCTGGAGCGTGGTCTGCAGGGAGGGTAGGGGATTAATTTTGTAGTAGCGTCATCACTTGCCGATCGGCAACATTGGCTTGGCTGAGGATCATCAGTTCACTCTGCTGTAGCACTTGCTGCCAAACCTGCGCGACGACGCTGCTGGCCATATCGGCATCGGTGATGCGGCTATGTGACTGCTGTAGCGCGATCTCCTGTTGGTTTGCCATACTATGACTGGTCGCAAAACGATTAAGGAGGCTACCGTAGTAGGCTTGGTAGACATTAAGCTGATCGATCGATTTGAGCATCTGTGTGATCGCCTTTTCACTCCCATCCGCTGTGAGGAGATCAGTAGAAGCGATATTGAGCGCGTTCGTACTGGTGGGGGTCTTGCGGATCGCCAGATAGTCATCATCTGGATCGATAGGGGTGTACTCACGGGTAATCCGGAGCGCATCTGCGGGAACCGGTTCGGCGAGTAGATCATCTGGGCTGATGAGCAGTCCATCATCCTCATAAGGGATGTAGTCACCTGAGTTGAGACGGATCTGAAACACGCCGCTACCGACCACAAACAGCAGCATATCAACCTCCGCTCGATCGACAGTGAGCTGTTCGTAAGTACCGGTATCGATGGTGCCATCGTTGTTGGTGTCATCATCGCCACTGTAACCGATATGCATATCGGGGTAGAGGCTAAACTGACCACTGTTAAGTAGCGAGCTATCGTAGCTTGCCCCCTCGAAGAAGCTGTTGCTAGTGGTGATGAACTGGTTGTTCATCGCCGATAGGTTGGTGATGCCGTTACTATCCCAGACCCTATCACCCAGCGGGGTTCCGGCAAGATGGTGACCGTAGCGGTCGAACAGCTGGATATCATCATCAGCTGAGTAGCCGTTCATCTCAATCGCCACATCGACACTGCCGCGTATGATAGATGAGAAGGGGATGATGCCGGAGGTGTAACCCGACTGCCAATTTCCTAGTGTCGTGAATAGCTCTAGTACACTCTCGACATCATCGGCTAGTGATTCGGGGGGGTTCCACTGCTCATAGTTGGTATCGGCTTGCTCATAGAGGGGATAGTGACCAAACAGCTCACACCGCTCAGTGACTACATCGATCTGTGACTTCAGCTGCTGAAACTCCTGATCAAACGCTTTACGATCATCACTGCTGTAGCTACCGCTGCTAGAGGCGACTGCCAACTCATGCATCCGTTGAATCGTCTGCTGGATCGCAGAGACGCCCTGTTCGGCTACTTGGAGGTAGCTGATACCATCGTTGATGTTGCGCTGTACTTGCTGCCAGGCGTTGATACTGCTCTCTAAACGAGTGCTAATCGCAAGCCCAGCTGCATCATCAGCCGCGCGATTGATACGCCTGCCAGAGGCGAGTGCTTGGCTTGGGTCGTGGGTGGTGGGGCGTTGGCTTATCGCTTGACGTACAGCGCCAGCGTACCTGCCGATACTCATACTCATCTATCGCGCTCTTGGTTTCTGATCCCGATCCTAAAGTCTGATGTAACATTATCGGCTAGCCGATCGATTTAGCAAGTGCCAATGAGAACTGATCATCGCCATCCGTTAGTGGTTCACCCGCATCGTCACGCAGCCGGTCACGCACCGAGAGAAACTGATCAAGATGCGCGAACAGAATCGCAATTAGCGCAGGATCGAAGTGATAGCCGCTCTGCTCACGGAAAAAGGTGAAGATCTTCTCATCTGGCCATGCCCGTTTGTAGATGCGCTCACTGCCGAGTGCATCGAGTACATCAGCCACCGCCGTAATACGACCATAGAGGTGGATCGCCTCACCTTTGAGTCCCTGCGGGTATCCCGAACCATCCCACTTCTCATGGTGCTGATAGGCAACTATCGCAGCTGCTTGTAGTAGGGGGCGCTGCGAGTGACGGAGCATCTCATAACCGAGAGTGGGGTGCTGCTTCATCACTTCATACTCCTCCGGCGTGTAGCGTCCGGGCTTATTCAAAATGGCATCGGGAATCGCCACTTTGCCGATATCGTGCATCGGACTTACTTGGCGTAGGAGATCGGCTTCACTCTCTGGTAGGCCATAATAGTGAGCCAGTAGGTAGCTATACTCACCGACTCGTCGTACATGGTTGCCGGTCTCTTTAGAGCGATTCTCGCCGATCACGCCCATTACGAAGATCACCTCCCGCTGCGTCTCCTCAATCTCATGATTAAGCGCCGTGATGCGGTGTTGATTATCCGCTAGGGTGCTGTTCATTAGATTGATGCTCTCGCACAACATTCCGACTTCATCAGTGGAGTGAACTTGTAGATTGGTATCATAAAGACCGCGTCGAATACGGGTAGTTGCTGCCATCGCGGCCATGAGCGGCTGATGAAAGGTGTTGCTAAAACTGAGCGTGATGCCAATGCCAAACAGCACCGCAAATAGCAGATAGCAGATGATGTAGATGATCTGTGGTTCTGTTAGCGCTTCCTGATCAGTCGACATTGTCCAGAGTAGTAGCCAGCAGACGAAGGCGAGGGGAGCGAGGGTGACGGTACTGAAGTAGATGAGAAAACGCGCTCGTATTGAGGGCTGGATCAGGGTGGCATAGCCATCAAGCTGGTTATCAAAACAGGCCGGAATGAACTGTCGGCGGTTGATACTCTCCTGCACGAAGTAGGACATCGCAATTGCCAATGCACCGATACTCATCGTCGAGAGTACCATGTTGACCAGATAGAGTCCGCCAAACGCCATATTATGCATGAATAATAGAGCGCAGCTAATGAGCATTGAGGTGAGCCAGCCGGCAAACGTGGTCAGTGCCACCACGGCGGGCGCGTTGAGGATGCGACAACGGATTGTCTCAAGTCGGGTCGAGGGGAGAAGAATTGGGTAGAAGTAGGCGATAAAGCCAGTCAGTGCGAGACCGAAGCTGCCAGCGTTGATGTGCGTGATGTAGGCATAGAGTTGCTGTTCGAGGGGGCGGAACTGCTCGAACACAAAGTAACTACTCAACAGACTAGAGAGGGTCGCGGCAAGGATGTTAGGTAGTAAGAGTGCGGCAGCAATCTTCAAAAAGATGGCGAATCGAGTCGCGAAGGTGATGAGCATGCGTAATAGGGCTCTCTCGTTAATCGCATCCCAATTATCCTTCCGATCGGCAGTGTAGCCTGCAAGTTAGGGTAGCGTGAACCCATTGTAGCAGTAGCGGCTCGACGTTCCAATGTGACCCTAGCCATTTTAGAGATTGAGTACTGCTTAGTCTTGCGAATTTTGGCTTAAAAAGCAGGCCTGACCCTAATCCATCCGGTTGGCGATTCTTGGTTGATCGGATACTATGGCGCCCCTTTTACCGCTCTGTGAAAGTTAATCGATGATGCAGTTTCAAACCCTTGCGAACGATGGGCTCGCCCGTCGTGGCTATTTGCAGTTCCCGCGTGGACGGGTTGAGACGCCCGCTTTTATGCCGGTTGGTACCTACGGTACCGTGAAGGGGATGACGCCAGAGGAGCTGCGTGGGGTAGGGGCTGAGATGATCTTAGGCAACACCTTCCATCTCTGGCTGCGACCCGGTACCGAGGTGATTGAACGGCATGGCGATCTGCACCGATTTATGCACTGGGAGGGGCCCATCCTCACCGATTCGGGTGGTTTTCAGGTATTTAGCCTCGGTGATCTACGCAAAATCAGTGAGGCGGGGGTCACGTTCCGATCACCAGTTGATGGGCGCAAGGTCTTTATGGGGCCGGAGGAGTCGATGGCAATCCAGCGCACCCTCGGCGCCGATGTGGTGATGATCTTCGATGAGTGTACACCGTGGCCAGCGACTGAACGGCAGGCACATGAGTCGATGAGACTCTCACTACGCTGGGCGGCGCGCAGCCGTATCGCCCACGGCAACAACCCGTCAGCGCTGTTTGGGATAGTGCAGGGGGGAATGTATGAAGCGCTCCGCGAGGAGTCGCTGGCTGAATTGCGTGCGATCGGCTTCGATGGCTACGCCATTGGTGGGCTTTCAGTCGGGGAACCGAAGCCGGAGATGGCCCGGCTGCTGGCATTTACCGCGCCGAAACTACCGGCCGATAAGCCGCGCTACTTGATGGGTGTCGGTACACCGGAGGATATCGTGTTAGCGGTCAGTTACGGCATCGATATGTTCGATTGTGTGATGCCGACCCGCAACGCTCGTAATGGCCATCTTTTTACTCGCCACGGCGTGATCCGGATCCGCAACGCCTGTCATCAGTATGATGACCAGCCGCTCGATGCTGAGTGTGGTTGTTACACCTGTCGCCACTATAGCCGCGCTTATCTTCGCCATCTGCAGCGTACCAATGAAATCCTCGGTGCACGTCTTAACACCATCCACAATCTCTACTACTATCAACAGCTGATGGCCGAGCTACGCGCAGCGATTGCGGCGGGTCAACTGAGTGCCTATGTTGAGCAGTTCCATGCCCAGCGGCAGGCGTCGAACTGTGTGGATTGAGTGGTCGGGCGGCTGTGTGGGCGGTGATGCAAAAGTCGCATAATGTATATTATGTAAAGTTCGGTATGTAGGGTAAATAACCGATCACCGGCAGCCGCCCACCCTGTTGGGTGGCGGTCGCCGGTCCTTCTGCTTAGCGCTCCGGTCGCATGTGTGGGAACAGCAGTACATCGCGAATCGATGGCGCGTCGGTAAAGAGCATCACCAGTCGATCGATACCGATCCCCTCGCCCGCCGTTGGCGGCATCCCGTGCTCTAGCGCGACGATATAATCACTATCAAAGTGCATCGCCTCATCATCCCCCGCCTGCTTCGCCTCTACCTGTTTGCGGAACCGATCGGCTTGATCTTCTGGATCGTTGAGCTCCGAGAAGCCGTTGGCGATCTCGCGGCCACCAACGAAAAACTCAAACCGGTCGGTCACAAATGGATCGAAATCATTCGGCCGCGCGAGCGGTGAGACTTCAGTTGGATAGGCGGTGATAAAAGTTGGCTGTAGCAGTCGATGTTCGACGCTTTTTTCAAAAATCTCAATCTGTACCTTGCCTAACCCCCAACTCGGTTGCGGCTCAATGCCAAAGCGCGCTGCTAACGCACTCGCCGCCGGTAGCGTCTGGAGCTGCTCAATGGTGACATCGGGATTGTAGTGCAGAATCGACTCTAGCACCGTCAAACGCTGAAATGGCTTCGCGAAGTCGAAGGTTGAGCCTTGGTAGTGGATAATCGTATCCCCCTGCAGATGTTCCGCTAACTGTCGTAGCAGCGACTCAGTGAGATCCATCAGATCGTGGTAGTCGGCGTAGGCCTGATAGAACTCTAGCATGGTAAATTCGGGGTTGTGACGGGTCGACACCCCCTCATTGCGGAAGTTGCGGTTGATCTCATAGACCCGCTCAAATCCGCCAACCACTAGCCGCTTTAGGTAGAGTTCGGGAGCGATCCGCAGGAAGAACTCCATATCGAGCGCGTTATGATAGGTGACAAACGGGCGCGCCGCCGCCCCACCCGGGATCGCCTGCATCATCGGCGTCTCCACCTCCAAAAATCCCTGGCGGTTGAGGAAATCGCGGATAAACTGCACCAGCTTCGAGCGAACACGAAACAGCTCACGGGTCGGCTCATTGATGATGAGATCAACATAGCGCTGGCGGTAGCGACTCTCCTGATCGCTTAGACCATGCCACTTCTCCGGCAGCGGTCGCAGCGATTTTGTCAGGAGACGAAGCTGATCAACTCGAATCGATAGCTCTCCGGTTTTGGTGCGAAACAGCACCCCTTCAGCACCGACAATGTCACCAATATCCCAGCGCTTAAACTGCTCATTATAGAGCCCTTCAGGGAGCGCATCGCGCTGTACAAAGAGCTGAATTGTGCCTGACATATCGCGCAGATGGGCAAATGAGGCCTTACCCATAATGCGACGGCTCATCATCCGTCCGGCCACGGCAACCCGCACCGGCTGTTCCTCCAACGCGTCGCTATCGGTATCACCATAACGGGCATGGAGTTCACCGGCGACCACATCGCGTCGAAAATCGTTTGGAAATGCGACACCCTGCTGCTCACGCAGCACCTGCAGTTTTGCCCGCCGCTCGGCAATCAGGCGGTTACTATCGTTCTGCTGCTGTTCACTCATGATCTGACCACTACTTTTCACACTCACATTCATTGATGACGGTTATAGACCCGATTTAAGACTCGCTTCGATAAAGCCGTCGAGATCACCATCTAATACCGCTTGGGTGTTACCCACCTCAACGCCCGTACGCAGATCTTTGATCCGCGACTGATCGAGGACATAGGAGCGGATCTGCGATCCCCAACCGATATCGGCTTTGGTATCCTCCAGCGCCTGCTGCTCGGCACTACGCCGCTGAATCTCCATCTCATAGAGCTTCGCTTTTAACTGCTTCATCGCGCGATCTTTATTCTGATGCTGCGACCGCTCGCTCTGACACTGCACCACAATGCCGCTCGGGTTATGCGTGATACGCACCGCCGATTCGGTACGGTTGACGTGCTGACCGCCGGCACCCGAAGCGCGGTAGACATCGATCCGCAGATCGGCTGGGTTGATCTCAATCTCTACCTCATCATCGATCTCTGGTGAGACAAAGAGTGAGGCAAACGAGGTGTGGCGCCGATTACCCGAATCAAACGGCGATTTACGCACCAGTCGATGTACGCCAATCTCTGTGCGCAACCAACCGAAGGCATACTCACCCTGAATATGGATGGTTGCCGACTTGATCCCGGCCACCTCCCCCTCCGATACCTCCAGTAGCTCGCTACGAAAGCCGCGCCGCTCGGCCCAGCGCAGATACATCCGTAGCAGCATGTTGGCCCAATCCTGCGCCTCAGTACCACCGGAGCCGGCCTGAATATCGACAAACGCGTTGTTACCATCGAGTTCACCGGAGAACATGCGCCGAAACTCTAGATCGGCCAGCCGCTGCTCGGCCGCATCTACATCCTGCTCCACCTCAGCAACGGTTGCCGTATCCTCCTCCTCAGCCGCCATCGCTAATAGATCGGCACTATCACGCAGGGCGTTGCTGAGTTGATCGATAGTCTCCACCACCTGTGCTAACTGCGCCCGCTCTCGACCTAGCTCTTGGGCTCGTGCTGGCTGATCCCACACCTTCGGATCCTCCAACTCGCGACTCACCTCAATCAGCCGCTCATGCCGCTGATCGTAGTCAAAGATACCCCCTCAGCGCATCAACACGCGCCTGCATATCCTTGATTTTGTTAACAATTGGATTGATTTCCACGGATGTTCGCTCCCGCTTATCTGGTCGTTTTCAACGCTTGCAGTGATGATTTGTGGTTGACCGTTATCAGCGATCAGTTGGCCATTAGTGGCCCGCTGCACTGGTGATGGTGAACCGCGCATGATACCGTAAATAGTCGCGCTAACGGTAGACTTGCAATTAGTTGTCACCAGCCCAACCTGATTATGCAGTCTTGCAACAACTCCCCCAATCGCGCCACGTAATCTCAATGAGGTAGTAGCTGATGAATCAAGAGCACCCCTTTGCGCAGTATGTTCGGATCCTCGGTAAGGGTCGTAACGGCTCCCGCGGACTGACCGCCGATGAGGCGTATCAGGCATTTCGGATGATCGTCAATGATGAGGTCGCACCCGAGCAGCTCGGCGCATTTCTGATGCTCATGCGGGTAAAAGAGGAGAGTGGCGAAGAGGTGGCGGCCGCGGTGCGGGCGGTGCGCGAAGGGTTGACGATCCCGGCCGGCGCACCGGCAGTCGATCTCGACTGGTCATCCTATGCGGGTAAGAAGCGACAGCTACCGTGGTATCTGCTGGCGGCGCTCCTGTTAGCGGAGAATGGGATCCGCATCTTCATGCATGGTGCTAGCGGCCACACCGCTGGCCGTATCTATACCAAAGAGGTACTGCCGGCGATCGGAATTCCGGTCGCCACTAGCTTTACTGAGGCGGCCGAGCAGATGGCAATGAGTAATCTCACCTATCTCGATCTGCAGTATCTGAGTCCACGGCTACACCAGATCATTGAACTGCGACCCCTATTAGGATTGCGTTCGCCGGTTCACACCATTGCGCGGATGCTCAACCCATTTAATGCCCCCTATCTGATGCAAGGGATCTTCCACCCCGGTTATCGTGATATCCACCAAGATGCCGGCGTTGAGTTAGCACAACCTCACATGGCGGTGATCAAAGGTGAAGGGGGTGAGATTGAGCGCAATCCAGATCTCCCCTGCCTGATCCGCAGTGTGCATGAGGGGGTGCGCAGTGAGGAGGAGTGGCCACCGATGTTTGCCAAACGCCACACTCGTTCCGATGAGCTTAACGTCGCTGATCTGATCCAGATCTGGAATGGTACAGCCGATGATGAGTATGGGATAGCGGCAGTGGTCGGCACCGCTGCCGTAACACTCTATATGATGGGGCGTGCCGACAGCCGTGAAGCGGCAGAGGCGATGGCATGGCAGATGTGGCAGCAGCGTAACTGCGAACGGCTGCGCGCGGCTTAACTGGGCTCCATCGATAGACCCGCTAACACAACTGGCTGCTGCCTATGGCTCGACTACTGATTGCCGCGCCCCACAAATCTTCCGGCAAAACCACCCTCACCCTCGCCCTCTGCGCCGCACTTGCTGAGCGCGGGGTGCGGGTGCAACCGTTTAAGAAGGGGCCCGACTATATCGATCCGATGTGGTTGGCGGCCGCTGCCGGCCGCCCCTGTTACAACCTTGACTTCAATGTTCAGAGCCACACCGAGATTCGGCGGCTCTTTAACCACCATGCCGGGCGTGCCGATATCTCCCTGATTGAGGGGAATATGGGGCTGTTTGATAGTCTCGATATTGCTGGAGAGCAGGCGAATGCGGCGTTAGCAAGACTGCTCCAAACGCCGATTCTGCTGGTGGTTGATGCGGCCGGGGCGACTCGCAGTCTGGTACCGCTGATCCGCGGTTTCCTCGATTTTGAACCCGATCTACCGATCGTTGGCCTTCTACTCAATCGGGTCGCGGGGCGGCGCCATGAGCAGCGCCTACGCGAGGTCATTGGTCACTATATCGATCGACCCATTGTCGGCGCTATCCATCGTGACGAGAGTCTACAGATTGAGGAGCGCCACCTCGGGTTGATCCCCAGCAATGAGGCGGTCGCCGCTCAGCAGCTACTACGGCAGATCCGCGATCGGATCGCCCCCCAGATCGACTTTGAACGACTCTGCCAACTCGCCGCCACCGCCCCACCGCTACCATTCACTAGCGATCCGATGCTCCCCCCCCACCCCGCTCCAGATGTGCGGATCGGCATTGCCAGTGACGCCGCCTTCGGCTTCTACTACCCGGGTGATCTTGATGCGCTACAGGCTGCCGGCGCACGTCTTATCCCATTTAGCCCCATCAGTGATAGTGAGCTACCGAAAGTTGATGCACTCTTTATCGGCGGTGGCTTTCCAGAGACTCAGATGGTGGCACTAGAGGCCAACCGCCCGCTGCGCCAGCAGCTACGCGTCGCTATCGAAGCGGGTATGCCGGTCTATGCTGAGTGTGGCGGATTGATGTATCTGAGTCGCTGCATCCACTGGCAGGGGCGTACCTGCGAGATGGTGGGTGCTATCGCCGGCGATACGGTGCTACAGCCGCAGCCGGTTGGCCGCGGTTTAGCACGGGTCAGACTCAACCCCGATGCGCTCTGGCGGCGGGGGCGTGCGACCCTCTCTGCACATGAGTTCCACTACTCCCGTCTGATCAATCTCGATCCCGATCTACGCTACGCCTACCAAGTTGAGCGGGGGGTCGGCATTGATGGGACGCAGGATGGCATTATTTACCACAACCTGCTTGCTAGTTATCTCCATCTACGCGATGTCGCCGCGGATCCTTGGGCATCTCAGTTTGTTGCCTTTGTTCGTGCTAGACGTGGCCGCTGGAGTCTACCGGCGAGTATCGATTGAACCCACTCGGAGACGATTTGATGATCACCCTTACCCCACAAGCGGCAGAACAGATCCGCCAATCTGCGGCAGCGAGTCTCAGTGAGAGCGAAGCGCTCGCACTGCGCATTGCCGCCAAACAGAAACCCGATGGAAGTTTTGACTACGGCATGGGATTTGATGAGACCCATGATGAGGACATCACCTTCAAATCAGAGGGGGTAGAGCTGGTGATCAGCCCTGAGAATGGCCCCCATCTTAAAGGCACGACTATCGACTACGTTGAGCTAGAGCCGGGCAAATTTCACTTCATCTTCATGAACCCCAACGATCCGAACTACCGCCCGCCGGTCGGTCAGGTGTAGCCCATCGTCCCGATTCAGGAGGGGGTGCCGAAGCGGCGGTTACCCCTCCTTCTGACAGAGATTCTGCTCTACCGCCATCACCGCCGCTTCGACCCGGGAGTGGACATTGAGTTTGCGCAAAATCGCCTTAACGTGCAGCTTCACCGTACCGTCGGAGATCCCCAAGTTACGTGCGATCACCTTATTGCTCTGCCCCTCCGCTAACAGACAGAGGATCTCCATCTCACGGGGGGTTAACTCGGAAAAGGGCGAGGGTTCAGGTGCCGGTGGTGGAGGTGTCTCCCCCCCCTGCATCACCACCCGCGCCAGCACCCCCGCTAGCTCTGGCGCAACCACCGTACGTCCAGCAACAATATCGTGGAGCGCTGAAACCAGTTCTATCGGCTCCATATCCTTCAACAGATAGCCCTGAGCGCCGGAGCGCAGACACTCCACCAGATCACTCTCCTCATTACTGGTGGTGAGCATCACAATCGGTAGTAAGATCCCATCGCGGCGTAGGGCGTTGAGTACCTCTAGGCCGTTCATCTCCGGCATTCGCATATCGAGCAAAATAATATCGGGTTGGAGCGCTTTAGCCTGCTGCAGCCCCTCGCGACCATCACCAACAGCGGCTACGACCGTGATGTTATGGCGTTCTAAGAGGGTCTCAAGGCCACTACGAAATAGGGTGTGATCATCGATCAGGAGGACACGCATGGTCTCATCTCAAATTAGGGCAAAGCGCTGCGGATCGGGATCAGCGCTCCGACTATCAGGGTGGCGGAAGGTGAGCTGGACCCGCGTCCCCTCCTCCGGTTCACTCTCAATTTTTAGTTCACCACCGAGGAAGCGGGCGCGCTCCTCCATGATCGACAACCCAATATGCTCTCCCGGATGTCCACTGAAAGCGGGCTGACTCATGCCGATACCATCATCTTCGATCAGCAGATGATAATCGGTCTGATCACAGCGCAGCAGAATACGCACATGGTGCGCCTGACTATGTTTGCGGATATTGGCAAGCGACTCTTGGATAATGCGTAGTACCTGCATCTCAAAGTTTGCCGGCAGCCGTGTCTCATGCCACTGATTCTGCAAAAAGAGCTGCATACCGGTCTGCTTCCGAAAGGTTCGTACCAAATCCTCTAACGCCGGTAGTAGCCCCCGGGCATTCATCGGCGCCCGGAAGTGTGCAAGCAGCTCCCGCAATTCGGTATAGGCATCATCAAGGCCGGCACGGATCTGCTGCACCTCATAGCGCACCTCATCGGTACTCTGCCGCTCTAGCGACTCATCTAACATACTCGTCTGAAACCGCAGACTCGCTAACGTCTGCGCTAACGAATCGTGTAGCTCATGAGCGAGCGTGTTGCGCTCCTGCATAATCGAGAGGCGTTTGGCCTCATTATCGAGATGCGCTTTATCGATCGCCATCCCAAGATGACGCCCAATACTAGTAAAGAGCGCCTTCACCTCATCGCGGTTCTCAAATGCTGACTTCTCTACGAACAGATTGTAAACCCCCAGATTGCGGTCGCGATACTGTAGCGGTACGGCAATCATCTCAAGGTCACGATCCTCGCGAAATAGTGGCCTACCGACAAAGTGGGCACAAGGGTGGGGATCTTGCTGAAATAGCACCTCACCATGGGTCACCGCACTGCCACAGAGGCAGCGCTGTACCGGCACCATCCGCTCCAACTCCACCACCTCATCATCCAGCCCAATACTGGCCACTAGCTCCATCTGCTCATCATTGGTTAAGAGGCGTACGGTACCGGCGCGGGCATTCACAATATCGCGCATGGTGTAGAGAAAGCGCGTAAGCAGATCTTTGAGATCACGAGAGGCGTTAAGACTTGCCGCTACATCGTAGAGTACCTGCAACGAATTGGTCTTCTGGGCGATCCGCTCGGTCTGTCGCCGCACCTCCTCATCCAGATTCTCCGACAGCGTGCGCAGACAGCTACTGATCGCATTAATGTCACGCGCCAGTGCCATCATCTCGGCATTATCACCGCTCGGTTCAAATGTAACGCGCGCGCGATGCTCACCAAATCGGAGTCGCCGCGCCCACTGCCGTAGTTCGGCAAGGGGGAGTAGTAGCTGCCGATGAATACAGCGCCACGCAATCATCAACAGCGCTGCACCGGCACCTAGCAGCAGAAACGGTAGCCATAGCAGTGGCGATTGGAGGGGCAGCTGCGTAGCCATAAGCAGCGCATGGATCAGCTGCAATAGCATGACCACGATGAGGCCGATCATCGCAAACCGAAAGAGCGGCGGCGTGATTGAGCGCTGACGTGGGTTCGGGATAGCGCTCACCGCCGGTTCCGGTTCAACAGCGGCGCCGGGCCGAGCCTGGTTTATCACAAGCCTGGCTCCAACAGGTAAGGGGTGGGAGAGTGAGCCGTCATCATAACACAGGCGCTACTATCTACTGCTAACAACCAACCGAGCGATACGCGATCGGGTGGCGCTCGCGGCTACGTTTAGAGGTAGCGTTTCATATTGCGACGCCCCCCGCCGGGGCGTTTGCGCTGTGTAATCACCCCTTTGATCTGATCGAGTGACTCGATCGCATCGCTTGTATAGTGCGCGTTAAGGGGCTCCAGATAGAGGCGATCGGCGATCATCCGCAAGCGCCGCAGAATATACTCATCACGATGCCAAGCGATCACATAGCTGCCATCGGTAACGCGGTTGTGCGGCTCAATCACCACCACATCCCCCTCCATAAACTCCGGCTCCATGCTATCGCCAAGCACCATCAACACATAGGGCTCTTTCCCCTCGCAGGGCGAACTAAACGCCGCGAGCCGCTCATCTTCTGGTGCTGGAGCGGTCGCATCGTGGATCGGAATAAACTTCTCAACAGCCATCGTACCCTTCACCTCATCGCATTGATCGGGAGTGGTGCCCGGTCATGTAAAACATAGTATATTAGTAGAGAATAATAGTTTAGATGATGTAGGACAACCAAAACCATGAAACGTTATACCGATCTGGTAGCCGAGTGTCTCGCCGGCGTCACCGAACTCTTTCCTTGGGATCTCGCCGACCGGCTAGCGCAGCCAAACCCCCCGCTGCTGGTCGATATTCGCGAGCCCTATGAGTATGCGGCGATGCACATCGCCGGCTCCATCAATGTCCCGCGTGGCATCATTGAATCGGCCTGTGAGTGGGACTATGAAGAGACCGTTCCGGCGTTAGTCGAAGCGCGACAGCAGGAGCTGATCCTCATCTGCCGCTCAGGTAACCGCAGTGTACTCGCCGCTAGCACGCTACAGCGGATGGGGTATCAGCAGGTGAAGTCACTGAAAACCGGCATTCGCGGCTGGAACGACTTTGAGCAGCCGCTGATCAATAGTGCTGGCGAGCCGGTAGACATCGATGATGCCGATGCCTATTTCACCACCCGTCTGCGCCCAGAACAGCACCGTCCCACCTAAGATCAATACTCGTCACGCCGCTGCATCTCGGCTGAACGGAACCAGCCGAGGGTGTCGTGGAGTTGGACCACCTCACCCACAATAATCAGCGTCGGCGGCCGCACTTCGGTCTCTGCCACCACCTCGGTCATGGTCGCTAAGGTGCCGGTTAATACCCGCTGCATCGGCGTTGTCGCCTGCTGCACCAGCGCCACCGGTGTGGTCGCGGGTAGCCCATGCATCTGTAGCTGCTGACAGATGATCGGCAACCCCTTGAGCCCCATATAGAAGACCACCGTATGGTTCGGCTGTGCTAGCGCTTGCCAATTTAGATTGGTGGTACCATCCTTCAGATGGCCGGTAACAAATGAGACCGACTGTGAGTAGTCACGATGCGTTAGTGGGATACCGGCATAGGAGGCGGAACCGAGCGCCGCCGTGATGCCAGGCACGACTTGAAAATCGACCCCTTGCGCCGCTAGCGTCTCAATCTCCTCGCCGCCGCGCCCAAAGATGAAGGGATCGCCCCCCTTAAGACGGCAGACCCGCTTTCCCTGCTGCGCGAGATCAACCAGCAACTGATTGATCTGATCTTGCGGCACCGCATGGTTATCACGCTCCTTACCAACATAGATCCGCTCGGCATCGCGGCGGCAGAGATCGAGCACCTGTGGGGAGATGAGGCGATCATGCACCACCACATCGGCCTGCTGCATCAGCCGCAGCGCCCGGAAGGTGAGCAGATCCGGATCACCCGGCCCGCCACCGACCAGATAGACCTCACCGACCTGCTGCGGCCCGCCCGCGACGATCGCCTGCTCCAGCTCCGCTTCAGCGGCGGCCGGTTTGCCGGCAAACATCAGCTCCGCTACCCGCCCCTGCAGCATCCGCTCCCAGAAGTGGCGACGGGCATTAAGATCGGCAAAACGCGCCTTGACCGCATCACGAAAACGGTTCACCAGCGCCGCCAACTCACCATACGCCGCCGGAATAGCACTCTCCAGCCGCGCCCGGAGGAGCCGCGCTAATACCGGCGAGGCTCCTCCGGTCGAGACGGCGATCTGGATCGGAGCGCGATCGATAATTGCCGGTGCCACATAACTCCCCAACTCTGGATTATCGACCACATTACAGGGTAGCCGCCGCGACTCAGCAAGCGCGGCCACCTCACGATTGACCGTTTCGCTATCGGTCGCCGCAATCACCAGCACCGGCTGATTGAGATCAGAAGTGGTAAAGGGTCGAACGCAGGCGGTCACCTCACCGGCAGCCGCTTGCTGCTGAAGGGTTACGCTCAGCGTCGGTGCCACCACCGTCACCCGCGCGCCGGCTTGGCGTAACAGCGCCACTTTACGGGTTGCAATCGCGCCGCCACCCACGACTAGGCAGTCGCGGTCCCGTACATTTAGAAATATTGGAAGAAAATCCATCGCTCAGGGATCTCGTTGTCGCTCTTAGTTGGCGTAGCAGTATATCAGCATACACTGATTAAGTCGGGGCAATGACTCAATCACCCAAGTGGGTGATGCCACCCATGTAGGGGTGTAGCACGGTCGGGATCGCAATCCGCCCCGCCTCATCTTGATAGTTCTCTAGCAGCGCAACCAGCGTTCGCCCAACCGCTAACCCAGAGCCATTGAGGGTGTGGAGCAGCTCCGGCTTACCGGTTTCGGGATTGCGCCAGCGCGCCTGTAACCGCCGCGCCTGAAAGTCGCGGAAGTTTGAGCAGGAGGAGATCTCACGATAAGCCTGCTGACCCGGTAACCACACCTCCAGATCGTAGGTGCGAGCCGCAGAGAAACCGATATCCCCGGCACAGAGCATCATCACACGATAGGGGAGCTCCAGTAGCTGTAGCACCCGCTCAGCATGACCGGTGAGCGCCTCTAATGCCGCATCGGAGTCGCTTGCCGGTACCATCTGTACCAGCTCCACCTTCTCAAATTGATGCTGCCGAATCATGCCGCGGGTATCGCGCCCATAGGCCCCCGCCTCACTCCGAAAACAGGGGGTGTGCGCGACAAACTTGAGCGGTAGCTGATCGGCGGTAACAATCTGATCGCGGACGATATTAGTGACCGGTACCTCCGCCGTCGGTATCAGGTAGTAGCCCGGCTCACCGGCCATCCGAAACAGATCGTCGGCAAATTTCGGTAACTGACCGGTGCCGCGCAGACTCTCACTATTGACCAGATAGGGGACATAGGTTTCGGTATAGCCATGCTCACCGCTATGTAGATTGAGCATAAACTGGATCAGTGCCCGCTGTAGTCGGGCGAGTCCACCCCGCAGCGTCGCAAAGCGGGTACCGGTGATCTTCGCTGCGGTCTCAAAGTCGAGCTGACCGATCGCCGCGCCTAGATCGACATGATCTTTGGGGGTAAATGGAAACTGCCGCGGCTCGCCCCAGCGGCGCAACTCCCGATTGTCACGCTCATCGCGCCCATCCGGTACTTCGGTATCGGGTAGGTTCGGGATCGTCAACACGATGGCGTTAATCTCCCCTTGGATCGCTTCCAGCCGCTCACTCACCCGCTTCAGATCGTCACCGATCGAAGCCACGCCAGCGAGTAGCGGTGCAATATCTTCACCGCGCCCCTTCGCCTGCCCAATCCGTTTCGCCTGCTCATTGCGCTGCTGCTGCAGCGCTTGGGTCTCAACCTGTAGCGCGCGGCGCTCCGCCTCTAACTGCTCTAGTGCAGCAACATCCAACACATACCCGCGGCGCGCCAATTGCGCCGCTGTAGCGCGCAGATCACTGCGCAGTAACCGTGAATCAAGCATCGTTCTCTATCATCTTCTATTCGCGTTATTGTCGCTAAATTAAAGCCACTGGCGCGCCAGTAGCGCCCCACCCCACACCGCCAACAGGCAGAGCAGAACGCTCCCCATCACATTAAGCAGTGCTAGTAGCAGTCGCCCATCTTCTAACAGTCGCAGTGTCTCAATCGAGAAGGTGGAGAAGGTGGTAAACGCACCTAATCCGCCAACCATCAGCAGCGCCCGCCACTCACCACCCAGTAGCGCTCGATCGACCAACCACACCCATGCAATACCCATCAGCAGTGAACCGGCTACATTCACCACAAGCGTACCCCACGGAAAGTCTCGGCCTAGTACCCCGTGGACTGCTCCGACCGACCAGTAACGGAGCAGTGCGCCGATCGCCCCACCACCCGCTATCGCCAAACTCTGCAGCATAGTTCACCACGCTCTACATCACACTACCCTATCGGTTACCGCAGTGACCGACACCTAGCGCACCATTCTACCCGACCCGCTCGGTAGGCGTCAGATCAGGTTTCGATTGCACCAGACGAAAACCACACGACTTGACTTAATTCCTGACATATATACTCTGGTATTCAAGGTATCTAAACCCGATACCAACCAACATCCAGAGCCGAAGGGCGCCGGCAGCGCGCCCCATTGCGATGAGGAGATTGAACCGATGGCAAAACCGATGCACCCAACCCCGATGCTCGATCAGCTGGAGAGCGGCCCGTGGCCGAGCTTCGTGACCGGCATTAAGCGCCTCGCTAACGATGGTGACAAGCGCTATCAGGAGATGATGGTTGACCTACTCGGTCAGCTAGAGACCTCCTACGAGACGCGTCTTGGCTACTGGAAGGGCGGTACCGTGGGTGTCGTTGGCTACGGTGGTGGCGTGATTCCGCGTTTCACCGAGCTGAAAGATGAGGCGGGCAAGCCGAAGTTCCCGGCTGCCGCTGAGTTCCACACCCTGCGTATCAT